>Ga0210405_10000048_pt1 | contig 154026 bp, 122 predicted proteins | sample IncBWH11MmetaG_FD_155492 | JGI IMG/M metagenome (GOLD analysis project Ga0210405, IMG submission 155492) | Forest soil microbial communities from Barre Woods Harvard Forest LTER site, Petersham, Massachusetts, United States - Inc-BW-H-11-M | ecosystem: Environmental > Terrestrial > Soil >... | reverse complement strand
CGACGAAGATTTCGCGCACAGCGACTCGCCGTAGCAACCAGACAAACCGAATCTTCTCCTTCCCGGAACGAAGCGGTTGCTCCCACGATGCACGCTCGAGGTCCCCTTTTGAAAGATGGTGGACGAGAGGGGATTCGAACCTCCGGCCTCCTCATTGCGAACGAGGAAAAATCTGAGATAAGGCACGGTGCGGCAATCACTTAGCCTTTCGAGGGGGCTTTCCAGTTGGACTACTTGGACTACGGGGCTATTTGCCTTTTCTCTTTGCCTTTTTGTTCTTCGAGTGACCCGCACAAACTGGTTGTAACCGGACAGATCACCTGTCATATAGTCTGATAGATCATCGGATATAAAGCCAAAACTCTGGAGGCCTGCCGGCGAAGTTTTCGCGACGCGGTCGCTAGTTGGCCTACACGGCCTACGGAGGTAAATGGTTGGGGTGGCCACGCAATCTGTTTGCGCTGCATCGTTCACCATGTGAGCCGAAACATTGCTCAGGCGACAGTTCGAATTTGGCCGAACAGGATGCGCTTTAGAAGCCCAACGATTGACTGACACTTGTGGCCGAGCATCACACGCTGGGAAGCGAAGGGAATTGGAAAGTTCAAGACCTCCCAGGCTTCGGACGTGGTTCGATTCCCATCGCCCGCTCCGTAAACCCTGATGACTCAGTTGACCTTACGCGGCTAAAGCACTGAAAAACAGCTTTGAAATGGCCTGTTTTAGTGGGCAGTTGGAGGGAAGTCCGTTCAATTGGAGGGGACAGCGAGCTGGCCGCTTGGATCACACCAGTTCGATTCGGGGGACCGGATCGCAACGGTCGTGTCTATTCGTTCAGCTTTGGCGGAGTGATCGAAGCATTTCTCATCGGTGTTGGCGCTTTGACACAGGCTGTCTGGCTGTCTGAGTGAGCAGAATTCTAAATTTAGAAAAATTCGAGCCGGCAGCGGTCGGAGTAGGGAATCACAGTCAGATGGTTTTGGGGTGATTATGGCTTTCGAGAATCCGCAACCCAGAACAAGCGAAACCGTACGAGCCGATTCACTGGCGCGGCTTGACTGCCGCTCCGCCACCTGACTATCATTCTCTCCCAGGACATTATGAGTTTCTGCCTCCGATTCTATTGCTCCTGTAGTTGCCGCTGAACGCGAACTCTGCGTTGGCGGCTGGTCCGGTAAAACCCCGATCCGAAATCGCGCAACTTACATGTGTCGGTCTTCCACCTTCGATAGCACGAAAGCGTTCATCAATTGTTTAACCAAGGAGCCGTTATGAGCAGCGTTCTTCAAGAAGTACTTGCAGCCAACCAGAGATACGCCGCCGATTTTGGCGATAAAGCAAAGCTCGCGATGCCGCCAGGGCGACAGTTTGCCATTCTCACTTGCATGGATGCGCGGCTGGATCCTGCCAAGTTCGCCGGGCTAGCCGAAGGCGACGCACACGTCATTCGTAACGCGGGCGGACGCGCCAGCGACGATGCCATTCGTTCGCTCGTTATTTCGTACAAGCTGCTGGGCACGCGGGAGTGGTTCGTCATTCACCACACCAATTGCGGCATGGAATTCTTCACCAACGACGTGATGCGCGGATTGCTGGCCAACAGCTTGGAAACTGCAGCCCTTACGGAAAAAGGATTTCAGGATGTCGGGAAAGGCCCCGGATCGCGCGCCGGAGAATTCATCGAGTGGCTTACAATCCGCGATCAGGAGCAAAGCGTGCGCGATGATGTGCAGCGAATTCGGGAGAGTCCGCTGGTTCCGAAGAAAATAGCGATTTACGGCTACGTTTACGATGTGAAGTCAGGTAGACTGCTCGAAGTTCCAGAGGCGAAACGGCCAGGGGAAGCCGCCGTAGCCTGATTGCCGAAGACGCAAGCTAAGCGGGCTGTCGTTCGCCAAATCGTTGTCTCCCTACATTATTATAGGAGGATTTCTTCCTGTTTGGCGCGAGCTCTTCGGTTTGGGTTTGCAGGCTGATTCGGCGACCGTCGAAAGATGCTCGCTCAGAAGACACGAACCGTCCTCGGCCGGGTTACAAGCAAAAGCGTTTGGTTTTCAGAAAATGGCTCTCGAATCTACGCTGCCACCGCATAACGATGGTGTAGCCCACCGAGTCTCGGAAAGGATTGAATCTTCCTTTCACGCGCATAGCGAATTTCTGTAGGCCGACTTGCTGGCGTGTCCTTCGCGAGTCCAAGATGCGTTCTGTCCTCGTGATAATAGAGCAGGTAGGAAGACATCAGCCGTTTGAGATGCCGCTCATTCAGAATGATCACGTGGCCCAGCAAGTCGCGTCGGCAACTTCCCACCCAGCGCCCCGCAACACCGTTCTGCCACGGACTGCGAAAGGCCGTGCGAGTTGGCTCGCTTCCGATATCCCTCACAGCCGAAAACACCTCGGCGCCAAACTTGGCGTCGCGGTCGAATAGCAAGAATCTGTGAGGCTGTTTGTAGGCCCAGGCTTCGCGCAATTGCTGCAAAACCCAAAGAGCATGGGGATTTCGCGTCACATTCAAATGTACGATCCTACGCCGGTCGTGGCCGATGACGAAAAAGCAGTACAGAACACCAAACGTGAGCGTTGGGACGGTGAAGAAATCCATGGCCGCAATGGCCTCGCGATGGTTTCTGAGGAACGTCAGCCAGCGCTTCACGGAATCTGGATCTCTCGGAGCTCGCTGGATCCATCGCGAGACACTCCTTTCCGAGAGCTCGAAACCCAGCTTGAGCAGTTCGCCGTGAATGCGCGGTGCTCCCCAGGTCGGATTCTCGGAAACCATTGATCATCTGGGAAACACGAGGGCGGTTACGAATGCCAGCGGCACAGTTTGCTATCAGGCGGACTTCACACCCTATCGTGCGGAACTTACGCCTTCCGGTTTTGCAAATTCCTGCATTCCTAACTACCGCTTTGCGGGCCATGAGCTCGACACCGAGACACAGAACAATTATGCGATAGCTCGGTACTACAATCCTGCGATCGGGCGATTCCTCTCGACTGACCCACTCGACGGCTCGGCTGGAAGCTCCCAATCGTGGAACAAATTTGTACAATCCGGGTTCGACGATCAAGTTTAGGGAGGCTCTGGAATGATTTGGGCTCGCATGCTTGCGTACATCACCGGAACCGTAGAGCAGGAACTTCTACTGAGGAACGAATATCTGGCGGCAGAGAACCGGATCCTGAGAGCCCAAATCAAAGGCAGGTTGTTGTTATCCGATGCCGAAAAAGCTACGTTGGCTGAGATCGCCCACCGGCTTGGACGGAAAGCCTTGGAAAAATTGGCGGCTGTCGCGAAACCGGATACGCTGCTGGCCTGGTACCGAAAGCTCATCGCCAACCAGTTCGACGGATCGAAGTTTCGCAAATCCTGGGGTGGTCCCAGAGTTGACGAGGAAACCGAGCGGTTGGTGGTGCGGATGGCGAAGGAAAATCCCGGGTGGGGCTATGACCGGATCGTGGGCGCCATGGCCAACCTGGGTCTCCGGCTCTCGGATCAGACGGTGGGCAATATTCTCCGTCGCCATGATATTCCACCGGCTCCCAAGCGGAAGCAGACGACGAGTTGGAAAGACTTTATCCGTGCTCACATGGCGGTATTGGTGGCGACCGACTTCTTCACGGTGGAAGTGCTTACGCTAAGAGGGTTGATTACGTACTACGTGCTGTTTTTCATTCATTTGGAGAGCCGGAGGATATGCTTGGCCGGAGTCACACGTCATCCGAATCAAGAGTGGATGGAACAGATGGCGCGTAATGTGACGATGGAAGATTCTGGTTTTCTGATCAACCGCAAGTACCTGCTGCATAATCACGACAGCAAATACTGCTCATCGTTTCGTCAGGTGATCGAAGCAGGGAGCGTGAAGACCCTTGCCTTGCCGCCCAGAAGTCCGAATCTGAACGCCTACGCGGAACGCTGGGTAAGGTCGGTTAGGGAGGAATGCCTGGCGAAGCTGATCTTGTTGGGTGAAGGCTCATCGCGGCGCGCGCTGCGCCACTACGAAGCGCACTATCATGAGGAAAGAAATCACCAAGGCAAAGACAACGTATTGCTATTCCCTTTGCCAACTCAAGCAGTCCGTGGAGAACAGGAAAAGGTGCGGTGTCGGGAGCGGCTGGGCGGCCTGCTGAAATACTATGAGCGTGAGGCTGCATGAGCAGCAAACAAGAACATCCGATTCAGGCCATGGGGCTCTGGATGTTTGGCTTCCTTTCTGTGGTGCTGGCAGTTTTGAAACTTACGGTGGCGGGATACTGATCGTGGTGGAGGGTGATGCTGCCATTCCTGGCGTTTCTGGGCCACAACGCAGTGTATCTTCTGGCTGGCTTCCTATGCTTCTGTTGGCTGAAGCATGAAGAAGGTGAGGAGGAGCCTACCACCGTGCAGAAGCATTCGAGGGAGGGGTACAACCTAGCGGCGCTGTTATTTTTCTTCCTGTTTTTGGACAACCCGTTGCGACGCGTCGGAGGACAAGGCTGGAAGGGCTTCTGGCCGTGTTCGGGGAGATTCGAGGTAGTGGTCCTGTTTGGGATGTTGAGTCTGGTGGCACAGTTTGTGTACTGGTCGCGGATTGTCAGCGGCCTCAATCAAGAGCACGCCTGAAACCTGAAACCATGACGGTGACCTTTGACTTCAGCCCTACGCACGACTTTGTTGACCATAACGGATTTCCGTTAGTGATTAAGACCGTCCTCTTTATCCAAAGCGGTACGCGCGAGTAAGGGCGCAACTGCTTCTCTGCTAGTCGTACATTTCGCGTTTTTCTCTTGACAGCCCGGCGTGCCCTGGAGACCATCTGAGGAGTGCTCTTTCAAATTGAATGGAGGAGCACGTTGAATCCCGCCAGACCGAAACAACTCATCAAGACAATCAACGAATGGGGTAGCGTCCTAGAGGCTTCGCAGCGGCTTGCACTACAAGTCCTCGGCACCCTCGCCCTCATCTACCTGGTCATTCGAGCGATACTGAGGTAGGCGACTACTCTTGATGTTGCCAGTCACTACCGGAGTCTCTTGCGACCCGCCACTGGGGCGTCCACCGGGCGCCGTGTCAAATTCTCTTAACGTCCCTTCGCTGCGCGGTGGAGAAAGGGCGTGAAAAATCGAGACACAGGCAGCCTCGGCTGGAGTTCGGAGGCTAGTATCTATTCTGTAACCTTCCGGTTGCCGTTACTTCTTTTCTTTCCTACAATTCAATCGATCCGGTACGGCGTCTACGTTGTTCGGTTAAGAACGTGATTTACGAACAATTCTTCAGCTTCATGGGCTTGCGTGAGGATCCTTTCCACGTCTCTCCAGATCCTCGTTTTTATTACTCTACCCCTGCTCATGAATCAGCTCTGGCCGAACTCCTCTATGGCATTGAGACCCGCCAGGGCTTTCTGGTTCTTACCGGCGAAGCTGGCACCGGCAAGACTTGTCTTCTAAACGAGATCCTCGACTGGCTTCGTCGGCGCGGTCGATCGAGTGCTTACATCTTCCACACTCATCTGGAACCTATCGGGCTCTTTCGATTCATCCTGAGCGATTTCGGCGTGCCGTGTCAGTCCAAGTCCAAGAGCGACCTTGTCAATGCTTTGCACACTTGGCTTCTTCAGCGCCATGCCGCCCAGGATCTACCGGTCCTTATCCTTGACGAAGCCCAGGCTCTCCCTTTGCAAACTCTCGATGAGGTTCGCCTGTTGCTCAATCTCGAGACTCCTCGGGGCAAACTCCTGCAAATCATCCTCTCAGGCCAGCCGGAATTGGATGAGAAGCTGCGCTTGCCCGTGCTTCGCCAGTTGCGCCAGCGCGTTATGTTCCATTCTCGCCTCCCTGTTCTCACTCAGAAAGAGACTGCTGCCTATATTTCCAGCCGTCTGGCTACCGCGGGTTGTTCGGACTCCTCACTCTTTCCCGATGAGGTCGTACAGGATATTTATACGTCTTCCCGTGGCATCCCGCGCATCGTTAATCTCCTCTGTGAGCATGCCCTCATCTCCGCCTACGCGGAGCGACAACTGGTAGTCTCCCCCGAGATGATCCAGCGCATTGCCGCGGATTTTGACCTTCTCGCTAAACCTCTGCCTGTCATCGACTCGGAACTACAGTCGAATTATGTACGGTTCGCTCCATTTCCGGTCATCAAAAAACCCAGGCCCCCGGCCATGGCCAACCAACTAACGGCATTAAGTTGGTGGGAGCAGATCGACTTTGACGTTTTCAAAGACCTCGACAAGCGGACCCAACCTGCCGTCAAAGAGGATCCAGTTCCGGCTGTTCCTCTCCTCGCTCCCGTGGAATGTCCTAAGCCTGTGGCCCGCCCGGCCTATGCTTCAACCCCAGGCAGGTCTAGCGAAGTCTACAGGTATTGGCGCAGGCATCGTTCGCGTTGGGCCGTGGCCGTGTTCGCGCGCAATTCCGCCGCGTCCGTCCAACGTGCCTGGCACGCCTTCATCCATCCGTTTGTCTGCTATGCTCGCTCTGTTTCTCGCTCCTTCGTTCATGATTGCCGCCGCTTGTTCCGCGTTCTCACTCTGCCCGCGCCCGCTCTAGAGCATGACTCTTCGACTGAGGCCGCCAACGAAAAGTCGGCCGCACGTCGCAACGTTCTCGCTCCCGTAGTCAATTGGTTACGGCAACCCGTCACCCCAGCAAATATCTCCAGCAATCGTTCCCTGGCACGTTCCGCCCATCGCAACGTTCTCGCTCCCGTAGTCAACTGGTTACGGCGACCCGTCACCCCAGCAAATACCTCCAGCAATCGTTCCCCGGCACGTTCCGCCCATCGCAGGTAGTGGTTCTGTCTCCCATTATCGTCCGAAACGGAAAACACAGATTGGATTCTGCTCAAGTTGATGGAAACTACGCTGCGTGGACCAAGAGTAGCGTGGTTAAGAACATTATTCCTGACTATCTCCTGGTAAGCAGTTGACCACGCCTTCGCCATGGTCGCTGGTACAGCAAGTCGAGCTCTAAAACCCACTTGTCCGCTAGGCGTTAATCGGGTATTGAGCCAGACCAACGAGATCGGCGCTGCAAACTGTACAATTCAGAACAGACAAGTCGGCCCGCATCATATATCCATCCTTGAACTGGCCCTCGCGATAGGGCCTCCGGCCAATTGCTTTTACAAAATCTCAAAGACTAAGGATGGCTATGAAGAAAACATTCATTTGGTGTTTAAGCGGTTTGCTTTTATTGGGGAGCGCCGCGTGGTTGCAAGCCCAACAGACCGGCAATACTGAGAAGGCTGTGGCCGCACTGGAGCAACAATGGCTTCAGTCACAAAAGACAAATAATCCTGACCTCGTTGCCCCATTGCTGGCCGACAAGTTCGTGAATACGTCGACCGACGGGAAGGTCACCGGCAGGACCGAGACGCTGGCAACGGCGAAGACCACGAAGTATGACAGCGTGGACTACGACGATCTGAAGGTAACGGTGTTTGGCGATGCGGCCATCGCGACGGGAACCTTCAAAGCAAAAGGAACAGATTCGTCGGGAAAGCCTATGGATGTGAATGAGCGCTTTACCGATACGTGGGTAAAGATGGCCAACGGAAAGTGGCAGTGTGTTGCAAGTCATGGCTCGCAAGTAAAAACCTAAGCAACCGCAAAACGTAGAATCGAAGTGGCCGCCTTCAACTAGGGCGGCCATCTTTTTTATCCACGCGTTCGATACCGCACCAAATCAAATCCCATCTTCATCGCCTCCAAGTCCGAACACCCCAAGCCGCAATGACCTTAGGTCCGAGCGACCTGTCTTCAGATTGACGGGGTCGCCCGGGCTAATCCGTCTTAGTGCCCGCATTACCGGACATCTCTAACAATGTCGGCCCCGGCAAGCTCTTTTTGAACACACTTCTTTCTTTTCACCTGAAAGAGTTTTTCTCTTTCGTTTTCTTTCGTTTTCTTTCTTCTCGGCATCGACGACCACGGCTCGCTCGTAATCTTGCGGTCGGCTTCAGTCCGACCCAAACATCTCTTCGATCAAAACTTCGACCATGATTACTTCTTCAAACTCCCTTTGCAGGGAGCGGGATGCCCAATACTCACATTAGTTGGGGACCTTTGAGGGAAAAGGTTGGAGTGGGCTTCGAACTTCCACGCAAAACCACAGATGTTGTCCCTATTGTCCGTAACAATGAAGTGGAAGTCGCAGTCGAGATCGCAGCGTAACGCATTGATTTGAGAGGGGAAAGAGTGGTCGGGGCAAATCGATTTGAACCGTCGACCGCCTGGCCCGGGACCAAGCGCTCCTCGGATTTTCGTGTCGTGTAAATAGTTGATTCTAAAAGAGTGGTCGGGGCGAATGGATTTGAACCATCGACCTCCTGGTCCCGAACCAGGCGCGCTAGCCAGGCTGCGCTACGCCCCGACCGATACGCTCGGACGCGTGTCTTGTGCCCAAGCGGGAGTATCAGATTAACATAGCTCTACAATCGCCGCCAGACAGCTTGTGGACTGGCTTTTCTAACTCCAGGCAGCCACAAACCACGTCAGCAACGAATAACGTCTCGGTAAAAAAGAAAAGGCCGCGCGATTTGCGTGTCTTTCGATCTAGCTGTGGCCCAACCGCAAAAGCTTCGCTTCGGTGATTGCGGGGATGGCGCGGATCGGATCGAGGATCGCGGCTGACACCTCCCCGTCGATGCGAACCAGGGAGACGGCTTCAGCACCGCGCTGCGCTTCACGGCGGCCGAGCGCAAACGTCGCGATATTCACTCCATGCTTGCCGAGGGTAGTCCCTACTCGCCCGATGACTCCAGGCTCGTCGCGGTTTCTCAAGTAGAGAATAGTGCCCTCAAGCTGCGCCTCCAGCGGAATGCCCTCGATCTGGAGCACGCGCGGCGAACCATCGTGCAGAACGGTGCCTTCGGCCGTAAATCCTTTAGCGGAACCCGTTTTTTCCGGAAGCGCGGAAACCTCCAGAGTATTCGGGAATCCGTGCTCGCGCCTTCTCGTCTCTTCCTCCACGGTCAGGCCTCGGGCGGCGGCCACCGCAGGAGCATTCACAACGTTCACTTTTTCATCCAAAACCGCATTGAGCACTCCTGCCAGCACTGCGCTGCGCAGTAAGTGCGTGCCGACCTCTGCCACTTCTCCCGCATAGCGAATGCGAATTCGCGCGGGACGCGTCTCCGCCGCCTGCGACACTAGCGACCCGAGCCGCTCCCCCAGTTCCAGGTAGGGCCGCACGCGCCGGTATTGGTCCGCGGAAAGCGCCGGCAAATTTACCGCGTTTCGAATGATGCCGTCCGCCAGATAATCCTTGATCTGCACCGCCACCTGCGTGCCAACCTCTTCCTGAGCTTCCGTCGTCGAACCGGCAACATGCGGCGTGGCAATCACGCTCGAAAGCCCGATCAGAGGAGAGTTTTTCGGAGGCTCTTCCGCAAACACGTCCAGCGCCGCGCCCGCAAGTTTGCCGCTCTTTAATGCCGCCGCAAGGGCCGCTTCGTCGATCAACTCTCCGCGTGCAGTGTTGATGACGCGCGCCCCTTTTTTCATTTTCTCGATCGTCGCGGCGTTAATCAAATTTTGCGTGGCGGGACTCAGTGCCGTGTGCAGAGAGACGAAATCGCTTTCGGCAAGAAGTATTTCGAGCGGTACGAGTTCCACCGACACTTCGCGCGCCGCCGCTTCACTGATGTACGGGTCATATGCCAGCACGCGCATGTCGAAAGCCTCGGCTCGCACCGCGACTTCGCTGCCAATCCGCCCGAGGCCTATCAATCCGAGCGTCTTCCCGCGCACTTCCGTTCCCGCTGCGGAAGATTTCTCCCAGCGCCCTTCATGGATCGCCTTGTCCAGCCGCGGCACCTGCCGTGCCAGCGCCAGGAGCAGGGCAAAAGTGTGCTCCGCCACGCTCACCGCGTTTCCACCAGGCGTGCTCATCACCAGCACGCCGCGCTTCGTCGCGGCTTCCAAGTCGATATTGTCCACGCCCACGCCCGCTCGGCCCACCGCGCGCAACTTCGTAGCAGTGTCCAGCAGCTCGGAGGTGACCTTCGTCGCGCTGCGCACAATCAGGGCATCCGCATCCGCAATCTCCGCGTTCAGCGTGTCCTTCGTCGTCAGCACGACGTTCCAACCGGGCTGCTCTTTGAGCAGGTGCACGCCCCGTTCGCTGATCTTGTCCGCCACGATGACTTTCATGAGGTCCTTGCAATCTCCATCGGGTTTTTCCCGCCCAATATAAGAGAACAACGTTAGCGAGCCCTCGCAACACTGTCAAATCGAGGTTTGAGCAGGATGCGTGTTTTGCGCGCGGGGCTCAATGCGACCTCTGCTCCGGACTCTTCTTTCTCCCCGCCTATTGCCTCGTTTCGTCTGCTATATTCATTGCCATGAGGAGCTTGCGATGAGTCTTGCCGAAACAATCCAGAAGGATCTGGTCGACGCCATGCGCGCGAAAGACGAGCTGCGCCTAAGCGTCTTGCGCGGAATCAAGGCCGCCATCAAGCATCGGGAAGTCGAGAAAATTCGCGTGCTCGACGAACCGGAATCCATCCAGATCCTGCAAACGCTCGTAAAACAGCGCAAGGAATCCATCGAGCAGTTCACCAAAGGCAATCGCCCGGAGCTCGCCGAAAAGGAAACCAAGGAGCTCGCCATCATTGAGTCCTATTTGCCTGCGGGTGCAAGCGTCGCAGAGATGGACGTGGCGATCACCAAGGCTATTGCTGAAACCAGTGCGAATTCCATCAAGCAAATGGGTGCTGTGGTCAAAGCCGCGAAAGCCGCATTGGAAGGCAAGACTGTCGACGGCAAAGCGCTCAGCGACCTAGTCCGCGATCGTCTTTCGAAACTCGGCTGAGCCTTGCAGGATTATTCGTTCTTGCAACCATAATCGTCTTCACTTCCATCCACCATGCCTCTTCCCGAAACCATCGCGATCCGTTTCACGGAAGAAGACGCCGGCTACGTGACCGTCCGTCCCGTCGTCAAGCAAGTGTTTCGGCTGGCAGAGCTGATCGACATGATCGTGAGCGTCACCGGAAAGAATGTCCCTCGCGTGCAGCAGATTCTTCATGCCGGAACCGTTGTCTACAATGGCTATCGCTACCGGTGGGATGGTTTCACTTCCGCAGCCTCAGAACTCTCAGGGCTTCTTGTGCCTTTCCCCGACGATGATCCTTCACGTCCGTTCGAGGGTTCCTTGGCGACAACTGTAGCCCTCGAAATCGGCGGTGGGACACAGCGCTCGCTCACCGAAATCACGCGTCAGCAAGCTTCAGCAAAGCGTCTATTCCACTCTCGGAGTCTCTGGGAAATCCTGCTGAACGCGGCGCAGAATCTCACGCGGCGCTATGAGAAATACTCTCACTCCCATCGCGCGGACGTCTACCGCCTGCATCTGCCCGCCGAAGCCGCTATCGCCCTGCGCAACGAGATTCTCGAAGCCGCGCCGCGAGACCTTCGGAAGAAATTTGCAGGAATGCAACCGCCCTCCGCGCTTTTGTTTTTTGTTCCTCGCAAGCATTCCGCCGGTGTGGAATCCCATCCTTAGCCAGATGCTTGCCGTTCAGAGGCTGTGTGGTCGCTCAGCGCTGCGCGGAAATGTTCTTACCGCGCTAGCCGGCTGCCTATCACTGCCCCACCGGTTTCAGCACCGCCGTGTTTCGCTCATCTCCCGCGATGATGCGATAAAGCTTCTTCAGGTCGTCCACTTTGCTCACCGGCACGCTCAGCTCTTTCACCTCGAACTTTCGCGTGTACTTCAGCGTGTTCCCGCTCACTTCCGTCTTGCTGTGATATGGAAGGGTCCCAAGCAGTAGGTATTATTGCCGACCTGAATACTGTATAGCGCCGGACAATACTAGGATGCCTCACTTGTGTCAAGAGAACCGAAGCCCAATTTCAAGACTCGCAGCAGGATTCTCTTCCCCGCCCCGCCTACCTGCGGCATAATCCCCCGCACACGGCTGCACCCGCATTCAATCGAAGACCAGGGAGGTTTTGGTGAGCGATCGTCCATGGAGTTCCACGGCCCCTCCGGGCGAATTCCGCACCTACATTTCGGCGGAAGAAAGCATCAAGGAATTCACCATTCGCGCGGTGATTCTAGGTGCGCTCTTTGGATTGTTGTTCGGGGCGGTGACCGTCTACGTCGGTCTGCGCGCCGGGCTCACGGTCTCCGCTTCGATCCCCATCTCCGTACTCTCTATCAGTATTCTTCGCGCCTTCGGCCGCTCCACCATCCTGGAAAACAATATCGTGCAGACCACCGGTTCCGCCGGCGAATCGCTCGCCGCAGGAGTAATGTTCACGCTCCCCGCGTTGATCTTTCTCGGCTTCGGCTCGGAGTTCACTTTCTGGCGCATTTTCCCGCTCGCACTACTCGGCGGCTGGCTTGGCGTCTTGTTCATGGTCCCGCTGCGCCGCCAGCTCATCGTCAAGGAACACGGCAATCTCAGCTTTCCCGAGGGCACCGCTTGCGCCGACGTGCTCGTCGCAGGCGAACGCGGCGGTTCCTTCGCGGGCCGTGTCTTCTGGGGGCTCGGACTCGGCGGGGCTTACACCTTCCTGATGAACACGGTGCAAGCCTGGACCTCTCAGCCCGAGGGCCGCCCCAACTGGTTTCCCGGAGCCTCTTTCCGCGCCGCCATTACCTCGGAATACCTGGGTGTCGGCTACATCATCGGTTCCAGAGTGTCGGGCATTCTTTTCGCCGGCGGCATCATCTCCTGGCTGGTGATCATGCCTGCCATCAAGTTCTACGGCCAGCTTGGTGGCAATACACCGATCTACCCTTCCACGATTCCCATTGCTCAGATGTCGCCGGACCAGATATGGGGTTCCTACATTCGGCCGATGGGCGCGGGAGCCGTCGCTGCCGCCGGATTGATTACCCTGCTGCGCACGTTGCCGACAATTATTTCGGCGCTCCGCGCAGGTCTGAAGGACGTCCGCGCCGAGGGCGCAGGCCAATCCACAGCCTCCAGCCGCATCGACCGCGACGTACCCATGCGCTGGGTGATTGTCGGTTCCATCGTCATCATCGCTATGATGTGGGTCTTGCTGACCTTCCACCCGATGAACGGCGCGAGCACCAATTGGTATCAGAACCTCTTCGCTGGCGTATTTGTCGTCATCTTTGGCTTTCTCTTTGTCACTGTCGCGGGGCGCATTAGCGGGCTGCTCGGCAATTCCTCAAATCCTATCAGTGGCATGAGCATTGCGACACTGATGGCCACCTGCGCGATCTTTTTCGTGGCCGGCTGGACGGCGCCGAACTATCAGGTACTCGCGCTGATGATTGGTGGGGTAGTGTGCATCGCCGCTGCCATCGCCGGCGCTACTTCCCAGGACCTCAAGACCGGCTATCTCGTCGGCGCCACACCGTTCTGGCAACAGCTGGGGCTTCTGATCGGCGTAACGGTCTCGACCCTCGCCATCGGTACCACTCTCAATCTCATGAACAAGGGGCTGGAGAAATATCTGCCCACGCAGATTCCCGTCAACATTCAGGCTTTGCCTTCCGGCGTAAAAATCGAGCGCGACACTTTCAGCTACCAGGGGAAAACCTACACACTTATCAACTCTTTGGGATCACATGAAGTTCCAGACGGTGAATACCTCTATGACCCCGCCACGAAAGAAATCGAGTACCAGTGGGCACAAGGAATTGGCAGCGACAAGGCTCCTGCTCCGCAAGCGCGCCTCATGGCCACGGTTATCAGCGGCATCCTGAATCAGCGCCTGCCGTGGCGCCTTGTGCTTATGGGTGTGGCATTAGTGATTGCCGTGGAAATTCTCGGCGTCCGCTCGCTGGCGTTCGCGACGGGTTCCTATCTCCCCCTCGGCACGACCGCCGCCATGTTTGCCGGAGGCCTTGTCCGCGCGCTCATCGAAGCGAGCACCAAGAAAAAGGATGAAAGCGAAGCCAGTCCCGGCGCTCTCTATTCCAGTGGACTGATCGCGGCTGGCGGCGTCTTTGGCTTGCTTGGCATCATCATCAATCTTTTCCAGGATCCGGAAATTCCCACTCACACTCCCCCGTGGCTAACCACCACGCTACGGCTGCCCTGGCGACCGGACCTCTTTGCTTTCGGCCCCAAGCTGATGGGGCCGTTGGCCACCAGCAACCTTTTCGGTATCTTCATGTTTGCCCTGCTGGCAGCGTCACTCTTCTACTTCGCGCGCAAAAAACTCGATTAGCAATTTCGAATCCTCAGCGTGGCTGAATAACGGCGTAGCGCGATAGGTACAAGATCCACACTTTGACGGATATCCCAGCCCGCCGTAAACTCAAGTAGTATGGGGTCACGGTCAGGCATCAAGAGCTATCGCGTCAGCTTCAACTTCTATATAACGCCGGGTGTGCAGTGGCTGATCATCGCCACGTTCGCTGTGTTCTTCCTGCAGGTATTGATTCGAGTTTTCTTCGGTGTTTATACTCACCAAAAGTTTCTTCTCTGGTTCGGCCTCGTTCCCTCAGGCGTGATTCCTGGCCTGCGCATCTGGCAGCCCTTCACCTACCTCTTTCTGCACGACCCCAACGATTTCTTGCATGTGCTGTTCAACATGCTCATGCTCTGGATGTTTGGCCGCGAATTGGAACTCGTTTGGGGCAGGGCTCGCTTCATTCGCTATTACTTTCTGACCGGCGTGGGTGCGGGGCTCATCGAAGTTCTTGTCAAGACCATCCCCGTATTCTTCGGCTACAAAGCTTCGGACATCCCGACGATCGGCGCTTCCGGCGCAATCTTCGGCATTTTCGCCGCCTGCGCCATTCTGTTCCCCGACCGCCAGGTCAGCATTATGTTTCTGCCCGTGCGCATGTCCATGCGCTCGTTTGTGTTGCTCCTGGCTGGTCTGGAGTTTTTCGTACCACTTCTCCTCCGTTCTGCCGGAGACAATGTCAGTCACATCTGCCATCTCGGCGGCATGCTCGTTGGCTGGCTTTATCTCCGCCGCGGCTCTTTCCTCTACAACGTCCGCAACAGCGTCACTGACTGGCAAAACAAGCGCAACCGCCGCCGCTTCGAGGTATACATCAACAAGCACAAGAAAGACCCCCCTTCGCGCCCCGACAATTGGGTCAACTAACCGAGCGCCTCGCCAGATTTCCCGCAGAACTTTCCTTGGCCTTCCTCGATACGCTTGCTATACTTACCTTTGTAGATAACTCACCTTGGAGTGCGGCAGTCTTGCTGCCGCTTTTCTCTCTACCGACACACCCCCACATCGCACAAGTCACTTATTTCCCCCAATGACATGGAATTTCATGAAGTTCGTGGTTCCGCGAATCCCCATCGGAGTGCCGGCCACGATTCCGATTACGTCGCCCTGGCGCACCAGGCGCTCCTGCAGCAGGCGTTTCTCCGCGACGGGCGCCAACCCGTCGACCTTTTGCACGTCCTGAATATTTCTTGGGTATACGCCCCAGATCAGCGCCATCCGCCGCCGCGTCTCTGCCTCCGGCGAAAACGCCACGATCGGCACCAGTGGCCGGTAACGCGACACCAGCCGCGCCGTAAATCCGCTGTGGGTGAACACGGCGATCAGTTTCATGTGCAGTTCGCGCGAAGCGTGGCACACCAGTTCTGCCACCGTCTCCGCGACTTTCAATTGCTCCTGCGTGGCAGGCCGCGGAAATTCTTTGATGCTTGCTTCCGCTTCTTCGATGATTCGCGCCATCATGTCCACGGCTTCGATCGGATACTTTCCGCTGGCGGTCTCCGCAGAAAGCATTACCGCATCCGAACCGTCGAAAATGGCGTTCGCCACGTCCGAAGCTTCCGCGCGTGTAGGCCGCGGATTCTCCGTCATAGATTCCAGCATCTGCGTCGCGGTGATCACCGGGCGCCGGAACTCTCTCGCTCGCGCGATGATGGCCTTCTGCACCACCGGCACGCGCTCGGGATTCATCTCCACGCCAAGGTCACCGCGCGCCACCATCACGCCATCGGCCGCGCGCAGGATGGCATCGAGATTCTCAATCGCTTCGGGCTTCTCCAGTTTCGCGATTACCGGCGTATCTTTTCCCGCGCGTCGAATCAGCCGCTTGGCCAGCACCACGTCTTCCGGACGCCGCACAAAACTTACGGCGATGTAGTCCGCGCCGTGTTTGAGCGCGAAGAGCAGGTCCGCGCGGTCCTTCGGAGTCATCGCCGGCACGCGCAGCTTCACACCAGGAAGGTTGATTCCCTTGTGTTCGCCGAGCGCGCCGCCGTTCACCACTTCGCAAATCACTTGCTTGTCCCGAACCTGTATGACTCGCAGTTCGATCAGTCCGTCTGAAAGCAAAATTCGGTCGCCGCGATGAATTTCCCGCGGCAGCGGAGTAAACGTGGTATTCACACGTGTCGAATCGCCCAGGATTTTTTGCGTTGTGATCACGAAGCTTTGCCCTGTGCGCAGCAGCACCGGACCGCCCCCCGCCAGGGGCCCCGTACGAATCTTCGGTCCTTGGAGGTCGGCCAGAATGGCGATGGGCTTTTCGTGTTTGACGGCGGCGGCACGCAGCACGGAAATGTTTTTTGCGTGTTCCTCGTGCGTGCCATGTGAAAAATTCAGCCGCGCCACGTCCATTCCGGCGCGCAGCAGTTGGTCGATCATTTGCGGTGAACGGCTCGCCGGCCCGATCGTGCACACAATTTTGGAATGACGAAAACTCATGTTCTCAACTTGGAAGAATATTCTGTTCCGTCGGATTTTTCTACGGGAAGGCGCGGTGAGCAGGCGCTATTTTTTCAATCGTCGTTACTCGCTTCTTCGCTCTCTTACCTTGTCACCGCGAATTCCGCCACCATGCGGGCCAGCACATCGACTCCTTTATCGAAAGCCGCCAGCGGAATCCTCTCATCATCGCCGTGCATTCTCTTCAAATCTTCATCCGTCAGCGGAAATGGCACCAAGCCGTAAGCCTGAACATTATGCAGTCTTAACTGCGAGGAATCCGTCGCCCATGTGGACTGAAATGGCAGTACCGGCGCTCCGGCAAATTCCTGTGACGCGACTTTCGAGATCACCGCGTAAAAGTCTGATTCCAGCGACGACGGCGGCGCCGCCAGTCCGCCATTCGGCTTCACTTCCAACTTCACTTGCGGATCGTCCACGAGTTTTGTCAATTCCGCCACGATCTTCTCAATGGTGTCTCCCGGCAGCATTCGCACGTTCAGATTCGCGCGGGCTTCACCGGGGATCACGTTGTTGGCCACTCCTGCAGTCAGCATCGTCGGCGCGATCGTGTCGTGCAGCATCGCGTTCCACAGCGGACTCGCACTGGAAAGGACCTTCTGCGCGTGTTCGCCGCGGTCCGCCGTATCCAGCGACCGCATCCATTTTCCGATTTCGTCGTCCTCGAGCGGAGCCAGCCCTTCAAAATATCTCCTTACAATCGATGTTAGGTGAACCGGCGCGGAATAGCCTCCGATCTTGCTGACCGCTGTCGCCAGGTGCACCACGGCGTTGTCTTTCGTTGGCTGCGAGGCGTGGCCCGCCGTTCCGCGCGCGACTACCTCAACATTTTCCGCCACCTTCTCGCTGGCTTGCACTCCGACGTACATCACTTTTCCATTCTTCATGAAGACGTTGCCGCCTTCATTGATCGAATACCCCGCGGCAAACTTGTCCCAGTATTTCGCGATTAGAATCTTGATATTTGCTTCGCCGCCATTTTCTTCGTCCGCTGTCGCCAGAAAAATCACGTCGCGGGTCAGGTGCAGATTGGCGCGCTTCAGCGCGACGAATGCCGCCAGGTTTGCCGCCAGCATTCCTTTGTCGTCAATCGTTCCTCGCCCATACATGTAGCCGTCTTTGATTACCGCTCCGAACGGATCGACCGTCCATCTCGATTTATCGACGGCAACCACGTCCATGTGCGCCACAAGCAGCAGCGACTTCGACGGATCGGCCATCGCCGCACTACGCAGCCGCGCCACCACGGCGCTGCGGCCTGGCGTTATTTCCAGGATTTCAGGTGTGAGCCCTTCCTTCTCCAGGACGCTGGCAACGTACTTCGCCGTCGCTTGCTCATTCCCAGGCGGATTCGTAGTGTTGATCTTTACGAGATCGGCGAGCCAGACTTCTGCTTCCTTCGAGATCCCCGCGGTGTCTCCCGCGCGCGCTGGATTCGCTGGAATCCCCGGCCCGGCCGAAGGCGCCACCTGCGCCGAAACCGGTAAACATGCGGCCAACACCGCCGTGAACGCTACTGCCGACACCCGAACCATGCGATACCAGCTCACGAAACCATCCTCCTCGTAGAACGGGGCCGCGCTCCGGCACCCTCAGCAAACGTTTTGCTTCAAATCTGCTTCATACTAACATGCAGGTGTAGGCTCCTGGCCGCGGCTTTGGCTGTGCGTTGCCAAAACTCAACGGTTGCGTGGCTACAAGACAAACCCGCAGCTGTCGGTAGCTGCTAGAATCAGGAAGTTTGATTTCAAATCGAGGGTCCAAGATGAAAGCTACTGTTTCCCTGATCTTACTCGCCGCTCTGGCTACTGCTCTGGTTTTCCCGCTGACCGGCGACACCGTTCATGCTCAGGCTCCCACAGGGCCGCAGGGCGGTGCGCAACCGCCGCAGGGCCCGCCGCCCGCAAAACCCCCTGCAAGCGCGCCGCCGCAAGAGGGAGGCGTCACGATCGCTGTGGATGTTCCCGTCGTTACGCTCGAAGTTGTCGCGACTACGCAACACGGCGACATCATCCCCGGCCTCAAGAAAGAAAACTTTCGTGTCGTCGACGACGGCGTAACGCAAACCATTACGAACTTTGGTCCCACTGAGGCTCCCATCACCATGGTGCTTCTCCTCGAGTTCAGCAGCCGTGGTTACTATAATTTTTTCTCACAAGTCGGGAAGTATTGGGCCACAGCCCTCTTTCCTAACTTGCAGCCAAAAGACTGGATCGCTCTCGAGACGTTTGATATGAACCCCCGCATCGAAGTGGACTTCACGCAGAACAAAGAAGAAGTCATGCAGGGGCTCTACCATCTCTATTTTCCAGGGTTCAGTGAATCAAACGTGTTTGACGCCATCCTGTACACGGTCGATCGCCTCAAGGAGGTGAAGGGCAAGAAATCCATCGTCGTGCTGGCGAGCGGCGTGGATACTTTCTCCAAACACACTCTCGACCAGACCATGAAACAGCTTCGACAGAGTGACGTCACGATTTTTTGCATCGGGATGGGCCGCGCCTATCAGAACTTCGCGGACATGAACGGGGGAATGGGAAGCATGCGTCGCATGGACTACCTTCAGGCGGAAAATCAGCTAAAGACATTTGCTCAGGAAACAGGAGGGTTCGCCTGGTTCCCCCAATTCGAAGGCGAGTTGCCGGGTGTGTTTCACGACGTCGCTGCCTTCCTACGCCATCAGTACAGCATCTCCTATTCGCCTACGACCGGTGCGAAAGACGGCAGATTCCACAAAGTTAAAGTGGAACTGGTTGCGCCCGATGGTGGTCCGCTCACCATCCTCGATCAGAAGGGCAAAAAACAGAAATACCAGGTGTATGCCCGCGAAGGCTATCAGGCTCCCAAAGGCGGCGTGGGCGACTGAGCGAAATGGAAACCAGAAAATAGAGATTTGAAATTGGAAAATAGGAGGATTTCCATTTCACTGCGACCTGCAAATTCCCAGTTTCAATTTTCCAATTTCAATTTTCTCTCTTAGTAGCCGCGCGCAAAATCGACAAGATTGAAGAGTTCGCGGCCGTCAAACCATCTCTCCAGCAAGTCCATCAAAATGGCTGTCTGGCGATGCCACAGGCGGTCGCTTACCCCGCTGGTGTGCGGCGTAATCATCAAATTCGGCATTTTCCATAAAGGACTCTCTACCGGAAGAGGTTCCACTCTCGTTACATCCAGCGCCGCTCCGCCTAGCGCTCCGCTTTTCAATGCCTGAATCAACGCAGCTTCATCCAGCAGCGATCCGCGCCCAACGTTGATCAGCCTCGCTCCACGTTTCATTTGCGCGATTTGCGGCGCGCCGATTAGGTGCCTCGTCTCCGCCGTTTCCGGCGCGGCAATCAGCACGAAATCTGCGTCGGGCAGCGCTTCGTGCAGATCCTTCGCGGCGAGAATTTTTTCTGCGTGCGTCAGATCGCCTGTGCCAGAGCGCGTTACGCCCCAGACGCGCATGTCGAAGGCTCTGGCTCGCTTGGCCACTTCCCGTCCGATGGAGCCAAACCCGACAATCAGCAGTACTTGCCCATTGAGTTCAATCAAATGCTGAGGTTTGTCCCACAATTCCTGCTGTGACCAGTGCGCACGATCCTGTTGCCGCACCGAGTCAGGAAAATTTCGCGCCAGGGCCAGCAGCAACCCCGTGGTGTGCTCGGCCATCGGAACGGAAAAGATGCCACTCGGGTTCGTGACCACGATTCCGGAATCCCGCAGCTCCGGGTACATTAATTGCGCCACGCCCGCTGCCGTCGAATGGATCCACTTGAGCTTCCGGGCAGCCGTTAATTGCTCCGCTCGCAGCGAGTAGCCGACAAAAATATCCGTATCCGGCAGTTCCTGCGGCAATCCGTCGTAATTCGGCAGATGCAAAACGCGAATCTCCGGCCATCGCTTCCGGATGGCTTCGGCCATGAACGGTTTCGGCCGCCATTCCGTAAATGGGTGCCACACGCAAATGACCAGTTTTGTTTCTGCGGGTATTGTTCGAATCATGGCGAGTCTATGAAATAAGGCGCAAATCCGTGCCGGTCATGTCGGCAGGTTGAGGTTGACCCAACGCACTCAGCATCGTCGACGCAATATCGCGAAGCGATCCGCCCGGCTTCAAGCGCAATTGATCATTGTCGCTCACCAAAATAAACGGCACAGGATTGGTCGTGTGATAGGTGTGCGGGCCACCAGTCACGGGATCGATCATGGTCTCCGCATTTCCGTGGTCGGCGGTGATGATCCATACTCCGCCGCGCGGTTTCAACGCTTGATAAATTCGCGCCAAGCCCGCATCTACGGCTCCCACGGCTTTGATCGCTGCTTCGAGTTTTCCCGAATGCCCTACCATGTCGGTGTTTGCGTAATTCATGATGATGGCGTCAAATTCGTTTTTTTCGATGGCCTTCACGACCGTATCCGTAATTCCCGCCGAGGACATTTCCGGCTGCAAATCGTAAGTTGCGACTTTTGGCGAAGGCACCAGAATTCGTTCTTCTCCGGCAAACGGTTTCTCCACGCCGCCATTGAAAAAATAAGTCACATGCGCATACTTTTCCGTCTCCGCCGTGCGCAAATTCTTGTATTGCAGATCCGCGAAGACCTGCGCCAGGATGTGCTCGAGTTTTTCCGGCGCGATCACGTACTTCAGCCATGGCCAGTTCTTGTCGTACTGCGTCATCCCCACATAAAACAGATTCTTCGGCCGTTTCGCATCGGCAAATTTATCGAAATCCGGCGCCGCCAGCGCATAAGTCATCTGGCGGGCGCGGTCCGCGCGAAAATTGAAGAAGATAACGGCATCATCGTCACGAATGAGGCCAACCGGTGCGGCAGATGCTCCGGTTCCTTTTGTCACTACGATCGGCTTGATGAATTCATCGGTCACATCTTGTTCATAACTTCGCTGCAGCGCCGCAACCGGATCGTCCGTCCTCGTTTCCGTTTCGCCATGGACCAGCGCACGATACGCCAGCTCGACGCGCTCCCACCGATTGTCGCGGTCCATAGCGTAGTAGCGCCCCACCAGCGTTGCGATCTGACCCGCGTTCAACTCGCGCATTTTCTGTTGCAGCTGCTGCACGTAAACGCGCCCGCTGTTTGGCGGGGTGTCGCGCCCATCCATGAAACAATGCACGAACACGTTTTCCACTTTTTGCTGCTTGGCCATTTCCAGCAGCGCAAAGAGGTGCTGGATGTGCGAGTGCACGCCGCCGTCGCTCAGTAATCCGACAAAATGGAGTTGCCGCGTCCGGCCGCGCTCCATTGCTTGTAGAAAGAGCGGCACGTTCTGGAGTTGCTTGTTCGTGATCAGCAAGTCGATCCGCGTGATGTCCATGTGCACGATGCGGCCAGCGCCCATGTTCATGTGCCCCACTTCGCTGTTGCCCATCTGCCCTTCGGGCAATCCGACAAATGGACCTGAGGTATGAATGAGCGTGTTTGGAAATTTACGAATGAGCTCGTCATATGCCGGCTTCCGGGCAAGCGCAATGGCATTACCCTTCGTCTCCGCTCGGTATCCCCATCCATCCAGCACGGTCAGTAAAATCGGCTTTGGTCGTTTCGTCATCGGATTCTGATAGGACTATCGCGTTGAAAACTCGCGCAGCGCCGTGAGCAATCGATCCACTTCTACGGCGGTGTTGTAGTGCACCAGGCCGATGCGGAGGACGCCGCCTTTTTGTTCAACACCGAGACGCTCGGAAAGATTCAAGGCGTAGAAGTTACCGTCCCACGTAAAGATTCCGCGTTCGCCGAGGAACATGGCGATTTCGGTTGGATGATGGTCGCCCAGCCGAAGCGAGAGCGTCGAGCAGCGTTCGGCAAATCTTTTCGAATCGGTTATGCCAAAAATCTGGACGCCTGGAATTGCGAGTAATCCTTCAACGAGCTTCGCAATCAGCGAGGTTTCATAGCGGCGCGTCGCGCGATAGGCTGCTAGCAATGCTTCACGCCGACTCTTCGTGGTTGGATCGCAATGCCGCCCAAGTTCTGCGATATAGTCGACGGCGGCGGCAATCCCTGCGATCAATTCCTGCACTTGCGTGCCGGTTTCCCAGCATTCGGGAGAAATATCGGTCGCCGGGCGCACCTTGTAGGGCTTGAGCCGCTCCAGGTGTTCTTTCTTGCCGTAGAGCGTGCCCATGTGCGGACCGAAAAACTTGTAGGGCGAGCACACCAGAAAATCGCAATCCAAGGCCTTCACATCAATCGGTCCGTGCGGAGCGTAGTGCACGGCATCGATGAACATCAGCGCGTCCGCCGCATGCGCGAGTTTGGTAATTTCAGCGACCGGATTGATCGTGCCTACGATGTTTGAGGCATATCCGACAGCGACGAGCCTGGTTTTCGTGGAGATTTTTCGCTTCAAATCGTCGAGATCCAGCGTGCAATCGCTCTCGCGGATGTCCACGTGGCGGATGACCACGCCTTTTTCTTCGAGCGCGCGCCACGGCGCGACGTTTCCGTCGTGGTCCAGTGTGGTCACCACAATTTCGTCCCCGGGTTTCAGTTCCCTTCCGATCGAGCGTGCGAGCGCGAAAGTGATGGTGGTCATGTTCTGGCCGAAGACCACCTCATTCGAGTCGCAATTGAAAAAATCCGCCATGGCCGCGCGCGCCGAGAGGATCATTTCGTTGGTGCGCCGGCTAGTGAGAAAAGCGCCATAAGTATTCGCGTTCGAATGCAACAAATAATTCTGGATCGCGTCCATCACTTGTTTCGGGACCTGGGTACCGGCCGGTCCATCCAGAAACGCGGCGGATTGGCCCTTTACCGTCAAATTGAGTGAAGGAAATTGTTCCCTCACCCAGGCAATGTCGAATGGTTTGCTTTCTGTGCCCTGCATCGCTGGTGTGCTCATTTTCTTGTGCGCCGCCGAAAAGCGGCTGAATTCTCCGAGCCGCTAGTCTCTCACACGTTCTGGTTACGTTGTAGAGGTGCGGGCCGTGACATCCAATTGGGAGTCACATTCCGGGCGGCCCGCCGCCGGCAACAAACGCGCGTTCGGGAGGCCGTGATAGCATATCTACAGTTGTTCCTCACTCATGCCGCTTTGGCGCCGGCTATAAATCAAATGAGCGGCCGCGTGGCGGCCAGCTCCGCGCCATGTTTCTCCATGAGGTGCTCCGTGCCCGAAATGATCCCGCCGACCGAGCGTACACGCGTGGTGCGCGAATCGCAGCGCGGCGCTTACGATCGCGAAGCCATTTACGCGATCCTCGACGAAGGTTTCGTGTGCCACGTTGGATTCTCGGTCGATGGACAGCCGTACGTGATTCCCACACTGTTCGCGCGGATTGGCGACGAAATCTATTTTCACGGCTCCGCCGCTAGCCGCATGTTGCGCAACGTGAGCGCGGGAATATCCGTGTGCATCACGGTGACGCTTACGGACGGCTTCGTTCTGGCGCGCTCGGTCTTCAATCACTCGATGAACTATCGCTCCGTTGTGGCGCTTGGCAAAGCCACGCTCGTTGATGCGCCGGGGGAAAAACTCGAGGTTTTGCACGCTTTCACAGAGAAAATCCTTCCAGGCCGCTGGGTGGATGCACGCCAGCCGAACGAGAAAGAACTGAAAGCCACGAGCATTTTGCGCCTGCCGCTCACGGAAGTTTCGGCAAAGATTCGAGTCGGACCACCGGAGGACGACGCCCCGGACTACGAACTTGCGATCTGGGCGGGCGTGGTTCCACTGCGGCTTACTCCGGGTGCGCCGATCCGGGACGAGAAGTGCGATCCTACGATTCCCACACCCGCCTATGCGGCGCAGTACAAGCGGTGAGCCATGAGTGAATTTATTCCAGCCCCGGTGAAGCCTGTCGTTGGAATCGAAGCCCTTGAAGCCCTGGATATTCGTGTTGGCACCATCGAGCGCGTGGAAGAAATTCCCAGCTCGGAAAAGCTGATGAAGCTTAGCGTGAATTTCGGCGACCATTCGCGGACGATCCTTGCCGGGATCAAAAAAGAACGCGAAAACCCGCGCGAGATCGAAGGACGCCAGGCCTTGTTCGTCCTGAACCTGAAACCTCGCAAAATGGCGGGCGAGATATCGGAAGGGATGTTGTTCGATATCGGCTACGCGGACGGCGTCACACCTGTGCTCTCGGTTCCGGAGCGTGCCGTGCCGAGCGGCACGCGCGCCGGATGAGGCGCTACGGCTGCACGGCGCGGAGAAAATCAGCGAGAAGGCCATAGCCGGTTGCTTCGATTCCCGGATTGTGTTCGACAAGCGAGAAACTGAATACATCCAGATCGAAACGGATCGCCGAACTCGTGCCCTCCAGATTCGCGAGCGGATCGGAAGCCAGCAAAAGTTCGGGTTGCACGGTGCAATCGACGGAATCGCCCCGGCGCGCAGCGCGGCAGACGAGTTTGTAGCGCATCCCGGCAGCGCGCACGGAACGGATTTTTTCTTCGCTGAGTTCGCGGATGCCGGTGCGCTGCACCTGCTCCAGCCTTACCGGCACACCCATCAGGACAATTGCCAACGCAGCCACTTTTACAGCGGAGTCCCAGCCATCGAGGTCCGCCGCGGGATCCGTTTCTACCACGCCAATGGCCTGCGCACGTTTCACCGCTTCTTCAAAGGAGCGGCCTTTTTCGATTTCCGTGAGAACAACGTTGGTGGTGGAGTTGAGGACGCCGGCGAAGCTTTGCAGCACCGTGGCGGGCAAGCCCAATGGAAATAGCGAAAAAATCGGGATGCCATCCATGACGGTCGCTTCGTAAAGAAACTTCTTCTGCTTTTCGTGGGCAAGCGCGGCGAGCTCGCGAAAGGCGTGCACAATCGGACCTTTGTTGGCGGTGATGGCATGCGCTCCAAGTTCGAGCGCGGCCTTGAGATGTTCGATGGCAGGCTGACCGCTTTGTGGATCGAGCGAACTGGCTTCAAACAAAACATCGGCGCGTGCTTTTTCCAGCCATTCGCGAACATTCCGACAGGGTTGAGGCGGCGGAGCGGGCCAATGACCATTGAGGATGGCAAGAGGATTCAGGCCGTCAGGGTCGGCGACCCAGCCAGCGCGGCGGGTGGCCACACCGGTCAGCCGCCATCGCACGTCGTAGCGACGGCGCAGTTCGGTCTCTTTCGAAACGAGGAGATGCAGAAGCGCACGGCCGACGTTGCCAAAACCAACGATTGCGAGGTTGTAGGAAGGAATGGCCCCGCCCTTTCCGAATCAGTGTGCCGTTGCTGCGTTCAACTTTGCAGCGGCGGAGGAAACGAGATCTGCTTCCTGCTGTAGAACAAGCGCGACAACGACGATGGCTTCGTCCGCTTGCTTCCACTGTTTTTGCTCTATGGCTTCGCGTACAGCAGGCACTGTCTTCGCCGCATAGCCGGTGTAAAAACCCGGGGCATAGAGCTGGTGTTTGAACCACGGGCGATTGGGCAAGCCTTCGTTGTTGGTGAGTTTGCGCTCGCTGGTCATGAGCATTCTATTCACTTCGGCGAGTGAAGCGGAGGCCAGCAAAGCGCCGCCGTTGGCATTGGCCTGGTCGAGGGCTTTGCGATACTCCGCCGCGCTTCGAACGAGCACATCGGTGGCATTTTCGAGCGGCGCGAAATTCAGATGTGGCGGAACGGTTTCCGCTGGCGGCGGAAGGAGCGGCCGACGCGGATCGTTTGTGGCTTTGAAGACGCCTTCCTCGATTTCGCGATTGCGCTCGCGAGTATCGTCCTGGGATTTCTGCAAAAGTGTTTTCAATTCTTTCAGGTAGGTTTGCACGGTGTCCGCGAAGTCGCCGAATTCGAAGGGGAGGAGCTCGGCGTCAGCCAAGCGCATGACGGCTGTACCGCCGGTCTGTGCGAGCGCGCGGCCGTAGACAAAGTCCGTGTCACTGAAATGCGTAAACCAGTAAAAATCGTCGTAGATGGAATGGTAGATGCCGCCGCCATCTTCACCGCCAAAACCAATGTTGAGCGAGGCTACGCCATCGTGCTGAAGGAAGGCGGTGTAGTCGGAGCCGGAACCGAGGGCGGGTATGCGAAGATCGGGGCGTTTGCGAATTTCTTCCCGCTGCTCCGGAGTTTTGGCGTTGGCGATGGCCCGGAGTTGCTCGCGTTTCCAGGCGGTGAGTTTTGTTTCCGGATCGGAGATTTCGCGCGCGATTTCATTGCTGAATTTCTCGAGCGTATGGGCGCCTTCAATATTGAGATAACCGCGCCCATTGCCGTCTGAATTAATGTAGGCGACACCGTGCGCGCGCAATTCGTCATAGTGAGCTTCGGCCCATTCCGTGGAGCCGAGAAGTCCCGGCTCCTCGCCGTCCCACGCGCAATAAATAATGGTGCGCTTGGGCTTCCATCCGGATTTGAGCAGCTCGCCCAAGGCGCGGGCTTCTTCCATTTCCGCGACCAGCCCGGCGATGGGATCTTCGGCTCCGTTCACCCAGGCGTCGTGATGGTTTCCGCGGATCACCCATTCATCCGGAAAAGTAGCGCCTGGAATTTTTCCGATGACGTCGTAGACCGGTTTAGTGAGCCAGTTCGATGTCACTTTCAAGTGAACTTTAGCGGCACCCGGGCCAACGTGATAGGTGATTCCTAGTCCGCCACGCCAGCCTTCCGGAGCGACCGGCCCGGTGAGCGCAGCGAGGAGCGGTTGTGCGTCGGCGTAGGAAATCGGGAGGACGGGGATTTTGGTGATGGTGGCGGCTTCTTCGATTTTCAGACGTTTGGCGTCTTTCGTGGCGCCGACGCCGGGGGTGAGTGGATCACCGGGGTAGTAGGGCATATCGGCGACGCTGCCGCGCTGCACACCGTCGGGAGGGCGATACGGTCCGGCAGGAAAAGTTTCCCCCTGAACAAATCCATCCTCGTGCGGATCGGAATAGATGAGACAACCGATGGCACCGTGTTCGGCGGCAACTTTGGGCTTTATGCCGCGCCAGGAATGGTAGTAACGGGCGATCACGATTTTGCCCTTTACGGAGACGCCGAGGCGCTCGAGATATTCGTAGTCTTCAGGAATGCCGTAGTTGACGTAGACGAGCGGAGCGGTGACATCGCCATCGATGGAATAGGCGTTGTATGTGGGGAGCTGCTCGGCTTGCTGATCCGATGTGGGATCGACGGAAACCGCGGGCTCCTGGAGCTTGGCGACAAATTTGGGACCTCCGTCGACGAGTTCGACCACGCGCTCCTTGGGGGTGGGAAAGAGAACGTCGAATTGTTCGATATGCGTGTCGAGACCGAACTCCCTAAATTTAGCCGCGATCCAGTCGGCGTTGTCTTTGTCGTAGGGAGAGCCCACGTTGTGGGGGCGGGCCGTGAGCCGCTGCATATAGGAGTGAAGATTATCGGGAGTAGGAATGGCCCGCAGCTTTTCTTCCCATTGTCGTTCGGTGCGAGACGACGCGGCGGAGTAACCAAAGAACGGCTGTTCGTCGGCGATGACGTGCTTGCCAGCCGGCGCGAGCGAAAGTCCTGCAAAGACAAGTGAGGCAAACACGGCGCTACGATTCATTTTTCCCCCATAAAGTAAGGTGAGGATTATTTACCGTAGTCTTTGGACTCGCAAGCTCGAAGTTTGGTTTCGAGCGGCGGACGATTCTTACGAAGAGCGATCAAAGCAGTTCAAACGAGGGATTTTGACATTTCAACGTAATGGCAGGGAACTTTCGTTTGGACTTCAGGAGGGATCGGGGCGGTGCCTGTTTCGAGATAGCCGAGGTGGCGGTAAAAGGCCGGAAGGGGTACACGCGCGCTGATGATTCGAAGGTCGATTGCGACGCAGCCTGACTTTCGAAAATAATTTTCCGCTGCCGCCATTAACTTGCGGCCCAAGCCAGTGCCCTGGCGCCGAGGTTCTACTCCAAGGAGACCCAGGTAGCCGCGATTGCCGCGGAGTTCGACATACACGCAGCCAGCGAGGCCAGCGGAATCTTCGGCGAGCAGGAATGTTCCTTTTTTCATGTACTGACGGACGCCGTCCGGGTCGATGCGATCGCCGTCGATGAAAGGCAGCTCGACGCGGAACGCGACGTTGATCAGTGCAGAGAGAGGTTCGACGTCCCCCGGGCCCGCGTGGCGGATGCCGAGGTCATCGCGAGAACGCCGGGATTTTGCACCTTCGTCCATGGGATAAGCACTTATCCTATCGCGGGATTGCAGCCTGCGGGATTCGGACAAGTGACGCGGGCTCAAGGCATAGCTTGATTGAGGAACGAAAATACTTTGGGTGCCCAAATCTCTCCACCGTGGACACAGAATTCATGGGCTTCTTGAGCCGTCTTACCAAACGTGGGAAAGATCAGGCTTTCGTGCGGTTTGTTTACTTTTTCCATCTCCGCGGCTAGTGCGCGACTGGGGGCCAGGTCGTAGTCGTTTTGCGCCTGGATAAACAGGACCTGCATTTGGGCCTGGCGGACGGCCTTGATCAGGCGATCCCGCAATTCCGGAGATTCTTTCCAGGTTTGCGCGGCTCCGGCAAAATCAACCGCGGCGCGAAGGCCGAGACCGCGTTCCGCCATCAGGACAGTCTGAATCCCGCCGAAGGAACACCCCGCGACGAAGATCCTCTGTGCATCTACCTCGGGTATTCCTTTCAAGTAAGTAAGCGCGGCAATCTGATCCTGAAGCTGCAACTCCATCAATTGGACCAGTCTCTTGTCGCGAGCTTGCTGTCCGCCGCTTCCGCCGGCCTGCGCAAGCTGGTCCATGATGTATTCGCCGGGTGACCGGCCGTGGCCGCGGCGATGAGGAATGAACAGAATATATCCCTGACTGGTGAAGAGAGGAGCGAGGTCGGGGAGCCAACCGGGACGTCGCTCGCTACCGTGGTTCCACAGGACCACAGGAAACGGCCCCTTGCCTTCAGGTATATAGATAAATCCGTGGAGAGTGAGGTCGCCGCTGGGAAATGTAACTTCAACGGGGTTCGCAGGCTGTTCGAGCTGCGCCGAGACCCCCGGCACTCGCAGCAGGAAGAGGAACACGATTGCGATGAATGCGTTTTTCATTTTTCCTTCTCACCGACCAGCATCAGCCAAAGGCGGCTTTGCCGTTGAAGCGGGCGGTGGGGCCGAGTTCTTCCTCGATACGGAGGAGCTGGTTGTATTTGGCGATGCGCTCGGTGCGGCTGGCGGAGCCGGTTTTAATCTGGCCGGCGGCGGTGGCGACGGCGAGATCGGCGATGAAGGTGTCTTCGGTTTCGCCGGAGCGGTGGGATATGATGGAGTTGTATCCAGCCTTGCGGGCGAGCTCGATGGCGTCGATGGTTTCGGTGACGGTGCCGATTTGATTGAGCTTGATGAGGATGGCGTTGGCGATGCCCTCGTTGATACCGCGTGAAAGGCGCATGGTATTGGTGACGAAGAGGTCGTCACCGACGAGTTGGATCTTCTTTTTGGATGATTTGCTGCCGATGCTTTGCGTCAAGGACTTCCAGCCTGTCCAGTCATCTTCCGCCATGCCGTCTTCAATGGATACGACCGGATACTTCTCGGCCCAGGTGGTCCAGTAGGCGGCCATTTGCGAGGAACTATGCACGGATTTGTCAGATTTCTTGAAAACATAGTTGCCGCTGGCCTTGTCATAGAATTCGCTGGAAGCGGGATCAAGGGCGATACTGATCTGCTCGCCTGGTTTGTAGCCCGCAGCGACGATAGCCTCGAGGACGATCTGAATAGCTTCTTCGTTTGACTTGCAGCTAGGGGCGAACCCACCTTCATCGCCGACGGCGGTGGAGTAGCCGTGTTTCTTGAGAGCGGTCTTGAGTGCGTGGAAAACTTCTACGCCCCAACGAAGGGCTTCGGAGAAATTCGGCGCACCGACGGGCATGACCATGAATTCCTGGAAGTCAACGGAGCTGTCGGCGTGCGCGCCTCCATTGAGGATGTTCATCATTGGACAAGGGAGCAGATTCGCGGAAGCGTCCGAGAGATAGCGCGCTAGATATCTGTACAGCGGAACATTTTGCGCGGCAGCTGTGGCGCGGGCAGCGGCCATGGAGACGGCGAGGATAGCGTTAGCGCCCAGACGAGATTTGGTGGGCGTGCCATCGAGCTCGATCATGCGCTTGTCGAGGGCGCGCTGGTCAGATGCGTCAAGGCCAACGACGGCTTTGGCGATTTCGTTGTTTACGTTAGAGACGGCTTTGAGCACACCCTTGCCGAGGTATTTGGACTTGTCTCCATCGCGCAGCTCGACAGCTTCGTGCTCGCCGGTGGAAGCGCCAGAAGGGACAGCGGCGCGGCCCTTCATTCCGTCACCAACGTACACGTCGGCTTCAACAGTGGGATTGCCGCGCGAATCGATGACCTGGCGAGCGCGGACGCGGGTAATCTTCGTGTCCATGTCGGAATGATCTCCTAAGCGAGAGTGAACCGGGGATTGTATCAGACCACAATGACGAATATTCGCAAGTTAGGACCAAGCATCGGTACTCACCCGCCATTGGAAGGGGCGGAGTCGGGCTAGGCGGGCAAAATCGCGTTGGTTGGCAGTAATAACGGTAATCCCGCGCCGCGCGGCACCCATGGCCATCAAGGCATCATTGGTGAGACGGGCTTGGCCAATCCGCTCATAGCCAGAACTGGCAGCGAGGCGAGCCAGGAGTTTGCCGGTAATTGTCCAATCGCTGAGGCTGGGCACCAGAATCCGGCCGGCTTTGTCAAAATCGCGCTCGAGGCGCTCGACAATTCGAGAGTCGCGGGGCTTGACCCCGGCGTACAACTCCTCAAGCACAACGGAACTAAGCCAAACCGGCGAGCCTGAAATAACTCGCCGAAGTTTGAGGACAGGGTTGTCACCCAATCGTAGAGCAGTGATATAGATGGAGGCGTCCAGAAGAACCGGCGCCATCTACTTGACCAACTTGCCGAACACATCCCTGACTTCGATGCCACTCTTCACAAAGTGTTCGTTGGCCTCGGTAGCCAATTGGTCGCGTTTGTGCTCAGCAATGACTGCGTCGAGCGCACGCTCGATGGTCTCGGTTTCCGTTTTTGCGCGCAAAACCTTTTGGGCACGCCGAATCTTTAGGGCGTCGAGCTGGAAGTGCTTGTGGGAGCCCCGATTTCTGGCGGTGCGCATAGTTTGGCCTCCAGCAAACTCTAACACTGCATGAACATAAATGGAAGAATTATGAACAGCCGGTTGATGGCACCCGGTGTGTCTTTTTTGAATTCGAGCGTGAGGACATCGCCTGCTAGGCGGTTTCAGGTTCTTCGATAAGGGATTCCTGGCGGACGACGACGACGATGCCGGAATCGGTGACATGGAAACGACGACGGTCAGCTTCGAGGTCGTAGCCGATTTCAGTACGTTCGGGAAGGCTGACGTGGCGGTCAATGATGGCGCGGCGGATGCGGGAATGGCGCCCGACGTTCACATGATTGTAGAAGATGGAGTCCGAGACTTCGCAGTAGCTATTGACGCGGACATTGTTGCCGATGACAGATTTTTGCACGCGGCCGCCGGAGATGACGGAGCCGCCGGCGACGATGGAATCGAGCGCCACACCCATGCGTTCCGGGTCTGCGAAGACGAATTTTGCGGGGGGATACTGGTGCTGCCAGGTGCGCAGCGGCCAATTGTTGTCATACAGATTGAATACGGGGGAAACGCTTACGAGGTCCATGTTGGCTTCGTAATAGGCATCGAGGGTGCCCACGTCACGCCAATAGAGAGCGTCTTTGCTATTTTCATCGACGAAATTGTAGGCGAACACGCGGTGCTTCGAAATGATGCGCGGCAAGATGTCCTTGCCGAAGTCGTGACTGGACTTGGGGTCCTCCGAATCGGCGAGAAGGATGGGGATCATGAGGTGGGTGCTGAAGATATAGATGCCCATGGAAGCATTGCAATTCCCGGGATGGTGCGGAGACTGTTTGGGATCGGCGGGCTTTTCCTCAAAACCGATGATGCGCCAATCCTTGTCCACCTCGATGACGCCAAACTGGCGAGCGGCTTGCGCAACAGTAATCTGGATGGTGGCAACGGTGACTTCGGCGCCAGAGTCCACATGCTGCTTTAGCATCTTGGCGTAGTTCATTTTGTAAATGTGGTCGCCGGAGAGGATGAAGACGTACTTGGAGCGTTCGCTTCCAATGGAATAAATGTTCTGGTAGACGGCGTCTGCGGTGCCCTGATACCACTCCTTGGAGACGCGCATTTGCGGAGTGAGGACTTCGATATAGTCGCCGAGACCCGCAAGAGGCGACCAGCCAGCACGAACGTGACGATTGAGACTGAGCGCTTTGTACTGCGTGAGAACAAAGATGCGGCGGAGATCGGAGTTGATGCAATTGGAGAGCGTGATGTCAATGATGCGGTAGAGAGCGCCGAAAGGAACGGCGGGCTTGGCGCGGTCGCGGGTCAGCGGCCAGAGGCGTTCGCCCTGGCCTCCTGCGAGGAGAACTCCGATCGCGTCGCGCATATCCGACATGGATGGACCCCCGCTGGGCGCGTCTTAAGAAGCGGCTCATTTTACGTAAGGGCGAAGGGGAGTACAAGCGGGAGGGGGGAGGACGCGAGGAAGTCAGAACCCAGGAGTGTAATGGGGCTGCCGGAAACTTGCGCGCGTATTTTACTATGTATGCAATATAGTTACTTTATTGCCAGCCGATGGGTTCAGTACTGTGGGGACTGGTGGGGAGCCAGAAAGATTCCTTGACTTGGATGGCAAGAATTGATTAGAAGATGCCAGCGACCTTTCTGGTGCAGCCGCGAAGCGGACAATACGTGCGATAATTAAGAACAGGGGCGGTGCCCGCAGCAATGCATAGCTGGCCGCAGCTTGGCCGGCGAGAGGCGCCGCAAGAAACCAATCCGAACCGGATTGGGGGTGAATTAATAAAGTGGCTGAAGTCATCATCCAAGAGAGTGAATCTCTGGAAAATGCCCTGCGGCGTTTTAAGCGCAAGGTGCAACAGGAAGACATCATCAAGGAAATCAAGAAGCACAGCTTCTACATGAAACCCGGCGAGAAGCGCCGGGCGAAAGAAGCGCTTTCGCGGAAGCGACTGCGCAAGAAGCAACGGCGGGAAGCGGATTAGTTCAGGGAGGCGGCCCCAGTTTGGTTGGGGCCGCCTATCCGTTTACGTCGCGGCTCTGCGCCGCACTTCCGAGAATCAGGCCCCCGATAAGGCAAGGAAGTATTGGGTTCGTGTTTCAGCTTCGTGCCCGCAGGCCCAAGGGATCCGCGCCCGGCGTCCCCGGATACAGGTTTCCTCAAGCAATTCGGCTCTCAGGTGCAAAGTCTGCCCAACCTCCTGCCCGAGACGGGACCAGGGAGAGCGGCTGATGGAATACCACGACAAGGTGTTGAAGTGTTCGGAATGCGGGGCTGAGTTTGTGTTCACGGGCGGCGAACAGATGTTTTTCGCCGACAAGGGTTTCAAGAACGAGCCCAAACGCTGCAAAGCCTGCAAGGCGAAACGAGCCGAGGGCGGAGGTGGCGGCGGACACGCTTCACCGATGCGGTCGGAGACAAAGACAAACTGCTCTCAGTGTGGCAAGGAGACTACTGTTCCCTTCCGGCCCACGCAGGGGCGCCCGGTCTTCTGCCGGGAGTGTTTCCAGCAGCGCAGAGCGATGGGCGCGGCGTAGCGAGATTGAGATAAAGAGGTAATGACGTAACGAGGTGGCGAGAGGGCCCCACGAGGTCACGCCTGCGGAGGGACAGACAGGAATGCCTGTCCTACTTCTTGAAATCCGCCTTCGATTGCAAATCTTCTTCAGGGATGTGAATCCAAGTAGGCGCCGAATTGCGCCAATGCTTCGGGCATGTTCTTGCGGCCGTAGCCGAAGCGGATGTGGCGCGGTTGGTCATAGACCGTGCCCGGCAGAAGAAGGACTCCTGAATCGCGGATGGTTTTTTCGCAGAAGGTGAGTACATCCTGCTCGGGCTTGAGATGGACGAACCCGATGGGGCTGGCGTTGGGTCTCACCCATTCGAATCGGTTCGAGCGCCGGAGGAGGAAGGTGTCGAGAAGCTGCAGGTTGTGTAACACGAGTTCTCGGTTGCGCCGCACTAAGACTTCGCGATGGCGAAGGGCGAGTGCGGTTAGAAATTCGCTGGGGGCGCTGTTGCAGATGGTGGTGTAGTACCTGAATTCCAGGCAGCGCCGGAGGATTTCTGGATTCTGGCTGGCGAGCCATCCGAGACGCAGGCCGGGTAGGCCGTAGCTCTTACTCATGGAGCCCAGGCTAACGGCATTTTCATATGCTTCGCAGGCCGGCGGCAGACGCGTCGCGGGATCGTGCTCGAGCTCGCGATAGACTTCATCTGAAAACACAATAATTCCGCGGCTCGCCGTCAGATCGAGAAGTTGCCTGAAGATGCTTGCAGGCATCAAGAGGCCGGTAGGATTGTGAGGCGTGTTGATGTAGATGATCTTGGTGTTTGGCTGGACTAACTTTTCGAGGGCGGCAACGTCATGCGCCCAGCCGTTTTCGAACGAGCGGCGCCATTCGCTCACCTGGGCGCCGGTGCTGCGCGCAACCTCCAGGCCGCTCTCGTAGCACGGAGTTTCGACGATGATGTGATCTCCGGGCCCGGTGAGCGCGTGATAAAACACAAAGATGCCTTCTTCGGCGGCTGCTAAGACAAGAACATCATCCGAGCTGAGTTGATGGTAGATAGCGGCAATCGCTTCCCGAAGATCAGGGGCCCCCGGCGATTCGGTGTAGCCGCACCAGTGCTTGAGGAAGCGGTCGTGAGCGCCTGGCTCCAGATCGAGGAGCTCCTGGATCGTGCGGGACTCGGCATCGGAGCTGGAGAGCAGATATCTGGCGGTGAATTCGTATTTGCCGAAATATTGCTCGATACGAAAAGGTTTGATTTGCATGCGAAAGAGTCTGGCAAGCCCTGTGTCCCGGAGTCCAGAACCAAATTGACCGGGCGGCCCGCAAACCACGCCAATCGGGAGATTGGCGTTCCCAAGCGGTGGATGCAGGTGCAATTTGGCGGGCTGGCGGGTATGATACGAGGCTCGAAGTCCCCAACACGACCAAGTGACCAGAGGGCCACTCCATGGCTCACCGCTTTACTATCGGCGTCGAAGAGGAATTTCAAATTATAGATCCTGTGACGTGCGAGCTGCGTTCGCACGTCAGCCACATCGTCTCGGAGATTTCTCCAGACATCGCGGAGCAGGTTAAAAATGAGCTTCACCAATCGATCGTGGAAACCGGCACGCGCATCTGCGAGAACGTCAGTGAGTTGCGCATCGAAATGCACCGGACGCGTGGCGAACTGGTTGCAGCGGCGGAACGCGCGGGGCTCCAGGTTGCGGCAGCGGGCACTCATCCTTTTTCAAGCTGGATCGATCAAGTCATCTCTCCCGGCGAACGATACCAGGACATTGTTGAAGAAATGGGACAGTTGGCGAGATCGTTGCTCATCTTCGGGATGCACGTGCATGTGGCGATGCCGGACAAACAGACCACCATCGACATGATGAATGGCGTGCGTTATTTCCTGCCTCACCTCCTGGCGCTTTCCACGAGCTCGCCATTCTGGATGGGCAGGAACACAGGATTGAAATCTTTCCGTACGACGGTATTTCGCCGCTTTCCGCGGACAGGTGTGCCGGAACAATTCGAATCGTGGAGTGCGTACGAGAATTTCGTAAACCTTCTCATCCGGCTGAACTGCATCGACAACGGAAAGAAGATCTGGTGGGATGTCCGGCCGCATCCGACATTTGGAACGCTGGAATTCCGAATGTTCGATGTCTCGACGAAAGTGGAAGAGGCCGTGGCCATCGCGGCGCTGACGCAAGCCATCATCGTGAAGCTGCATCGCCTCTACCAGGGCAACATGAGCTGGCGGCTCTACCGACGGGCGCTGATCGAGGAAAACAAGTGGCGCGCGGCGCGCTACGGGATCGAAGGGAAGCTCATCGACTTCGGAAAAGAAACTGAAGTGCCCATGCGGCAACTAATAACCGAATTGCTGGAGTTTGTCGAAGACGTGGTTGATGACCTTGGGAGCCGCAGCGCGGTCGAATACGTTCACACAATTATTAATGAGGGCACCAGCGCCGACCGGCAATTGCGTGTGTATAAGGAAACGGGCGACTTGAAAGCCGTGGTGCGCCACCTCGTTGCCGAAACGCGCGGCGGAGTGACCGAGCCGCACACGTCTTCCGCGCACGCAGTGAACTAAGAACAGAAGTGAGCGAGCCGGTTCCACAGGTCCTTGCAGGAGCACAAATATGAAAAAAGTTGGTCTTCTTTGCGGGCGGGAATACAGCTTTCCTCCAGCGTTCATCGAGCGAGTGAATGCCCTTGGCGTCAAGGACGGGGTCACAGCGGAATTTGTGAAGCTGGGCGGCACGCGCATGGGCGAGCCGGCGAAGTATAGCGTGATCGTGGACCGCATCTCCCACGAAGTCGAGTATTACCGCGGCTACCTGAAGCATGCCGTGCTGCAAGGCACGTACGTTATCAACAATCCGTTCTGGTGGACGGCCGACGACAAGTTCTTCAATTACGCTGTGGCGGCGAAGCTGGGCATCGCCATTCCGAAAACGGTCCTGCTGCCACAGAAAGGATATCCGAGCGATTTGGACATCACCGGCGAATCGCTGCACAACCTGGAATACCCCGTGGATTGGGACGGCTTGCTGGATTATGTGGGGCGCCCTGCCATCCTCAAGCCATTTTCCGGCGGCGGGTGGAAGCACGTCTACAAGGTCAACAACAAAGAAGAATTGCTTGCCGCGTATGACAAGACTTCGCCGTACTGCATGACGCTGCAGGAGTTCATCGATTTCACCCAATATGTCCGGTGCTTCACGTTCGGCAAGATGGATATCCTGCCAGTGCACTACGATCCGAAGGAACGCAAATACCTAGTCGACCACCAATATCTGACCGCGGAGCTTGGCGCCCGCGTGGTGAAAGATGCGCAGACGATCAACCAGGCACTCGGCTACGAGATGAATTCCATCGAGTTTGCCATTAAAGACGGTGTGCCTTACGCCATCGACTTCCTGAATCCCGCTCCGGACTTTGAACGCGACCGCATCACGGAATTCTATTTCGCGCACGTCGTGGAAAAGATGGCGCGATTGGTGATCGACCGCGCGGTGAATGGGAAGGCCTCGAATCCCTGGCCACGATGGGAAGAGATGCTGGGCATCGGCGCCGCGGCTGGATTTACCGGAGCGCTGAAAAGCGTCGCAGCAGCACAGTCCGCGAGCGGGCAGGCAACAACAAAGGCTCAAGCAGGGCCGGCGGCAGCCGTACCCTCGGCAGGACCATCGGGAACCACGACAAAATGACGAGCGCCGCTCCAGCTTCGATGACTCCTCCGACTCCGCAGGAGGAATGGAACGAGATTTTGAAGACGACCCTTCTGCGCGTGCCCGCCCTTCCTCAAGATCTGTTCAAGCGGATGCGCAAAGCCAGACTCACGTTTGGCGATCGCGTGCACTGTCCTTTTTTGCGTCCGTTTTTTCTTTCTCCGGAAGATGAGGAGCGCGTTCGAACGGTGGCGGAGGGCGTCGCGGTTCTGGCCGAGCGCGTCACCCTGGCTGCACTTGACGATCGGCATCTCTTCGCGCAATTCCATCTCCGGGAGGAAGAGGAACGCCTGGCGCGGATGCACACGGGATATGGACCAGCAAGCACCGCATCGCGCCTCGATGCGTTTTTGCTCCCGGATTCACTGAAGTTTGCCGAATACAACGGCGAGTCGCCCGCAGGTGCGGGTTACGCAGAGACGCTGGCCGGGATTTTCAGCGAGCTTCCCGTCATGGGAAAATTTTCGCAACATTATGAGGTCCACAGCTATCCGCTCATTGCCAAGCTGCTGGACGCGCTGATGATGAGTTATCTGGACTGGGGCGGCTCGTCCACGACGCCGCAGATTGCTATTGTAGACTGGGAAGGTGTTCCCACCTGGAGCGAATTCGAAATCCTCCAGGAGCGTTTTGAGAGAATGGGCGTGCCCGCCCTGGTCGCCGATCCGCGAGAATTGGAGTTTGACGGCAGGACGCTGGTTGCGCAGGGCAAAGTGATTGACCTGGTCTACCGGCGTGTGTTGATCAACGACATCGTGGCCAAGCCCGCGGAATGCGCCGCGCTGGTAAAAGCCTACTCCGCGAACGCCGTCTGCGTGGCGAATAACTTTCGCTGCAAAATTCCACACGTGAAAGCTTTTTTCGCGGTGCTGACGGATGAGCAAAACGGCGCGCTGTTCTCGCATAGCGAACGCGAACTGATTCGAAACCATATTCCATGGACGCGCGTTGTCGCGGACATCAAGACGGCGCATTACGGACGGCAGGTGGAGTTGCTCGCCTTTATCCGGGAGCAGAAAGAAAGCCTGGTGCTGAAACCCAGCGACGAGTATGGCGGCTCAGGCGTCACTCTCGGTTGGGAAACTGAGGAAGCCGCTTGGGATGACGCGATCGAACGCGCGTTGACGGCGAAAAACGGCGTTTGGATCGCGCAGGAACGTATTCCGATTCGCCGCGAGGTTTTTCCATACATCACGGACGTAGGTCAGGTGCATTACCGCGACATGCTGGTGGATTTTGCGCCTTATTTGTTTAGAGGAAAGTTATGCGGCTTCCTAACGCGGCTGAGCACCACGGGCCTCGCCAACGTGACCAGCGGCGGCGGCCAGGTTCCAGCGTATCGGGTCTCCCCGAAAACTCACGCGGTCGCGTAATAGCAACGTCACTGCGTGAAAGCAAGAGGTCGAAGATAACGTGTCTGCAGCTGGTCGTCCGGCCAGTTGGGAACAGGTCGCAAGTGGAACGCTTACGCTAGAAACTTTTCCCAATTCAAGTAGAATTAATTAGATGAACTTTGGTACTCCCAGAGCCGAGTTGATGCCAGGCGCACACAACGCCGTGGAAACGTGCCTCAGTGTGCGGCCCGGTGAGCATGTCGCGCTCATTGCCGACGAGGCCAGCCGCGCCGTCGCAGCCGGTATTGCCGTAGCACTGGACGACCGCGGCGCCGTGTACACTGGATTGCTGCTTGAAGACTTCGGCCCTCGGCCGATGACCGCGGCACCACCAGCAGTCTTGCAAGCGCTGGAAACGGTAGACGTAGGCGTGATGTGCATGGCGCCGCAGCCTGGCGAGTTGGCGGCGCGTATGGCCATCGTGCGAGTGGTCGAGCGGCGTCAGATTCGTTATGCACATATGGTTGGCGTCACACCCGAAATTATGCAGCAGGGCATGCGTGCGGACTACCGTATGGTGGACAAGCTGAGCGACAAACTTCGCGAACGCATGCTGCGCGCGGAAACGCTTACGGTGAAGTCCGATGCGGGAACGGAGATTGCCGCGCATTTCGACCGTGGCCTGGATTGGGTAAAGACCAGCGGCCTCATCAGCCCGCGCTATTGGTCGAACCTTCCGGCCGGAGAAGTTTTCACGACTCCCGCGACCGTGGACGGCAGATTCGTGTGTGATGCCACGGCAGGCGACCATTTCAATGGCAAGTATGGGGATCTGCAGACCACGCCGCTGGTGCTGGAGATCAAGGGTGCGCGGCTTGTAGACGTCGAATGCGCGCGCAAGGATCTGGAAACGGAATTCTGGGAATATTGCCACACGGACGAGAACAGTGACCGCGTGGGCGAGTTGGCTTTCGGCACCAATCTCGGCTTATCGGAGATGATTGGAATTCTGCTCCAGGATGAAAAGTTTCCCGGTGTGCACATCGCCTTCGGCGATCCGTATGGCAGCCAGACGCATGCCGACTGGAAATCCAGGACGCACGTGGACGTCTTGACCCGCAACTGCGACGTATGGATTGATGACGACCAGATCATCGAAAAGGGCAAATACCAGCTCAAACATCTCGGCCTGGCCTGAACTACATCTTCCCCTGGCTGATATGCTTCGAGATTCAAATTCAAAATAACTTGGAGATGTATTCACGCATCTGGTGTTTCCAGTACGGCCAGTCATGGCCACCCTGCGGGCCCCAGTTGTCGAGCGAATGGCGGATGCCTTTACTGGAGAGAATTTCGGAGAGGCGGTAGGTTGGCCCGCTGTTTTCCCACTGGCCCGTGCCGGTGGTGACATGAATATCGCACGAAGCGATTTGCTCGTAAAACCAGGGGTCGCTCATGTTGGAGAGGTAATCGACGGGATTATTGAAATAAAAATTGTCGTCGTACATCCCATCCATGAAATTCTTCACGTCGTAGACGCCGGACATGGCGAAACACCGCTTGATGACGTCAGGATGTTTGAAGAGAGAGTTTGCAGCGTGATACGCCCCGAAGGAAGCGCCCATCGTGGAGATACCGATACCGGGCGACTGGCAATTGTCCCAGATGAACGGAACGACTTCTTCGCGCAAGTAAGAGTCGAAAACGGACTGCACGTAGCTGCGATGAAACGGATGCACGTCTTTATTGTAAAAGCTGAGGCCGTTGATGGAATTGATGGTGAAGAATTTCACTCTTCCGGCGTCAATAAAATCCTCCAGCGCGCCGACCATGCTCTGCCCTTCGAGTTCCATCTCATCGCCCGCGCTTGTGGGAAAACCCAGCAGTGGCGGACCCCAATGGCCATAGACCACGACGCCGAGCTCGATGCCGAGCCGCGGAGAGCGCCAACGGTGATATTCGCGTTTCATCGGTTGCCTCTTATCGATTGCAGGAGTGAAAGTATGCCAGCGTGACCGGCTGCAGGGCAATCGCCATGGTCCGGCTCGCGAATGGAGGTTCCCATCGAGAGCAGCCTCCGCTAGAATGAACGTGACGACGACACTGCATCCTGTTCCGAACATGCTGCAACAGGTGCTCCTCTCAGAAAAGTAGGAAACGGACGTGAAGAAAAAAAAGAAAAAGACCTCAAAAAAGAAGATTGCGGGAGGAAACCGGGATCAAGTGCTCCGTGAACATGTGGTTGCCCTTTTAAAGGGCGGGGGTGCCCACGTTCACTTCATGGATGGCGTCGATGGGTTCCCGGAGCCGCAACGTGGAGCGTTCATTTCAGGCTTGCCACATACCGGCTGGCAGTTGCTGGAGCACGTGCGACTGGCGCAGTGGGACATCCTGGAATTCAGCCGTAACCCCAAACACAAATCGCCTGGATTTCCGGAGGGCTATTGGCCGAAGACGCCTGTACCGCCGGATGATTCGGCCTGGGACAAATGCGTGGAAGCGTTTCAGCGCGATCTGCAAGAAATGATCAAGCTGGTGAAAAACCCCAAAACTGATTTGTTCGCCAAAATTCCACACGGCGACGGGCAGACAATTCTTCGCGAAGCCCTGATCCTGGCCGATCACAATGCTTACCACCTGGGACAATTGGTGGACTTGCGGCGCGCGCTAGGCGCCTGGCCGGAGCGGTAGCAGCAGGAACTGACTCCATTAGAGTTGGCGCGTAATTCCAGATTTCTGAGCTTGCAAGAAACGGGATTGGCAGTAGGATGGACCGTAGATGGCGCGGTTTTGTGTCTATTTTTGTATGAGAGCTGAGCGAGGACTGCATGATTCGTCTTGAAAATGTCAGCCGGCGGGGATTCATGAAGGGAATGCTTGGAGCGGGAGCGTTTGTGTTGAGCGTCCGCCTGGTGCCAGAAGAGCTGTTTGGAGCGGTTTCGAACGCGAGCGCTTCCGATGCCATGGCCAAAGCCGTGCTTCGACCCAGCGTTTATCTGGCAATCGATACGCAGGGAACCGCCTACATCATTGCGCATCGTTCAGAGATGGGAAGCGGCAGCCGCACCGCGCTTCCCCGCATCGTGGCGGATGAACTGGATGCGGACTGGGCGCGCGTGACCATCGTGCAGGCTACTGGTGACGAGAAGTATGGCGATCAGGATACGGACGGATCGCATTCGGTGCGGAGCTTCTTCGACACCTTGCGCGAAGCGGGCGCAACCGCGCGGCTGATGCTGGTCCAGGCTGCCGCGGCGCAGTGGAGCGTCCCGGCGGCGGAATGTACGACAAGCATGAGCAACGTGATCCACAAGTCTTCAGGAAAGAGACTTGGCTACGGGGAACTGGCAAAAGGCGCGGCGAAATTGGCTGTGCCGAAAAAGGAAGATGTGAAGCTGAAGGCGCGCAGCGATTGGCGATATATTGGAAAAGGCACCTCGAGTTACGACCTGAAGGACATGTGTACCGGGAAAGCGATTTACGGACAGGATACCCATGCGGACGGGATGCTGTATGCCAGCGTGGCGCATCCACCGGTGTTCGGGAGCGCGGTGAAATCCGTTGATGACAAGGCGGCACTCGGCGTCTCGGGCGTGAAGCAGACGGCGACCATCGATGCGTTCAAGCCTCCTGTCGGTTTTCAGGCGCTGGGTGGCTTAGCAGTTTTGGCGGACAATACCTGGGCGGCGGTGCAAGGAAAGAAGAAACTGAAAATCGAGTGGGAAAAGAGCCCGCACAGCGTTTGGAACTCGGACGCCTACAAGAAAGAACTGCAGGAGACGGCGCGAAAGCCCGGCAAGGTTGTGCGAGAGAACGGTAACGTGGACGCGGCGTTCGCGAAGGGCGGGAAGATCGTAGAAGCGGAGTATTACGCGCCGTTGCTGGCGCACGCTTCGATGGAGCCGCCGGCTGCCCTGGCAATCTACCGCGACGGAAAAGTGCAGGCATGGGCCGCAACGCAGAATCCGCAGGGTGCCCGCGACGCAATTGCGCAAGCCGTGGGATTGAAGAAGGAAGATGTTACGGTGCATGTAACGCTGCTCGGCGGGGCGTTCGGCCGAAAATCATTTCCTGATTTCGCTGTCGAAGCAGCAGTGCTCTCAAAAAAAACGGGAAAGCCTGTAAAGGTAGTCTGGAGCCGCGAAGACGACATCAAGTTTGATGTCTATCATTCCGTGGCCGCAATGTACATGAAGGCCGCGCTGGGTCCTGATGGTTTGCCGGCTGCTTGGTTACAGCGAACAGTCTTCCCACCCATCGGCTCGACTTTCGACGCGAGCGCAAATTATTCAGATCCGGGCGAGCTTGGATTGGGTTTCACGGATGTGCCGTATGCGATTGCGAATCTGCGCGCGGAGAACGGGCCGGCGACTGCGCACGTTCGAATCGGCTGGCTGCGTTCGGTGGCCAATGTCTATCATGCGTTTGGGATTCATTCCTTCGGAGACGAGCTGGCGCATGCGGCAGGCAAGGATCCCGTCCAATACCTGCTGCAGCTACTCGGGCCCGACCGGATTATTCCGAAGGACGAAATCGGCAAGGACTATCCGAATTACGACGGGGACTACACTCAATACCCGATCGATACCGCAAGATTTCGACGCGTGCTGACGCTGGCGACGGAAAAGGCCGGATGGGGCAAACAAAAACCGGGTAACGGCTACGGTATCGGAGTGGCGATGCACCGCAGCTTTCTGACCTACGTGGCTACCGTGGTGCAGGTGCAGGTGGATAACGCGGGCATGGTACAGATCAAAAGAGTGGACACCGCTTTGGACGCGGGCACCGTCGTCAATCCGGAGATGGCGCGCCAACAATTTGAAGGCGCCGCAGTCATGGGAACAAGCATCGCTTTTTATGGAGAGATCACCGCGACCAACGGCGTGATCGACCAATCCAACTTCGATTCCTACCAAATGGCAAGGATGAACGTTGCGCCTCGCGAAACAAATGTCTACATCGTCCCTAGCGACGCGCCACCCGCAGGAATCGGCGAACCCGGCTTGCCTCCCTTTGCACCGGCGTTGTGCAACGCCATCTTTTCCGCAACTGGCAAGCGCATCCGCGAATTGCCCCTCGCGAAGGCGGGACTCGCGTAGTTTTTCTCGGAGAGCGCTTGCTGAAAAAACTGTTTTTTGCAGCTCTGATGATTCCCTCGCTCCTCCTGACGTGTACGGCGCAGCGAAAGCCGGTTCTGCCACAGATTGACCTTCCTCACCCTTACTATTTTCGTGAAATGTATTTGCCGCAACTGACCAGCGGGCCGAGCAGCGTGGCGTGGTCGCCGGATTCGAGGGAACTGGTGTATTCGATGGCGGGATCCTTGTGGCGGCAAAAACTCGATTCAAAAACCGCACATCAACTGACAGACGGACCGGGATATGACTACCAGCCGGACTGGTCTCCGGATGGAAAAAGTGTGGTGTACGTTTCCTACCAGAAAGATGCCATGGAGCTGTGGTTGCTCGATGTGGAGACAGGAAAGACGCAGCAACTCACCAGTGGCGGAGCTGTGAATGTTGAGCCGCGCTGGTCTCCCGACAGAAAGCGCATCGCTTTCGTTTCGACTTCCTACAACAAGCGCTTTCATGTTTTCCGCGCCGACGTACGCGACGGAAAACTTGAGAATGTCACGCGGCTGACGGGCGAAACGAAGAGCGATCTTCCCCGCTACTACTACAGCGCGTACGACATGGAGATCAGCCCGGTCTGGACGCGCAACGGCCAGGAGATTCTCTTCATCTCCAACAAAGGGCACATCCACGGAACCGGCGGATTCTGGCGTATGAAAGCGGAGCCGGGAGCCGAAGCGCGCGAAATTCACTACGAAGAAACCAATTGGAAAGCGCGTCCCGATTTTTCGCCCGACGGTTCGCGCATGGTCTACAGCTCCTACCTCGGCCGCCAGTGGCACCAACTCTGGGTGATGCCTGCAAACGGCGGCGATGCGTTTCCGATCTCCTATGGTCTCTGGGACGACACTTATCCGCGATGGTCGCCAGACGGCAGCCGCATCGCTCACGTCGTCAATACAGAGGGGAATACAGGCATCGCATGGCAAACCATTCCGGGAGCGGAAGAACATAAACTCGAAATCGAAGAGCGCCGTTTTCTTCGCCCTCATGGTTCACTCATGATTGAGGTTTTTTTGGGAAACAAGAATCCTGTCGCTCGAGTTTCCGTCACCGACGCCGAAGGGCGATTCTATGCGCCCTATGGGGTTTGGATTTGCGGAGATGATAGTTTCGACCGCAGCGAGCGGCACTATGAAGCGCACTACTTCATGATTACCGGCAGTCACGCGCCACTCGAGTTGCCGCCCGGGAAATTTACTGTCGAAGTCATGAAGGGGTTTGAATATCGCCCGGTCAAGCGAGAGATCGAAGTATCCGCCGGTCAGACATCAAATCTTAAGATCGAACTCGTGCGGATCGAAGAAAGCAAAACCACGGGCAGCCGCTGGGTGAGCGGCGACTTGCACGTGCACATGAATTATGGCGGCACGTATAAGGACGATCGAGGCTATCTGGTTGCGCAAGCGGAATCGGAAAATCTCGACTTCCTGAACGAACTGGTCGTCAATAAAGAACAGCGATTCCCCGACGAAACCTATGCGGGCACCGGGCTGGGGCCAAAGATGGTTCGGAATCCCCCGATTATCTTTGGGCAAGAGTTTCATACGAGTTACTGGGGCCATCGAGGCCTGTTGAATATCCAGGATCACCTTTTGTTACCCGGTTACGCGGGGTATCCGAACACGGCGGCGGCGAGCTTGTATCCCATGGATGCCGATGTCTACGACACAGCGCACGCGCAAGGCGCGCTAGTGGGAGCGGTGCATCCGTTTGATGCAGTGCCGGACCCGTTCGCCAATCCAGCGAAGCGAATCACCGATGAACTCCCCGTCGATGTTGCGTTGGGAAAACTGGATTACATGGAAATCGTGGGTTTCAGCGATCATCGCTCGACTGCGGCTGTCTGGTACAAGTTGCTGAATCTGGGATACCGGATTCCCGCGGGAGGAGGGACCGATGCGATGGCGAACTACGCATCCCTTCGTGGGCCGGTGGGGATGAATCGCGTTTACGTGCGCGTACCAGCAGGCCCACTTAGAATTGATACCTTTCTGGATGCACTAAAAAAGGGGCGCACCTTTGCAACGAACGGGCCGTTGATCGAATTCACCTTGGGCGGCCAGCAAGCCGGTGACGAACTGAAATATGACGGGCCGCAGGCAGCGGTTCCCTTCACCGCGAAGTTGCGGTCGATTGTTCCTGTGGATCATCTGGAACTCGTTTGCAACGGGCGCGTTCTCCAATCGTTCTTGCGCGATGGACCAAAAGATTCTGCGGACGTCAACGGCACCGTCGCCGTCAAAGAGAGCGGATGGTGCGTGCTTCGCGCCTCGAGCGACAAGGCAGAATATCCGGTGCTGGACAACTACGTGTACGCAACAACAAGCCCTGTATACGCGACGATCAGCGGGAAACCGCCGCGTTCGCCGGAAGATGCGAAATACTTTTCTGCGTGGATCGATCGGGTGATCGATGCAACCAATCAGTACCCGGACTGGAATTCGACCGCGGAGAAAGCTAATGTACTCGACAAACTCGCACAAGCAAAGCAGGTGTTCGATAAAATGCGGTAGGTACCATCGATGTAAGGCATGGCCAAAAGGTTTTTTGAAAGTTGGTGGGCCCGCTAGGATTTGAACCTAGGACCAACGGATTATGAGTCCGCTGCTCTAACCGCTGAGCTACGGGCCCCACGCGAGCTAACGTCTTGATTTTATATGATTTCGTCGGATTGGGTGGAAGATTTGAAGGGGTCCAGAACGCCGACTGTAGTAAAACTGTAGTAGTTTCCCGTCTGAGGTCGGCCCCGGATTGCACTTGATGTCCGGTTAGCGCTGCGTTAATCAGGCATGTGGACTACTTCCGAATTGTCCGTCATCCTCTCGGATGGGCTTCGGCAAAATTACAACGGCGAGCGCTGGCGTGACAGGGTGGCTTTCTGATGTAATCTCTTGATCGATGCCAAGCAAATGAACTAATTGATAGGAAGCCTTGCATGCATACTGCGTATCTGTTCATTACAATCCTGTTCGCGGCGATGGTGGCGTTCTCCGCAGTCGCCAAGGTTCGCCGAGACCCGAAGGTAGTTCATGTGATCCACGAAGTAGTCGGCGTACCGGTGGAGCGCTTTCCGCTCCTAGCCGTTTGTGAGTTTGCCGGTGCGTTGGGCCTTGTCCTTGGCATCTGGTTACCATGGGCGGGCCTGGCTGCAGGTGTTGGCCTCGTCATTTATTTTGTGGTCGCGGTCATGTCGCATCTGCGCGTGCGCGACAGCGGGATTCAAGATCTCAGTGGAGATTAACGCTTCTTTCCGAATGCAATGAAGAGGATCGCCCTTCAAGGCCATGGCGAGATTTTCTAGTCACAAGACCGCGCAACACGCGGGCCGACCCAACAAGAATTATCGAGTGCCGAAAGCCGCAAATGGCCGAAACACCGCATCCGGTTACGTCCGGATCGTAGCCTGCAAAAACAGCGGAGCGGTGGCATCGGTAGGCCTTTTTTTCTGGTTAGAAGTTGGTCAATCGACGGTGATGCGGGTACCGGCCGTCGTTCCCTTGACCTCTTGTAATGGCTCTCCGGTGTCGACTTCACTGAAGACGGGAGGCCAGAGTTTGAAATCGAAGGTACCGCTGTAGGTTTTGCCGTTGGGCGCGATCGTATCCTTTTCGTCGACGGTGAAGATGAATGAAACGCTGCCGTCCGGGGCAAACATCAGACCGATATGGTGGAGCTTCACATTGCCGTGGCCTGAGTCCTCCCAAACACCGAAGCAGATGTTTCCACCCGTGGGCGGGAGGAACGCGTTTTCAAATTCAGTTCCATCCGCATGCCAAGTCTTAAAGGATTCGAGGAACTGGAAGGAACTGGGTGGTCCTGGGGGTATTACAGGGAAAGGAATAGGACCTGAAGTACTGTAAGTGGCAGTGTAAATCAGATGCCACAAACCCACGATGGTAGCAGGCTTGTTGCGCCATTCTGCGCCTTCTTGATGGTTCGCCGATGCGTCCTCTTGAGGGCTCACGAAGGGAATTGAGGGAGCGGCCCCCGCTTTGTAAGAAGCGACGCAACCACCAGCTTTCGCGCCGGCAGCGGTAAACAACAGCCCCAATGCTACCAATGCAACAAGAGTGGAGAACCGCCCGCTCCGAAGTGCCTGAAAGATGTTCATTCGATTCATTGTTTTTCTCCTATGATGTTTGTCTCCTTAGAGTGTGGCCTGAATGTCTGTGCACTTCACGCTTGGCGTTGAGCGGCAACGGCCAAGTGGAAATGTTGGGATACTATGTGGAAGCACGGGGCCTTGGCTTCCGCGCCGAACGAAGCTGCCCCCCTCGGCGTATCTGGGGTATTAATACTCACGTCCAATTCGATTAACGCGCTCACGGGACAAAGGGAGTATTAGCCGGGTATTTCTCCGGCAATCCGAGTGACCAGGAGTTACGACGAAGTTTTCGTCAAAAAACCGCATCGATTTCTGCTCCTCAACTCGGGATCATCGTTCTGGAGGTCGAAGCAACTTCGCGAATACACTAGAGAGCTAGCTACTGCCCGGCAATGGCCTTTTAGGATACTTTTGGGGGGGCGATGGACGCCTTATTTTCTTGGCGGAAGACGCAAGCGAGTGATCTTGCCAAATGCCTGCAGTTGCATCCGGCCAAGAATGGAGCGGAGATCGTCGGAAATGCCCGTGCAGTCAGGGCTTGGCAGCAGCTCTTCGAGATGTCTCATGCAACGCGAAGTGCTCTCGTTGAAAAGCATGAGAAAGGCCGCATTGAGATCGTCGGTTTCGGATTCGCGTCGTTTGTGAAGAAGGGCTTTGCCGAAGACGAGGTCCGGAATCCGAGGCCGGGCTTGAACTCCAGAATCATCGAGAGCATCGAAAAGAGGAATTCCGTAATTGCTACCTACGCGGAGGTCCGGGACGCGAATACGCGAGGCGACCTGCAGCAGGTGATTCTCGATACTAGTTGGAAAAATGGCCCCTTGACGGCAGCCGAAGTGGATGAGGTGCGCGTCTTGTTAGGCCAGGCGTATCAGGAGCTGTTTGCGGGCTACCGCTTCTCCAGGATTCTTTCGGAGATGGTGGATGAAGTCGACTTGTGGCATGTGCGTGGTCAGAGGTCCTCCCGGGTCGTTGACCGATTCGAAGACTTTCGCCGCGCAAACCCTAAGACCAAGTGGAATCCCGACCGTTTGCTTCTGGAAGTGACGCTGGACAGCATGCGTGCCGATCCTCACTCCGTCGCTGCGGGACTTTTTCAGCATCACGCTCCACCCCAATTTGCATTCACGCGGGGAGAGCAGGAGTTGCTGGAGCTGGCGCTGGAAGGCGCCGATGATGTTTCGATAGCGAAGTCGTCCTTTGTGACCTTGCCCGCGATCAAGCGCCGCTGGTCGTGCATCTTTGAACGCGTGGGTTCGATCAAACCGGATCTCTGCCCTCTGGATGGAGAAGGAACGAGAGGTATCCAAAAGCGCCAGCGCATCCTCACCTACATCAGGAGTCATCGGGAGGAGCTTCGACCCTTCGATCTCAGGTCGCAGAAGACGGAGAAGTAGACTGCTCGGACTTGTACGGATCGGAGAGAAGCAACGTTATCCGAGTGCGCGAAATACGAAGGTCTGGATTTCGGTGATGCCCATTCTCGATTGCAAACCGAACGCATGCAGCGCTCTGCCGGAACGCAAGTGGACGGTAAGTCGTCTTACCGGACAACTGGATTTTGGGAGATTTGACTTGTGTGGAGTCGAGGTGTGACGCGGTGGTTTAGGTGCAGCCTATCCGTTTCCGACTCTTTCGTCTGTCGGTGCCTCAATAGCTGAACCATGCTGCCGTTTTCACACCCCGCTCATCGAACCGGACTTGCGGATTTCCCGCATCCGGCTCTCGGAGAAAGTGTCACGATGTCGCCCACGGGAGATTGCTCGTCCGCTTGCTAAGGCAGACGAGGCCGAGCACTGTGTGCAGGGATGTCTCCGGAAACCGTTTGGCCGCCGGCCATACCAGCTTGTGCTTGGCACACAACCACTGAAGCAGCCTATTTCGTGCGTGTTGATCCACCGCCTGATAGGCCGTGCTGACTGGTCCTAGACAGAAGTAGTTGGCCCACCCAATCATCATGCGATTGAGCTTTGCTACCACTATCTCTTGATCCAGCTGAGTTTGATCTCGCCCGGTCATTTCACTAATCGCCTCGCAGATGCGCATCACCCGCTTCTTCGAGGGAGTCGTGCCGAGGTACGCACGTCCCGTTTTCGATGAGTAGCAACGTCCGAACGTGTACCCAAGAAAGTCGAACTTCTCTTCCGGTAGTGTACAGACCCGCGTCTTCGTTTCATTCACCGTCAACTTCAGCTTCGACATGATGTTCCGCATCATGACCAGCGCTTCTTCCGCTCGGCCGCGGCAGCAGATCACCAGATCATCCGCATAGTTAACGATGTGTGCAGCAAGACGCTTCTCGTGCCCGAGCTTCTTCCATCCCAGCACGAAACGACGCATGTACAAGTTGCTGAGCAACGGGCTGATCGGAGCTCCTTGCGGAGTTCCTCTTCCCTCTTCCCGATTGCGCGTACTCTGATGCTTATTCCCTTTCTCGTCAGTTTCTTCGACCGGAGCTTCCAACCACATCTTGATCAGATGCAGCATCGCTCCGTCGACAATCCGTCGAGCCACCGACTTCATCAGGTCTGCGTGGGGAATGCTATCGAAGTAGCCGCTTAAATCCGCGTCTACAATTTGTTCATGGCCGGCGTTGAGCAGCTTGTGGACATGCCTCACGGCATCCAACGCGCTGCGCTCTGGCCGATAGGCGTATTGCTCCGGCTGCAGGTCGGTCTCGAAAATCGGTTCGAGCACCAAAACTGCCGCCGTCTGTGCCACGCGATCTTTGATCGCAGGCACTCCTAACGGTCTCTGTTTCCCGTCCGGCTTGGGTATCCACACCCGCCGTACAGGCTGCGGTTGATACGTTCTACTTCTCAGCTCTCGCGTCAGTTCGTCCAACCACTTCTTCACCCCGTACTCTTCAATGTCCTCAAAGGTCTGGCCATCTACTCCTGCTGCTCCGCCGTTGGCTTTGCAACATTCGTAAGCGAATGCCAGAACATCTTCTCGATACACCTTGTCGTACACGGCATAGAAGCGAAATCTGGGCGATCCCTTCGCTTTGTCGTGCAACGCCGTCTGCAACTTCTGAACAGTTAGTGGAGTTGTTAGGCTCATCGCCAATCCCTCGGTCCTTTGTTGCTTCTTGCGTTTCCTTTCAACTGGTCGGGTAAGGTGGTGGCGCGTAGCGGGCTTCGAATGATGCCGACGTTTCCACCACCTCCCCTATCAACCGTACGGCGGGTTTTCCCCAGTACGGCTGGAAGGTTGGCCTTTCAGGTAGCGCCTTCCCTCATGTCGCTCAGGTTAAGCCTGCACCAGGCATACCCTGCACATCACGTAGGTTTGCGTCTGCCCTTCGTGCACTCCGTGGCCTCACCTGGTGCCCCGCTCTGTGTCGGGACGATGGACTCGGCGATGCACCGCCATTCGAGGAGTTGACTCCTCTACCCCAGAGGTCCTCGCTCCGGGCTGGGTTCTATTGTCCCAGCCCATCTACGCTTACTCGACCTCATCCGTCCCACTCGCAGGCACATCCCGATTTCGCCGCTCTGCGGTTTATATGGGATGCCCTCGCTGTGCTGGTGCGCCTAGGCGACCCGCGAGTGGTTCCGTGCTTTCACTGTGCGTTCCTTCTCGGCATGCCGTCCTCTACGGCCACGGGGAGTTCATCGGCTGTACTTACTCAGTCTTTCACCGATGACATCGGCCTTCGCCAAGAGCCTACGGCTCGGCACTCCCAAAGTTGCCCATCATCCGCTTCAGACGGGCGGAGGGTTTTCGCGGCTTCTCTGGTTCGCTTTCGCTACGGCCTGTCGAGTTGCTCGTCTCCCTGGCGGATCTGACCGGGGTTTTCCCCAGCCAACGGAGACTTTTACCTCCGAGCTTTCCACCGGGTCGGTCGCCCTTCCCGGCGGTCGGATATAACTACGGTGGCCACTGAGCAAGCTCCACCGATGGGACTCTCACCCATTGGAACGTCAGCTAGCATCGCTGCACAGGCCCCTTCCCTCCACCGGAATTACCCGGGTTTCGTCGGTACTGCGAGCCTCTCCGCCATCCCAGTCAGCCCGGCCGGTCTCTCGCGAGTTGCCAGTTGATCCGGACAGCGATCACTGCTGGGACTTCCCGTGTTGCGCATGGTCCCCTTTGCCTGCATGCCGTCGCCAATACCCCGGCAGGTTTGATGGAATTTGTTCGCTCGTACCATTCCACCAACTTCGGCCTTCCCTCGAACCGGGACGGGTCGGCTCCTGCATTACGCTTTTCGAGGCCTGCTCAGCGTTTACTCACGTTACGGCCTGCATGCTCGCCAGGTCGCCTTCGCGACCCTCTGCACCAGAGGCTTCAGCAGTCTCGTTGCCTCCACTGCTGCTCTGATTGCTACCGGGTGGAGCGAACCAGTTCCCGGGCGGGTTTACCCCCGCTCTGGACCACCGCCTTTTTTCACGGCGCACCCGGTTAGCGCGTTAATCAGCCATGTGCCCGAAGTGCGGAATGTTAGATCCAGTCCGCGAAACGCGTCTCACTGAGTCGCACGGTATCCCTGGGAAGGAGCGTGTTCTCGCTAAGCTCCAGGCCGCAGTAGCGCGCCTGTGGGTCTGCGACAACCTCGCGCGGATAAAAAGAGAGGGATGTTCTAAGTGGGAACCGGCCTGCTTACTCCGCTTTGCCAGAGACAATTTCCCACTTCCGGAAATTACTGATTAGAGTAAGGTTTGACCTGGCCACGCAGATGACCAAGGATGTGTCATCTATCAACCCGAGTACCGGAATGGAATCAGGAATGAGGTCAAACGGACTCACAAAGTAGATGACAGCGGCGACTATTATGAGAATCGAGTCGGCTGGCGCGCAAAACTTGCCCGCGAGCTGGGCACGAAGGAGACGAAGAAATATCTGCAAGCTTTCCCAAGGGGCAAGAAGAAATTCGTAGCATTGCGCTGATTTGTGAGTGGCTTTCTCAAGAAGCCCGAGTAGTTTGTCCTTGTGTCGAACATACGACTCGGCCTTTATTTTTGCCTGCTCAAACGTGAGAGCTGCTTTCTCTTTCATGGATGAACCTTCCAGGATCGTCGCGCCCGGGGTACCGGACAAGTGCTTTTGGGCCACTTGATGTCCGGTAACCGCGTGGATTCAGTTTTCGGTTTGTTCCTTCTCACCACCGAACCGCGTACCGCTGGGGGTGCCACAGGAGGTGATGGTTACGTTGTCGTTGGCATCGAGAATCTCGATTGCTGAGGTCGCTGTAAACTCATCGCCGCTTGCTCCGAGTTTCAAGGCAATCTTAGCTCTCTGTGATGCGGTGAAAGCGCCGCTTGCGTCGTAGCGGTAAAACGTGAAAGCGAGCGAGTAATCCTGTCGGCCGTCTTCGCGCTTCCAAACTCCGTGGCCGGGACTACGCAGAGCCGGACTCAAACCGGGAGCACTAGCATATTCCGACATTGTCCCGCCTTTGTGAAAAGTCCATAGACCTGGAATAGTGCGGACCACGTTGCCCGTTTGACAGTCAACCGACGTTAGTGCCATTCGCCACACGCCTATGATTGTCCTTTCGTGGTCGTCTGACAGCGCCGACGAGTGTTTATCTGCAATGTTGTGACTGGAAACGATGGAAACTGTGATGCTCAAAGCCGTAATCACCACCAACGCGAGGACTAATGTTTGTTTCTTGAGATTCATTTTTTTCCTCCTTATTTGAACTCCGGCGGAACAGAGCTACTTACCTACAGGTATTCCTATTTCTGACGGGAACTCAAACCTTCTAAGGATTTTTGTTACTCGGCCAATTCGAGGTGAAGCACGGCTGGCCGAAGGAGTCGGAACTTGGTGGCACCGGCGTCACTGTGGTGGAGAAGTGCTCATCACAATCCCAAAGGCATGCACAGCCCCGACCTTTTCAGGCGAACGGCGCTAAATGTGAGGAGTGATTATTTCTATTTCCGCTGAATGGAGAGCAACCGCAGGAGATTCGGCCCGGAAGGGAGTGCGGGCTGGGTACAATGAATGAACGGAAGGCTTGGGAGAGTGGCTGTCGGGGCCGCATCCTGCCGAGGGTTTGCCTCTCGGCGGGCCGTCTGCACTCTTCCAATCTTGGGCGCAGGACGGGATACGAGAAAATCGTTGGAAGTATCGTCGTACAGGCCGAGCGATTCAGGGATTTCGCTACAAATTAGACCGAAGGCAAGCGAGAAGACCAGGAGAATACAGAATCTTCCAAGAAATCGCATTGGCAATGAGCTGCCTTTCTTAGCCAACCCGAGATTAGAACTGAGGCACGATTTACGGCTACAATACTCTGCACAATTTTCTCCGTCAATAAGAACTTGAGGACGAAGAAAACGTGCCCAACCCGAGGCTGTTTGCGTGATGATAATGAAATCCGGGAAAAACTCCATATTGTTTGGTTTTATCGTTTTTGCCTTTTTGAGATAACTCTAAGGGCTATTTGAACTGCGACGGTCACTTGGCCGTGTAGTCGCGTTACCGGACATCATGTGGTTTTGGGCAAATTTTCACATTCCGATTAGCGTTAATCGGGCATGTGGGCTTTTGGCTGGTGATAAATGCCATTCGCCACAGTTACTCCAATGGCGTTTCGCGCTGGATCAAAACGATCCGCTTGACTTGATTGCGACCAAGGCGCTGAACTGCGCCGCCCACGCGAATCACGATTTCCGTAGCGGACATGGATTGCACATCCCCGCTCAAGACGGAACCGTCTCGAAGTTCGACAGTATCGTGAGTGGCAGTCCCGAGTTCGTAGCTTACGCTGCCGCCGGAGACATCGTCGGAAGTGATTTCCAGCGGAAAGGTGCCTGAACTGAAGCCCTCCTTGCTGAATGACAGCGCGTGTTTCCCCGATGTAACTTGAACGATTTTCGGCGTAGTTCCTGCCGGAACGCCGTCAATTTTCAGCTCTGCTCCCTGAGGCACAGAGTTGACTGTAATCGAAATCGTCTTGGAAGGGAGAAACGCTTGCAGCTCAGTCGGGAGCGATCGAGGAGCAAGTTCTAGAGACGAGATGGTTCCGGAGGCGCTTATAGCCGTCTGGAATTTAACCACTCCCTTTGGAGCTAGGTCATTGATAGCAATCCACGCATCTCCGATCCGAACTTTGTTTTTGTCAAAAACATAAAGCGTGAATTCGCTTCTGTAGATTTTCTTGTTCCAAAGATTCTCAGCAGTCACGTCTGTCGTGAAGTCGTGTTGCTTGCCAGAGAAGCCGATCTCCTTGAACTTACCAAAACTAAAACGCACAACTGGTTGGCCCAACGTAGGCCAAACTATTATCAGGGGCGGAGGCTCTTTCGCATTTGCCGCTGCAAAAAGCACAAGACCAATAGACCAGGCTGCCAGTCTGCATGGACGCATGGATTCCCCTTGCCGACAGTATAAACGGACAGCCTTTTATCACAACTCCTGATGTTAGTCGCCTTACCGGACATCAAGTGCCCATTGCATGCGACTATTTGCTGGCCCATGCACCGGTTTTTCTCCATATCTAGTTCTCAGATAAAATCACGTTGAAAATCTTCCCTTTGGGTTGAGAATACCGCTCGTCGAGGAGGTACCCCATGACGAGGAACTATGACATTGCTGTGATCGGCGGAGGCATTGCCGGCGCTGCGCTCGCTCATTCAATGGCCAAGGCGGGTGCGCGAGTATTGGTCTCTGAGGCTGAGACTGAATTCAAGGACCGCGTTCGCGGCGAGGTTCTGGTCCCGTGGGGTGTGGCCGAAGCACAAGAACTGGGCCTCGAAGTTGCATTGCAACAGGCGGACGCCCGCAAATTACCTTGGCTGAACCAATATATGGGCCCCCAGCTGATCGAGCGCCGCGATTTTGCGGCCACGACGCTGACAAAGACGTCGGTCATGACCTTTTACCATCCTCGGATGCAGACTTTTCTATTGAACGCAGCGGAAGCAAGTGGCGCCGAAGTGCGCCGAGGTGTAGTGGTCACCTCCGTCGTGCCAGGACGTCCTGCCCAGGTCACGCACAAAACGAATGGCGAAACGAAAGAGATCGCTGCTCGCTTGGTCGTAATCGCCGACGGCCGCAATTCCCAATTCCGCCGCAACGCTCGTTTTCAAGTGCAGTGCGAGACGCATTCCTTGTGCACGGCTGGCGTCCTTCTCGAATCCGTCTCAGTGCCAGAGGATACGTTTCACCTGTTCACGAATCCCGTGTTGGGTGAGATTATTATTTGGGCCCCTCAAGGGGACGCTCGGGTTCGTACGTATATTTGCTATTGGGGAGAGACAAGGCCGCGTTTTCAGGGCTCGGCTGACCTTGCTCGCTTCATCTGCTCTCTAGAATGGACCGGAACTGCGGGCGAGTATTTCTCAAGAGCAACACAAGCCGGCCCGTTTGCCACATTTGAAGGTGCCGATCACTGGGTTGAGCATCCCTATCAGAATGGCATCGCATTGCTGGGCGATGCCGCTGCCAGCAACGATCCCACTTGGGGACAAGGACTTTCCCTCGCATTGCGCGGTGCCCGCACCCTCCGCGACGCTCTCCTCCGAAACGAGGACTGGGACATAGCCGGTCACGACTACGCTCGCGAACAAGATCGGTATTACGGGAAACTGCGCACCGTTGCAGGCTGGTTCCGCGAATTTTTTATGATAACCGGACAGGAAGCCGATGCCCGCCGCGCGCGCGCCCTCCCATTGATCGGTCAGGACCCCACTCGCGTCCCGGACCTTCTCTTCAGTGGACCTGAAATCTCGCTTGCTTCCGATGCACGCGCTCGATTCTTCGGCGAAGATTAAGCCGCTGCTTCCGCATAAATTTCTTACTGCCTGATTAGTCTTACCGGACATATAAAGTATTACTTGTCCGGCTTGCGCGTTATCAGGCATGTGAATTATTGCCAAGTGAGCCGTAATTGGCCTTGGGTGACACTAGCGATTGGAACTAAACTGACCTATTGTACTTGAAGTATAAGGCACCTGGAGGTACTGGCGGAGGAGAAGAGACAAGAAGCCCCTCGTGAAACGAAGGAGCTTGGTGCTGTGGTCGGTAAGGCTATGCGCCTGCCGCCCGCGTGCGGATGCGAACTTCCTCATGAATTGCGGCACGCACCATCGCCAAAATCTTGTCCGAAATGTCAGTCATGTTGTGCACCGTGGCGATGTGATCGGCAGCCGCGGCCAAAATCTCCTCCTCGGACTCGCCATGCGCTTCGAACTTACACCCCGGAACGAGATCGTTACAGCAAAGGACTTTAGACACAGTGAGTACCCCCTTAATAAGCAAACGATTAGGATAGCGGGTTGGGTGCTCGGGGGACATGCTGGAACTGCAAATCGGACAAGTCAATGGTACTTAGGGGACTTCCCACGCAAGTGCAGGGTGTTTGTGTGGGAATTGTGCAGGTGGGGCCGCGCCGTGCGTCTCCGTGCGCGGTTCAACCGTAGGTAGAATGTTTGGAGGTCCCCCCATACGGCATCACCTGGCAGCCCATCGGACGAAAATACCAGAGCCACGATCTTCTAAGCGGGTCTATTCAGTCGCGGAAGTAGCGAGCGCATCGGGTCTTTCCAGGATGAGCGTCCTGCGCTACATCGCCGCCGGTCGTTTGCCGCAACCCAAGTTCTTCCTGCAATACCAGGGGCGCAGGGCGTGGCTCTGGGAAGAGCGCGAATTCCAACTGGCCCATCGTATGGCACGGTTGGTCTCTCAATTTCGTACGTAGTTCCTGGTACGTAGTTCCCCGTTCCGTGGTCAGATCAAAACTCCCTTGTGAAGAGGACGAACATTCCAAAGAAGCAGCCATGCAAGTGCGGCCACGCCAAAGCCTTTCACCACGTTGAACTCAGCCCGAAAGATAAGCTCCGCGCTCCTTGTAACTTTCCTGCGCTTTTTGATCTGTAGTCACTTGTTGAGGGTTAAAATGACGACACGCGCTTTTGGAATATGGTACTGGCCGTCAGCGCTGAGGCGCTCAGAGGATGGGCGCTCCGGAGGCGGCAGGCTCGTCGAGGCTGTAATCAAGGCCGTGCACGAGACGACGGAAGGAACAAGATTGCAGGTGGTCGCCGAAAACGTCCTGGAGATCGTTGGATATGGCGCGGATGCGCTATGGCACGATCGAAAGAAAAATAAATACGGCGAAAATGACCAGGTGCACGATTCCCTGCAGCACCGTGGTGCGTCCTGTCCCCAACGTAATTACGCTGACGAGAAGCGTTAGGGCCAACAGCACTCCCTCTTTGGCATTGATCCCCAAAGAGAGCGGTTTGTGTAACAGAAGAGAAACGGCAGCGACCGCAGGAATGGTGAGTCCAATGCTCGCCAACACAGAGCCTAATGCCAGATTCATGCTGGTTTGTAGGCGATTCGCTCTGGCGGCCCGGAAAGCTGCCAATCCCTCGGGCAGCAGCACGAGACCGGCGATAACGATCCCAACGACACTCTTCGGCGCGCCTGCCTTCTCGATCCCGAATTCCATGATCGGCGTGAGCGCCTTCGCCAACGCTACCACGGCTACCAGCGACACCAACAGAAGCGCGCCGCTTGGGAGAGCCACTTTATTGCTTGGGGGAGGAGCATGCACTGCTTCGGTGCCTCCGCTCGCCGGGAGGAAAAAGTCGCGATGGCGCACAGTTTGCACAAACAAGAACGACGCGTATAGCACAAGAGACACAGTGGCTGCGAAAATCAATTGCGCCGGGCTGAACGTTGGCCCTTCCGTGGTTGTGGTGACATTTGGAAAAACGAGCGTCAAGGTAGTGAGTGCAATCAGTACGACCAGTGCCGCGTTCGCTCCCTGGAGCTGAAACGCTTGCTCACGATGGCGCATCCCACCTGCCAGCAGGCACAGTCCTACGATTCCATTGCACACAATCATCACCGCGGCGAAGATGGTGTCGCGCGCCAATTCCGCTTTTTCCGGTCCTCCTGTGATCATCACCGATACGATCAGCGCCACTTCAATAATAGTGACGGCGACCGCGAGGACTAACGTCCCGAAAGGTTCGCCGACCTGGAACGCTACGACTTCCGCGTGATAGACCGCCGCGAACACCGTGGTGATCAACGCAAATGCCTCCGCCGCTGCCAGCGGTCCGCCGGAGCCGAGCAACAACTGGAGCACCAGCACGATGCAAGCGACGAGTGGCCAGGTCCAGGCCCACCAGGGAATTCGTACTGGAGTCGATGCCATCGGTTCCCTTCCGATACCCGCGCAGGCAAGATAACACGGCACCGCCCGGATTTGGCATGGACGGAAAAGCTCGGCACAATATTTACAGACGGTTTGGCCTGCACGGGGATCAATCCGTACGTGCGGTCCCGCAGCCAATAACTCCTGATTAGTCGCCTAACCGGGGAAGTCAAGTTCCAGGACTTTAAATGGACGATAGCGCGTTAACCAGATGAGTTGACAGGCAAGATGCCCCTCATCGTTAGGGTACGGCTCACCCGACGTGTATAGCTACTTTTCCATCTCCGTTAAGCCTGACGGAAGGCAATGCCGTTCTCTTCGCACCATTGGATGGCCATCTGCCGAAGTTCGACTTGCTTGAACCGATTCCAAGCGTCCCACAAGTCGTATTCGGTAAGGAGACGTTTGAACAGGCGGAAGGCGCCTGCACCGCGAATGCCGCCATAGAAATCATTCCGCATCCCCGTGTCCTTCAGCGTCGCGGAGAAGCGGTCCATGATGGCCCACTCGTGGACATCGAACCTGCTAGGTAAAGCCAGGTATCGCTTGCCCTCCTGTTCCTGGATGCTCCGCGCGAGTTTAACCGCCTCTCGCTCCCAGTCTGGCAAATCCTCGATGACTGTCCGCGGACCCTCTGCAAGGTCGAACTCCTCTTCCGTGATCGAGCGCACTTCCCCTGTTTCTACGTCCAGATAACACGAGATCGAGTCGTCAGCCATCTCGAGCGCTTCAATGATCACGTCGAGCTTCACTTCAGCAGCCACGGCAAGCCGATTCTACTGCCGATCAGGCTGAGAGTTACATCAGAGTCCAGCTCTGCAAACTCTGCGGCTTTTCTTGGGCGCATCAGATGTAAATTCTCGAGTTGCCGGGCAACAGCACCACATTTCCTCCATCCGGACTTCTGGGGAGCCAGGCGGCACTTGTCCGGCTTCGGCGTTAATCAGGACCTAGGTATCATCTGGACTTTGGAGTTGAGAGTGTCGTTGTGACCGTCTCCGAATCGGCTGTGCCTACAATGTCCGACGAACCCGAGGAATCGCGCACTACAATGTGCAATAGTTCGGCATGAGCGGTCGCTGTGTGTGTTCCAGGTTGCAATTCCACGCGAGAAGAAGCGTGCACTTTCACACTCTGGTTCGGAGTAACCAAGATGAAACTTTGAGGGTCGTTGCGTCGGCCGTAAAGTTCCGCACTGGTCGGAACGATTTCAACCTTGACTAGCTGGCCCGACGCACAGTCTTTGAAGTACCCATCCTTTATCGCGTCTGACGTGAACCACAGCGTTAGAATGTCTGACGATGGCCCATTCTCTTCGAGAGAAGACGGCACAGCGATTGTTTCAGTTCCTACATTCGTAATGACGAAATCCACCAGGGTGGTTCCGTCGGGTTGCAGTGGCCCGTTGGGAATCCGCAGTTCGAGCCGAATGGGTAGATGGGCTGAATGACCCGGACTACTTGAGCCTGGAAATGGTCCTCTCCCTTTTGCAGGCCCAGAAGGCTGTTCTGAGGCATCTATTGTAAGTTGGTTTTGCGCGAGTCCAACAAGAATCAAACCTGGACTCAGCAACACAGCCAAGGGTAAAAGCAATTTCAATCGGCGCACAGCGTCCTCGCAACAGAAGCCGGGTGAGTAGCCTAGCTGGAGGCAGTATAGCGCGATGTATCGGACCGATTTGATGCTAAGTCCTGGTAAGTCGCATTACCGTACAAGTGGATTCGCTGATCGTCCGGTTTCCGCGTTTATCAGGACTTGAGCCAACGTCCACTGCAAAAGGCGAGATTTCAATTAGTCTGCGAAGTTGTAAAGCAGTAGCCTAATGCCGTCGAGACCTACTATGTCGCAGCACTACAACATTCTTTTTTTGTGTACCGGAAATTCCGCCCGCTCCATCATGGCCGAAGCGATTTTGAACGGAAAACATAACCCACACTTTACTGCTTACAGCGCAGGAAGTTTTCCTTTGGGCATGGTACGTCCAGAGGCTCTCAAGCAATTGCAGCTTGCAAGCCTTCCGGCCGAAGGCGCAAGGAGCAAGAGTTGGGAGGAATTTGCGAAGCCGGATGCACCTGAAATGAACTTTGTCTTCACAGTATGCGATAACGCTGCGAAGGAAGTCTGTCCGATCTGGCCGGGCCAACCCATGACAGCACACTGGGGCGTTGCTGACCCGGCTGCTGTAACTGGAACGCCCGAGGAAATAGAGAGGGCCTTTAGAGACGCGTTCATCACACTGAGACTCAGAATTAATTTATTTCTTAGCTTACCCCTGGCCAGCCTTGACTCGCTCGCCATCAAAAAAGAAGTTGATCGCATTGGGCTGCAATGAGAGCCACACTCCTGCGCCGATGGCATGAGTATCAGCAGTTGTGCCTTATTAGAGTCGCGTTATCGTACAAGTGGAATCGTTGATCGGCACTTGTCCGATTAGCGCGTTTACCAGGCAATGGGTTCAATTGGCTAGCGAAAAGCCATGTTACCAGCAGTTATTGGGGTTGACCGGTCCGAATAGTGTGTCGAAAAGTCTCTGCAGGAGTTTCAAAAGGAAAGAAGAACCATCCCACCGAAAATCGTCAAGCCGGAAATGCAGCGTTTCGATTTTCCCCGTGTGGTGATAATCAAACCACAGCAATTTTTAGTCTTGCGAGCTTTTATTCGCGGGCTGAAATATGCAAGTACGATGTACACTCCTAAGACAGCGCGATTGATGCGTCGGAGCTGGCGATTGGAGCGAAAAACGTCTCCTGTTCTTGAAGTCGAAAAGGAAATTCCAGCTACGTCCGGTGACCCGATGCAGCAAGGCGAAACGGCTCGCGCGGCCGCCGCTTCGCTGCCGCTAAGCCGTGCAGTATACGCGTTGGCGATTGTCGCGGTCGCAGTCCACGTGGCGTTCAGCGGCCGGTACGGATTCTTTCGCGATGAACTTTACTATGCTGCTTGCGGACAGCGTCTGGCTTGGGGCTATGTCGACCACGCGCCTCTCGCTCCGTTCCTCGCCCGCCTTAGCCGTGCGCTTTTGGGCGATTCGCTTTCCGCCCTGCGTTTTTTGCCGGCGCTAGCGGCTTCGGCCAAGGTACTTCTTGCTGGGTGGCTGGCTCGGGAGCTGGGCGGCAGCAAGTATGCACAGTTCCTGGCCGCATTTTGCGTGTTGCTTGCCCCGATCTACCTGACGTTTGACAATTTTTTCTCGATGAATGCGTTTGAGCCAGTGTTTTGGATGGCGTGCGCGGCGATTGTTCTGCGCATTCTGAATGGCGGAAATCCAAAGCTGTGGCTCCTGTTCGGACTCAATGCTGGCCTTGGAATTTTGAACAAACACTCAATGCTTTTTTTCGGTTCGGGAATTGCGCTTGGACTGCTGGCGACCCCGGCGAGAAAGCATTTTCGGCAACCGTGGATTTGGCTGGGGGCCGGAATTGCGTTCCTTTACTTCCTTCCTAATTTGCTTTGGGAAATTCAAAATGGCTGGCCAACGCTGGGGCTGTTTCACGCGGTGATCGGTACGAAGTACGTGAACGTTTCACCGTGGGAATACATATGGCAACAAACTTTGTTGACAAATCCTGTGGCTGCGCCAATTTGGTTGGCCGGTCTGTGGTTTTTGCTGCGAGATCCGCTGGGGAAAAAGTATGCCGTGCTGGCCTGGGCGTATTTCACAGTTCTGTCGGAGATGCTTATCCTGCACGGGAAAATCTATTACCTCGCGCCGGCGTACGTGATGCTGCTGGCAGCTGGCTCAGTCTGGATTGAACTGCGGTTGGTTCCGCGAGTAGGAGCGTGGTTGCGGCCCACCATAGCAGTGCCATTATTGATCAGCGGAGTTATTGCGGCTCCACTAGCGATGCCAATTCTTCCGGTCGAAGCTGCCGTTCGCTATACACGTTTCTGGGATGTGCAGGCGATTCACGTGGAAAACGTGCCGCAGAGCGAGTTGCCGCAACTGTTCGGGGATATGTTCGGCTGGCAGGAACAGGTACGCGCGGTGGCAGGAGTGTACCGGGCGCTGCCGGAGTCCGAGCGCGCTCAAGCGGTCGTGCTTGCCTACAACTACGGGGAAGCCTCCGCGATAAATTACTTTGGCTCGAAGCTGGGATTGCCGCGAGCCATTAGCGGTCACAACGAGTACGGGCTGTGGGGACCTGGCGCAATGACCGGCCAAGTTGCCGTGGCGATTGGATTTACCGAACATCAGTTACGCCAATTTTATGACGAAGTCACGCCCGAAGCGAGCGTCTCGCCGCAGTACGCTATGCCGGAAGAGTCCCGGCTTACGATTTTCGTTTGCCGGCTTCCCAAAAAGAGCCTGCAGGAATCATGGGTGGAGTGGAAGTATCTGAGTTAAGGCCCAGGCGGTAGCCTCTCCGTGACGATGCGGAGTCCCCGGTTTGTGGTGGCGGATCCCTTTGGGGTACAAGCCGAGTTTGCACCTTCCTGGCGCTCGATGGTGTTCAAGTGCCCGATAAGTCGCCTTACCGGACAATCAAGTCGCGTACCAGGACTTGTGTGAAATCCTGCCGCGAGCAAGCGCTCCCGAATGTTCTTCTCTTTTGCGTCAATCTTCGCGGGCACAGCCACATCGCTATTGAGCTCTGGCAGCCGCCGTCCGCAAAGCGCTAAAGGCCTTCCACTGCACTTACTCAATCGGTTTTCTGTAGCTACGGTCCCGTAGTCGTAGAATGGCCGGAAATGCTTTGCGCCTGGTCATCTCAATATCCGCATCGGCCGATTCCGCCCGATCAGTCGCGTAGTGTCTACCGATCCCGCTCCCAAATGGTTTGCGCAGGTTATCCGCTTTGCTTGCCCCGACTCTTACGCATCGAATCGCCTCGCATCCGATGCGATGGGCGTTATGTACGAGCCGGTCGAGGATCCCGTCGGCCAGCGTTGGATCGCCTATCTGTTCGTGCCAGCGGGAGACTGGCAGTTGCGAGGTTAGAATCGTCGAACCCACATGGTACATGCCAAGAGTGAAGAGTGAGGTCGGCGTGATACCAAGCGCCGGCAATGTGTTTGCGGACCTAGGTCTGACGAACGCAGAGGAGAAGCAGATAAGGGTTCGACTCGCTCTTGTTATCAATCAAATAATTCAGAGTCGGGCGCTCTCGCAGGCTATTGCGGCACGGCATCTGAAGGTGAATCAGCCGAAGGTTTCCGCCTTGTCCAATTACCGGCTGGACGGCTTTTTCCGTCGAGCGGCTATGAAATATCTCACAGCTCTGGATCAGGACGTTGAAATCGTAAATTCGACGCAAGCCGAAATCGCAAAAAAGTGGCAGAATCGCAGTCACAGCAACTTAGTGTTGAGCTTGACCAGGGCGGGCGCGGGACGTCCTGACATTGTCCTGGATTGACCATATCAATCAGAATTCTCTGATGGGCTAATTACAACCGCAGAAGGTTCTGGTTCGATCTGAACCAATCTGGTCAGCGTGCTATGGGCTGGTCGTCCGATTTCTACTCTCTTACCCTTGGTATAGATTTCATGGCGAGAATGGCTCCTGTGCCACTCAGCAATCGTTGCGGTGCGATTCATATGCTCGACAATTTTTCGCCAACCACCGCCATTGTAAGCACAAAAACTAATTTCTCCTTGTTGAGTTGCTACGGGGATACTGGAATTAGCGATGGCGGAAAAATCGTAATTGAAAGCGTCTTGGAACCACAGTCCGTTGACGGCCATCACTCTCCAACGGCTAGTGTAAGAATATGCTTTCTGCGACCAATCGCCGCTACTACCAGCAACACGATAGAAACAATCTTCGAGCAAGCCCCTAACATGCGTGAGATCGAAGCCTAAGGGAGCTTTCTGCCGATCGAAATTGCGCAGTACGGACAACCAGACGAGAGCTCTTGTGAAGGCCAGCCCTCTCCCACGATCCGTTATTTCCACGATGTCGCGCATGAATTGTTCAAGATTAAAGAAGGACGGAATGGGGACCGCCACCTTCTTATCCGAATCTATGAGCAAGAGGCTGAAGATTCCGTGATTTGGGTGGGTGTCCGGGAAAAGGCTTCCTAGCTCTGCATTCGGGCTTAGGACGTCGCACAAATGAGCGAATATTCCATAGTCTGAGACTGGGAACCAATCGCGCATTGGCCGCCAAGTAGTCGAACCCTGCTCTTGCAGGTCGTAGGCGAGTTGCGAGATCGGAAAACGTTTCGCGTATCGGTCGTCGCTGGAGATGCGTTCATCTCTACCCGTAAACATGACAGGTTGAAAAAGCACGCCGTGAATCTTGTCGATGTTCTCAATTGCGAAACGGACGATGTCACCAAGCCCGTCGTTGTTGAGGCCGTTGACTACCGTAACTTGGAGAGTGGTTCGCATTCCCGCAGCAGCGATGTTTTCCAACGCTTGCCGCTTCACTTCCATATAGTTTCCAAGCCCGCGATGTTTGTTCTTTTCCTCTGAAACGCCGTCGCACTGGAGGTATACGGCGTGCAATCCAGCCGCCTTCGCCTGGAAAGCAAAGCCTTTGCTTTCAGAAAAACGTACACCGTTCGTCGCGACGTGAAGCCTGTGGAAGCCCATGCTTTTCGCGTACTGTAAAGCCTCAAGAAAAATTGGCGAAAGCGTGGGCTCCCCTCCTGAGAAGAGAACGTTGACCTCTCTCTGAGGCTTAAACGAAACTGCATTGTCGAACAGGGCCTTTATGTCTTCCATTTCCAATTCATGAACATAGCTGGTGGCGTTCGCGTCCATGAAGCACGGGGAGCACATCATGTTGCATCGGTTTGTCAGATCGACGATCAAATATGATCCCCGGCCTGAGCTAATGCTGTTGGGACCGTGATTGTGAACATCATGGTCGTGGGCGCATTCAAAATCCCGACCGAAGGCAAGCCGTTCCATCCTTCTGAAAAAACCCGGGTGATTGGATAGTAGGTCTTCAAAGGGGCCATGCCTGTCGCAGACTTTGCGCATAAGGATGCGTCCACCTTCCTCCAATATTTCCGAATCAATGATTCCCGGTCGGTCTCTAAAATCAACAATCGCATTTTCACCACTCAGAACCGCTTCTGCTGCTTCGCGGTTGCAATCAGGGCACAGCGAAGACGTCTTCCTAGGCACACCCAGTTCCATCGCCCTTCGTTGTGCCCCCTTGAGAAGCCGCGCAGGGGCCCACTTTGGTGCGGGCAAGACTCCCTTTGGCAGTACACTGTTAATCCGCTGAAGAAATTTCCAGCCAACATTTGCGATGGTACAAAAGGCGTCGGACTTTGACGTAAACATGGGGATACCTCCCTGACGGTGTGCTCACAGGGCAATAGGAACGTCTTGAGAAACAGGCTGGACACGAAATCAATACGCGCACAGGTCGGCACCTGTCAAGTAAAAATGTGATTAGCAAGAACCCGCTCTTGCGCGGAGAAGTTGCTGCGGACGGAGCAGGGCCGTACAGGGCAGGAGCTTAGGGCTGGTCTCGGAGCTGACGCTTTACTTTCCGTTGGCAGTAAGAAGTCCAGAGACGATTGTTGTCGCTTCCTTTGGGAATAGTGGTTTGATTTTATCGCGAGTTAGCGGAATTGGGTGGAAGTTTCGATGAGGTCTTAGACACCGAGCCAAGAAAGCGAACTACGCTTTAAGAGTGACTCGTCATAGGAGTCCCCGAATGCTTGGTTTGGCGCACCGCAACAACAGGGCCAAGCTGTTAGAATTCCTTCGCCGCTTTTCGAGGATAAAAACCACCAGCGGGTTTTCGCGAGTGAGTGTCGCGGTACTCGTCCAGCTCTACTTCGCTGATCCGGTAATGCGATTGCGGCGGATGGTTCGAATAGGTGGCCAGCTCACGATGGAGTTTGGCGGAGCAGATATCCGGAGCGTCTTGAAAACGCACGCGACGCGAGTTGAATGCCTCGTTCACGATTGCCAGTGTGAATTCGCGAGTCTCATTCGAGGCTTGCCGGACGACAAAACTGTACTCACGCACAAGCGCCTTCGCCTCGAAGCCGAGGTACTGGACGTTTACGAATTCCTTCATATAAGCCTCTTGGATCCAGCCGACGAATCGTTTCGCGGCTTTGTTTTCTGTTTTTTGGCTGTGCTGCCTCTTTTTCCAGTCCAGCGCCCTGAGGCCCTTTTTCTACCCTCAAGCTGAAGCTTTTCGATGCCGCTCGCCTGCAGATAGGTGTGCATCGGGGCAACAGACGCTCCCGGTTGGGACTGGCCAAGCTTTTTGTCCTGCAGGACCTGCGCCGCGACCGCACGGAAATGAAGCGGGTCTCTGAGGTTCTGCAATTCCCGGTAATAATAGAGCGCTGTGGGTTGCCTTTCTTTGAATTTCAGGTTTTTCAAAAACTCGATTTCTTCTTCAGTCGCATCTCCGCTAACTCCCTGGTGTCGGAGAAATTCCTTGAGTCCCGGTTCTTCTTCCTGCTTGACCAGTTCCCGTTCGACAAACTCAATTTTTTTGGCGTATCCCGGAATAAGCCGCCGATTGAGTACGATCTCCATGCCAAATGTCGCAAGGTTGATGTCCCAGGACTCGATGAGCGGATCCAGAAAAGCGGCCCAGTTTTGCACCGACACCTTGAAGGCATTTGCATCCATGAACTCAACCAGGCTGATCCGCATCTCGTAATAGCTTCGCCCGCTTAGCCGGGCCACAGATCGGAGCCATGTTTCACTCTCCAACTCGGCATGCACCACTCTCTTGACCACATCCAAGAGTTTTTGGGTAACCAGCTGTTCGAGCTCGCCAAACGGTTCCTTCTCAAAAATCGCCCGTATCTGTTTTGCATTATCGCGACGGCACTTGACGAGAATCATCTCTCGCACTTCGCCGAACAACGGTGCAGGAGAGCCGCCCAGGCTCCGCTTTAACTCTTCCCTGCGCTGGTGGTCGGCCAGCTTGGCAAGTTCACCCCCGGGGAATTTCAGGTACTTTCCCATCTTGCCGTAGATTTCAGTTCGTCCGGGAGCAGGCGGCGATTTCTTCCCGCTGAGCAACTGGGAAATGTAGGATTCCGTGACGCCGACGGCAGCAGCAAGATTTCTCTGCTCCAGGCCCAACTCTTCCAGCCGCTGTTTGATCACCAGGCAGACGTCCACGCCGTTCGTACCCTAAGAAGTTAACTGAATAGAGTTAATTTCATTAATCCTGTAAAGATATTCTCAGATATGACTTGACAAATCAAGTTAATTCTACGACAATGAATAGGATATCCGGCAATTTTTCAGGCCATTCCGACCGGGAGAGTTATCTTCACCCCTGTTGAGCCAACTGAAGATCGAACGGGCAAAGAGGAACTCATGTACCTATTCGCGTGGATTTTCACTGGAGTCGTTGTTGGATGGTTGGTTGGAAAAGCTCTCCAGGGCAAAAGCTATGGTTCGGCGAGGGATTTCATCATGGGCATTGGCGGAGCAGCGGCGGGGGGCATTCTTATAAGCATGGCGGGCAACCCTCGGTTCGCAGGAGTGATCGTCTCCACCTTCGTAGCGATGGTATGTGCTGCCCTGATGATGAGCCTCGCCGCGATGGCGAGTGGAAGACGGCTCCTCGCCCCCGGGCCGTATCCATCCGCGCAGTAAGCAGCCAAAGTGCGGGCGGGCGATGCCTCCCGAAATGTTCGTCGCCTGCCGTCAAAGTTTCGATGGGAAGCAATAGTCTTTATTAGCTGCGTGTCAGCAGGCCCGATTCGCCATCAAGCAACGCATCCGTCTTGAAGCATTGGAAAGCCCAAATGTCAGACTCAAACAGAACAGGAACCATCCTCATCCGGACCGGCACACCCCTGCCGCCCGGTCTGATCATCGAGACCGAAGCTTTCTTGCCTGGCTGGAACGCCGTCAAGAAACTTGACGGATATGGGCTAGGCCGAAAAATGCAAGAGCTGAACTGGAGTCTTTTCTATCTGGCCGGTGAAATCCAGGCGACGGTCGTCGGCCGGCGCAGCGACGCGGCCAGGCGCAAAGCTGTCAAACGAATCCTCGCGACTCTAAAGGGTCGCAAGTTCAACGCACTTGAAATAACGAAAGTGGCCACGAGCCGATTCTTCGGTGTGCCATACCTTAGAGTCTCCGCGCACTCACGGCATATTCAAGCGAGCCAATACCTGGCTCCGGCAAAAGACTCTTTCTTGAAAACGTCCGGTGCCTCGGCGGCGCAACTGGGGCGCGGAAACAATGGGCAAGAAGTTCGTAGTGTCAGCGAAACCAAGCAACTTGCTGCCGCAGTTTCCGGGTCTTAGGAGCCACAGGGAGATACCCCAATGAAAACAATACGAATCTCGGCTTTTACTTTTCTAGTCTTACTGCTCGCCGCCCCGGCGCTCCTCGCACAGGACCTCTCCAAGTATCGGCAGTTTGCCATCGGAATGAGTCTCCCAAAAGTGCTCGAGCGTACCGAGCAGAAAATGGCCGATGTAAAAGTGGTTCACCAAAGCCCCGCATTAATTCAGGAAGTGACTTGGTGGCCGCCCAATCTCCCTGGAACGTCGTTTCATTCGGATAGTGCGCGCGAGATTCTGTTTTCGTTTGCGAATGGCGAGCTCTACATGATTTCGGTGACCTATGACCAGGGCGCCCTTGAGGGACTTACTGCTGAAGACATCGTTCAGTCAATCTCCGCCAAGTATGGCGCGCCGGCAAAGCCCACGACAGAGATGAGCGTAGCGACCAACGACCTCCAGAATGCAAGAGAGAAGATTATCGCACGCTGGGAAGATTCCCAATATTCATTGAGCCTTCACCGTTCCGTTTTCTCCAGTGACTTTGTACTGGTGATTTCTTCCCTGCGTCTGAATGCGCAAGCCAACGAGGCAATCGCCAAGGCTGGCAAGCTGGAAGAGCAGGAAGGCCCGCAGAAGGAAATCGAACGGCAGCAGAAAGAAGCCGCTGACCTCGCAGCCGCCCGGCTAAAGAACCAGAAGACGTTTCGCCCGTAGACTTAGCCTAACGACCTGCTCTGAGAGCCGGGCTGCAAACGGTTTTCCGTAAATTTAGATAGACGCAATGTTTTATTTAGGACTGAACGCGTCCAAAGCAACTCAACAATTCCATTTTCCAACCGTGGAGCGATTTCCCGGACTCTGCAGCGCCATTTCATGACACTGTTTCTCCTCCCCGCCGAGCTTTCTCTACGAATCCTTGCTTACCCGATCACAAGAGGGGCGTCTATCGCAACGGGGGTGTAACGTCGGCGCAAGGCCGGCGCATTCACCAGTCAGTTCCTTGAGAGGAGATGGTCACCATATGCGCAAAGTGTCTAAGTTTCTCTTGAGCTTAACAATAGGATTCAGCGTCCTGGCGGGAAATGCCCAGGCGCAATTCAAGAATGGAAGCCAGCCTACCGAACTAAACATCCCTCGAGTCAGTCAGCGCGGGTCTGTGACGCAACGCATCGGACTGACGGACATCACTATTACCTATCACCGCCCAGAGGTGGGAGGACGCGAGATCTGGGGCAAGACGGTCCCCTATGGCAAGGTCTGGCGCGCAGGCGCGAATGAAAATACCACCATCACCTTTGCCGACGACGTCACTGTGGAAGGAAAACCACTTCCTGCAGGTACATATGGTCTTCATATGATTCCTGACAAAGATCAGTGGATCATCATTTTCTCGAAGAATTCGACTTCCTGGGGCAGCTTCAGCTATGACGAAAAAGAAGATGCTCTGCGCGTGACCGTGAAACCGCATGCCGACGAATCCTTCGATGTGCTGACCTACACATTCGACGACATCAAGCCTGATTCTTCCACCGCGACCCTTCGCTGGGAAAAGATTGCGGTGCCCTTCAACGTGACAGTGGACGTGAAGGCCGTGGTTCTGCGAAGCATCCAGAAGGAGCTGCGCAGCGTCGGCGGATTCACCTGGGCCGGCTACGACGAAGCGGCGCAATGGTGCCTGGACAACAATTACAATCTCGAACAAGCCCTGAAATGGGAAGACACGTCCATTCAAAATGAGGACCGCTTCGAAAACTGGGAAACCAAGTCCCGCATCTACGCGGCGATGGGCCGCAAGGAAGACGCCGCGAAAGCGCTCTCGACCGCCCTCGACAAAGCTACCGCGGTTCAACTCTATGTTTATGCGCGCGGCTTGCAGCGACAAGGAGATGCCAAGCGCGCTTTCGAGCTCTATCCCCAGGTCCCAAAGAAAGATCCGAACAGCTGGATCAGCCATCTGGCGCTCGCGCGAGTCGATTCAAGCACCGGCGACTTCACAGGCGCAGCCAAGGAAATGACCATGGCCATCAATGGGGCGCCTGACGCGACAAAGCCTTTTCTCCAGCCGCTGTTGAAGCGCCTGGAATCCAAGGATGATATCAACAAGAACTAGCACTCTTATCGATTTGAAGTTTTTTGGAACGGGAAAAACTGAATCTGAACAAAGCGGGGATGCCTCGCAGTATTCTCAGGGCATCCCTGTCCCGTCTTCTAGGCTGTAATCCCGCCGAAGCACATATATTTTATTTCGAGGAACTCATCCATTCCATACTTGGAGCCTTCGCGACCAAGGCCAGACTCTTTGACTCCGCCAAAAGGCGCGACCTCCGTCGAAATCAGCCCGCTATTGATGCCGACGATTCCGTACTCCAGTGCTTCAGCCACGCGCCAAACACGAGCGATGTCGCGCCCATAGAAGTATGCAGCCAGACCAAACTCCGTATCGTTCGCCAGAGCGATCGCTTCCGCTTCCGTCTTGAACCGGAAGAGCGGCGCTACAGGACCAAAGGTCTCTTCCCTAGCAACGGCCATTTGTGGTGTTACGTCCGTAAGAACCGTCGGCTCGAAAAATCTTCCGCCAAGCGCATGCCGGTGTCCGCCAACGAGCACTTTCGCACCCTTGGACTGCGCGTCACGAATATGGCTTTCCACTTTTTGCACGGCTGCATCGTCAATCAGAGGACCTTGCGTGGCGCCTGCTTCCACTCCTGGAGCGGGCTTCAGCGCCTTCACCGCAACGGCAAGTTTCGCCGCAAACGCGTCATACACTGTGTCCTGCACGAGGACGCGGTTCGTGCATACACAAGTCTGGCCGGTATTGCGGTATTTCGATGCGATAGCCCCCTCGACCGCGGCATCCAGGTCCGCATCCTCAAAAACGATGAACGGCGCATTCCCTCCCAGCTCGAGAGAAAGCTTTTTTACTGTGCCAGCACACTGAGACATCAGGATCTTTCCAATTTCGGTGGAACCGGTGAACGAAAGCTTGCGTACAATCGGATTCGAAGTCAGTTCCCCGCCAATTTCCGTTGCTGGACCCGTCAGCACATTGAATACACCCTTCGGCACTCCAGCACGTTCCGCCAGCTCTGCGAGCGCGAGCGCCGAAAAAGGCGTCTGCGAAGCGGGCTTCAACACTACCGTGCAACCGGCGCCAAGTGCGGGTCCCGCCTTGCGCGTGATCATTGCCAGAGGAAAGTTCCAAGGCGTGATGCACGCGACCACTCCGATCGGCTGCTTGACGACCACAATTCTCTTGTCCGCTTGATGCTGCGGAATGGTATCGCCATAGACGCGCTTGGCTTCTTCGCCAAACCACTCCAGAAACGCAGCCGCGTAAGCAACTTCCCCATTCGACTCCGCGAGGGGCTTCCCCTGCTCCAGCGTCATCAGCCGCGCAAGATCCTCCTGGTTCTCCATCATCAGGTCGAACCAGCGTCGCAGAACTGCCGCACGTTCCTTGGCTGTTTTCATGCTCCACGCGGGAAATGCGCGGCTGGCCGCTTCGATCGCCTGCCTCGTTTCGGTGGCATCGAGCTTCGGCACTCTTCCAATAATCTCCCCCGTCGCCGGGTTATCGACGTCGATCGTCTGGCCCGAATTTGCCAGGATCCACTGCCCATCCAGATAACACGCTTCGCGGAACAACCGCCCATCTTTGAGTTCGCCGGCGGCGCTTGCGGTTTTTGTCGCCATCTCTTGCATTTCAAACTCCTGAGAATTTCAGTTCATTAGATGCCAGCGGCAGTGGTCCGGCACTACGCTTGCGCTCCGGCCTGTGACTATGCGTGAGAAAGCACGGCTTGCTTGCGCTCGGCTACCGAAGCCAGCGCAGCCTCGACCACGTTCAGCCCTTCGTCGAACTGCTCGTCGGTTATAACCAGTGGAACAAGAATGCGAATCACATTGTTGAACGTCCCGGCGGTAATAGTAATGAGGCCGTGTTCGTAGCAGTACTTTGCGATTCCCTTGGTCTCGGAGTCAGCAGGCTCGCGCGTCTGCGCGTTGCGCACCAGTTCGATGGCGCACATTCCGCCTAGGCCTCGAACGTCGCCCACAAATTGCCATTTCTTCTGCCAGCCTCGGGCGCGCTGTTCGAAATGCTTTCCGATTGCCGTGGACCGCGCGAGCAAACCGTCTTTCTCGATCGTTTCGATCGTGGCTAGCGCCGCGGCACATGAGGCTGGGTGCCCACAGTACGTGCCGCCGAGGGCCCCCACGCCGGGCGCGTCCATGATTTCCGCGCGGCCAGTCACCGCGGCGATGGGCATGCCACCGCCCAGCGATTTCGCCATGGTGATCATGTCCGGCTCAATCCCGAAATGTTCCGACGCGAACCATTTGCCGGTGCGCGCGAACCCCGATTGCACTTCGTCCGCGATGAAAAGTATTCCGTGTTTGCGGCAGATATTTTGCAGCAATTGGAAGTAGTCACGCGGGGGAATAATGAAGCCGCCTTCTCCAAGCACCGGCTCTGCGATCATTGCTGCGACCGATTCGGCCGCCACCACACGATTGAAAGCGTCCTCGAGATAATGCGCAAACGTCTCCGCAGTGGCTCCGGCTTTCCCGCGATAAGGATAGGCAAAGGGAATCCGGTAGATATCGCTGGCAAACGGCTCGAAGCCCGCTTTGTAAGGATGGGTCTTGCTGGTCAGCGACATGGCAAGAAGCGTGCGTCCATGGAAGGCGTCCTCGAAGCAAATCACGGCAGGGCGCTTGGTGTACGCGCGGGCGATTTTGATGGAGTTTTCGATCGCCTCCGCGCCGGAGTTCAGAAGGATTGTCTTCTTCGCAAAATTGCCAGGAGCCAGCGAGTTCAACTTCTCGGCCACCGCGATGTAGCTTTCGTATGGTGTAACCGCAAAGCAGAGATGCAAATGCTTCTCGAGTTGCTCGCGGATCGCGGATATCACCCGCGGGGAACGGTGCCCGATATTGAGGCAGCCGATGCCGCCGGCGAAATCTATGTAGCGGTTGCCGTCAACATCTTCGATGACCGCGCCATTCGCACTCGCGGCAAACACCGGCGTGGCATTCGAAGGGCCTCGAGGTATTGCAGCTTCACGGCGCGCCATCAACGCGCGCGAACGTGGCCCCGGAATTTCTGTGTTGATTTGTATTGTCGCCATTTTTGTTTTCCTTGCGTTGAAATCTAGTACCACCCGATCGGCGTCTCGTCCAGATTGACGAAAACCTGCTTGGTTTCGAGATATTCTTCTATTCCCCAGGGACCCAGCTCGCGCCCGAAGCCAGACTGCTTGTAACCACCCCACGGAGCTTCCACGTAAGTCGGCTGCATATGGTTGACCCACACGATGCCCGCGCGCAGCGATTTCACCACACGAAACGCCTTGTAGATATCGCGGGTCCAAACCGCCGCGGCGAGACCGTACGGCGTGTCGTTGGCGATTCGAATGGCTTCCGGCTCGCCTTCGAACGGAATCACGGATGCAACTGGACCGAAAATCTCTTCGCGTGAAATACGCGCATTGTTATCCACGTCGTAGAAAATGGTCGGCTCGACGTAGTAGCCCTTCCCGAACTGCTTTGGTCGCCCGCCGCCAATTGCGACTTTGGCTTCCTTCTTGCCCAGATCAAGATAAGAGCTGACGCGGTCGTATTGTTCCTTGCTGACCAGCGGTCCCATCTTTGTTTCGCGCTCCAACGGTGGCCCCAGCTTGATGCGTTTGGCCTTTTCCGTCATGGATTCCACGAATTTCGAATAGATTTTCTTTTCCACCAGGATGCGGCTGCCCGCGGAGCAGACTTCGCCTTGATTGATGAATATTCCGAACAGCGCCCCATCGACGGCGGCTTCCCAATCCGCACCCTCGAAGAAAATATTCGGCGACTTGCCGCCCAGTTCGAGCGTGACGCGCTTGAGCGTGTCAGCGGCGCTCTTCACGATGATTTTTCCGACCGCGGCGCTTCCCGTAAACGCAATCTTGTCCACACCCGGATGCGCGACCAGCGCAGCTCCCGCCGTTTCCCCAAGACCGTTCACGATATTCACCACACCGGGCAGGAAGCCCAGCTCTTCAAACCAGTTGGCGACTTCCATCATGCTGAGCGGCGTCTGCTCGGCAGGCTTCAGGACGCACGCGCACCCGGCGGCAATCGCCGGCGCAAGTTTCCAGGCGGCCATAACCAGCGGGTAGTTCCACGGAATAATCTGCCCTGCCACTCCCACCGGTTCGCGAAGGGTGAAGCTCAGCGCATTCGCTGGTACCGGATTTACATGGCCCAGAACTTTGTTCGCCAGGCCGGCATAGTATTCGAAACAAGTTGCAGCGTCAGCGATGTCGTATTCCGCTTCGACGATGGGCTTACCCGAATTGCGGCATTCCAGTTCCGCAAGCGGCGCGACGTTCGCCCGAATCTTCTCAGCGAGCTTGTAAAGAAGGCGGCCTCTTTCAGCGGCGCTCGTCTGCGGCCAAGGCCCGGAATCAAACGCCGCCCGCGCGGCTTTCACAGCCTGGTCGACATCCGCTGCCGAGCCCGAGGCAACCTGCGCGATCACCTCTTCCGTCGACGGATCGTAGACGGGAAACATCTCGCCCGAAGAACTCTTGACCCACTGTCCGTTGATATAGTTCTGATAAGTTCGAACAACTGTTTTCACGCTGCTCGACATCACTGCCTCCCAAAATCCAAGTCAAAGCGCCGGAGCCGCCGCCAGTTTCCGCGCGGCCTTGCGTCTGCCATAAACGAAAAAGAAAAACGCCGCGAGGCCGATGAAAAACAACGTGCCGCCGAACATCCAGATCTCATAAGACAGGATCGACTTGATCTGCTGTGCCGGAAAAAACACCAGAGCGATTCCCAAAAGTGTGGTCGTGAATCCGCTGAAACCGGCGAGGAGCAATGTCGTTTTGCCGTAACGCCCTCTTGCAAAACTCTCTCTGGAGGCAATCTTCAATAGTGCGCCAAACATATAAAGAAACGGGATCAGTTGAAGCACCACGGCAAGAGACAGCAGCTTCTGAAATGTCTCCTGCACTCCCGCGCCCGTAAAGGAAAAATTGATCACCACCAGAATCAACGACACGGCTGCGTGAACGATGAGCGCGGCGTATGGCGTGGCGTACTTCGGATGGACCTTGCCAAGCCACGACGGCATGTAGGAATCGAGGCCCGCAACAAACGGAATCCGCGCCGATCCCCCAAGCCACGCGGAACCAATTCCCGCGATCGAAATGCTCAACAGGAACGCAAATGGCGCGATGATCCAATTCACCCCAACCCGGCTCGCCATGTGCCCCACGGCTTGCACAATCCCTTGCAGCACGCTGATGTCATTCTTGGTCACAGCGATCAACAGCGTCAGGGTGGCCCCGATGTAAAGCAACCCCGAGAGAACACCACCCCACGCGACAGCTCCCGGCAACGTTTTTTGCGGATTCTCGATTTCATCGCCCATGATGGAAGCGAGTTCCAGCCCAACCAGCCCGAAACAGATCACCCCAAACGAATTCAACACGAAACGAGGGTTTGCCGGAATCTGAAAATCAGCCGCCGTCACCGTGGTGCCAAACCGCAGCCAAACCGTGATTCCGAGACCAATCAGAACCGCCGCGGCGACTCCCGTTCCGATCGCCCCGAGGTTGTTGAGCCACTTACCGACCCCCAAGCCCACCACGTTCAAGACCACCAGGACCAGCAGCAAAATCAGGGAAGCCGCCAGTGCGAAGGATTTGTTGTCCGCCAGCTTTTCGTGCCCGGGCCCCAGAACGAAGACGGACACGCCTACGAAATAAAGCATCACCGTCGGCACATACATCATGTTGTTCGTCCAGTAGCACCAGCCGGAGAGAAAGCCGTGGAAGTCGCCGAATACTTCCTTAGCCCAGAGGTACACGCCACCCTCGCCCGGAAAACGGTGCGCGAGCTCGATGACGGCAATACCCTGCGGCCAGAAGAACAGCAAAAGGGAGATGATCCACAACCAGACCGTGATGCCGCCGTTAGCTGCGATCGACGGAACAACATTCAGATTGAAAACGGCCACAACAAAAAGGAGCACGAGGTCCCAGCGTCCCAAAACCCGCCTCAAGTGTGTTACTGCTTGCACCTCGGGCGCCGTGGGTGTCGTGATGACCTCGTTCGGCAACGGTGTTTTCTCCTGCGTTTTCTACGGAAGCCGATCAGTGTCCGGCCGCACCGACAAAAGCGAGGCCACGCTCTTGCTGCGCCTTGGCAAGAGCGGGCGCGACCTCTTCGAATACAGCAAGATGCTTATCAATATCCGCCTCGGTGTGCTGCACCGAGATCGTCCATTGCTCGTCCCACCAGTAGGGCTGGGCGAGCACGCCGCGGTTCACCATGGCGAACCAGTAGTGCCGCCAAAGATCCACGTCGATCTTGGTCCAGTCGCGATAGTTGCGAATCTCCTGCGGATAAAGCATCAGCGCGCCGTTGACCCCCGCGCTCGCCACGTAGGCCGTGAGCCTCGATTTGGCCACGATGCCCCGGTAGCCTTCGGTGAGCTTTTTGCTCAGCTTGCCGACGTGCGCGTAGTTTTCGCGCGTCAGCACTTCACGAAACGTCGCCAGCCCCGCGGCCATTGCCGCGCGATTGGTATTGTACGTGCCGCCATGAAAAACTTTGTGCTGCGAGATCAAGTCCATCACCGCCCGGCTCGATCCAAACGCACCCAAGGGCAAGCCGCCGCCGATGGACTTTGCCAGGCAGATCATGTCCGGCTTCACGCCAAAAAAATCACTCGCGCCACCCCACGCAAGCTTCGCTCCGGTCTTCACTTCATCAAAAATCAGCAACGCGCCATTCTTGGTGCAGATATCCCGCAACCCTTGCAAGAAACCGGCCTGCGGCATGCACAAACCAACATTCATCAATATCGGCTCAAGAATGATCGCGGCAATCTGCCCGGGATACTGCTTGAAACGATTCTCAACGCTCTTCAGATTGTTGAAGCTCGCGACGACAACGTTCTCCAGCGCACTCTTCGGAATGCCACCCCCACCGGGAACGGAACTAGGAGCGTCAGGATCGCCGTACTCTTCGGCCTTGGGCTTCACACTCACGAGCGCAGTGTCATGCAGCCCGTGGTAAGACCCTTCGAATTTCAGAATCTTGTCGCGTCCCGTGGCCGCGCGCGCGATGCGGCAAGCATGCATCGTGACTTCCGTCCCGCTCGATCCAAATCGCACCATATCCACCGGATACCGCGCGCAGATCTCCTCCGCAAGTTCCCATTCCTGCTCGTGCGGCATTCCGAAGGTGGTTCCTTCGTGCAACTTCTGCTCAACGGCCTTTACCACCGCGGGATGGCAATGCCCGGCCATCAACGCGCCAAAGCAAAGGTTGTGATCCACGTATTCATTGCCGTCGATGTCGTGAATCCGCCCTGCTTTTCCGTCTTTGACGAATAAGGGATATGGCTCATAGTGCCGGTAATTGCTCGCCACGCCGAGCGGGATGCGTTGCAACGCCCGCTTGTGCGCCGCGGCGGACTTCGGCGTCCGCTTTTCGTAGGTCGCGATTTCCTTCTGTAGTCCGTCGTGCATTTGCATACTCCAAGGTGGGTTAGCCGTTTTTCGGTTATCCCGGACAGGTCTGTTCCCTGCGGTCAGTGTGTGCGCGGATAAAACAGTGTGGCGTTGGGGCTTCGCCAAACTCTTACCATCTTACGCTTTCTCAGTCCCCGGCAAGTCTAGACCCCTTCTTTTGCCACGCGCAGGTGCCGAGTATCAAATCCCGCTCCAAAGCCCGGCCCTCGCGAGCCGCGCCCTGCGAATCGGCTTTACTTCTCTTGTGCGCGCTAGAACCGAAGCTTCAGCGCAAATTGAATCAAACGCGGATCGTGCACATGTTGCACCTGGCCGAATGTGCTCCCCTGGTTTGTCACGTTGCCGTCCACACTGTAGAACTGCGCATGGTTCCAAACGTTGAAAATATCGGTCCGGAATTCCATCTGCAGTCTCTCTCCTATCGGAGTTAGCTTGTTGAAGCTCATGTCCCAATTGTTGATGCCCGGGCCGCAGCAGATCGTCCGCGGCGCGTTGCCGATCGTACCCGCAGCAACCGTCGAATTCGTGAAGAGGTTCGGATCAAATACAAATCCGCCATTCTTGCGGATGTCCTGAGTGCGGAAGGGACCCGTGAGGTTTGGTTCGCCGGGAGCTTCGAACAGGAAAGTGGAATCTAGCTGTTCGATGTCGTCCTGCGAGGTGATGCGGATCGGGAAGCCAGATTGAAAGCTTAGGATCCCGGACATCTGCCATCCATCCAGCAGCTTTCCTTTGAAGCCTTCGTACTTCGGGACGGGGAGATCCCAGACATAGTTGAATACGAAACGATGGCGGGCATCATAAGCGGAAAGGCCATAGGTAGCGTTGAAATTGAGAGGGTTGAGCGCACTCTCAAAGCTCGATGCGTTATCCAAAGTCTTGCCGAATGTGTACGAAGCCTGGAACTGCAAGCCATGCGAAAAACGCTTCTCAAACAGGGCTTGGAAGGAGTTGTAATTGGATTTGGCAACCGTATTCTCCGTGAAAATGCCGGAGAACACGGGAGTCTGGTTCACAGGGCAACCCACCCCGGTCAGTGGCTGGCAGAGAGGCGAGGAGTACGTCCGCAATCCGACCAGTGTGATGCCCGCCGGACCAACCGTCGTTCCCGGGGCAATATTCAAACCGCCCGAACCGGCATTGTAGGGCAAAGTTAGACCCATCGGACCAATTACTGTTCCGGCCGGGATGAAATAAGCCGAATCTTCGCCAAAGGGACCGCAGGTTCCAGATCCCAGTGTATCGTTCAGCTGATTGCAAGTCTGTGGATTTCCAACATTGAGTTCATAGCTTGCAAGCAAGCGATGGCCCTGCGAGCCCACATACCCAACCTGCACCAGGATATCGTGAGGTAGCTCGCGCTTGATCGTTAAATTATACTGGTCAGAGTATTGCAAACGAAGATTTGCGGGGAACTGCCCGAAAAACACGCTGTTTTGGAACCGCGTCCAATCAATGGCCGTTCCGCGAGGCGGATTGAGAATTCCGGTAAACGGATTGGCAAAAGCGCTGCCCGTCTGATCCACAAACGGTGTCTGAAACAACGGATTTGTTACGCTGTTGCTCCCGCCGAACGGTGGCTCCGCACTGAACTGTTCGAGCACCAGTTGTTCGATCGGATTGTAGAAAATACCGTAACCCATGCTTACGCTGGTTCTGCCTGGGCCTCCCGTCAGCGTGGCCAGAAATCCGTCCTTCCAGCCAGGGCTCCAGTTGAGCCCGAGGCGCGGGGCAAAGCCTTTGTAGTAGGTGTTGGTTAGACCCTTGGGCACTCCTTTGTCCCCGGGGAAGACCAGTCCAACTGGCGTAATCCCTGCGGCATCACAGCCGGCTTCTCCAGTTCCGAACTGCTGGCCAAGCGCACTGTTCGGATCGAGGCTGCACGGATAGATCGTCGAGCGCTGTCCCGGCCGGAAAGTTTGAACCTTCTGCCCGATGTCGGAAAGCGGGGTATTCATCTCCCAGCGCAGGCCGTAATTCAATGTGATGTTTGATTTAATCTTCCAACTATCCTGCGCGAAGAGATATATGGAATTGCTACGCACCAACTCATGCTGCGCGGAGCCCTGCGTGTAAAGGTTCGGCAAACCCAACAAATAATTTGCGTAGGAATCGGCGAACCCTACGTCGTTGCCGGTCGGGCTTGTACAATTCGGCGGTACGTTTGGATTTGCTGGTCCACAAAGGTTCGGGTCGCTTTGAAACGTGTAGCTGCCGTTGACGTTGAAGTATAGCAATTGGTCGAAGTGCTGGATGCGGAAATCGCCGCCGAACTTCAAGCTGTGCTTGCCGATGATCTTGCTGTAGTTATCGCTAAACTGAAACGTCTGACCGGTCTGCGGCAACTGGCCTTCGAAATTGTTTCCGGTAGCGAACCCGCCAAGCACGTTGATGTACGGCAAACCTTCTACGCTGGCACCCAAGCCAGTGTGGATTCCATAATCCGGGTTGGTCCCTAAGGGAACGCCAGCATCACTCACTAAGGGTGTATCTGAGGTCCCGGTGAAGCAACTTGCCTGAACCACTGCGCTTCCGCCAACGCACGAGGCTTGGATTGCATTGGTCTTAGTTGGCGTATTGAATTTAGGTTGAGCCTCTCGAAAGTAGGTGAAACGGAATTCGTTCACCGAGGTTGAGCCTATCGTGGATGTGTGTGTCACATTTACCTGCTGAGTTTTTGTGAAAAACTGCCCCGGAAAATTGCCCAGTGTGGCGCCAGCAGCCTGGAATTTCGCATAGGGATCGAGGGTATTGTCGTTGTCATAGTAGTAGTAAACGGTGGTCTTCTCATTGTTCGTCCACAAATGGTCGATCTTAACCTGGGCCTGATCGCCCGAGTCTCTCTTGTTGGGAACCTGCAGCACTTGAGACGAGCTTCCATTTCCCGGAATATATTGCAGAAGGTTCACGGCCACCGGGTCAAAACACTGGGTGGGAATCTGCATATTTGGAAAGATCGTGCTGTACGGCTGTGGATTCGGCGCGCCACTGATGTTACTCGTAATCACCGTATTCAATGCAGTTTGCGCCGCCGGGGTTAGCTGATTCGCACAGCGGTTTTGCAGAATCTGCGCGACCGTCCCGTCAGTCAATTGCCCGGTAAAATTGGTTAGTCCGGAGGTCTGGCCAATGGGAGCAAAATTCCCTCCCAACTCGTCGGTCGTCGGAACGGTGACGGGCTGCGAGACGATTCCCTGCACGATCCGGCGGCCCTCATAGGCCCCGAAGAAAAAGGTCTTGTCTTTCTTGATGGGTCCCCCGATCGTGCCTCCGAATTGGTTTTGTTTGAAATCCGGTTTTGGCGCAGGTGTAAACGTGAAGGGGTGTGCGTTCAGGACATCGTTGCGGAAAAACTCATAGACATTGCCATGGAATTCATTCGTGCCGGACTTCGTCACCACGTTCACCACAGCGCCGGAGTTCCGCCCATACTCCGCGTCAAACGAGTTGGTGATTACGCGAAACTCTTCGATGCTGTCCGGCGAGGGTTCGACGGCCGGCAAGTTCGCGAATAGATCGTTGCCGTCCCCGCCATTCACCGAGTAGTTGTTCGCACGTCCGCGTCCGCCGTTCACTGTCACGACTCCGGGTCTATCCGAACCGTAGAAAGTATCGTTGCCGAGCTGCGACTGTACGCCGGGCTGCAACTGCAGCAATTGATAGACGTCGCGCTGGTTGAGCGGTAGCTGTGTCGAGGAGCGCTCATTCACGACGGCGCCGAGCTGCGTCGAGCTGGTATCCACCACTGGGGGCGCTCCGGTGACTTCCACCGTGTCCACGGCCGCTCCAATCTGTAGCGTTATGTCCAGGCTCAACACTTCATTCAGGTTGAGAACAATCCCCTTGCGCACATATTTCTTGAATCCCGTCGACTGCGCATCGAGTTCGTAGGTCCCCACGGGAACTTCCAGGAAGATATATTCCCCATTCGCGCCCGTTTCCGAATCGCGCGTCGCGTGGGTCGCCTCGTTGATGAGCGTCACCTTGGCGCTTGCGATCGCCCCGCCGCTGGGATCCATCACCGTGCCGCGGATGCGCCCGCCGGTGCTCTGCGCACCCGCGAAGGGCGCGGCAAGAAGCATCGCCAGCCCAAAAATCAGTATGAACCAGGTGCCGTTGCAGCATAACGAACGCAGCCGCCGGATTCCTGCATTAACCTTCATGACTCACCCCTGTGCCGCGAAGATTTTTTGCCGCTCGATTCTTCGAGGTTGCTGTGCCCCGGAAACCTTACTATAATCCAGCAAACTTAGAGAAAGCCGGGACCGGTGTCAAGCAGAAAGAATTTATCCGGAGAATCCGCGAAGCGCATACTGCGCGGACCACTGCGCATCAGCGAAGTGGCCCGCCGCGTCGGCATTTCTTCCTCCGCCCTCCGTGCCTGGGAGGCTTTGGGCCTCGTCGCGCCGCAGCGCACCGAGAGCCGCTATCGTCTTTATTCCGAAGCCGACGTTCGTTTGCTCCAGCGCGCGATTTTTCTTCGCCGTTCCCGCGGCCTCAATCCTGCCGCCATCGTCCACGTCCTTAAGCGCCAGGGGCTGGTCTCCGCCCCTGCCGAGTCCGCAGCGCACCCCGGCCAGCGTTTCCGCCGCCTCCGCACTCACCGCGGACTTTCGCTCGCCCAGGTCGCCCGGGCCACTGGCGTTTCTGTCGGCTTTCTTAGCGGCCTCGAGCGCGGTCAGATGCGCCCTTCGATCGCCACGCTTCGCCGCATTGCACGCTTTTACCGCACGAACCTCCTTTCGCTCTTCGAGACCGCTGGTGAACATCCGCGGCTTGTCCGCCCGAACCAGCGAAAAATCCTGGAAACCACGCCCGGCGTTCGCATGGAACTGCTCGCCTGGGGCCATACTGCCATGGAGCCGCATCTCTTCCGCGTCAAACCCGGCGGAGGGAGCGGCGAACCTTACTCCCACGAAGGCGAAGAATTCCTGCACATTCTCCGCGGAGACTTCGAGATCTGGCTGGACGGGAAGGAACATTATCGTCTGAAACCCGGCGACAGTCTTTATTTCGAAAGCTCGACCCCGCATCGCTGGAAGAATCCGGGACGGGCGGAGACTTGGCTGCTGTGGATCAACACGCCGCCAACATTTTGATTTCCTCTTAGGAGTGCGGAAGAAATTGGATGCGAACTTGGCAGGAGGGGCGATGAAATTTCGCACATGGTTTCTCGGACTTCTGGCACTCACATTGGCGTGCAGCGCTTGCCAGAAAAAAGAAGATTCCCTCAGCCTGCTTGTCTGGGAAGGTTACGCCGACGCCTCCTTCGTTCGCCCCTTCGAAGAAGCTCATCACTGCAAAATCGTCGCCTCCTACATGGGCTCCAGCGACGAACTCGTCGCCAAGCTCCGCGGCGGCAGCGCCTCCAATTACGACGTTATCTCGCCTTCGAGCGACGTGGCAGCTTCTATCACGCGCGCGGGCCTCGCCGCTCCCCTCGATCTTGCCAAGTTGCCGTCCTACAACCAGCTCTCGCAGAAGCTCCGCGATATGCCCCTCGTCAAAGCCAACGGCCAGGTCTACGGCGTCCCCTTCATGTGGGGGCCCAATCCGCTTCTCTACGACACCACGGCCTTTACACAAACGCCGGATTCCTGGACGATTTTCTGGGACCCGAAATACAAACAGAAAATTTCCGTTTGGGATGATCTCTCGACGCTTTACATGGCTGCCCAGATTCTCGGGTTCGACAAGCCGGATCCGTCGCATCTCTACAATCTGACCGACGAGCAGCTCGCCGCCGTCAAGAAAAAACTGATCGAGCTGAAGCCCAACATTCGAAAGATCTGGTCCACTGGCGGAGAGTTGACCAATCTCTTTCAGAACCATGAAATTGTCCTCGCCATGGGATGGCCGCTCAATACCAACGACCTCCTGAAATTGAATTTTCCCATCGGTGAAACAATTCCCAAGGAAAACACCACCGGATGGATTGATCATTTGATGATCACTTCCGCAAGCAGCCATAAGGACCTCGCCCAGGCATTCCTCGAATATATGATTGAAGCGAAAACGCAGAAGCTCGTGGCGGACCGCACGCATTACACGCCTGCAAATCCTCAAGCGGCGCAATTTCTCAGTCCCGAGGAAGTAAAGGTCCTGCATCTCGACAATCCCGACGCTTACATGCAACGCATCTATTTCTGGCAGGATGTCTCCCGTCGCGCCAAATACAACGAAATCTGGAACGAAGTCAAAGCCGCCCAGTGAGCTCCGTCCTCGCCAACCCGCGACCGCTCGACGCTGCGACGCATGAGGTGCTTCTTGAAGTGCGTGGTGTAGCCAAGCGTTTTGGCACACGCGATGTGCTCAAGAGCATCTCCTTGAGCATTGCTTCTGGAGAATTTCTCACCCTGCTCGGCGAAAGTGGCTCCGGCAAGACAACCCTTCTACGCTTGATCGCCGGATTCGAGCAGCCGACCGCCGGTGAAATCTGGATGAACGGCGAACGGCTCGACTCCTTCCCGCCTTACAAACGCCGGGTGAACACCGTTTTCCAGAACTACGCGCTCTTCCCGCATCTGAGCGTGCGAGACAATGTCGCATACGGTCTGCGCGTGAAGAGCACTCCCGCCAGTGAAATTAGCGGCCGTGTGGACCACGCTCTGCGCATGGTGAAGATGGAAGAGTTCGCCGCCTCCCGCCCTTCCAAATTGAGCGGCGGCCAGCAACAGCGAGTTGCGCTCGCGCGCGCCCTTGTCAATCGCCCCCAGCTTCTTCTGCTCGATGAGCCGCTCTCCGCCCTTGACGCCAATCTTCGCAAACAGATGCAGGGTGAATTGAAAACCCTCCAGCGCGAACTCGGCATCACTTTTCTCTTTGTCACCCACGACCAGGAAGAAGCCATGGCCCTCTCCGACCGCATCGCGTTGTTGCGTGGCGGCGCGCTCGAGCAGGTTGCCTCAGCCCGCGAAATCTATGCCCACCCGGCTACCGCCTACACCGCCCAGTTCATCGGCCAGACCAATTTGCTGCGAGCCGAAGTTCGCAATGGCCTTGCCGTCTGCGGAACGCTCCAATGGCCCGCCGAAGACAAGAGTGGCACTGCCGTTTTCTCCTTGCGCCCGGAAGCCATTCAGCTCGCCTCCGCCAGCATTCCGATTCCCGGCACCGTGCATTTCCGGGCCGCCGTGCGGCAGCAGTTTTACAGCGGCGCCAGTGAAATGCTTGAAGTGAGCTGCGCCGGCGGCCAGCTCTTGAGAGTGCGCGTTCCCGCGCAAGGCCTGCTTTCCGGTGAACATGAATTTGTCTTCTCCGTCGCGGACGCCATCCGCGTCCAGGAGTGATCCCAACTAAGGAGGACCGATTCACGGATGGAGTGACCCCGTAACTGGAAGCCCGATTCCGGCCGTTGGTTTTGCCAGTTAGTCACCAGTCACCACCAATGTACTCGCGCGCCTATAAAACGCTCGTCTCTCTCCCGCCCCTGCTCTGGGTTGGCGTCTTTCTTCTGCTTCCATACGCCTTGATGTTTGCCCACAGCTTCTGGGCCGTGCGCAATGGAATCGTGGTCCATCAATGGAACCTCGGCAATTACCACACGTTATTTTCGAAACCCGTCTACCTCGAAGTCCTTCTGCGCACGATGCGCATCGCCGCCTCCGTCACTTTGTGCTCCCTCCTATTGGGCTACCCGCTCGCCTATTACCTGTCATTTCATTCCGGTGCTCGTAAGGAGTTGCTCTACCAACTTGTCATCGTGCCCTTGTGGGTGAGCTATCTGGTCCGCGGCTACGCCTGGAAAACCATTCTCGGCAGCGAAGGCGTCCTTAACGGCTTCCTACAGTATCTACATCTCACTCACGAGCCCGTCTCGTTCCTGCTCTACAGCCCCTTCGCCGTCGTTCTAATGCTCACACACATTTACACGCCATTCGTTTTTTTGCCCATCTACGCGGCGCTCGAGCACATTCCCCGCCCGCTCGTCGAAGCCTCGCAAGACCTCGGTGCCGGCTCCGCTCAAACTTTCCTTCGCGTTATTCTTCCCCTCTCCATCCCCGGACTCGTCGCTGGCGCCACGTTTGCCTTTGTTCTCTCCCTTGGCGATTTCCTCGCGCCTCTTCTCGTCGGCGGCGCTTCGGGTATGATGATTTCCAACGTCGTCCAAAGCCTCTTCGGCGCCGCCTACGACTGGCCGCTCGGCGCAGCCATCTCCGTGTGCATTCTGATCGTCATCATTTCTCTTCTCTTTCTCACCGAGCGCCTGGAAAAGCGGTGGTCCTTCAAATGAGCGCCAACATTCAAAATCGCCGCCCTCCTCTGCTCACCCTGTATGCCACGCTCGTTTTCGCTTTCATATATCTGCCCATCCTCGTCCTCATCCTCTACTCTTTCAATCGCGACGGCGTCGGCGGTTTTCCTCCCCGCCATTTCACGTTCGAATGGTATCGCCAGCTCTTTGCCGACGGCCCCATCTGGGATTCCGTATTGAACAGCCTCATCGTCGCTGCCGGCAGCGTCGTGCTTTCTCTGACCCTGGGCCTCCTCGCGGCGCTCGCGCTCGACCGCGCGAACTTTCCCGGCAAGGCACTTTTCCGCCGCCTCGTACTCCTGCCCTTGATCCTCCCCGGCATCATCACCGGTCTTTCTCTTCTGATGTTCGCAGTGTTCGCTGGAGTCCAGCTCAGCCTCTTCACCGTCTTCCTCGGCCACGGCACCGCTCTCATCTCGGTCGCCACCACCGAACTCTTCGCCGGTTTCCAAAAAACGGACCGCGCCCAGGAAGAGGCCTCGCTGGACCTCGGCGCAACGCCCTGGCAAACTTTCTGGCGCATTACCCTGCCGAATCTAAAACTTTCCTTGATTGCCGCTGGCCTGCTTATCTTCACCCTCTCTATGGATGAGATCGCCGTCACTTTCTTCTTGATCGGCCGCGACAATACTCTTCCCCTCGAAATCTGGGGCCGCCTCCGCCGCGGCATCACCCCCGAAATCAACGCCGTCTCCACGCTGATCTTCGCTGTCTCCGTCGGCCTCATCGTCATCTGGTACCGCGTCCGCACCCGCGGTCTCGGCACCGACGCACAGGAGCTTCTCGAACGACTCTAGGAGGATGTATGCCGTCGTCTCGCCGTGTTTTCATCAAGTTCGTTGTTGTCGGTTCCGTCGCCGCCGGTTGTCCGATCGACGCCACCTTGCTCCCGGCACCCGATTCGAACCCGGCCGGCTCCCCGCTTGTGCAGGGCGAGCACTATGAGATTTGTCACCAGGTCCGTGACGGCCACCAATTCGAACACCCCGACGCCACCCGCAAAGCCGATATCGTCATCGTAGGCGGTGGCGTCGCTGGCCTCTCCGCAGCCTACTTCCTCGGGGCAAAAGACTGGCTGCTCCTTGAAAAAGAAGACCACTTCGGCGGAAACGCCTACCAGGAAGAATACGGTGGCCAGCCCTTCGCCACCGGCTCCGCGTACGCCTACCGCAGCGACGAAGGCGACCAGCTCGCGAAAGAAATCGGCCTCAATCTGCTTCCCATCAGCAATCCAGACCCGACGATCGTGAACAAAACCTTCGTCCCCGACACCTGGAAGGCGGGTCTCGATCAATTGCCGTATCCCAAGGAAGTCCGCGAAAGCTTCAAGAAATTCCGCGACGACATGATGAAAATCAAACTCCGCGAGAAAATGGCTGAGCTCGACGCCCAGCCCTTCACGAATTTCACCGGCTCTTACGCCCCCGAACTCACCCAATGGTGGGATGGCTACGGCGCTTCGAATTGGGGAGCGACCACCGAAGACACTTCAGCCTTTCTGGGCGTCGCCGCCATGCAGGACTTGATCAATGGCGGTGATGCTAAGCGCGTGATCCTCCCCGGCGGCCTCGGCTGCATCACCCACAAGCTCGTCGAAGTCCTTCAACCGAATTACCAGGAGCGCATGCTCGGTGATGTTACCGTCGTCGCCGTCATCCAGGACAAAGACGGCGTCCACGTAACCTATATCCACGAAGGCAAGCTCACCACCGTCGCCGCCAAAGTAGTCTTGATGTGCACTCCCAAACACATCACTTCTCGCATCGTGGTGCCCCTGCCCTACGAACAAAAAGCCGCCATGCGCCGTTTCCGCTACGCTCCCTATCCCGTCGTCAACGTCATCTTTGACAAGCCCGTTTACAATCGCGGCTATGACAACTGGTGCCCCGGCAACTCTTTTACGGATTTCATCGTCGCTGACTGGACTGTCCGCAATAATCCCGGCTATAAGCAGAAATTCAACGTTCTCTCCTTCTATACCCCGCTCCGCGAAAGTCAGCGCTCCACCTTGTTGAGCGAAGACGATTGCAAATCCCTCGCTGCCCGCGTCCTCGCCGATTTCCAGAAGCTCATGCCCGAGTTCAACGTCAATCCGGTCGAAGTCCGCATCTACCGCCGCGGCCATCCCATGTTCATGGGCACTCCCGGCCATTACACAAAAGATCGCATCGCCTCTTCCCATCCCATGGATCGCATCTTTTTTGGCAACGCCGATTCCGGCGGCCCCGAATCTCTCACTTCGGAATCGGTCCGTCTTTCCAAAGTCGGCGCCGAGTGGGCCGCACTCATCCTGGCCGGCAAGCCCGGCGCCAGGGAATTGGCGGAGAAAGCGCTGGCAACAAATCCAGAGTAAGATGCCCACAGTATTTGGTATCCGAAGAAAACAAAATTCCTCGCGGAGCGTGGCTCAGCTTATGGCAACCGGCAACTTTTTTCGTTTGAAGTTTGCATTCTTGTTTACCATCTTTCTCTTCGCCATCGCTCCCCTTTCCGCCCAGCAATCCCTGCAGCCCTTCGATATCGTCATCAGCAACGGCCACATCATCGACGGGACCGGCTCTCCCTGGTATTCCGGCGACCTCGGAATTCGCGGCGGTAAAATCGCTTCGATCGGCAATCTCAGTTCCGCGCCTCGCACTCGCACCATCGACGCGCTAGGTATGGCAGTCGCCCCCGGATTCATCGACATGCTTGGACAGTCCGAGCTCACCATCCTCGTCGACCCGCGCCTGCCATCCAAGATCTACCAGGGGATCACCACGGAATTCACCGGCGAAGGCGAATCCGTCGCACCGCTCAATGACGCGATGGTTCACGCCGATCAGGAGCAGTACGATCACTATCGCCTTCAGGCCAACTGGCGAACCTTTCGTGATTACTTCTCCTTGCTCGAGAAACAGCGCATCGGCATCAATATCGCCAGCTACGTAGGCGCCACCAGCGTCCGCCGCATGGTGCTTGGAGACAACGACGTCCAGCCCACTCCCGCACAGCTCAAACAAATGAAATCGCTCGTAGCCCAGGCGATGCACGATGGCGCGATTGGCGTTTCTACATCCCTCCAATACGCTCCCGCGCCCTACGCCAAAACAGAGGAGTTGATCGCCCTGGCCTCCGAAGCCTCCAAGTTCGGCGGCATCTACGCCACTCATATGCGTAACGAGGGCACCAGCGTCCTTCCCGCGATCGATGAAGCCCTGCGCATTGGCCGCGAAGCCCATATCCCTGTCGAAATCTGGCATATCAAGGTGGCCGGCAAGCCCAGCTGGGGCCACATGCCCGAAGTCGTTGCCAAAATAAACGCCGCCAGAGCGCAGGGCATCGATGTCTCCGCGAATACCTACGCCTATACTGCCTGGTTCAACGACTTCTCCGCTTTCATCCCACCCTGGGCCCACGACGGAGGCAATGCCAATCTCATCGAGCGTCTGAAAGATCCCACAACGCGCGCCCGCATCCGCAAGGACATGCTCACGCCCTCCGACCAGTGGGACAATGAATGGAACGAGATTTCCGGCCCCGATGCCATCCTCATCGGCGTCGTGCACAACCCCCAGCTGCTCCCGCTGCAAGGCAAGACTCTCGCCGAGATCGCAAAAATCTGGAACAGGGACCCCATGGACGCGCTCTTCGACCTCCTGATCGAAGACCACGCCCTCACCGACGTTGCCGTCTTCGGCATGTCCGAGCCGGATGTCGCCCTCGCGCTCCAGCAGCCTTGGGTCTCTATCGACAACGACTCCTCCGGCACTTCGCCAGACGGCATCCTCGGGCAGGAACATCCTCATCCCCGCGCGTATGGCACATTCCCTCGCATCCTGCGCCTCTACGTCCGCGAAACTCACCTGCTTACCCTCGAAGACGCCATTCGAAAATTCTCCGCCCTGCCCGCTCAACGCATGCGCTTGACCGACCGCGGCGTTTTGAAGGCCGGCATGCACGCCGACGTCGTCATCTTCGATTCTGCAATCATCCACGACGTCGCTACCTTTGAGAAACCCAATCAGCTATCAGAAGGAATGGAATATGTGCTCGTGAATGGCGTGCCGGTCATCGACAGGGGTAAAATGACCGGGGCGCTGCCCGGCAAGGTGCTCCGCGGCCCCGGTTATGTGCCATAACAAGCGCCCTGGAATGCACCCTAAGACGTGTGCTGATTCGCACTAACAGCTTGACCCAAGTTGATTCATAATATCGGCACGCTTCGTGCCCCGCAGCATGTCCCCCCGGAGGAATGATGGCTGATCGCCTGGACGATTTTCAGAAATTTCGCGCCGACCTGAACGAGGAGATCCTCGGCTGCGGCCATCTCGGCATCAAGCGCTTCTTTGCTCTGGATCACCAGGCCTACGAACCCGGCCCTCTCGGCACCAAAAACAAGGAACTACTTGGCCTCGTCGCTTCCGCTGTCCTACGATGCGATGATTGCATTACGTATCACCTGGTCCGCTGTGGCGAAGAGGGCTGGAAGCGCGACGAAGTCATTGACGCGCTCAACGTCGCGCTGATTGTCGGCGGTTCCATCACTATCCCGCATGTGCGACGCGCCTTCGCACGCATGCGCGAAATCAACGGCCTTCAACCCTAGCTAGAGGACACAAATCGAAAATGAGCGCGACACCCAGTCAAACGCTTGCACCACCGCCGGGGATCGGCACTCGGCTCCGAAACACGCTTATCGGCGCCTTCTTCGTGCTTATATTGCTTGTCCCCAAGCTCCTCCAATTGCGGCGCAACGAGCACTCCTGGACCTTCTTCCGCACACTCCTAGGACTCTCCGGAGCTTCTCTCATCATCTTGCCCATCGGTTTGGGGAACAGCTATGTTCTCTCGCTTCTCGGCATGGCCATGTTCGTCGCCGCCATTCTCCTCCCGCCGGCGAAAACGGAAATCAGCGTTGACGAAAAAGCCCGCGAACTCGGCGCCCTGGTCGTCGTCAACGGCGGCCGATATCAGCCCGTGGACGCTGATCCTGCAGCCGTACAGCTCTTTGTCGCCGCGGAACGCGTCTCTGTGCTCGATGACCGCTTCCGGCCGCTTCTGGTCGTTCCCATCAACGAACTCATCTCGGCGCGTGCTGAAGAATCCCGTGGAAGCTGGCTCCTCAAACTGGTTTGGGCCGATCGCGTCGCAGAATTCTATTATCGCGGCATCTTCGCCGAGCACCTCGCCCGCGTCGCCGAGAGCACTATCCAGAGCGTGATGCGTCCTGCTCTCCCGGTAATCCCTCAGGCCCGCGCTGCCAGTGCCTGATTCTTCTTTCGCTCCTATTCCTGCGAAGTCGCCCGTCATGCCGCCAAACTATGTCACAATCTAACCATGGCGCGTGGATGGGAAAGCAAGGACGTGGAGTCGCAGGTCGAAGCTACGCAGGCGCCGGTGCACAAGCCCGGCTCAAACCCCAAGACTCCCGAACAACTGAAGAATGATCAGGAGCGCAAGGACCTGCAGTTGTCGCGCACCCGCATCGTAAATGATCTAGCTACCGCCACCCACCCCCAGCACCGCAAGTCCCTGGAAGCCGCCCTCGCCCACCTCGACAAAAAAATCGCCGACCTCGGCTAGGGTTCTGACACAGATTCGCGTTTCAGCTAAGAGCCTGAGCCGTGCGTATTTTGGGCTGCGGCAGTCTTGCTGCCGCTTTCGCGTTCGCGCTAGGTCCGCAGTCGAGAAAGCGGGAGAAAGGCACCCGCACCCAAGAAAACAAACCTCGCCGCTCATTCATCAGCGGACAAAATCCCCGGCCAGCCCCCAAAAATCATTCACGTAATAGTGCGACAGCACATTCCCAAACAGGTAGCAAACGCCTTGGCATGGTGGAATATCCCCATAGATTTTCTTCCCGCGCGAAAAAATCTTCTTCAGCGAACCATCCCGCATCAAATTCCCCGCCACCTTGTGCAGCGGCTCACAAGGATAAAAAACATCCCCGTTCGGATAAACCCGCGGAAACATCGTCGGATAACACTGAAAATCGCCAAACCGCAGCAGCGTTTCGATCGTTCGCGGCGTGCCGTTGATCGGCTGCATCCCCGATCGCCGCCGCTCAATGATCTTGTCCACGAGCGCGTGATACTTGGCGTTCTTCAGTAGCGCCAGATTCGGCATCTTCTCCATCTGTGCCGATTGCGTCGCAAACACAAACCCTTGCTCGCCGCACCAGTCCAGCAGCCGTTCCACTTCTCCAATATTCCATTCTTCGATCACCGTGCTGATCGTAATTCTTCGCGGGCTCCCGAGCTGCTCTTTCGCAAGCTCGAGATTTTCCAGCACCTTGGGCAGCGCCGCCGGCTTCGAAAGCGGATTCGTCGGATCCGCTGCCAGCGCATCCAGGCTTACCACCAACCCCGTCACCGCCTTCAAGATCCGCGGTTTCCGGTCCAGCAAAGTCCCGTTGGTAATCAGCAATAGAGATCGGTACTTGCATTCGAACCGCGCCGCATCCACTAATTCCTCGATATCCGGCCGCAGCGTCGGCTCCCCGCCCGTAATCACAATCGAATCCGTCTCTTTTCGAATGCGTTTCAGCAGCCGAATCGTTCCCGCCGTCGGCAGCTCCTCGCTGAATACGTCCGGTTCTTTCTGCGTGCAGTAACTGCACGCCAGGTTACACTTGTGCGTCACATAAAACGTAACCGCGTACGGCGCAACCACCTTCGTCCGCAGAATCTTCCGCCGCCACGCATTCCGAAAATAAAGTTGAAAATTCTTCGCAACAAACGGCGCCTGTCGAACCAGCCCCCTCAACAGCTCGCGCTTCGTCGGCGTCCTCTTGTCCAGCGCGCTTAGCGGCACAAAATTCGCTTTCTTCTCAACCATAGGGATTAACTTGAGCCTACAGGAGTGCCGCGTTCAAGCCAAGAAAGTAGAAGGGGCGCCCGGATTCGATCCGAGCGCCCCTTCTTAAGACTAACCTGCTGCTGAAATCTCAAATCAATCCGTAAACACCACCCCCACCGCGCTATGCCCTTTTTCCGCCCCCGCATCAATCCGCACAACGTACCCGCGCAAATGCATCGATTGCACCCCGTCCGTTCCCGGAGCCTCCATGGTCACCTGCAGTTCCGATTGCAACCGCGGCAAATTCTCCAGCGAAATCAGCGCCCCCTGCAACGAGAGATCCCTCACCATGGTCTCTTCCTCGAATTGCTTTCCGCCTTCGGTGACGCCTGTGACTTTCGCTCGAAACTGCGCTTCGCGCCGCAGCGCCGTTCGTGTCCCCGGCATGTGCGCTTGCACGCCGTCTGCCGCTCCGCCCAGCGTGATCACCATCCCTTCGCTGGCCGCAAAGACGGAATCAAACTCTTCGCGCGCTTGCCTGAGCAGCGAATCTACCATGCGATCCGTCGAGTCCGGATCGTGATGGAAAAGCACCAGCGTCTTCGCGCCCACTTCGCGCGCCACGCGCACTCCTTCCCGCCACGAGGAGTGCCCCCATCCTTTTCTCGTGGTCGCCAGCTGCTCCGGCGTGAATTGCGCATCGTTGATAAAAATGTCCGCCCCAGTCGCCAGTTCCCGCAGGTTTTCTTCCAACTTTGGGTCTCCCGGCTCATTGTCCGTGGCGTAAGCCACCGTCCCCGCCGGGGTCTCGATTCGAAACCCCAGGCAGCCCTGCGGATGATTCAGCCACCGCGCCGTGATCTTGTTCTCGCGGATCGTGAAAGAATCTCCTCCGTCCACTTCCTTGAATTTCCGTTTCGCATTCATCGCCGACAAATCCACTGGAAAGTACGGCAGCGCCATCTGCGCTTCGAACACTTGTTTCAGGCTGTCGCGCCCCAGAAATTTCGAACGAAAACTGTAAAAATGAAATTCGTTGTTTTCCACGTACAACGGTGCAAAAAACGGAATCCCCTGGATGTGATCCCAATGATAGTGCGTCACAAAAATGTGCGTTTCGGGATTCTTTACGCCGTTCGGCGCCGCCCACCGGCTCCCCAGCATGCGCAGTCCCGTCCCGCAATCCAGAATAAATTGCGTCCCGTCCGGCGCAATCAGTTCCAGGCAAGGCGTGTTCCCGCCAAAGCGCCACGTCGCGGGGTCTACCGTCGGCGTGGAGCCGCGCACTCCCCAGAAACTCAATTTGGAAATAGGAGCCGTCATTTTATCGGCGATGTGAAACTACCTAATCCATGAACGCAAAACCCCTGTGTGCGGGCTCGTCTCGCGCCAACACGCGCGAAACGGGAAGCTCGTTTCATGGTCGCAGCCACCAGGGAGACCGTCAATTCATTCCCGGAGGGGGCGTGTCAAACTGCCCAATAAGCAAGTGGGACGGCTGCAGAGCGCCCCGCGAGTGAGTAGAATGGTGAAGATGGACGCCCATTCCCACGGCCACGATCATAGTCACCCCGGCCGTTCGCATGATCATAGTCATGATCACGGGGACCACGGTCACGCCGGTCATCGCCACTCCGGCCACGTGCACCCCACGCTGCGCCCCGCCATTCTGGGCTGGGCCATGGTCGCCACTCTTGGCCTCGTCGTCGCAGAAGTTTTCGGCGGCATCCTCGGCCGCAGCGTCGCTCTCCTGAACGACGCCGTTCACAATCTTTCCGACGTCCCCGCCATTGGCATTTCCTACCTCGCCATGCGCTGGGCCCAGCGTCCCGCTGACTCCGAGAAAACCTACGGCTACCACCGCGCCGGCACTCTTGCGGCGTATACCAACGCCTTCGTTCTCGTTTTGCTCTCGCTCTGGCTCGGCTATGAAGCCATCCAGCGTTTCCGCTCTCCCGTCGAAGTGGTCGAGAGCTGGATGATCTGGACTTCCATCGCGGCCCTCGCCGTGAACGGCGGCATCACTCTCGCCCTCGTCCGTGGCCGCGACGATCTCAATCTCCGCAGCATCCTCATTCACAATTTTGGTGACGCCCTTTCTAATATCGCCATCATCGTCGGCGCCGTCATCATTCACATCACCGGTGCTCATTGGATGGATCCGCTTCTCGGTCTCGCCATCGGTTTGCTCGTCCTGTGGTCCAGCATCGGCATCCTGCGTGAATCCTCGCACATCCTTCTCGAAGGCCGCCCTCGTGAGCTGCGCGTCGAGGAAGTCGCCCGCGCCATCCTCACCATCGAAGGCGTCCAGGAAGTCCATGACGTTCACATATGGTCTCTCGGCGGTGATCACAACGCCCTCAGCCTCCATGCCCGCATTCCAGACATGCATCTCGACGAATGCGAACACCTTCTCGCTTCCATCAAGCAAGCCGCTTCGCAAAAATTTGGAATTGAGCACACCACCGTGCAGTTGGAGCGGGCGGGGCTTCCGGCAAAATCAGGCTACGTCATGCCCGAGCCGGCCAAGAACTAGTCCTCACACCGGCAGGTGAAAATTCAAACCACGTTGTTCGTTGAATTGCTGCGTCGCGTCCAGGTCCAGCGCGTCACGCGACAGGCTCCGGCGTAATCCTTCGCTGGTGATGTACCGCAGTGTCCCGTTTTCCCACGCGTAGGCCACCGCAAAAAACAGCGTGCCATCCCGGCGCACAAAAACAAATTCTCCCGGTTGCGGCTGCGCAGTGTCTGGTGTTTCCACCACCGTAGTTTGCGCCGGCCGGGACGCTCTCGGACGCCGCGCCGTTTCCGCAATTTCGGACTCTGTATCCTGCGCTTGTGGTGGCTCCGCTACATCGTCTTGCTCATCAACAACAGTCGAACTCGGAATATAAAATCCGCCCCCCGCAAATGGAAAAAAGAACGGAATCTGATTTCCGAAACGCCCGCCCCCAACTGCCCCTGGCCCGCAGATCGCCGCCAGGTGCGGCACATCAAATCCCAATCCCGGGACGGTGCTGCAACCCGGCTTGAGTCCATGATTGTCGGCAAATATCTGCCGTCTCGAGCCCATCGGCCGGCCCGTATTCCGGACTGTCGTCCGCGGATGCGTCGAGCCCGTCCTCGCTATCATTCTCGTACTCGGAATCGCAGCTCTGGCCCCGGGTGACGCAACATGCGCAACCATTGTCGGCGGGGCGGCCATGGAATGCGCGCCTCCAGCCATCATCGCCCTGCCTTGCGCCTGCACATATATCGGAAGTACCGCGATGAAACCTGCGAGGAGACTTGCTGGAAGAATGAGCCGGCCCATGGTTACCGCCCCAAGCCCCAAATCACCGGGGCTTTCACTTACCCTTCACTCATTAAGGATGCGCCTCCTCGCCTTTAGGTTTCAAGCCCTGTCTCCGGCCCGCCGCACCCCCACCGACCTTTTCCATTGGCGGTGGATGTGCTATAACCGTCGGGCCGTGGAACGCGCCCCGAATCAGGAGCCAGCTCAGGTCCTCCGTCCGTCCGTACAGCCAGCATCTCCACCGGCTGTGCTCTCGCAGAGTGCCCAGAGTCAGCCCGCTCCCCTTGACGACGCTTCGCGGTATTGTCCAGTCTGCTCGCAGAGGTTAGAGTCGCGCCGGTGCAAGTTGATCTGTCCGGTCTGCGGTTATTACATGTCCTGCGCGGACTATTATTGATATCCTTGACGGCTCCGGCACAGGTTGCTGCCGGAACCCCTTTCCGATGAGGAGGAAAATAACGTGGCTTTGAAGATGACGAACCGCGAAGTGGATGGCGTGTCCGTGGTGGCCCTGGACGGCCGGATTGTGCTCGGTGAGGAAAGTAACGCGCTGCGCGAAAAAGTGAAGAGCCTGATTGCCGAGGGCAAGAAGAAAATCGTCCTCAACATGGACAACATCACCTTCATCGACAGCGCCGGCCTCGGCACCCTTGTCGCCGCGCATCACAGCGTCAAGTCGCAGGGCGCCTCGCTACGCCTCTGCCACCTCGGCAGCAAGTTTCAGGAAGTCCTGCAAATCACCAAGCTGCTCACCGTCTTCGATGTTTACAACTCCGAAGCCGAAGCCGTCGCCAGCTTCTCCAAATAGTTTTATCTCTCAAACAAGAATCCTTTGCCAGAAGATCGTCTCCCTCATCGGGGACTATCCAGCACGCCTGTCTTTCAACGCAGAGGGCACGTCCCTGCGTGCCTCCTCGTCTCCTGATCTCTGTATCCTGATCTCTGATCTCTCCTTTCCAGGTGGTATCTTCTTTTCACCAACCCCCTATGAACCCCTCACCCAAGCCCATCGCCAAATCCTTCAAAGCAACTCTCGAGCGCATGCCCTCTAACCTCGGCTGGGTCATTGCTCGCATTCCGCTCGACGTTCCCAAAATCTGGGGAACCCGCGGCAGGCTCAAGGTGAAGGGCGAAATCAACGGCTTCGCCTTTCGCACCTCTCTCTTTCCCACCGGCAGGGGTTATCACTTCCTGCTCGTCAACAAAAAGATGCAGGTCGGCGCCAATGCCACGGCCGGAAGCGTCGCGCAATTTCGTATCGAGCCCGACACAGCAAAACGCGTCGCCACCGTTCCTCCCGAACTCCAGCGCATCCTCAACGAGGAACGCGCCTTTCGCCGCTGGTACGGCCAACTTACTTACTCCATTCGCAGATGGATTGGAGATTGGATCACTCAGGTAAAAAGCCCCGAAGCCCGCATCCGCCGCGCCGAACAAGTCGCCGAACAATTGATGTCCACCATGGAAGCCGAGCGCGAACTCCCGCCCATCTTGAAGTTCGCCTTTGCCCGCGATCCGCGCGCCCTCGCCGGCTGGCAGCTCATGTCCCCCACCCGCCGCCGCGGCCACCTCCTTGCCATCTTTTACTACCGCACCCCCGACGCCCGCGACCGCCGCATCGCCAAAATGCTCGAAGACGCCCTCGCCTTCGCCGAACGAAAGGCCACCAGCAAAATCATTCGCGACTAGTGCCTTTAAGCTTCGATCTTGCCGTTTGCAACAGCGGGCTTCGTAGCCAGAACGAGAAGGGTGGAAGTCCCGTGTGCCAATACTCGCCCATCCTGCGCCAGCACTCGCGCTTCGGCGGAAACAATCTGCCGTCTCGCCGACACCACCCGACCTTCCGCGCGCACTCGCCCGGTATCCGCCTTAATCGGCCTCGAAAAGTTAGCCTTGGTTTCGCTGGTGGTGTAGGCTGAGCCCGGCGGCAGCAGCGAAAAGGCCGCGCATCCGGTAACGCTGTCGATCAGCGTCAGCGCCCAGCCGCCGTGCACCGTGCCCATCGGATTCAGCAGATGCGGTCCCGGGTCGCCTTCAAACACCGCGAAGCCTTCGCCAACCTCGACAATCCGGAACGTCATCGGCTCCGCGATCGGTGGCTGCGGTAGCCGCCCATCAATAATCCCTTGCAGAATCTCCCTGCCGCTCATGCTTGCTGCTTCTTGAGGATTGGCCAAGCCATACCGGCGTGTCGTCATGTCTGCCTCACTGAGGCAGTCAGATGCATCGGCCTTGATCGTGGATGCGCAAAATGGCTCCACTCCGTCTCTACCGCGACTCCTCCACGCCGTGCTCCAATTGGCGTTGGTATTCCGCGTTATCGAACTGCCCTCGCGACTCCGCAATCAGCCCATCCTCCCCAATCTTCCACTCTTCGAACCCGCTGAACCGCACTGGGTGTCCCGTTCCGCCCCTCCCGGTATTCGTCCCGATAAATGTCCAGTGGTAAACCGCGTGGTCACCCTCGATGCAGACATCATCCATCCGCAGCACCATGTCTGGAAACGCGCTCATGAATCCCTGCGCCACCTCTGTGATGGCGCGTCGCCCCACGTTGGGAGCGCCATTCACGCTCAGCGATCCGTTCTGTGCGAAGAAAGCCGCCACACACGCGGCGTCTCGGCTGCACCACGCCGCCGTATACCTCTGGGCAAGATCTCGCAAGAAAGCTGGTTCACGAATCATCCGTGTTTCTCTCAATCCCGAGGCCGTATTCCTCCCAGTCCGCGCTTCCTCTACTGAAAGTCGAGGACGAGGAGGGTAATGTCGTCCTCCTGCGCGCGGGTGGAGTTGTACCCGGAAAAACCGGCGACGCTGTCGAGGAGGGTGTTGGCAAAACGTGCGGCAGGAATTTCCCGGTGCGTTTCCAGAAATTGTTTGCACCGTGGGCTGCCGAATTCTTCCCGAGCAGCGTTCTTGGCTTCGAGAATGCCGTCCGTATAGAGCAGACAGCGATCTCCGGGGCCAACGCGAATCTCAACAGAAGAGTAGACTGCTTCGGGAAACATACCCAACATCAGGCCGTTTTCTTCAATCTCCTGGACTTTACCTGCGGTGCCTGAGGCCAGCAGGAGCGGTGGGTGAGCGGCAGCGGAATAATGTACCAGGCTCTTCCCTAGATCCACAAAGAGATAAGCGGCGGTGACGAAATGCGCTTCGAAATTGCCGCAGAGAGAGCGGTTCAAGCCGATGAGAACGCTCGCGGGATCGTGGGCGTGAGCGGCTTGGCCCGTGAAAGCGACCTTGAGCATGGAGGCGATCAGGGCGGCGGGAACACCGTGTCCCGTGACGTCGGCCACCAGAATGCCGACGCGCTTTTCATCGATGCAAAGGAAATCGTAGAAATCGCCGGCGACCGCACTCATGGGTACGTAGCGGGCGATAATTTCGAGTCCTGTGAGGGTCGGAACGCTCTGCGGAAGTGTAGACGACTGAATCCGGCGGGCGATTTCCAGCTCTTTGTTGATGGCGAGAAGTCGTTCTTCGTTCGCGAAGGTACGGTGCGCGGACACATATCCGAGACACGCCGCGAAAACCAGGCAACCAAGAAACTCCACATTGTGCCCGCGTAAGATCTTAAGACCCAGGAGATTTGCGTGCAGGATGAACACAAGCCATACGAGAAAACCCGCGACGAGAACGCGAATTTCGTGGCTTAAGTGTGTGCGAGGGCCCGGGCGTAGTCTGCTGATGACCACGAACAGAACGGTGGCCACGAGCGTGACGAGCACTTTCATGTTGTTTGCGACGCCGAGCTTGGCCAGACTGACTCCAAGCACGGCGGCCGAGATCTCGAAAGCCGCGAACAGAGCTCGTGCGGCGAGCAGCCACCGAAGGAACTTTCTGAGGTTTTCGCCTACTACTTGGTAAAGGAAGAGGCCGCCAGGAAAAATGAGTATATTCGAGATGACCCAACCGACGTAGCTCCAAAACATTGGCGACTCGTCGAAGAGAGAGCGAAAGGACGAGAGATAAGCCAACAGTCTGACGGCATAGAGAATGCAAAACAGGCCGAAGTAAATCAGCGTTAGGTCGTGGGTCCTGCGGCTAAAGCAGAAAAGGGCGATTGCGGAAAGAGCGATGGACAGAAGAGCCACGGCGGCTGCGGCATTGGCAAACTCCCAGCGCAGCTCCGAGCGCGAAAAGGAAGCCGCAGCTTGAGCCAAGGCAAGCGCGCAGGTGTTCGCTCCGTTCGGCATGTGGGATGGAATTGTAGCCAAATCACGATTCCTAGGGCCAGCGCGCAGTCAGTGCCTTCCATGAGAAGACCGGTGAAGTGGTTTCAGTTTTCTGGCTAGAGCGGATGTATGCGCCAAATCCTCACGCGATTTCTTGGCCTTCAGCTAACTTTCCACTCGATACATCGCGATCCCGCTCATCAGCTTCGGATAAAAGTCCGTCGATTTCTGCGGCATCACTTCCCCCGACGTCGCGATTTCCATTACCTGCTCGACGTCGCAGGCGTTCAACAGAAACGAAATTTGCGCCCTCCCGCTGTCCACCGCGTCCAAGGCCGCGCTAGCTTCCCGCTCGTACGTCAAGTTGGCTTCCGCCGTCACCGCTTGCGGCGTAATCCCGAGCGCCGGCTCCAGGATTCCTTCGTGCAACAGCACCACGTCCAGTTCCCGCTGCAGCGGCGAAACATTCGGAAGCAGTTGCGCCAGATTGACGCCTTCACGCAACGTCAAAACATAGAAAGCGCGTTTCTGCGATTCCACCGCGGAATAAACGCCAATCGCCCGTTTCTCTCGCCCGCTCGCAAGTTTCGCGAGGAAATTCCTGCGCGCCTCGTCCTTCTTCCCTTCGTCGGAAAACGGAAATGCCTCCGCCGCAAACCATGGCTCCAGGTAGCGTCGCACGCCGCTCCACGAATAATCATGAATGTGCGCCGCCACGCGGTGCCCCGGCAAAATCGTCAGCCCTTCGCTCCGGGCATTGAAAAAACTCATCATCGCCCGCTCGTACGGCGCGTCGGGATCGATCTTTCCCGCGTGCGTGGGGTGCTCGTTTCGGTATTTCAGCGCCGTCTCGTAACGGTGATGTCCGTCGGCGATCACCAGCTTCTGGTCCTTCATCGCCTCTTGAATCGCCGCCACGCGCTCCGGTTCCGCAATCACCCACAGCCGGTGCACCACCCCATACTCGTCACGCATTTCCGTCGCAGGCGCGGCAGCTGCTTCGGCCTGAAACAGAATTCCGTCAATCCGCCGCTGCGGATCCGAATACAGCATGAAAAGTTGCCCAGTGCTTATTTTTGTGCGCCGCAGAAGTTCCAGCCGGTCCGCCTTCGGCCCGGAAAGCGTGTGCTCGTGCCGGAAAACCACTTTCGCGGAATATTCCTCCAGCTTCCCCGCCCCGATAAATCCGCGCCGCGTCCGCCGCTCTTCCGTTCCCGGCACCGTATATTCCTGCGTGTAGGCGTAGAAAGAAGGCGCGGGATCCTGCACTACCACATGAGTGCGAATCCAATCCTCGATCGCCGCCGCCGCGCGCGTGTAAACATTATTCTGCGGCGTGTCGCCCGGATAGACCCTGCCTTTCTCCACCGTAATCAGGTTATGCGGGTCCGCGGCGTAATATTGTTCCTGCATCGCCGGAGAAATCTTGTCGTAGGGCTGCGTCAGTACGCGGTCAAAAGGGGCGCGCGTCGGGTCGTAGCGAAAAGCGCGGAAGGGATAAACCTGGGCCATGAATTCTCCGGAATCCTTTTTTACCGCCTGCGAATCCACCTAGTTTACGCGAACTCGCGGAAATCCCGAAAAAGCCCGGTCATTAATTTATCGGGGAATTTTGATGGGAAACGGATGACCGCTGAAAAAGCCCCGCCATATTACAATAGTGTGTTCATGGCTGCTCCAAATCTCTCTTCCGTTCGCGCGCTGATCTTCGATCTCGACGGCACGCTCATCGATTCCCAGCGCGACTTGATTCGCTCCGTCAACGCCACTCTTCAGGAAATGGGCCGCGAGCAGCTTCACGAAGACACCATCTCCGGCTACATCGGCCACGGTGCGCCACAGCTGGTCAGCCGCGCTTTGGGCGGAAACGCCAGCAATAATGAATGCAACCGGGCCCTGCAATTCTTCCTCGCCCATTACAACGAGCACAAACTGGATTCCACCTGCGCCTACGCCGGCGTCCCCGAAGCGCTCGAACTCCTCGCGCACTATCCGATGGCCATCCTCACCAACAAACCGGTGCGCGTCAGCATGCGTATTTTGGAAGGCCTCGGCCTTGAGAAATATTTTCGCGCCGTCTACGGCGGCAACAGTTTTGAAACAAAAAAACCCGATCCCCTTGGCGCGCAAACCATCCTGCGCGAATTCGCTGCCTCGCCAAACGAAGCTCTGCTCATCGGCGATTCCGAAGTCGACGTGCAAACCGCACGGAACGCCGGCACCCTAGTCGCCGCCGTAACTTACGGCTTTGGTACCCACGACCGCGCCGCCCACCCCGCCGACATCTATCTTGACCGCCTCATCGATCTCGTTCCGCTGCTTGGAGTTGGAGCTGCGCGAAAATAAATTGAATTACTTTTTCGTGGATGCAACCGTTCCCGTGGACCCACCGGCGACTTCGAGGATGAAAGAGGTCTGGTCATTCGTGAGCACAAAAAGCCGCTTGCCGTCCTCGGAAAAAAGATCCGCGGAGACGCGGTCTGCAAACAGGAATTCTTTCGTCTGTTTGAGAGTGCGCAAGTCATACACGGAGAGCTTTCCTCTCCCGTTCGCCAGGCACAACCGGTCGCCATTGCGGGAGATCTGCGGCCGATACCCGAACCATTTTGCTTTTTGCTCTCCCGTGGAAATCGAATAAAGGAGCACGCGGTTCCGATTATCCGTTACCACGAGCCAGTCCCCCGCGGCCTCCTGATGTTCGGGCCGAAAAGAAAATTTTCCGGTGCGCACCACGGTTCCTCCCGCCACGGTTCCGTCGCGCGCATTCAGAACTTCGAGGAAGTAGTCAGTATCCCCCGGATTTTCCTTGTTCCACTGCGCTTGCAACTTCGCGTCGCGGGCCAGCTCGTCAAGCAGTCCATCCGCTCTGGCATTCCACACAAAGATCATTTTTCCGCTAGACGCCGATCCCGAAACAGACGGGCCTTGCTTTGGAAAGCTGCGGGACCACAGCGGTTTTGCCGTGGCCATATCCAGCGCATCCAAGTCGAAATTCCGGCGCCCGCTGTGGTTCTTGTCGTTGTGCTTAGTGCGCAGAAAAACGTCGCCGAAAAAAGTGACGTCATCGTCCTTGTCGATCTGACGATCCCTAAACTGTTTCGTCACCGGGCTCAGAACCACGATCGCGCGGGAATCTTTCTCAAATTCAGGGAAGTCCAGGAAGAAGACTTCATTCAGGGCGTAGAACGCATTTTGAAAACCGCGAACGAGACCGACCCGCACATTTGTGTCCAGGTCCCACACTCCCCCGCGTGTGAGGCTGGACATCGCCAGCCATTTCAAGTCGGGCGAAGCCGTATAGATCCGGAGCGCTCCCAGTTTTCCGAGCGGAAGCTGGAGCTTGTTATTTGCGGTGAGTTCCCCGATCTTGTAGAGACCGATTTCGCCATTCAGGCGCTCGCTGACCCAGACGTCGCCCCACACATCGGTGGCGGACATGCGGTTTGCATAGACCAATTTCTTCTGGGTCAGATCAAAAGCTCCGACGGGACTTTCTTTCAGGGGGCGCATCAAGATGTACTTTGAATTCGATGCCGAAAACAGGCTGCTGCCGCCGAGTGGCATACGGTCGAGAACTTTGCCGGAAGGAAATTCGACCAGCGGAGATTTTTGCGGATCCAAGGAGTCGACGCCCACAATCCGATCGGGGCCGGCAAAAGTAAAGGCATATGCCATCGCCGTGTACAGGGCCCCCGAGATATTGATTTTCTTCCGCGTGGAGAGGTCGAGGATCACTTCTTCCTTGGTCCGGGAGGACGCGGCAAAGTAACGGCCGTCGGGCGAGAAACGCAACGTGACCACTTCCTGATGCGTAAGGAAATAAAGCCATTTGAACCATCCAGCGTAACCGCCGAAACCCGAATCAAAGTCAAAAAAATTCTCTTTTCTGAAAATGGCTTCACCACTTGCCACGTCGTAGAGGGCGAGATCCAGCTTGTTGCCGAAGCACGCGAGAAATTTTGCGTCCGGAGAAAGTTCGGTCTGGCGGCAGCCGCCGATCGCGGGCACGTCGGTGACACTGGTTTGTTCCTGGCGATTGATGTCCCAGGTTTCCACGCGCAGCCCGGAACTGAAAAATACAACTTGCTGCGAGTCCGGGGAGAACTGCGCTGTTTGCGCGTCCGCGGCGTCAATGCGAAACACAAACTTCAGCGGTTCGCGCGTCATTACATAAATGCCCCCCTCGTCCTGTGCGAGCAGGTATTTTCCGTCCTGGCTGAAACGAAAATGTTCGATATCCCCGCGCAAAGGATCGTTCAATTGCTTGCGGGCAAGTACACCCGTGAGGTGCTCCGGGTGTCCGATTCCGTGGTAATGCAGCACCGCCGCTCGCCATTGATGGAAATCGTCAGGCTTTGCTGGCGCCTTCGCTTCCAGGCAGGCAGCGGGCAAGCTCGCGGCGTCCTTGAGCGCTTCGCGCAACCTCTTGGAATCCGGGCGCGTCGCTCCGAACATATCGGACAGCCAGCTGCCGGTCTTTCCTTTGGTCTGCATGAGCCGGTCGAGAAAATCGGGAAGCGCCTGGGGCGAATAGCCTGCGCGCGCCACCGCTTGCACGCCCAGTTGATCGGCGATTTTCTGGCTCTTGTCTTCGTCGCCCTGCGGCTGCGAACTGAGTTTCTTCAGACGGACACTTTCGATGAACTGGTTGTACCGCTCGTAAAGGTCTTCATCGGGAGAAAGCGTTTTTATACCCAGCACCTCGCGGAAAGCACGCGACATGTTAAGCGCCTGTTGCCGAGCGGCGAGGTGGCCGAGCTCGTGGCCGAGCAGCCCCGCCAACTCGTCTTCATTCCGGAGAAACGCAACTATTTTTCGCGAAACGTAGATGCGTCCGCCCGGCATGCCAAAGGCCTGAATTTCCGGCTGGTCGTACAGCAAGAACTCATAGCGTAATCCGGTGTCCGGCAAGTTGGCCGCCACGCGCTCGCCAACGCGCTTCAAATAGGCGGTGACTTGATCTTCATCGATGACGAGAAATTCGCTCTCGAGCTGCTGGCGGATAATCTCTCCCAATTCCATTTCCTGCTGGGGGGAGAACAAGAGTTTCGCGGGATCGGGTGCGGGAGTTTGCAGCGGCGGGCAGCTTGATTGCGCGCGGACAGTGGCCGTACAAAAAAAGAGGAGTGCGAAGCGAAAGGCGCGGCGCATGGGGTTCCGTCCTGGTTACCTTGTCGCAGAGAGTAACACTCGTTCAACTCTCCGGCAACACCCTGTGACGTGCACCGGGTCAAGGGTCTTCAGCGAAAGACTCAGCTGGCCTTGCGGACATCGTTCCGCGGAAAAAGGAGTGTAGCTCAACCAGAATCAGTTTCCCTCCTTGGGGGCTTCCGGAATTGCGCGGCCTTCTTCCCGCACTTTGCTGACGTCGAGAATTACAGCGGCCTGATGTTCGGTAAGAACGAAGAGCCGGTTTCCGTCCCCGGAAAAATGTATGTAGACGATTTCTTCAGGAAATTTCTGTTCGTCGAGCTTTGTTCCGGTATTCAAGTCGAAAATTCCCAAACGACCCGGCCCTAGCTCGAGGGAGAGCAGATTACTTTGCGCGCTTGCGCTCGGCATCACACCGACCAACCGTGCTTTCAAGTTTCCATCGCGCAACGAGTAAATGGAAACGCGCACCCCGTCCTTTACCAGAACCATGACATCAGCAACGGAAAATGCCGCATCGAAACTCGTGGGGCCATTTCCGGCCTGCGCCAATACGCCGCCCAGGGGCTTTCCGCTGCGTGCGTCGACGGCCTCGAAGAACGAATCGCGATCGGTGAGCTTAGCGTTCTTGTACAGAGTACGGACTGCCGGATTACGAGAAGCAGCTTCTTTTGCTTCATAGCTCTTGGCTCTCCAGCCGAGCACGAGACGCTCACCTTGGGGGTCAGCGAACGGGGTGGGTGGATCTTCTTCAAAGTCGCGCTTCCAGAGCTCTCTCCCGCTGGCGGGATCCAGGCCTCGAAGACGAAAAGGAACTTGCATCTCCGGGACTGGAAAATCCAGCGGAGCACGAATTGATTCCTGCTTCAAAGAATAGCCCAAAAGGACGGACCCTCCCGAGCGAAGCTGAAGCTCTTTCTCGGCTGTCCAGACAGTGGAGGATTCGCCAGTGGAAGTTTCAACGCGCGACACGCGCGCTGGATCCTGGTGGACTTTTGGCAAAAAGAGGAGCGCTGTTTGCTGATCGGGAAAATTGGCCGCGGAGAATTTTGCAAAACTCCCGACGCGCCGGCCGCTCTCGATCTCGAAGATCGCACCTGCGCCAGGAACGGATACCGCTAGCATTTTCAGATCAGGAGTTACGGATGCAGCGCGCACCTCGGAAAGTCTGCCGAGCGGCAAGGGCAAACTGGCCAGCAGGCGGTGTTCTCCGAGCCGATAGAGGGCAACAGAACCGCCGAAGTTGTAAACCGCCATTTCTTGATCGCAAATATCAATGCTTAAGCTTGGCGGAACCTCAAGGACGCGGCTTTGCTCAAGATCGAAAGCGCTGGCAACGCTGCCCTCGACACCTAAGTTGTATAGGATGGCATAGCGAGGATTGGTGGCGATGCGGATGCGGTCGGCCATAAATGCAGGATGGCTCAGCACTTTTCCGTCTTTCAGTGAGAGGATTACGGCTTCACTTTTGGAACCCATCTCAACGGCAATTGCGCGTTCACTACCTTGCAGATCGATGGCACCCCGTAGGGCTTTCTTGAGAGCATCAGAGAGATCAAATCTCTTCCTGGAGTCCAGCTCCAGGCCGAGAGTATCTTGAGAAGTGCCGGCAATGAGGACTTTGCCGTCGGGAGAGAAGTGGATGGCGGAACGAGAGAGTGCCTGACTGGGATTCGGGGTTGCGATGCTTGTTCGAACCAGTCCAAAGGGCCTGGCGAAAGGAGAATCAAAATCCAACCAAAGAAAGTTAATAAAATGCATGGGTAGCGGTCCACCAATGCGCCCCGGGGAGGGTGTGCGCGGGCCGAGGATGGAAATATCGAAAACAACCTTCTGAGTCGAGATTTCATAGAGCGCCAGCTTGAAATCCGCCCTTATACAGGCGAAGGTTACGCCGTCGGGAGAGAGCTGCCCTTCCAAACACCCATCTTCGATCGCTAAACTGCCATGCTCCATTTTCTGCCCGTCCGGCAATCGCCATCGTCCAAAGTTGAGTGCGCGCGAGATAATCGTGACGGAACGAGAATCCCTGGAAAATTGTGCCGGGTAGATATCTTCAGCGGAAACACGCAGGACGATGTTCAGAGGATCCTTGGACATAACGATTATGCCAGACAGGTCCTGGAACAAGAGAAAGTGTCCGTCGGGGCTGAATCGAAGGGAGGCCTCGGGACTGTGGAGAGGCGGAGTAAGCCGCTTTTGAGAAACTAGCGAATGAATATCCTGAGGTGGACGAAGCGATCGGCCCGAAGCGTTCAAAGGGAGTTTTGCAAAGAACGGACCGAGCGAAATGACCAGGAAACAAAACGAAACGACAAGGAAACGCAGTGGAAAAATAGGCAAACGCCACCCGAAATATTTCCGATGAATTGCGGTGCCGAGTCTAACATCAAGAGGGATGGAGGCCAAACAGAGGCAGTTCACTGTCCCCCTCGAGCCGACGATGAATGCACCGCAGCCCGACGGCGGCGAGGCGGAGCATGGAAGCAGAGAAAGAGCAGGCGCTGCACCGCCGTATCTCTTTATGCACACTGAGACCATTGTAGCTATTGTTCGCTGGATACAATTTACGGTGGGATAGTAACGTGACATCCACCACCCTAGAGATCAACAGGTGAAGTATGCGATCAAATGCCAAGTACATTGCCGTGGTCTTTTGCCTCTTGCTGCCAGCGCTGTCGAGAGCGCAGAATACCGGCCGCGTGGAATGCCCGCGACAGGACAATTACATCTATCTGTACAGTTCCATGACGACCATGGAAGTGCGCACGACTCTCCAATGCGGAGAGCAAGTGCAGATCACCGGGCGTTATGACAGTTACTTCGCGGTCCAAACTGCCAAAGGCGACACTGGATTCGTTCCCCTGAGCAGCCTCGTCTTGTTGAAAGACAAGCCAGGCCCCAAAGCACCTCAGCCAAAGGCTGATCCACCGGGGAGACCGCGGACTGCCTATGATGAGCCAGCGCCAAAAGTGGAGCCAGCGCCGAAGCCTGTGCCTTCACCCTCAGAGCTACTTTTGCTGAATGGCACGCCCATTCATCTGAAATTAGGAAAAAGCATCTCCTCGGCAACCGCGCATGTCGGTGACATTGTGGAACTGACGGTTACGGAAGAAGTCATCGTTGATGGGCTCTCCGTGATTCCGAGCGGAGCGATCGCGGTGGGGATCGTCTCCGAGGCTGAGCCCAAGAAACGCATGGGCCACAGCGGCAAGCTGGGCCTCAGTATCAATTTTGTGAAACTCAGCGACAATGAAAAGGCAGCGGTACGCTCTTACCAGGAAGCCATGGGCCCTGACAGCTCCACCAGCACGGTGAACCCACTGGCCTCGGGCAAGGACGTCGTGTTCGCGCAAGGTATGGAATTCACCGCCTACGTCGACGGAGACATTCACCTGAAGCGAGAGAAATTCCAAGCCGCAAAAGAAGATGCCAACCCCCCTCCCGCAGCTACGGCTCAGAATCCACCTCAGCCACGCCGGTGATAAAGCGCGTGTAACTTCCAGATCGTTAACGATCCGAATGGTCCGCGCTCTGAAAAATCACTCCTAGGTCTTTCCTAACATGTCGTTAGATCAGGGCTTGCCAAGAGGTGCGGCAGTTGGCAGACTCAGCGCGTGCTCATCGGTCTCTTTCCAGAGCTGGACGCGCCCGGCGGGGTGCAACGCGCGGGACGCCACCTGGCGGCGGTGCTCACCGAGTTTGCGTCCAGCCGCGGCATGGAATGCCGCCTGCTCAGCCTGAATGATTCGCCGGAGTTACACCGCATGACGCTGGGTGGGCGGGAGTTTGTCTATACGGGGTGCGAGCGCGCGAAGGGGCGGTTCACGACGACGGCGATGCGCGCGGCGCGGCGAAGAGCAAAACTGGTTTTAGCGGCGCACCCCAATCTGGGGCCCGTGGTGCATGCGATGCGGCTGGTGGCGCCGAGAATGAAAAGCATCATTTGCACGCATGGCATCGAAGTATGGGAACCGCTGTCCGGGCTGCGGCGGCGCGCTCTGCGCCACGCCAATCTCGTGCTGGCGCCCAGCCGCGATACCGCGGATCAGGTAGCCTCGCAACAACAAGTGGCTCGGGAGAAAATCCGCGTTTTGCACTGGGCGCTGGACCCGCAATTCGAAGCGCTGCTTGCGACCGGAGCCCAAACCGCGCTGCCGGCAGATTTTCCGACCGGGCGCGTAATCCTCACCGTCGGGCGCTGGCTGGCTACCGAGCGATACAAAGGCATGGACACGCTGATTACCGCGTTGCCGCGTCTGCTACCGCGCTGGCCGGAGCTGCAACTGGCGCTGGTGGGATCAGGCGATGACCGCGCGTGGCTCGAGGAACTCACGGAAAAAAATGGCGTGCTTCGCCACGTACATTTCTTGAGTGGATTAAGTTCCGCGGAACTCGCGGCGTGCTACTCGGCTTGCGAAATCTTCGCGCTGCCCAGCCAGGGCGAGGGGTTCGGGCTTGTCTATCTGGAGGCGATGGCGCGGGGGAAGCCGGTTATCGGGGGGGCGCATGGAGGCGCGCCGGAAGTCATCGAAGACGGCGTCACCGGCTACCTGGTTCAACATGGTGATCCGATCCAACTGGCGACGTCGATCGAAGCGCTTTTGGCGGACCCGGTGCATGCGAAAGAGATGGGCGCGCGGGGACGGCAGCGCGTCGAACGCGAGTTTCGCTTCAATGTTTTCGCGAAATCCTTCAAAAAAATTCTCCGCGAACAATGCGAATCCTGAACGTCACAGAAACATACGCCCCATTTCTGGAATTCGGCGGCCCTCCAGTCAAAGTCCGGGCACTTGCGGAAGGATTGGCGCGACGGGGCCATACGGTCGGAGTGTTAACGGCCGACTGGGGCTTCGAAAAGCGCATGCAGTCGCAGGAAGAAAAAATAACCGCGGAACGATCTCCGTTCGGCTGGCGCGGCACGGAAAATGGTGTGCAAGCGATTTATTTGCCGACGTGGCTGCGTTTCCGGACGGTCAGCTGGAATCCGGCGGTGAAGCGTTACTGCCGTGCGCGGCTGCATAATTTCGACATCGTGCACATTTTCGGCCTCTACGATTTGCTGGGGCCGGCGGTTGCGGAGGCATGCCGCGTTCGAAAGATGCCGTATGTCCTCGAGCCGATCGGCATGTTCGTGCCGATTGTGCGGAGTCTTCGGCTGAAGGGGCTTTATCATTTCGTTTGGGGCCGGCGGCTGCTGGAGGGAGCAAGCGCGGTGATTGCCACATCGAATCAGGAGGCGGAGGAGTTGATTTCCGGCGGCGTGCCGGGCGCAAAGATTACGCTGCGGCGGAATGGTGTGGAAGTTCCGGCCACGTGGCCGGAGACGGGAACGTTTCGAAAGGCACACGGGATCCCAAGCGATACGAAAATGGTTCTCTTTCTGGGGCGGTTATCGGTGAAGAAAAGTCCTGACCTGCTGTTGCGGGCTTTTGCGGAACTCACGAGCCGTTCGAAGGGAATACCATCCAGGCTCGTCTTTGCGGGGCCCGACGAAGGCGGAGTGGCGGCACAACTGGAGCAGATGGCGACCCAGGCCGGCGTTCGAACGAACGTGCAATTTACCGGGCCAATTTTCGGGGCGAGCAAATGGGCCGCCTACCGGGATGCCGATGTGTTCGTGCTTCCTTCGCAGAACGAAAATTTTGGGAACACGGCCGCGGAAGCGGTGGCCGCGGGCACTCCGGTGATCGTGACCGAACAGTGCGGGATCGCACCGCTCCTGAAGGACGAGGCTGGCCTGGTGGTGCGTCACGATTGCACCGCGCTTTCCGAAGCATTGGAGCGGGTCCTGAATGAGGCGGAATTGCGCACGAGGCTTGCTGCGGGAAGCACCAAGGTCGGCGCGCGGCTGGGATGGGATGAGCCGGTCCGGGAACTGGAAGCCCTGTACGCCAAACTTGCTCCCGGTTAACATTGCAGGCAGAATCTGAAGTCGTGGAGTAGTGCTTGCCAACGCCTAGACATCGAATTTTTCGCGCCGCGTGGTGGAGCAGCAATCTGCTGCTGGCGCTTGCCTTCGTTGGGCTGCTTTACTCCTGCGTACGAGAGTATTCCGTGCGCCGATATCTCGACGGCTTTTCGGACGCAATTGTGCCGAACATTCTTCCCGAAGAACAAAAACTGCAAGCCATCTTGGACTGGATGCGCGCCGAGCCATCGCGGGCGATCGCAACAAGTGTGGATGAACTGGCGAACCGCGATCCGGAGACGACACTTACTTACCGTCAACTTTTGAACGTCTGCGGGACCGCGACCAATGCGTTCTTGAATCTCGCACGGAGCTCGGATCTGCGAGTGCGCCGACTGCTTCTGCTGACGCCCGACCGAAATACGAAACACGTGGTAGCCGAAGTCCTGATTGGGGAACGGTGGATCATTGTCGATCCAACGTATCGCGTAATCATGAAGGATGTGCGGGGGCGTTTTTTGACGCGGCAAGACCTGCGGAATCCCGCGATTTATGCGGAAGCAATCAGTGCAATTCCGGATTATCCGCGGGAATATACTTACGATCAATTTGCCCATGTGCGCCTGGCACGGCTCCCGCTCGAGGGACTACATCTCCGGCCCCTGCTAGACTCAATCGTTCCCGGTTGGGATGAGGCTGTCGATTGGAGCCTGCTCCTGGAACGCGAATCGTTTTTCTATCTGGTGTTGGCTGGCTTAGCGACTCTCTTTTTTCTCGTACTCAGGGCGCTCCTTGCCTGGTATGCGGACAAGGGTCTGAGAATTCCGCGCTTCCATCTGCGCGAGCATGTGGCCCGAGCCGGCGCGGCGTTTATCTCTACGCCGGAGATCAAAGAATAGCGTGTGCGGAATATGCGGCGTCGCGTTTGCCTCGCGCAACGCCGAAGCGGAAATGCGCGTGCGCGCGATGACCGCGGCGATGCGGCACCGCGGGCCCGATGAAGATGGGTTCCTAATCGGGGACCCGCGGGCGCCGGGGCTGGCCCTTGGGATGCGGCGGCTGAGCATCATTGACATCGCCGGCGGGCAGCAGCCGATTTGGAATGAGACGCGAGACGTCGCGGTCATTTTCAACGGGGAACTCTACAATTATCGAGAATTGCGCGAGCGGCTGGCGCTCTGCGGGCACCGGTTTGCGACACAATCCGACACGGAAATCCTGGTTCATGCGTGGGAAGAGTGGGGCGAAGACGCGCTGAACGAATTGCAGGGCATGTTTGCGTTCGCGCTGGTCGATCTTCGAGGGCGCTACGCAACCGTGCCAATTCTTTTTCTTGCGCGCGATCCGCTGGGGATCAAGCCGCTCTACTACACGCAAACACCGGATGGTTTTGCATTCGCTTCCGAGGTTCGCGCGCTGCTTGCGTCGGGCGCCGCGCCCAAGCAGCTCTCTCAGGACGCGCTTACTTCTTATTTGCTCTTTGGAGGCGTGAGCGAGCCGGTAACGCTGCTCGAAGGCGTGTTTTCATTGCCACCGGGGCATCGAATGCTGTTGCATGTGCCGGAGCGCAGGCGTACGCCGCGGGCGCGGCCATGGTGGGATCCGGCACAGAGTCCCGCGGCTCGCGACACTCGCAAACCTCGTAATCTTCCATCCGCGGCGCGACAGCTCCGAACGCTGCTCGAAGGCGCGGTGCGGAGGCATCTCATCGCGGATGTGCCGGTGGGGCTGTTTCTTTCAAGCGGGCTGGATTCAGGGGCAATCGCGGCGCTTGCCGCACAGAGCAAGGCGGGCCTTCAGAGCTTCACGCTCACGTTTCCCGGAACATCGTTTGACGAAGCAGAGCTTGCGCGCACGGTCGCGAATCGCTGCAAGACGCAACATACGGAAGTGCCTTTGACGGGCGATGCGATTCTGTCACGCATCGACGAGGCAGTGGCCGCTCTCGACCAGCCGACGATGGATGGAATAAATACTTATTTCGTTTCCTGGGCGGCAAAAGAAGTCGGGCTGAAAGTTGCGCTCTCGGGACTTGGCGGCGACGAACTTTTTGCGGGTTATCAGACTTTTGCAGATACGCCGCGGCTTTCGAGATTGATCCGGTTCGCCTGGTTTGTGCCGGGAGTGCTGCGGCGCGTGACGGCGCCGATAGTGGCCAGTTTGATTGGGCGGCAAAAATCCCCAGATGCGTCGAGAAAAGCCGCGTCGGCGTGGGGGCATCCGGATGCGCTGCCGCACCCTTATTTATTTGCGCGGGCGCTTTTCCCGCCGGGACAGTTGGAACGGATTATCGAGCCGCGATTCCGACCGAGCACGATCAGCGCGGATGGCGTGACGCTGGAGCCTACCTGGCTTGGCTGGCTGGAGCGGACAGCGGATGAAGCGCGCAAGCTAGAGCCGGTTGCCGGAGTTTCCTGGCTGGAGATGCGGACGTACATGGCCAGCACGTTGCTGCGCGACACCGATTCCGTGAGCATGGCACAGTCGCTGGAAGTTCGCGTGCCGTTGCTGGATACGCCGGTGGTTGAGTTTGTCGAATCGCTACCGGACACGGCGCGGTGGCGGCTCGGAACGCAAAAAGCATTGCTGGTGGAAGCGCTTGGAGATTTGCTGCCGCAGGAAATACTGGAGCAGCGGAAGCGGACTTTCACTCTGCCCTGGGAAGAATGGCTTCGAGGAACGCTGCGCGCGCGGCTCGAGGCAAGCTTCGCCAGCCCCGCGGCGGCGCTTGCTCCTTTGCTGCGGCCCGGCGGATTGGATTCCGTGTGGAGCGACTTTCTCACCGGGAAAACGAGCTGGTCACGGCCGTGGTCACTCTATGTGTTGAACGAATGGTGCCGTCGCCACCTCGCCGCATAAAGCGTTCGGCTGGGGTACACTGACAAATTACGCGATGAATATTCTTGGGATTAATGCATACCACGGAAACGCTTCGGCGGCGATTGTCTGCGATGGGCTGCTGATTGCGGCGGTTGAAGAGGAACGTTTCAATCGGGTAAAGTACGCGGCAGGTTTTCCGGCACGGGCGATCCGCTACTGCCTTAAAGAGGCTGGATTGACGCTCGCGGACCTCGATCATGTGGCGGTGCCGCGAAATCCTTACGCGCGGCTGGCGACTAAACTTTTTTACGCGGTGCGGATGCCGTCGTTTGCGCGTGAACGAGCGAAGGTGCTGGTGAAATTCACCGGGATACCCGACGCGCTCGCAGCGGCTTTTGACAGTGATCCCAAAAGAGTGGGCGCGACATTCCACCGCGTTGAACACCATCAGGCGCATCTGGCGAGCAGCTTTTTTGTTTCACCGTTCGAACGGGCGGCGCTGCTTTCCGCGGACGGGCTGGGTGATTTTGCCAGCACGATGTGGGGCACGGGCAGCGGGAAAGGCATGAACATCCACGGCGCCATCGCTTTTCCGCATTCACTCGGTCTTTTCTATAGCGGTGTCACACAGTATCTGGGTTTTCCGAAATTTGGCGACGAATACAAAGTAATGGGGCTGGCGGCGTACGGCCAGCCGGAACAGATGGACGCTTTTCGGGATATCGTGCGTTTCGACGCGCGTTCGAATGGCAACGGTTTCCGTCTGGGGCTCGACTACTTCACACACCACCGGACCGGGCCGGAGATGAGCTGGGCGGAAGCGGACAAGACTCCGACGCTCGGCAAAATGTTTTCGAATGAAATGCCAAAGCGGCTGGGGCCGGTTCGCGCGCCGGAAGAGCCGCTGGAGCAGCGGCATCGCAATTTGGCAGCGTCGCTGCAGGCCCGGCTTGAGGAAGTTTATCTGGGCATGTTGAAAAAGCTGGCAGAGCGGACGGGGCTGAAGGCGATTTGTCTTGCGGGTGGCGTAGCTTTTAATTGCATAGCGAATGGAAAAATATTCGATGCTACGCCGTTTGAACAGGTTTACGTGCAACCGGCCGCGGGCGACGCAGGGCTCGCGGTTGGCGCGGCGTACTACGTGTGGCACCAGAAACTCGGGAAACCGCGTTCGTTTGTGATGGAGCACGCTTACTGGGGGCCCGGCTACACGCGCGAGGAGATTCGGCGTGCGATCGATTCGAGCGGGATTGCACAGAAGGGCTTTCGCGTTAGCGAATTGGCAGAAGAGGAACTGGTGCGCGATACCGCAGCGATCATTGCGGATGGAAAAATAGTCGGTTGGTTTCAGGGCCGGGCCGAATGGGGCCCGCGGGCGCTGGGTAACCGTAGCATCGTGGCTGATCCGCGGCGTCCGGAAATGAAGGAAATCCTGAACCGCCGGATCAAGCACAGAGAAATCTTCCGGCCCTTTGCACCATCGATTCTCTCGGAAGCCACCGGCGAATATTTCGAGAAGTCGCATGCTTCGCCGTTTATGACGCTGGCGTATTCCGTCCGCACGGAAAAGCGCGGGGCGATTCCCGCGCCCACGCACGTGGACGGGACGGGGCGGTTGCAAACGGTCACGCGCGAGGCGAATCCGCGATATCACGCGTTGATCTCAGCGTTCCGCGACCTTACCGGCGTTCCTGTGGTGCTGAATACATCGTTCAACGACAACGAGCCGATCGTCTGCCGTCCGGAAGAAGCGATCGATTGCTTCCTACGTACCCAGATGGACACGCTGGTCCTTGGTGATTTCTTGATCACAAAGTCGTGAACCGCATGACGCGCATTCCTAAGACATGAAAATCCTGTTGCTCAACCTCTACTATCCGCCGGACACGTCGGCGACGGCGAAGATGGCGCGCATGGTGGTGGAAGCACTTTCGACCAAACATGAAGTGACAGTGCTTTGCGGGCGACCATCGTACGACCCCACGGAGCGGCGCGCCTGGCGGTTGTTTCGAAGCGAGAGTGACGGGCGCGCGCGCGTCATCCGAACGGGCTCGACGGATTTTCCGCGGATCGAGATGAAAAGGCGCGCGGTGAATTATCTAAGCTATACGATGCTGGCGATTCCGCGCGCGTTGTTTGCGAGATGCGACGCGGTGCTGGCGATGACGGATCCGCCGTTCGAGGGGATTACCGGGGCGTTCGTTGCGATGTTGAAGCGGAGACCGTACGTTTACAACATTCGCGATATGTATCCGGACATGGCTGTGGGCGGCTCAATCGTCAAGCCCGGCTTGCTCGCTCGCATCTGGGAAAGACTGCATCGCCGGGCACTGCGCCACGCGACGCGAGTGATTGTTCTTGGCGACGATATGCGTGCGCGAATTGTTGGCAAAGGGGTGGAGCCTTCGCGGGTGGTGATCGTCCGCGACGGCGCGGAGGTACTTCCAAGGGATGCGCCGCTCGCCGCTGCAGATCCGGAAGTTGTGCGCGCCATTCGCGGGGGTTTTTCGTTTGTGCTTTTGCACGCGGGAAACCTGGGATTTTACGGCGCGTGGGACACGCTTATCAGCGCGGCGGGGACACTCGCGAGCGAGGGAGTCGGGCTGGTGTTCGTCGGCGACGGAGCGCGGCGCGCGCAGATCGAGGCAAGTGCCGCGGGGGCCGAAAACATCCGGTTTCTGGACTTTTTTCCTGCGAGCAAAATTCCTTCCGTGCTGGCGGCAGCCGACGCACACGTTATCACGGTGAAGCGAGGCCTCGAAGGCGTGGTGGTGCCCAGCAAAATGTACGGAATCCTGGCCGCGGGGAGACCGATCGTGGCGGTTGCACCGGAAGAGACGGATGCGGTGTCGATTGGGGTGGGGCGCGGATTTGCTGTTGCCGCCGACCCGGACAAACCAGAGGAATTGGTTTCCGTCGTTCGTGCTCTGGCCAACGATGCAGAAAAGGCGAAGAGGATGGGCGAGGCGGCGCGAGCAGCCGCGCCCGACTATGATAGAGTCAAAGAATTACAAAAATTTGTTGGAGTTTTTGATGGCCTCACTGTCGCAAAATAGTTCGAGGAGGAAGAGCACGCGTGACGCAAGTAGAAACGTTCTGGACGGGAAAAACGGTATTTGTGACGGGAGGAGCGTCGTTCATAGGCTCGACACTTACCGACCATTTGCTGGCGCGCGGCGCTACGAAGGTGCGTATCGTCGACGATCTGAGCAGCGGCCACCTGGGCAACATTCGCGGGCATCTCGGCACCGGCAAAGTTGATTTTTTGCAGGCGGATCTGCGCGAGCCAGGAGTGACGCGCGCTGCGATGCATGGCGTGGATACTGTATTCCACTTAGCGGCGGATCACGGGGGACGCGGCTACGTCGATCTTCACCAAGCCGGACCAGCTTCCAATTTTTTTCTGGACGGACTGGTTTTTGCAGAAGCGCTGAAAGCCAAAGTGAAGAAAGTAGTATTTGCTTCCTCCGGGTGCGTGTATCCGAATTTCATGCAGTCCGATACGACGAAGGAACTCTATCTGACCGAGGACCTCACGAAGGGACCGAACGACGCGGACAACACCTACGGTTGGGCGAAATTGATGGGCGAATTTACACTGCAGGCTTATGCGAAAGAACACGGCATGGGTGCGGCCTCGTGCCGGTATTTCACCGTCTACGGCCCGCGGGGAGTGGAAAACCACGCGGTGATTGCTATGATTGCGCGTGCATTCCTGCAGCTGAACCCGTTTGAGGTCTGGGGCGACGGCACGCAGATTCGCAATTGGACTTACATTGACGACATTGTGGAAGGCACGATCCTGGCGGGAGAGAAAATCAACGATGGCACGGCTATCAACCTGGGAACGATGGAGCGAATTCAGGTAATCGATTGCGCGAAGATGGTATGCGAATTCACGGGGCACAAGGCGGAGATCAAGCTATTGAAGGGCATGCCGACGGGTCCGTTGAATCGCGTGGCGGATAACTCGCTGGCGAAGAAACTTCTTGGGTGGGAGCCGAAAGTTAAGTTCCGCGAAGGCCTGAAACGTACGATTGATTGGTACTACGCCACGCGGGATAAAGCGGAAGTAAAGCGAATCTTTACGCGAATGCTGACGGAGCGTTGAGCCAGGATAGACTGTCTCGAAAGTCCCCAGCCTCGAGAAGTCAATCCACTGTATGCAAATAATGTGGGCACCTGCAAGATTATCCTGATTGTTTCGCAACAAAAACCGCAGTATGGTGTTAAGGCTGCGGGGGCGGCCGGTGCAACGTTTAGCGGTCAACCATCCAGCAGTAACTTGGGAGCCGGACCCCAAACCCGGCAAGAGTTGCGTGAGGCAGCGGCCAAACCGCCTGGGCCGAGAACGTCTCGCACACCAATCGAGGAAGCATGGCCGCAGGCCTGCTGGCATTTTTCATCGCTCTATTCGCCTCGCTGATGCTGGTAGTTCCGGTGCGCGCGCTAGCGTTGCGCGTGGGGATGGTCGACCTACCCGGACCGCGAAAGGTGCATCTGCAGCCGATTCCGATGCTGGGCGGCCTGGCGATGTATGCGGCGGTGGTGATCGCAGTTCTCTTCGCATTTAATGGGCCCACGCGAGCTCAAATCGTGGGCATTCTGATCGGCGCGACGCTGGTGGCGGGTGTTGGGATTCTTGACGACCGCGGACTGCTTCACCATCAGGTAAAACTGTTCATGGCCATGCCGCTTGCCGCGGTGATTCTGATGGTGAGCGGAATCCGCGCACAAGTATTTAGCGTCCTGGTTGGCGGGCGGAGCGGCGACTACCTGGATGTGGGGCTAACCATTGTTTGGGTGGTGGGCATCACGGCTTCTTTCAGTATTTTGGATCACATGGATGGATTGTGCGCGGGCATCGCGGCAATGGCTTCGGTGTTTTTCGCGCTGCTGGCGTACTTGCACGGGCAGATGCTGGTGACTGTGCTGGCTGCGGCCGTGCTTGGGGCTGCGACCGGTTTCCTGCGCTGGAATTTCAAACCAGCAAAAATCTTCATGGGCGATGGCGGCGCGATGTTTCTCGGTTTTCTGATGGCTACGCTGGGACTGAAACTGAGGCTGGATAACAGCAGTCATCTCTCTTCCTGGCTCGCGCCCATTCTGATTCTGGGCGTCACGATTTTCGATACTACGCTGGTGACAATCTCGCGTTCGCGCCGCGGGCTGTTGCCTTTCGCGACCCCGGGGAAAGATCACGCGGCGCATCGCCTTTCCAATCTGGGACTTGGCCATCGCGGTGCGGTTCTAACGCTTTATTTCCTCGGCGCCATTGGCGGCGGCACGGCCGTCCTGGTCAGTTATCTTTCAACGGCTGGAGCGTTTCTGGTTGGTGCCATAACTCTGGCGATCATCTTCTGCGGGGTCATGTTCCTTGAGCGCGCGCCGTACGAACGCCAGGCCAGCAAACCTTCGACGACCTCCTAAGCCATCAATTCCGGGAGCTACTGAGCTGGCAGCGCAAGAGTTTGCCCTAGCTGTTGGATTCGCTATACTTACCGGGCACCCTCTCACCCATTTTTGGGCAGGTCCTCACGGGTTGCGCGGGAAGTAGCCAAAATCTTTCGTGTGGCGTCCCTGGTAGAAAGAGTTTGCACGGGACGGACGCCGCTGGGGCACACAGAAGCCTTGGGGAACATTGAAATACAGCCGCGGCCAAGCAGCCGGGCTGACCGGGAAGTTATCGTCGTCGGAGGCTCAGCAGCGGGATTGTTCACGGCTGCGAGCGTCGCCCGTGGCGGCCGCCGTGTCCGCGTACTGGAATCCAAACCGCAATTCGAACCCGCGCCGCGCACGCTAATCGTCACCGATCAATTCCGAAGCCAGATGGGCGCTTCGGCCCGCGAAAGTATCGTCAACGAAATTCGCCGATTCGAATTGTTTACGGATGGACGCTCGGCGCAGGTCGCGCTAACGAAACCGGACCTCATCATTGAGCGATCACGGCTGATTCCCGCCCTGGCCCGCGAAGCGCAAAAAGCGGGCGCAAACCTTTCTTTTGACACGCGTTTTTTGGGCATTGGCCCGAACGCGCGCGGATTGCGGCTGGAAGTGGAAACCGGAGGCAAGCGCGAGGATTTGCATGCGGACAGCGTTGTTGGAGCAGACGGCGCGGCAAGCCGCGTGGCGCGCGCTTCCGGCTGGCCGCCCATCGAGACTGTGCCGCTGGTCCAAGCGATCGTAAGGCTGCCGAAAGATTGCCCCCCAGATACAACGCGCGTGTGGTTCGTTCCCGATGACACGCCGTACTTCTACTGGTTGATTCCTGAATCGGCGGAACGAGGAGCCGTCGGCGTGATTGGTGAAAATGGCGGCGACACAAAACGATGTTTCGAACGATTTCTGGAAAAGAAGCAAATGGAGCCGCTGGAGTGGCAGGGCGCGCGGATACCGGTTTACCGGGGCTGGGTGCCGGTGCGGCGGCAAATCGGGAATGGCGAAGTCTATCTGGTGGGTGACGCCGCGGCGCAAGTGAAAGTATCCACGGTGGGGGGAATCGTTACCGGATTTCGAGGCGCGCTGGGAGTGGCACAAGCGCTCTTGCAAAATGGAAGAAGCCAGGAGCTGGGTGCGTTGCGACGCGAGCTCGGAACACACTGGCTGATTCGTCGCGCGCTGCACCGATTTCAACAAAAGGATTATTCGGAGCTGGTTGATTTGCTGGATGCTTCGACGCGCCGATCGCTTGGAGAAATCAATCGCGATGAATCCACACGGCTGCTCTGGAACGTGGTTCGCCGGCAGCCGCGCCTCGTCCTTCTTGGACTTCGCGGATTGCTGATGGGGAAAACAGAAAAAAACTAAACGCAGTTCCCTTCTCGCTGGCCTAAAAGAGATCGAACGAAAAGACGTGCCCGGTGGAATCCCCAACATAAAACTTCAGAGTGTAGGTGTCGAAGCTGGGGTCGCCAATGATTGCGCCGGCATTGATCAGGCGATTCGAGACATTCGCGCCGCTCGTGGGATTGATCTTGTACAGGTGGCCATCAGAAGAACCCACATACATAAACTCAGCTTGCGGCGGAGAGGTGAAAATCAAGGACGAAGGACTGGCAATCGCGGGATTGGCCCAGCCGCCTGGTGAGACCGAGAACGTGGGAGCAGCGCAAGCTCCTGTAGTGTAGGCCACGTGAACTTTCGAAACACCCGTTGTGGTTGCGAAAAACACATCATCGTTCAGCGCCGCTGTTTCAATAGGAATGGGAAAGCCCACGGGAGTGACGCCCGGAACCGTTACGCTTCGAGAGCAAGCGTTGATCTCCGTGCGCACCGCGTAGAGCAAGCCAGGATTAGTCGTGACATAAAGAATGTGGCCGTCAAAATTCTGAGTCGGTGCCTGGTCTGTATCGCCCAAATTGAAGGACGTCGATAGGGTTCCATTGTTGGTGCTGATCTTCCAAAGGCTGGGCCGAGCTACTCCGCCATTGGAACGACTGGTGACCCAGACCACATTGTTGACGTAATCGATGTAGGGAGTCGAGCTGACGATGTCCATGTTTCCAGGGCTGAAGGTCCAGACGGTCGCGCCCGTGTTTCCATTCAATCCAAAAACCTTGTTGTTGGTTGTGCTGCCCGCACCAATATTTCGCGTGGCAACGACGACGAGATCAAACGCATTGGTGTACCCCACGCCGCTGTAGGATTTTACCTGCACGGCCGGGGCGGCTTGGAAACCGCTTCCGGCGCCAGTGGTCAGTACGGCGGTTTGCCATAGCAAGGCTCCGGTGTCCGCGCGAAAGGCATAGACGGTGCCGTCGCCGGCGGCAACATAGGTGATGTCGCAGACATTTTTGCAGGTGGGATTTGACGTATCGGAAGCGGCAATCAATGGCGGGCGCGTCTGAATCGTTCCGCCAGTGACACCGGAAGTTCCGCCCGGCTGATAGTTTCGTTGACCGGTGGCTGCGGACATGGCGTGCACGGCGTTGTCGTTTCCACCGGTGAGGACAATATTCCCCGGATCCAAAGCCGGCGCCGCGAGAGTCGTTGCGCCAGTCTTGTAGCTCCAGTCCTTGTTAGCGCCGCCGCCGGTCACCGTGGTAATCGTCTGCGTCGAAGCGTTGCCAAAGGAATAGTGAGGCGGAACAGCGGACGCTGCACCTGTAATTGTGGTGGCATCGTGAGTGTAGCCTTTAAAAGCATACTGCGTGCTCGGCAAGACGATGCTGGTGTCGCCGTTTTCATCGAAGGCACTCACGGTAGCAAATGATGCGGTGTTTGCGGCAATGAATTGCCCTCCGACGGGCTGGGCCCCAGTGACATACGTGGTTCCGTCGGCCGGGGCGAAGGTCGGGGCGACGCTTCCCTGCTGCTTGGCAAACAACACGCCATCATAGTTGGCGTTCGTTGAACCGGTGGGGAAGGCCCAGTTCAAAGTGATCTCGGAGATTCCGGGAACCGCGGCGGCCATGGTGACATCCCGCAGATAATGCAAAACGAGTGTGGGCTGGTTTCCGGCGGAGTTTTCGCGGGAGCCATAAAGCGGCGATAACGCGTTGTTGGCCTCAGCGCCAACCGCCGTCGCGGGCTCCGGCTCGGTGTAGCGGCGGGCGAGGAAGTTGTCAAAGTCGTAGTTCACCAGATTTCCGTTGTAAACGAAAAGGCCGACGGAACCAGCGGTGGCGACGTTGGCATCGCCGGCGATCGAAGGAACCTGGAGCACACCGTTGACGAAGGTGCGCAATGTTGCGGGGCTCCCGAAAAACGCTCCACCAACGGTGTAGAAAGTGCTGTCGTTCCAGGCATAAGCGGGTTCCTGCAAACTATTAAAAGTGCCGGCGTTCCAATAGGCGAGCTGCGACACTCGCTGGTCGGGATTTGCTCCGACGGTTATGAATTGAAGGCAAGAACGGTAAGCGGTGAGATCAGAGCCGATGGGGTTGACTCCGCTGACGCGGCCAATGGGACACCCGGTGCTTTCCAGGCCTGCGGCGGAAGTCATGCGGACATCAGCCTGAACGAAAACGTCGCGCTCGTTGGTGACGGAATTGAATTTGATGATGTTCCGTTCGGGGACGGTGGTGTTGGATTCGCGGAGAATGCGATTCGTCCCAACGTCGGCAACGACGTTCCACGGGCCGTTGGCCTGTACGGTCCATCCAGCGGGGGGTTGATTCAGCGTGTCGGCATCAAAGTTGTCGTAGGCGAGATAGACGTTATTGAGATTGGCCGGAGGCGCAGGAGCGTTGGCGTTGCCATAAAATATGGAGTAGGTGGCATCGGTGCCGTTCGCGACGATGTCGGCCTGCAACTTGAACCAGATGGTGGTGCTGGCGGTATTGCAGTTGATGACCTGACGGTCGAGCTGCGTCCAGGTGTTGGCGGCAAAGCGCGCGATGCGCAAGTCATGGCAATCGGAGCGCATTTTCCCGGTGGTGATCAGCGCGGCGGTGTTGAACCCGGTCATTTGCGCGCTATAGCCGCTGTAGCCGTTGAATGGCGCATTCGCGCCGACGGTGACGGTGATGGTTCGAGTAAATGACCAGGTGGCGCCATCTTCGAGCGAGTCTTTCACCAGCAGCCCGTAATTCGGAATCGTTCCGTTCACCCATCCTTGGGGAATATTCGCCGAGGTCGAATCGCTAAGGACATTGAAGGCGATGGTTGCCGCAGTCCCTGAGGATGTGCCCGAAGGCTGCGTATCCGTCGCCGTGGGATCGAAGTCACCTCCCGCTGTGACCCATGCGAGCGCGCCGTTGCGCGTGTTCCAGGTTACGCCGGCTTCTGTCCAGTTGGTCGTGCCCGTGATGCGATGGACCTCCTGTGTGCGACTGGTGAAGAGTGGAGTAATCGGGACAAGATTCAGTGCCGAAGTCTTTAATGCCGTGTTGGAATTCAGGCCCGTAGGGGCGAGATTGAATTGCAGGACCGAGCGTTGATTGGCGTTGACTGCAGTGTGTGTGGAAAGAGTCGTGCCGGTGCCGTTGTTTGTTGTGGGGGCTGCCTGGGTGATCGTCGCGTCACTAGTGGATGACACGGTGGTCTGTTCGTCCGAGCGGAGCGGCGTCGGAGGACAGATCAGGAGTAGCGCTAGAAAGCTGCGGAGTCCGGCGCCAAGGTAAGTTCGCAATGCATTGGAATGCCTGTTCATCGTCCGGATCCTGCTTCTTCCTGTGCTTTGGCGGGCGCAGGCGCTAGTGTGAAGTCGGATTCCAGCGCGAGGCGGTCATCCAGAAAAACGCGCACATGCCAGGTTCCACCGAGATTTCGCTGGGTAATGTAGGTTCCCCCGACGGGCAAAACGGTGAGAATGGCGGAATCGCCGCGCGTCTTCATCAGCAGCGAGGGAATCCCTTCGGCATGAATCTTGTTCGCGTCGGCCATCAAGTGGCGTGCCGGCGGAACGGGCGCTACTTGATTTTGAACGGCAGGCGCCGCCGCGGAAAATGCCATGACTCCGCCGATGATGAACTGCGTTTTCTTGGAGGAATACAGACTGCCATCCGGCAAGCGGAATTCCACCGTTTGCACATGCTGGCCGGCGACTCCCGGCCAGGCGACAAAGACGTACAAATCCCTCAGTTCGGTGAGCGAAAAGACGTCCTGGGTTGTGCGGCAGGTGGCTTCCGGCGTTTCACAGAAGAAAATCTCCGGACCGCGAGGTTTCGACCGGGGGGGCCAGATGTGGAGGCTTGCGCTTGACCCCGGCGCGCTACTGTCCGGTGAGGGCGTAACCATGACACGCGGAGACTGGGCAGCTACATCTTGGCAAATTCCCAGGAGCAGGCAAGAAAAAATGAAAGATAGAACGACGAGACGAATTCGTCCCATAACTGCCTCCGCAGAGCGGTCTTGGAGAGAATGACCCTGAATTTAAGCTAGCTAGGCCCCGGGGAGGTGTCTATAGACCTGAGGTTTAGAGTTCCTAAGACGCAAGGGTACAATGTGAGATCGTTTCCTGGCCGCCGCTTGGCGGCCTGGCAGGCGTTGCGCAACAGTGACCTATGAAGCGCTTTGCACGTCTGGGGAATTCGGTCACAATAGAGAGTTGGTAGTCTGCCGCGGACAGCGCCATTGTCTTGCGAAACTAGTCTCAGGGAGAGTTTGACTTGCGTCTTTCCGTCATCGGATGTGGATACGTGGGTTTGGTCACGGGAGCCTGCCTCGCCGAAGCGGGGCATGAAGTGGTTTGTACAGACATTGATAGGGACCGTATTGCCAAGCTCAACGCGGGCGGCGTTCCGATATACGAGGAGCATCTGGACGAGATTCTCGCGTCCGCTCGGAAGGCGGGACGAATCTCTTACACCGCGGATGCCGGTGAAGCCATCCGCAGTGGAGACGCCATATTTATCTGCGTGGGAACGCCGCCGAAGGATTCCGGGGAGGCGGACCTTTCCGCCATCGACAATGTGGCGCGGCAAATCGCGGCTGAGGCGCGGTCTCCCAAGCTGGTGGTCGAAAAGAGCACCGTCCCGGCGCGCACGGGGCTGGAGCTGAGCCGCGCGCTCTCCGCCTACTCGCGCAACAGCAACATGAAATTCCGTGTGGCTTCCAACCCGGAATTTCTACGCGAAGGCACCGCCGTCGGAGATTTTTTTCATCCGGACCGGATCGTCGTCGGTGTGGAAGATTCGTCGTCCGCCGCGGAATTGAAGGAAATCTACCGGCCTATTCTCGAAAAGACGTTTCGGTGCCCGGTGCATAACGGGACCTGCCCGCCCGGTCACAAAGCCGAATTTCTGGTCACCACGATCAACAGCGCCGAACTGATCAAGCATGCTTCGAACTCCTTTCTCGCGCTGAAAATCAGTTATGCCAATGTGATTGGCGATCTGTGCGAGAAGATCGGAGCCAACGTCGATGAAGTGACTCATGCCATGGGTCTTGACGAGCGCATCGGCGGACAATTTCTGAAGGCTGGGCTGGGGTACGGTGGGTTCTGCTTTCCGAAGGACGTGCAGGCTTTTGTTCACTTGTCGGCGTCGGTTGGCGTGGACTTTGACATGCTGAAAGCCACCGAGCGGGTGAATAAGCAGCGCATCGACCGTTTCTTCGAAAAGGTCCGGCAAGCGCTATGGGTGGTAAAAGGCAAGCATGTGGCGGTTCTCGGACTCGCGTTCAAAGCCAACACCGACGATATCCGGTTCGCGCCGGCGCTCGAAGTCGTGAAGCGGCTGCTTGAGGAAGGCGCGGTGGTCCATGCCACCGACCCCCAGGCGATTTCGCGCACCCAGGCGCTCTTTCCACAGGTGCACTATCACAAAGATCCTTACGAGATTCTGCGCGACGCGGACGCGGCACTGGTCTGCACGGAGTGGGATGTCTTTCGAAAGCTCGATTGGGACCGCGCGGGAAAAACAATGGCGCGCAAATTGGTGATCGACGGCAGGAATCTCTATTCGCCGCGGGGAATGCGGGAGAAGGGCTTCGAGTATTTCTCGTTTGGGAGAGAGTAGCGAACGGAGATCAGTGGTCGGGAATCAGTGATCAGAGAAGAGAGAATTTTCAGGACACGGCAGAGCCGGGATGGCTGCTCCTTGATTCCTGATCTCTAATATCTGAACGCTGCATGCCTATCTCTTGCTAAACATCTGTTTGAAATACGCCAGGGTCAGATTCAAACCCTCTTCCAAGCCGACCTTGGGCTCCCATTTCAAGATGCGCCTGGCCTTGGTGATATCCGGGCAACGACGCTTCGGATCGTCCTGCGGCAGCGGCTCGAAGACGAGCGGCGGCGCATTCTCGAAATGTTTGCGGATACGTTCGGCGAACTCAAGAATGGTGATCTCCTGGGGGTTGCCGATGTTCACCGGCAAGTGTTCATCGGACATCATCAATCGGTAGATCCCTTCGATCAGGTCGGAGACGTAGCAGAAGCTGCGGGTCTGCTGTCCGTTCCCATAAATGGTCAGCGGCTTTCCGCTGAGAGCCTGGAACACGAAATTGGGGAGCGCCCGGCCGTCATTCAGGCGCATGCGCGGGCCGTAGGTATTGAAGATGCGGACGATGCGCGTGTCTACGCCGTGGAAGCGGTGATAGGCCATGGTCATTGCTTCCGCGTAGCGCTTCGCTTCGTCATAAACACCGCGCGGGCCGACAGGATTGACATGGCCCCAATATTCCTCGTGCTGCGGGGAAATCTCCGGGTCGCCGTAACACTCGCTCGTAGAAGCCAGGAAAAACTTGGCGTTTTTTGCCAGCGCCAGGCCAAGCGCATTGTGCGTCCCAAGCGCACCCACCTTCAGTGTAGGAATGGGAAGCTTCAGATAATCGACGGGGCTGGCCGGTGAGGCAAAGTGGAGCACGTATTCCACGGGCCCCGCGACATCAATGTAATTCGAAACGTCCGCGCGCGCGATGCGGAATTTCGGATGCTTCATCAAATGTTCGACGTTCGAATCCACGCCGGTGACCAGGTTGTCGAGAGCCAGGACGTCCCATCCTTCGGCAAGCAGCCTCTCGCCAAGATGACAACCGAGAAATCCCGCGCCACCGGTAACCACTGCCCTCATGCACGCCCTCCGAGAAATCAGTTTGTTAGTGTAGCGTGAGAGCCGCTGATTGACCACTTGTGCGGCACGGGATAGCATTCGCCCATCCCTCATGCCAGCCGGTTCAAGCTCCGCCTTTGCGATATTGCCGCGCTCGCGGGGGCGCCGGGGACTCCTTGCGGTTTGCCTGGGCGCCATCCTGCTTGCGGTCGTTAGTTTTTTCGGGGTGGGGAGATGGCTGGTGGTGGAAGATCCGCTTGTGAAGGCTCGTGCGATTGCAGTGCTCAGCGGCAACATGCCAGTACGGGCGATGGAAGCGGCGAAACTCTATCGCGAGGGTTATGCACCGGAAATCTGGCTGACACACTCCGTGGAGCCTGGCGAGACACTCGCGGAGATGGGGATCCCGTTTGCCGGCGAAGACTATTACAACATGCGGGTGTTGATTCACGAGGGGGTTCCGCCGGGAGCGATTCGCTTACTGGAACCTCCGATCGTAAATACCGCCGATGAAATGAATGTGATTGCCACTGTCCTGGCAGGCGAAAGGGAGCGCTCGGTGATTATCGTGACGACAAAAGTGCACACTCGTCGAGTGCGATTGTTGTGGCGAAGGGTCGCGGCAGGCCGGGGCATGGCTATCGTGCGTGCCGCCTCCGATGACCCCTACAATCCTGGGCGGTGGTGGCGGAATACCGGTGATGCGCTCGATGTAGTACGGGAAGTCCTTGGCCTCGCTAACGCGTGGGCCGGGCAACCATTGAGGCCGGCTCATTCAGCCGAGTGATCTTCTTCAGAACAGGGGCTCAGACTTTCAGAAAAAGAAAAAACGTTTTCGCCGAGGCGGCGGCAGTTCTTCTTCGATCTCCGGCACATGTGGCAGCTCTCGACCCTCGAATGCCGCGAGTGGATTGTCGAGGAACAAGGCGCTGGCTTTCTCCATCCCAAGCTGGTCGACGACGACGTCATAGGCAGGTTGCAGACGCAGCGGGCGCTTCCGCGTATTGTGGGCATCACTCGCGACAAAATGGACGAACCCCTCGCGGATCCACTGCAGCGCATCTTTCTGCGGCACAGCGCCGAAGTTTCCCGTGAGTGCGCCTCCGGTAACCTGCACGAAGCAGCCTTGACGCACCCACTTCTTCAGGCGCTCCGGATGGGCCCGCAGGATGCGGTTGCGCTCCGGATGAGTGATGATAGGCCGTAGGCCGGAGAGTTGAATTTCGTGCAGTGTTTGGTCCATGCCCGGGGGGATGGAAATTTCGTTGAACTCCACGAGCAGGTAGTCCCGCTGATTGAGGCAAAAGGGCGAGGGATCTTTGCGCAAGGATTTCAGGTTCTCCAGGTTGAGGTGAAAATCGCAGCCGGTCGCGAGTTGCAGCCTGTCGCCAATCCGGGATTGCAAATCATCCCGAAGCCGCCGCACGCGTGCAAAATCGAAGTAATACTCGCTGCTGGAATGAGGGGTCGCCACGACGTGCGTGATCCCATCCTCGATTGCCGACTCCGCCATGGCCAGCGAATCTTTCATGGTGGACGCGCCGTCATCGATTCCCGGCAAGATGTGGCAGTGCAGATCGACCATCTCGAGTATCTTCTCCTCACCGCCACCAGGCCGCAAATGCCTGCCAAGCGCCGAGGGCAAACAGTATTCCAGCGAAGATTTGCCTCATCCGAAGAGGCTCGATTCGCTTGACCAATTTTCCTCCGAGAATGCCACCAAGAAACACTCCAGGGATTAGCAGCAATCCCGTCTTCCAGGAGACGAATCCGTCTCTGGCATAGGCCAGCAGCGCCAGGATGCCGGTGGGAGGGATCAGAGCGATTAAACTCGTTCCCTGAGCGCGATGCTGCCCAAAAGCAAAGAGCAAGCCAAGAAGCGGCACAAGAAGAACCCCACCACCGATGCCAAACATTCCCGAGGCCATCCCGCAGGCGAAGGCGGTCGCAAGGATCCCCAGATTTCGTGCCATCCTATCAGGCACGGGCATCCTCCACGAGCTGATGGTCTCCCTTGCCTTCCAGAATTGTTTTTCTCCAAAGCAACAGTGCTGAGAGCATCAGGAAGCAGCCAAACAACCCTTTCAGGTGCCGGGAAGCCATCGGGAGCGCGATCAAACTACCCGCGTAAGCACCCACCAGCATCCCCAGCGCGCATAATAGGGCGGCTCGTAAATCCACCTGGCCCTGCTTCCAGTATTCACGCAGTGCGCCCAACCCGATCGGGGGCAGCAGGATGAAGAGCGATGTGCCCTGCGCCATATGCTGGTCCATGTGCAGCAGATAGACCATAGCCGGCACCAGGGCAACGCCGCCGCCAATCCCGAGCAGCCCGACCAGTACTCCACAAATTAGTCCCAGCAGAAGGGTGAGAACTGTCATGCTAATTATCCTGCTTCGCCTGAAGGGCCGCGATCCGATATAAAATCTCTCCTATCTTCCCCCGTCCTGCACTCCGCGGCAAGAACCTCCCGCAAACAAGCTGTAACACTGGCAAAGGGGCTTATTTTTTTGTTTGCGCGGAACCTGCTATATTTGCTTGTCTCTGTCACGTACGTTCCGTGACCTGCTGGGCATTTAGCAGACCGCATTGGGGTCAAGGATTACAGGGTCACGGACGACGGTGGATCCCCGAAAACGCGAAAGAACTGGCCTCGACAGAGTCGAGGTTAAAGACGACGAGGAGTGCGACGCTAGTCATGCCAACCGATCGGAAACCCGAATTCTTCAAAGGCGCCCAGCTTAAGGTCGCTATCATCGGCTGCGGCTATGTGGGTTTGCCGCTGGCGCTGCGGTTTGCTGAAGCGGGGCACAAAGTCACCGGTTTTGACACTGACCCCGGCAAGGTAAGCATGCTCAATGCGGGCAAGTCCTACATCGAGCACATTCCTCAGAACAAGATCCAGCAGTTCGTGAACAGCAGGCATTTCAATGCCACCACGGATTTCGCCAAGCTGAAAGAAGCCGACGCCATACTGATTTGCGTGCCCACCCCGCTCGATGAACGCCGAGAGCCGGATTTGAGTTACGTCGAGCAGACGGCCCTTTCCATTTATCCTCATCTCCAGAAGGGCCAGCTGGTCGTGCTGGAATCGACGACCTATCCAGGGACGACCGAAGAACTCGTTCTCCCAATTCTGGAAAAGAGCGGTTTCCGTTGTGCGATCGCCTCGGGTCCCGACAGTGAAAACCTTCCATGCGATTTCTTCCTGGCATTTTCACCGGAGCGCGAGGATCCCGGGAACAAACAGTTCGGCCTGGCGCAGATTCCTAAGGTTGTCGGCGGGCTGAATCCGCCGAGTGGGCGCGCCGCCGTATCGCTCTACGCACAAGTGGTCGCGCGTGTTGTGCCCGTCAGTTCCACGCGCGCCGCGGAAATGGCCAAGCTGCTGGAAAATATCTTCCGCTGCGTAAATATCGCGCTCGTCAATGAGCTGAAACAGCTCAGCCTGCGCATGAACATTGACATCTGGGAAGTGATCGACGCCGCCGCCACCAAGCCGTTCGGCTACATGCCGTTTTATCCGGGCCCGGGACTCGGCGGCCACTGCATACCGGTAGACCCGTACTACCTTTCCTGGAAAGCGCGCGAATATGATTTTTCTACACGCTTCATCGAGCTGGCCGGCGAGGTCAACACCGCCATGCCGTACCACATTGTCGACGCCGTAGCCAATTCGCTGAACGAACAGAAGAAGAGCATGAAGGGCTCAAAGGTCCTGATTCTGGGAGTCGCGTACAAAAAAGATGTGGATGACCTGCGTGAGTCTCCCACGCTGAAGATCATGCAGCTCCTACAGCAGCGCGGGGCAGTGCTCGATTACAACGACCCCTACTTTCCGCAGCTCCACAAAATGCGGCATTACAATTACGAAAACATGAAGTCCGTGCCGTTGAATCCGCAGACGATCGGGAGCTATGACGCCGTAATCATCGCCACGGATCATACGAGCTACGACTATGCGGCCATCGTGGATGCCGCCAAGCTGGTCATTGATACGCGTAATGCCACGCGGCGCGTAATGCGCCATCGCGAAAAAATCGTTCTTTGTTAGGATTCCATGGCGTCACACGCCGAAGAGATTCGCCGGCAGCTCGAGGAAAGCGCTCGCGTCAAGCAGAGCTTTTCGAACGAACTCGTCGGACGCATCGCTCAGTTTGCGGAGAAATCCGCGGCGGCCTTGCGGGCCGGCGGAAAGATTGTATTCTTCGGGAATGGCGGCAGCGCTGCGGATGCGCTGCATCTTGCCGCTGAACTGGTTGTCCGGCTGCGCACGGAACGCAAGGGCCTGGCCGCGCTCGCACTCACTACGAATCCTTCCGTTCTCACTGCCGCAGGAAATGACTACGGATTCGAACAGATTTATTCGCGCCAGATTGAATCGCTGGCCGGCTCGCGGGATGTCCTGGTAGCTCTCTCAACCAGTGGAAACAGTCCGAATATTCTCCGCGGCCTCGAAGCAGGACGCGCTCGCGGCGCCTACCTCGTGGGATTTTCAGGCGAAACCGGCGGCGCGCTCGCAAACAAAGTGGATTTGCTGCTGAACGTTCCTTCGCGCGACCCGCAACGCATCCAGGAAGCGCACATCACCATTGGTCACATCGCCTGCTCTCTGATTGAGCAGCTTGCTTGCAATTAAACGCTTCAATGCCTCAGGCATCTCGGGGGAATGGGCTGAAGCTCCTTCACTTCACTTTCACCAGCTCCACGCGCGCTGTCGCAAACGGCAGAACGGCCTCCAGCAGCACCGGCGTCCTCCCCGCATTGTTGGCGAGATAGAGCGTGAAACTGGCATCCTTCATCTCCACGCCGTTCTCCAGTACGCGAATATTGATCTTGGAGGAGGTGTAGTTCCCGGCCGGAACAGATACGCTGGCAGAGGTGCCCGCCAGCTTGGCTCGCACGTCGTACAATTTGTGCCCATCATAGACCGGACTGCGCACTTCCGGCGTTTTGGCCCAGTCCACATTGCGCAGGAATTGCATCATGCCGAGAGGATCGCGCGTTCCCGGCAAGACCCGCGCAGCCGTTGCGTCCTGAGGAGCAGGCTCGTTTCCTGTGGACGTCATGCGCTGCACGGACTCGACTCTCTGGCCGCGTTCGCTCAAGTGCATCTCATATTGCATGCTCGTTAACGCGCCCGCGTCGCTATAAGAGTCGAACTGGTCATCCAGCTCAAAAACCATGCGAAGTGGATTTTCGGTATGTGCGAACGCTTGGAGATGCCAGGTGTTCTTCCCCAGAAAGTTGCCCCTCCCAGCGACCTGCAGCTTAAGTGTCGCCACGTTGTCCAGCTTCGATACGTTTGCGGAGTATTCCAGCACTTCGCCCGTCCTCACCAATGGGGCCGATTCTACGGGGGGTGCGGGTTTCCTGGTCTCGCTGGACACAGGCGATTTTTCCGGCGGGGCATTTTCAGGTTTTTCCGGAGAAGCGGCGGCGTGGAATCCCGGAGGTTCCGCTACTGGCACGTCAGGAAGAGGTTGATTGTTTCTGGCGTGCAGCCAGTAAAAAGCTCCCCCTGCGCAGCCCAGCGCGGCAATTGCTATGATCCCAAGCGTTGTCCGGCGGCTCATGCTTTTTGTGTGACGCTCCCTCGAATCAAATCTTGGTGCGTTCCCCTTCCGTCGTACAATATCTTTTCGCTCGAGGAAATCATCCGGCCTCGTCGGCCGGCTCGCCGCGAACCATCAGCGTACCAAAACGCGAGCCGCTCGTCTTTCCGGGCTCGCGGCGGCGGCAACCAGCCGTTCGCGAAGTGGATCGTTGGCCGCTCCGCGGCCGCAGACCTAGGAGGATTTCCCGAATGCGCTACGTCGTGACGGGCGGCGCCGGCTTTATCGGTTCGAACACGGTGGATGAACTTGTCCGCCGCGGCCACAGTGTGGTCGTTCTCGACGACCTTTCTTCCGGGAAGGAAGAGAACCTCAATGAAATCCGAAACAAGATTACTTTGATCAAAGGCAGCATCACGGACATCGAGATCGTACGGAAAGCCATGCACGACGCCGAATACGTGCTGCACCTTGCGGCCCGAACCTCCGTGCCTCGCTCGGTGAAGGACCCCATTGAAACCAATAAGATCAACATCGATGGCACGCTGAATGTTCTAGTGGCGGCCAAGGAGATGAAGGTAAAGCGCGTGGTCTTCGCTGCATCGTCCTCGGCTTACGGCGAGACGCCTATGCTCCCCAAGGTCGAGACCATGCAGCCACAGCCCATTTCACCTTACGGCGTCACCAAGTACGTGGGCGAACTCTATGGGCAAACATTTGGGCGGTGTTACGGCCTGGAGAATGTCGCGCTCCGCTACTTCAATATTTTTGGCCCGCGGCAGGATCCCAGTTCGCCCTATTCCGGTGTGCTCGCCAAATTCTGTACTGCTTTTCTGGAGGAAACCCAGCCGGTGGTATTCGGGGACGGCCAGCAGACCCGCGACTTCACCTATGTCGAAAACGCCGTGCAGGCCAATCTTCTTGCTTGCGAAGCGCCGAGTGTCTCGGGAAAAGTCTTCAATGTCGGTACGGGGGGACGCACTTCCTTGAACGAAGTCTTGAGCGCACTCGGTAAGATTACCGGCAAGCCTCTGGAAGCGAAGTACGAACCCGCGCGCGATGGCGACATTAAAGATTCTCAGGCGGATATCTCACAAGCGCGGGAATTCCTGGGCTACGAGCCTCAAGTCGCATTCGAAGAGGGATTAAGCCGCACGTTCGAATGGTATCGCTCAACGCAAACAAAAACTCCGGTAAAACAAGAACCAGCCAGTCCCGGCGCCCCAAAATCGTAGAGGGCGCTCGCCGCAGCGAGCGCCCCCATGAATTTCGTTCGATTGCCATGTGAATTACGGTTGTGTCGTCTTGCCGTAGCTCAGTGGATCTCCGGCCTTCGGAACATCGTAATTGTTCCAGAACCACAGCGGCTCGAGCTTTCTCTGCTCCGGCCACACCTGGTTCAGCGTGTCTCCTTCGAACAATTCACCGTTTTTCATCACCCAATGAATGGTGTTCGAATTGTGGATGTCGTCCAGTGGACTCTTGTCGAAAATCACCAGGTCCGCAAGCTTCCCCGGCTCGAGCGAGCCCAGGTCGTCCGGTCTCCCGACAATCTTCGCCCCGTTCACCGTGGCGCACCTCAATACTTCGAGCGGCGTCATCCCGCCGCTGGCCAGCATCCACAACTCCCAGTGATAGCCAATTCCCTGCATTTCGCCGTGGCTCCCCACTCCGACCAGGCCGCCCACGCGCACCAGCTTGGTCATCTGCGCCGCCAGCTTGGGAAACTCGTACTCGTCCTTGCGGAACCATCCTTGGCGGCGCTTGGTTCGCTGGTCGATGATCCGGTGCGGCATGAAATGATTCAGTTTGGCGTTGTCGTGGACTTCGCTGTTCTGGAACCAGTATTCCTCGCCAAACGGGCCGCCGTAGTTCACGATCAGCGTCGGCGTCTCTGCGATTCCGGACTTCGCGATCATCTGCAGCACGTCGTTGTAAAGAGGCGTGATCGGCAAAGTGTGTTCGTTTCCATGGAAGCCGTCGATGACGTGCGTCAGGTTTAGCTTCAGGTCCAGCGCGCCCTCCGTTGTCGGCATCATTTCCAGTTCTTTGGCGGCTTGCACCATATACTGGCGCTGCTTGCGATTCCCAACAACGTAGCTCTTGATGTTGTGCGTGCCGTAATATTTTCTGTATTTCATAAGCACGCCCTTCACTTCATCGGAGGACTGGAAGTTGTTGTCGGAGAAAACGCCGGGTCCCGTCGAGAACGCGCGCAGTCCTATGATGTCGCCGCTGTCCACCAGGTCCTGATACGCAAACATATCGTTAGACCCGGTCTGCACGTCGAGTCCGGAGGTGACGCCGTACGCCAGGTTTGCGAGGAACGACCAGTTCTGCGTATCCAGAATGCCGCGGCGGATTTCCGTCCAGTGTGCATGAGTGTCAATGAAGCCCGGCACAATCGTCTTGCCGGTCACGTCGAACACTCTCGCCCCCGAGGGTGCACTCCCTTTTACGCCTACGCTCTTGATGCGGTTGTTCTCGACGACGATGTCGGCGTTTTTCAAGACTTCATCACCTTTCATCGTCACCACCGTCGCGCCGCGGAGCACAATCGTGCCCTTCGGCGTTTTCCGCGGGACTTCGAGATGAACAGCAATCTCCTGGACCTCTTTTTCCTCTTCCTTCAGCTTTTTTGGTTCTTTTTTCTCTTCTTTCTTTTCATCCTTCTTGGCATCCCCCGATTGGGTTGTGGCGCCCTTTTTATCCCCGTCTTTTTTGTCGGCGTCCTTAGCGTCGGCATCCTTCTTATCGCCTTCTTTCTTCTCATCTTTCGGCGGTTCGAAGGAGATGGCACTCAGGGGCTCGCGAAACAGGCTTGCACCCACAGCCCAGATGATCGTCTTCCCTTGATCGGCCCAGGCAAAGTAGTCGGCGCCAATATCCGTCAGCCGCTTCGCCGGCACGGCGGGCGTCGACACGTTTACCGTTGGCGGTTCACCGCCGACTACCGGCATGGCGATGAGGTAGAGCTGATTCATTACATGCGCAAGCACCCACTGGCCATCGGGGCTTGGTTGAACGTCGTCCGCCGGGATGGGCTCCTCGAAAAAGTAGAGTCCCTGACCTTTCACAACGATGTGCGTGCGCCGGTCCGTTCCGTCGTAGCGCAAGGACACGAGGCCCTGCGGCGTGTACACGTAGATGCGATCCTTCTCATTCGTGAAGTGCGGCCCTCCCGCTCCGCGCGCCGGTAAAATCAAGTTGGCCTCGCCGCCGCTGGAAGGAATCCACACGAGGTCGGCATTTGCCGTTTGTCCGCCATCGAAGGTGCTGTTTTCGCGGTCATAGGCGTTGCCGCGCAGCAGCACGATCTTTGTACCGTCGGGCGACCACGCCGGATTGCTATAAACCGCCAGCGATTTTGACAATTGCACAGGAGTTCCGCCCGCCGCCGGCACTTTCCAGAGCTGCCCTCCCGCGCTCGACCACGTAACGTAGGCGATGGACTGTCCATCCGCCGACCAGGCCGGCTGGAATTCGGGCAAGTTTCCATTCGTCAGCCGCTGCGGCTTTCCGTTGGGCAAGTCCATGGTGTACACGTGCGTCATCGCGGAAAACGCGAGCTTCTGCCCGTCGGGAGATTCCACCGGCTCCATAATCAAGCGCACCCTTAGCGGGCCTTGCTCTACCTTCTGGGGAAAATCCAGCTTGGGGCCAAGTTCCTGTGACACTTGCGCGGTGAACGGAATTGTCTTCTCATTTCCGGTAGCAAGGTCCAGCCGCTTAATTTTCCCATCCTGGTTGTAAATAATTTCTTTCCCGTCAGGCAGGAAAGCGTATCCGGGGAAGACGTCGCGCGTGAAAAGCGATTCCTGGTCGTCGCGTGTCACGGGATATTTCACCCAGCGGTCTTCGCCGCTCTCCAAATTGCGCAAACGGAAACCAGTTTCGGTTTCATAGCGCGTCACGTAGAGAAGCTGCTTTCCGTCCGGCGAGAGCTCCGGGCGAAACGCGCTTTTAATCTGCGTGATGATGACGTCTTCGTCCCCAGTCTTGCGGTCGCGCCGCGCAATATGCCACGTCGGAAACTGCTGGTTGTAAGCGAGCGAACCCAGCTTCGTAGCGTAGTAGAGGTATTTGCCGTCGCGCGAGGCCACCACACCCATGGTGTTCGGGCGCAGATTCCGCGGCGTTGTTGGCGTGGGCTTGGATTTGGTGATTTGCACGCCCGTGCCGCCGTCCACGTGGTACATCCAGATTTCACTTGAGCCGATTCCGAACGCCGCTTTCGAAACGAATATATATTTTCCGTCCGGACTCCAGCTCGGCGACGTGAAATCGCTGTTCGGGTCCTTGGAGACTTGCTTCGCGCCCGTCCCATCCGGATGCATGATCCAGATGTTTTCGCTGCCCTCGCGGTCGGAAATGAACGCGATCCATTGCCCATCCGGCGAAAACTTCGGCTGGTTGTCAAACATCATTCCGCCGGAGATCAGTTTCGCTTGCCCGCCTTCGATCGGCAACGTATAGATGTCGCCGATCAGCTCGAACACAATCGTCTTGCCATCCGGCGAAACATCCAGCGAGAGCCACGTGCCTTCGTCCGTCCTGAACTCGATCTTGCGGTCGGGCTTCAGGGGCAGACCCTTTTTTTCGTCCTTCTTGTCGGTCTTCTTCTCGTCCTTCTTTTCTTCTTGCTTTCCTTTCTCCTGGTCAGCGGCGTCCTGCCGTCTGGTCCCCGCGCTCCGTGCGCTCGCCCCTCCGAAAAAGACCCCTGCCATCATCGCTAGCACAACAAACCACCTCGCTACGCGCAGACTGGGCTGCTTCGCACTCATGCATTTTCCTCCGTAACTTTGTCAAACGTTGAATCTGGAATCCATGGATCGACAACGCCGTAGGCAATCGGCGTGCCGGATGACGCACCCTTTTCCACCCCTTGGACGCACACCACCCAAAACCGTCTCTGTCTCCGGATCCCTGCCGTTCTCGCGCGAACGCAAACCAAGCTCTTCGCTCAGACTCCCCGGCTACCTTTACTCCTCTTCTTCCCCGCCTCTGGTCCCTCGCCCCTGCGGCGGCGCTGGAACGATATGCGGAATCCCCGCGGCATTCATCTTTTTGTTCAGAGCAGGCAGATCTTCCTCCGCGACTGTTTTGACCTGTGCCGTCGCCTCACTGACCAGCGGCGTCAATTCCGCCATCTTTTCCTTCTGTTGTCCACTTGGCGCGGCGACAAATCCATCCAAATCCGCAAGCAGGTCCTGAACCTGGTTCGGCAGCGGGTCGGGCTTCCATTCGAATGGAGGTCCGGCGTTCCCCAACCCCTGGCGCTCGCGAACATACTTCTCCGCCACCATATCCACTTTTTTCTGCAGCTCATCGGCGGACTTGACGATTTCGTCTGGAATCTTCGTCGTATTCGGCTTTCCGGCGTCCTTCTTCCACTGCTCGCGCGCCGTTTTCAGCGCCGTCTGAATTCCCTCGATGGTTCTGCGGTCCTTGTCTGTAGTTTTTGCCAACGCGTAAAGCTGATTGATGGCTTCCCGCCGCACCGTGCGGTCCGTTGCGGAAATCACCACGCGGGAATCTTCTTCGACCGACACTTTTTGCGACGCTTCCTTGTCGCCCGCCTTGATGGTGATCGTGTACTCTCCCGGCTCGACAAAAGGCCCAAGCGGCCCGAATCCGTTCCCTGCAGCAATCGCTTCCTGTTGTTCGGGGGTCGGCTCCGCCGGTGAATCCCAGCGCAGATCCCAGTTCGTGCGGTTCACTCCGGCGGCACCGGGCCCGTCGAACTCGCGTATCACCTTTCCATCCTTGTCGGCCATGCTGATTTTTACTTTGCCTTCTTTTTTCGCGGCCGCATCATCTTTCGGCTTCTCCGCGGCCGCATCCTTACTATCCTTATCGTCTTTCTCTTTCTTCGGCGCTTCCGGCGGCACGGCTTCCTTCAGGTAGTAATTCAGAATCGTCCCGTAGGCTGGATTCTTGGCCAGGAATATTTTCTGCCCCGCGCTCCACCGGCGGTTATGCAGACGCCAGGAAGTCGCCGCTCGCGGGGGAAAGAAATTGAGCGGCGAGGCCGCCACACTCGCATCCATCTTTTCGATGGGCGTCAAATCATCAAAAATCCAGATGGACCTCCCGTGCGTCGCCAGCACCAGGTCGTTTTCGCGCGCCTGAATTTCGATGTCATCCACGGGAACTGTCGGAAAATTATTCCTCAAAGCAGTCCAACTTGCGCCGCGATCCCAGGACACCCACAGCCCAAATTCCGTGCCGGCAAACAACAGGTTTGTATTCCGCGGATGTTCGCGCACCACGTGAACGCTTCCGGCTGCGTCTGGAATCCCGCTGCGGATAGCCTTCCAGCTCTCGCCGTAGTCGTTTGTCGCAAAAATATAAATATTGTAGTCGTCCCCGCGATGGCCATCGAACGCCACAAACGCAGCACCTTCACCCGTCTTTGACGCCACCACGCGGCTCGCATACGTTCCCTTCGGCACGCCGGGAACTCTCGCCGCCACGTTCTTCCACGTCTTCCCGCCGTCACGGGTCACCTGCAGGTTGCCGTCATCCGTTCCCACCCACAGCACATTGGGAGTCAGCGGCGATTCGCTAAGCGTCGTAATCGTCGGATATTCCTGCACGCCGTCGTGCCGCGACAACGTGTTCTTGTCAGGGGTCTTTCCGAACACCTGCAGCTTGTTGCGGTCCACACCGGTCGTCAGGTCGCCACCCAGCCGCGTCCAATTGTCTCCGCGGTCCGTGGACTTGAAGAGGTAGTTGCCGCCGTAATAGATGGTATTATGGTCGTGCGCGGAAATCGCCACCGGCGAATTCCATTGGAAGCGGTAGTGCGGCTCTCCCGCTTTCGCCTCTGGCTTGATCGAGCGCTGCTGCTCCGTGCGCAGGTCGCGCCGGTCGATGTAGCCGTCCTGCGACTCCGTGTAAACGATCCACGGCTCCACGTTATCGATCGCGGCATAAAATCCGTCGCCGCCGTGAATCACCCGCCAGTCCTCATTGGCAATGCCGTCACGTTCCAGCGTCTGGCTCGGCCCGCACCAGCTCCCGTTGTCCTGCAAGCCCCCGCAGATGCGATACGGCTTTTCGTTGTCGAGGCTGACCTCGTAAAACTGCCCGATCGCAATGGTATTGATGAAGTCCCAGGTCTTCCCGGCGTCGTAGCTCCAGTGAATCCCTCCATCCGATCCCGTCAGCATGTGATTCGAATCCGCCGGGTCGATCCACATGGCGTGAAAATCGCCGTGAATCTTCTGCACCCGCTGCGTCGAAAAGGTTTTTCCACCATCCTCGGAATAAAACATCGCTGCGCCTAGCGCCCAGATCCGCAAGTCATTGTTGGGATCGATTCGAACCTGGCTGTAATACGATGGCCGCGGATTCGTGTCGCTCATTTTCTTCCACGTTTCGCCTTTGTCCTCGCTGCGGTAGATTCCTCCTTTCTCGTGCTGCACCAGCGCGTAAACAATGTTCGGATCCTTGCGGTAAATATCCAGCCCGATGCGCCCGGTCTCTCCGCCATTTTCGTACGGCAGTCCTTTCGTCAATTTCTTCCAGTTCGCGCCACCATCGATCGTTTTATAGATCGCGCTGTCGGGTCCGCCCCCGTTATAGCCGTAGGGCGTCCGCCTGCGCTCATACGCCGCGGCATAGAGCGTGTCCGGGCTCTCCGGATCCATAGCGATGTCGCTCACACCCGTGTCGTCGTTGATCTTCAGCACCTGCACCCACGTCTTGCCGCCATCCATCGTTTTATAGACACCGCGCGCCGGGTTCGGTCCCCACAAATGCCCCAGCGCCGCCACGTACACGACCTCCGGATTTTTCGGGTGCACCACGATCCGTCCGATGTGTCGCGTGGCCTCCAGCCCCATGTTCTTCCAGGTCTTCCCGCCATCAAACGACTTGTAAACGCCGTCGCCCCAGGACGAACTTTGCCGGTTGTTCGGCTCCCCCGTCCCGACCCACACGATGGACGGATCCGACGGCGCAATCGCGATATCGCCAATCGTGGATACGGCCTCCTTGTCGAAGACAGGCTCCCAGGTCGTTCCGTTGTTGGTGGTTTTCCAGACGCCTCCGGAGGCTACGCCCACATAGACAATGTTGGGATTGCTCTCTACCACCGCGAAATCGTCGATGCGTCCGCCCATGGTAGCGGGCCCGATCTCACGAAACTCCAGGTTCTTGAGTTTATCGGTGGGTTTCGGCTGGTCGGCGGGGTTCGCCGGCCCGGCTTCCAAGCGCGGGGCAACCCAGATCGCGCCCGCTAGAATCATTACGAGAGCAGTTGAAATCTGCTTCATTCTTATTCTCCTGTAGACAAGGCCCGGCATGTTACTCCTCCTGGCCCGCATCACGCATCATATGTTTCTGGAAAGCAAACGAACCCTGTGCAAACTCAGACGCACCGCCCGGTCGCCGCGTTTCACGCTTCTGCAAAATCGGCGCGCTACCCTTCTCCGCACACCCTTCATTCGGCACCCTCGCCTTCAATTCCCTCCAGCCCCGTGCTAGGCTATCCAACTGTTTTCATTGACTGCATGCTGCTCTTGAATCTTCATCCTCGTGCGCGGACTCTCTCCGCGCCGCGCACTTCTCTATTCCTGACTGCGCTTCTCTTCTTTCTTGCCGGTCCCCAGGCTCCGCTGGCAAACACCCAGCAAGTTCGTCTTCCTCCCTCCAAAACTGGCATTGCTGACCTGGAATCCAGGACGCAAAGCCGCCGCGGCGACATTACCAACGCCGATGGGGACGTGGACATCCACTATGGCGACACCCGTCTTCGCGCCGACCACGTCGAATACAACTCCAAAACCTTCGAAGCCATCGCCAGCGGCCATGTTCAGCTCGACTACAACAACGAGCATCTCGACGCTGATAAAGCGCATTACAACGTCAGCACCGGCCACGGCGTCTTCCAGAATGTCCGTGGAACCATCAAGATCGAACGCCGCCCTAATCCGGCCATCCTGATATCCGACAATCCTCTTTATTTCCAGGCCAGCGACGTTGAGCGCTTTGCCGGCGACGTCTACCTGGTCCATAGTGCCTGGATCACCATCTGCGATCCCGCACATCCCACGTGGCAGTTCTACGCTCCCAATGCGCGCATTCGCCTCAACAAGACCGTCGCGCTTGTGAACGCCAACTTCCGCCTTTTCCGCGTCCCGCTCATCTGGCTTCCTTATGCCACCGCGCCCGCTGGACGAAATGTCCGCGAGACCGGGCTTCTCATACCGGCCATTGGCCAGAGTTCCACCAAGGGCTTCATTCTGGGTGATGCATTGTATATGGCTCCCACGGAGTGGCTGGATGCCACTCTCGGGCTCACGTTCATGAGCCGCCGAGGCCTTGCGGAACGGGGCGAAATCCGCGCCAAGCCTTTCGAAGATACTTCGATTCAGTACAACTATTACGGTGTGGACGACCGCGGCCTGCTTAATCCGAATGGCACCCGCAATCCGCAGGGCGGCGAGCAGCAACGCCTGGAAATCCAGTCCTTGCTTCCCAGAGGCTGGCGGTTCGTCACCGATTTCAATCAACTCTCATCGCTTACTTTCCGCCTGGCTTTTTCCGACACCTACGGTGAAGCCATCACCTCCGATATCCGCAGCGCCATTTTCCTCACCAACAATTACCGCGGCTTCAGCTTCAATTTCGCCGGCCTGAACGACAAGAGTTTCCTCACCCTTCCGACGACCACGACCTCGTCCACCGGAGTCGTCACTACCGTGCCTGCCACGACCGTCACTCTTCGCAATCTGCCCGAAGTTCGTATTGGTTCCGTCGAGCAGGCCCCGTGGAGCAAGGCTCCCGTCTATTTCAGCTTCGACGCCTTTGCTGGCGTCGTGAATCGCGACGATCCAGATATCCAGACTCCCAGTTTCGTCGATCGCTACGAACTTGCGCCTCGCGTAACTGTTCCCCTGCACTTCGGCCCCTGGCTCGGTGTCACCAGTTCTGCTGTCTTCCGCACTACTCGCTACGGCGATTCTCTCAATTCCGCCGGTCAGCTCAGCGGCCTGGCGATCAACCGCAACACCGGCGAGTTCACTGTCGAGATTCGCCCCCCGACTCTCGAGCGCTTTTTCGACCGCACTTCCCTTAAGAAGGACAAATCTCACCGGCGGTACAAGCACACCATCGAGCCGGCCTTCACCTACCATTACGTCACCGGTGTCAACAATTTCGCGGACTTCATCCGCTTCGATGCGGACGCCACCCTGACCGACACCAATGAAATCGAGTACGGCGTCACGCAGAGACTGTTCCTGAAGGAAGGCGACAACCAGCCGCAGGAGCTTATTTCCTGGAGCATCTTTCAGAAGCACTACTTCAATCCGACCTTTGGCGGCGCCATCTTGGACGCCGAGCGCAACGTATTCCAGGCGCTGGACTCCATTTCGCCTTTCGCGTTCGCCTTCGGGCCACGCAACTGGTCGCCGATCGTCAGCGACATCAAGATCACCCCTGGCGGTCCGTACGATTTGGAACAAATCCTCCAGTACGATACTCAGATCCAAAGACTCGTCACCATCGGCACGCTCCTGAAGGTGAAGCCGTTCAGCGAATACTTTGCCACCCTCGCGTACTTCCGTCTGAACGACAATCCGGTGCAGAGTGATTTTCCCGTTCCCCAGCCACCCGGATTCGTCCCTTTCGAGCAGCCACTCTCGAACCAGATTCGCGCGCTGGTCGGCTACGGCAGCGAAACGAGAAAAGGCTTTAATTTCCTCAGCGGCCTTAGCTACGATTTCACCAACAAGATTCTGCAAAACCAGGTCGTCCAGGTCAGTTACAATGGCGGCTGCTGTGGACTCGCCGTTTCCTACCACCGTATCAATCTTGGCCAGGTGCGGACGGAAAATCAGTTCCGTGTCGCGTTGACCATCGCAAACATCGGTACCTTCGGAAACCTCCGGCGCCAGGAAAAGATTTTCTGAGTATGAGCGATTTCAGCCTGGCCTTCGCTTCCATCACGGAAATTGGAAAACTCTTCCGCACGCGCAAACTGTCTCCGGTAGAGCTCACCAGGCTCTTGCTCGCGCGTATCGAGCAGCTCAATCCGCAGCTCAACGCCTTTATCACCGTCACAGCCGATCTCGCCCTCGCACAGGCTAAAAAAGCCGAAGCCGAACTCTTTGCCCCGCGCGGCCGTAAAGCCCGTCGCGACCGCGGCCCTCTCCACGGCATTCCCATTTCTTTGAAGGACAATATCCACACCAGAGGCATTCGCACGACGGGTGGGTCCAAAATATTGTCCGCGTTTGTGCCGGCGCGCGACGCAGTGATAGTTGGAAAACTGAAAGAAGCCGGGGCAATTCTCCTCGGCAAGACCAACCTACATGAATTCGCCTATGGCGTCACATCCAACAACCCTCACTACGGACCCGTCCATAATCCGTGGAACCTCGCGCGCATCCCCGGCGGCTCGAGCGGCGGTTCGGCTGCGGCCGTCGCGGCCGGCCTGTGCTGCGGCAGCATCGGCACGGACACTGGCGGCTCCATCCGCATCCCCGCTTCTCTCTGCGGCGTAGTGGGCCTTAAACCCACCATCGGCCGAGTCAATACGGATGGCGCGGTCCCGCTCTCCCCGCACCTCGATTGTGTTGGACCATTGGCTCGTACGGCGGCAGACGCGGCGCTTCTTCTGGACGCTATACTCGTACGCGGAAAACGTGAACCGCTTTTGAGTTCCGCCTGCAAGTCCTCGTCTCCAATAAAAAAGTTCAAGCTCGGCCTGCCACGTGAATTTTTCCTCGAGGTAATTTCCGGAGACGTCAGGAATGTCTTCGAGGCCGCGCTCCGTTCTTTAAACAAGCTCGGTGCAGCGATCAAAGAAATCTCGATACCTCTTCTGAAGGAGACCGAAGACGCCGGAAACGAAATTGCTTGGCCCGAAGCGACCCACTACCACCAGCAAGCAGGCTGGTTTCCCGCCCGCGCCGCAGAGTACGGCGAAGACGTTCGTTCGCGCCTTGAAATCGGAACTAGAGTTTCCGCTATGGTTTATCTGCAGGCTCTCGAATTGCGCAACATATTCATCCAGCAGCTCCACCTGGCGATGGCCGATGCCGGCGTCGACGCCCTGGTCGTTCCAACCACCCCGATCACCGCCCCGCTCATTGGTGAAGAAACATCGCGCCTCAATGAAAAGGACTACCCCACCCGCGCCCTGCTGCTGCGGAACAACCGCCCCGCCAATCTAGCTGGCGTCCCCGCCATCTCCATCCCCTGCGGCTTTACTCCTGACGGTCTGCCCGTTGGGCTCCAACTCATCGCCGCGGTGACCGATGAATTTCTCCTGTTGCGCATCGCCCACGCATTCGAACGCGCAAATCCTCAAACGATTCGCCCCCGTTTAGGCGCCGGGCTTTAGCCCCGCTCGCATTCTCCATTTCTCCGGCAACCAGTCACTTCACCTTTCTTCTGCAACAGCGCCGCGCGCCTTCATGATCCAACTGCCGATTACGTATCCCAGCGTCCCCGTTACCATTCCCGCGAGAACATCCACCACGTAGTGATACCGTCCCCAAATCGTCGAAACGCACATACTCAACACCAGCGGCGCCATCACCCAGAACAGCCAGCGCCGGTGCCGCCACGCTCCCCAGAGCGCCGCCACCGATCCCGCCACGTGCTCTGAAGGAAACGCCGCGCCGTGCACGCGGCCGAAGTGTTCAACGAAATTGATCGTCGCCGTCACCGGCCCGCCTTGCAATGGCCCGTGCCAAGCCCCTGCCATTGAAAACCACGGGCTCTCAATCGGAAACAAAATCGCAATCACATAGCCGATTGCGTAGCCCACCGCCGAATACGTCATCACCGACCAGTACCCGCGCCAGTCCCGCCAGTAGTACAGAACGCCGCCCAGCAACAGCAGATACGTAAAATAAGTGAGATACGCGAACTGCATGAATTCATTCCGCGCCGGTGTTGCAAACTGCTCCAGCCACACCGTTGGATGCACGCCCGTCAGCCAGTAATCCGCGGCGATCAATTTCGCGTCCCGCCAGGCAGGCGAGACTAGATGCACCAGTTTTCCCAGCTCCTCAAAACAAAAAAGAAAAAACAGGTGCGGATACCAGTACCGCCAGAAATGCCATGACCTTTGAGCAACAGTAGGACAGACATTCCTGTCTGTCCTGCTTCGAGCTTCCGCGCGGCACAAACACAAAATCAACGCGGCCACAAATACCTGAACTCCAATCAGTCTCGCGGGGTGCGCAAGATTTTCCGCGAACAGCACGATCAACGAACTCGACACCGCCAAATAGCCCAACGCCACCCATTCGAACGCTCCGCACGCCTCCCACGTTGCTGCCGCCCGAGCAATCCATCGCGCGATTCCTTGTCCATCCGCTTCGAAGCTGTCCGCACGCACCTCCGCGCGCCAGACGATGCGCGCTTCGTTCCCTTCGCCATTCTGTCTGTGCACGTCATTCATTCTGCGTTCTCCACGCTCCCAAATTCCATCAGACACACTAATTGAAGTCCGCAAAACAGGGTGCGGCCTTATGCGATCATCCTGGGCAGCGCTTTTTTATGTTCAATTTCTCTGCGCACTCTGCGTCTCTGCGCTAAATCTTCTTTTCCAACCCAACTAAGGGAAGGCCAACCAAGCATTCGCGTGAGCCGCCCAAGCTCCGCCGCCGGATTCACCGCGAAAGGCCGTCCAACTGCCGACAGGAGCCAGCGGTCATCTGCGCTATCGCCGTAAGCGTAAGACTCAGCCAAGTTCAGATTCATCTCCAAAGCGATTCTTTTCGCTGCCCGCCCCTTCGCTGCTCCAAACATCGCTTCGCCTTGTATCCTTCCAGTCCAGTGGCCATCTACCTCCTCAAGCCGCGTTGCGCGCACTCGGATCGCTAGAAAAATTCCCCGCGCAGCTAACTCCGATTCCAGAGTTCGAGCTGCAGCCTGCAACAATGGCTCCAGTGTCCCGCTCAGCAGCACAATCCGATGCCCCTTTCCCGCATGCCACGCTATTCGTTCGAGCCCTTCTCTATAAAATTTGGGAGCGGGGTTTAGCCCGGCTGTGCTCCACGGATTCACTGCGATTCCGCGCAAATACATCTTGTTCGTTTGCACCATCCTGCTGACCCCGCGTGGCGCCAGCTGCACCGCGTCCCTGAACCACAGCAAATAGTTTTTCGCAGGAATCGCTCTCCGGTAGCGCAGCATTCCGAAAAATCTCCGCTCCAGCGATGGCGGCGCCACCAATGTTCCATCCAAATCAAAAAACGCCGCGACTCCTCCACTCTTCTCCTTTATTTCCCTCGCCTCCTTTACTTCCTCTGCCTCCACGCGCGCCCTCACATCGCCCCCTGAGCCGCGCGCTTCACTCTGTGCGCCGGGCCTACGCTTCCCGTGATGTACTTCCATCCTTCCAGCAGCACCGGCAGCCCGCGCACGAGGCAAAACGTCGCCGTCATCCACGTCAACACATGCGCGCCCACGCGAATTATCATGTGCGCGTCGGCCGCGAGCTCCCCCACCAATGCCACCGGCCCGCGCGTCAGTGCCAGCTCCAGTCCCAGGTAGCAAAAGCAGAGGCATTTCATCGCCGCATACAACCCGCGGCTCCAGCGCGAAGTCACCAGCGCTCGTCCCCACCAGGTTTGCAGCATCGCGCTCGCTCCCCAACCGGAACGTCCCGCTTTCATCGCCAGCCCACGCAGAAAATCCGTTGCCGCTCCGCGCGCAAAGAACAAAATTGGCAGCCACAGTGAGACCATCCCCACCACCGCAAAATAGGTGAAGTACACGTTCTCGATCATCCGGTCGCCCAGGATGTCCAGTTGCGCCCCTATCGGCGTGGCCATCTTCTTCTTCCGAGCGATGTGCCCGTCGAGCGCATCCAGCGCTATCGCTGCGACCGTCAATCCCACCGCCGCCAGGTTTGCCCACGGCCCTCGCCCAAAGAGGCACACCGCTGCGAACCCAACGACCACCCGCAGCAAAGTCACCTTGTTTGGCGTCCATTGCACACTCACCTGCTGAGCGCCTCCCGTCCGCATCACTACCAATGGCAACCCCCCTGCCATTCACTGCATCCACAACCCGCCTATAATGAATCACTTACAGTCACCTCCTGCTCCAGCTCCCGCGCCTCGCGCAAGCCATTTCCTTCACTTGGCGCCTATTGCCTTGAGGTTTCGCCCGTATCTCTTTTTTCTTCCGCGCCACGTCTAAGGATATGGTCCGCAGCCTGCCGAGGGAATGGTTCTGGCAATTCTGGGATTCTAGTAATTAGAGGTATGATTCGACTATGACCGATGTTTCTCTAGCAGCAGCCTTTCTCGCCGGACTGGTTTCGTTTCTCTCGCCCTGCGTACTGCCCCTCGTTCCCGGCTACATCTCCATGCTCTCCGGCATCGGTATGGAGCAACTCCGCAAAGGCGAAGTCCCCAGCTCCAGCTTGTTGGGCTCCTCGCTCTCCTTCATCGCCGGCTTTTCTATCGTCTTCATCTCTTTTGGAGCATCCGCAAGTGCCGTCGGGGTTTTCCTCAAACAGAATCGCAATACACTTACTCCCATCGCCGGTGCGCTGATCCTTCTTTTCGGTCTCCATCTTCTTGGCCTGCTGATCAAGCTCAATCCCCGGGCAGGCATTATTTTCGGTGTCATTCTCGTCGCCTTCGGCATTGCTTCTTGGGTGCGCCATGCTCCTCTGTTTGCGGGATTTGGCGCTCTTCACTTCTTCTCGCTCTCCATCATTGGCTTCTTCGGTCCCGCTCTTGCCCGCTGGCTCAACCGTGACGTCCACCTCCAGAGTTCGGTCGCACAGCCCAGCGCCTGGAGTGCCTTCATGCTGGGGTTTGCCTTCGCTTTCGGCTGGACTCCCTGCATCGGCCCCATTCTCACCACCGTACTTACTATTGCCGCCGCGAGCGACAAGATTCAGCGCGGCGTCCTTCTCCTCGCCGTTTACTCCGCTGGTCTGGCTATTCCATTTCTCCTCACAGCTCTTGGCATCGGCAAGTTCATGACGTTTTACAAAAACTTCAGAAAATATCTTCACGCCGTCGAACTTTTCAGCGGCGCTCTTTTGCTTTTCGTCGGAGCCTTGGTTTTCGTCAACAAACTGACCTGGCTCACGGCAAAACTGAGTTTCTTGAACGTTCTTGTTTTGTGGCTTGAGCGCATCCTGACGAGCGGAACGGGGAGTACGGCGTTCTGGCTGGCAGTCGGGGTGGCTGTCCTGGCGGTTGTGGTTTTCGCCGTAGCTCGGCGTTGGGAAAAGATTGCTTCCTTTCAAGGAAGCAAGACCGTTTTGGCCGTGATCACCGTCATCGTGCTCATTATCGGCACCTACTACGCCGATAAGGCCACGCGCGTCAAAGCCACTGCGAAGAACGACGGCCCGGTGGCTGACAAGATCCTCGACCAGCCCGCTCCCGACGTGACCTTCAAGGACCTCGAAGGCAAAGACTCCACTCTTGCGCAATACAAGGGCAGAGTCGTTCTCGTCAATTTCTGGGCTACCTGGTGCGATCCCTGCTATGTCGAAATCCCCTGGCTTATCGAGATGCAGCAGAAGTACGAACCGAAAGGCTTCACCGTACTCGGTATCTCCATGGATGAAGAAGGCAAGAGCGCTGTCGTTCCCTTCCTCGCCAAGGAGCGTTTCAACGTCAACGGCCAGAAACTCCCCATGAACTACCCCATCGTCATCGGCAACGACGCCGTGGCCGACAAATTCGGCGGCCTTCTCGGCTATCCCACCAGCTTCCTCATCTCTCGCGACGGCAAGATCATCAAGAAAATTCAGGGCCTCGTCAGCTACGAAGAAATCACCAAGGCCATTGAATCCCAGTTGTGATTCTCTCTAGTTGGGCCGCCCGAGCCCTGTTCCTCGGCCCGCCTCTCTTGCCCCCAAAAATTCACTCATGTACCCTGAACTCATGCTTGACGAAAAGGACTTTCAGCGAAAAGCGGATGCTGCGTTCGAAGATCTCAAGAAACGTCTGCTCATCCTTGGCGATGAGCATGGCTTCGACGTCGAAGGCGAGAGCGGGAAACTCGAGGTTATTTTCGAAGAGCCCGAGGAAGCCAAGTTCGTGATCTCGCCAAATACGCCCGTTCGCGAAATCTGGATCTCCGCGCTCTCCACCAGCTTCAAACTGGGTTGGAACGACCGAAAGCAGGCCTTCGTACATGAAAAATCCGGCGAAGATTTGCACGCCGTCATGAACCGCGTTGTCTCCCAGCAGCTAGGCACCCAGGTGAAACTGTGAAATTCCCAGCTAAAATATTCCAGATTACCTCTTTGGTAATTTGTTGCGCGGTCTGGCAGGCCGCGCTGTCGCAGGTTCCCTCCGGCCGCGATGTCGTCAAGCCGGAAATCTACGTCTCGCTTGAACCCGCGGCGCGTGGCAGCTCGTTCCAGGTCGCTGTGGTCATGAAGATTCGCCCCGGCTTCCACGTCAACGCCCGCGAAAAATCCGAGGACTACCTCATCGCCACCGATCTAAAGTCCGAACTCCCCGCCGGCTTCCAGGGCGGCGAAGTTTCCTATCCCAAAGGCAAACTCGAAAAATTCACCTTCACCAAAATCCCGCTCAACGTTTATCAGGACACCGTCACACTCAAACTGCCGGTCACTGCCCTCGCGAATGCTCCGCTCGGCAAGCAGCACATCGCGCTGAAGCTGCGCTACCAGGCCTGCAGCAGCGAAATCTGCCTGCCGCCGACGACGCTCCCTCTCGACGCCACCATCAATATCGCTGCCTCTTCAAAACCCGCTCACCCGGAAATTTTTTCAAAACCATAGGCCCACGCGGGTCAATCTTGGAATTGACCTTGAACACCCGCCACGAACTGCAATTTTTTTTGAGGGAGAATTTGAGTCAGGATTTGCCGAAGCCGGCCACCGCTTCGCGCAGCCGCCCGACAACGCGCTGTTGTCCGAGAACCACCATGGTATCGAATAGTGGCGGGGCCACGGCTTGCCCGACAATCGCCACGCGTGTGGCGTTGATCAACAAACCTGCTTTTACTCCCCCCGCTTCGGCAACCGCTCGCGAAGCGTGATCGCACGCATCGTGATTCCACTTCGGGAGCGCTTCCAGCGCGTCGGCCAGCTTCGCGAGCAGCTCAGGAACTTTTGGATCTTTCCAGAATTTTCCCTTGGCCGCGGGACCACACGGGAAATCGTCGGTGAAAAATGCCCGCGACCACGAAGAAAAATCCGGCAACAGCCGGATGCGCGGTCGCAGCAGATCCACTGTCTTCGTCAGCCACGCATGATCCCGGCCGTCGGGGCCCGGCGCGGCGCCAACTGCCCACTCCGGCTTCCACAAGCCGCTGCGCTTCAGTTCATTTTCGACTTCGGGAAGCAGCTCCTCGATCGGAAGCTGTTGCAGATACTGCGTGTTGAACCATTCCAGTTTCGGGCGGTCAAAAACCGCGTTCGTGCGGCTCACTCCCTCAAGCGAGAACTTTTGCAGCAAATCCTTTGTCCGCAGAAATTCTTCATTGCCGCCCGGCGACCAGCCCAGCAGCGCGAGGAAATTCCGGAACGCTTCCGGCAAAAATCCTTCCGCGCGGTACATGTTCACGTCGGTAGCGCCGTGCCGTTTCGAAAGCCGCCTTTTGTCCGCGCCCAGGATCAGCGGCACATGCGCAAACACCGGTGGTTCCGCGTCCAGCGCCCGGTACAACAATACTTGCTTTGGTGTATTCGAAATGTGGTCCGCGCCGCGAATCACATGCGAGATGCGCATGTCGATATCATCGACCACTACACCCAGCTGGTACATGGACTGCCCGAACTCCTCGTCGCCTTTCGCGGATCGCAGCAGGACGAAATCCTCGATTTCGTCGTTCGAAAACTCGCTCTCTCCGAACACCGCATCGAAAAATTTCGTCGTGCCACCCAGTGGCACCTTGAAGCGGACGGCCGGCTTTGCACCCGGCGTCGATGGTATTCCATCGCGGCAGGTGCAACGCGTCACGCGCCGTGGCCCGCCGGCTTTCGGCTCCTCGTCCTGTGCCGGTTCGGTATGGTCTCCTCCAGCATATTTTTCCGCCGGGCAATAACACAGAAATGCGCTGCCGTTCGAAAGACACTTCTTGGCCGCCGCGCGATACAATCCCGTTCTCTGCGACTGGTAAAAAGGGCCTTCATCCCAGTCCACGCCGAGCCACTGCAACCCATCCAGGATTCCCTTCACCAGTTCCGGCTTGTTGCGCTCCGCGTCCGTATCCTCGATGCGCAGCACCATGGTACCGCCCTGGCGCCGCGCGAACAGCCAATTGAACAGCGCCGTGCGCGCCCCTCCGACATGCAAATATCCAGTTGGGGAGGGCGCAAATCGCACCCGCACTCCCGGCGTCTTGTTCGCTGTTTCGCTCATCACCTGTGGTGTGTTTCCATCCTGATGGA
>Ga0210405_10000046_pt1 | contig 155513 bp, 144 predicted proteins | sample IncBWH11MmetaG_FD_155492 | JGI IMG/M metagenome (GOLD analysis project Ga0210405, IMG submission 155492) | Forest soil microbial communities from Barre Woods Harvard Forest LTER site, Petersham, Massachusetts, United States - Inc-BW-H-11-M | ecosystem: Environmental > Terrestrial > Soil >... | reverse complement strand
GCTGCCGGAAAGCCCAAGCTGGTCGCCTTGATCGCCGTCGCTCGCAAGCTGCTCACAATCCTCAACGCCATGCTCAGGACCAAAACGCCATGGCAACCCGCTTGACAGCCAACACAGTCGCTCACCCCAACCCTCTCCCACAAGGGGAGAGGGAGCACAGCTGCGCTGGGGCTATAATCAAGCCGAACTTCATCGCGCTATGGTGGGACCTGCCACCTGCATCCGCTGACGATCGGCCATCGCCGAATGCAGGCGATCAGCTTCGCTTCGCAATCTTTTGAAAAAGCCAAATTCGCCCATGGGGCGCACCCGATAGCGTGATGTTCGACAGCGTCTCGCCCTCCGAGGCGATCACGCCGCGCGGTCGTCGCGCCGAAAATCTTCCTCGTCGGCGAGGCGGGTCCAGTATTGCGCGAAGCTCCACAAGCGGCGTGCTTCGTTGGCGTCCTTTTCGGTCCTGGCCTGGTGGGCGGCCTCGGCTGCCCATTTCCTGAGCTTTGACTCTTCCGCCATGTCCGCCTCGCTCAACTCGGCTTGCCCTTATGTACGGTGCAGTGCGGAAAAGGTTCAACACGCTTTTGCCGGCAGGATGCACAAATGAAAGGCACGCATCGTCCCGGCCAGTGTCGCGGTTCCGACTCTTGTACGACGTTGCCGCACGCACTTTTACGAACGTCGGAACCAAGGGACACTGGCAGCTCTACGCTTCCAGTGTGGCTCAGGATTTGACGTTCCGACAACGCACTCGCGGCGCTACACTAGCAGGGCTTCAGCGGCCGCCATCGCGCGTTGTACGCCAGAATTCCCGATATTTGCGGGTAAACCTTGCGGTAGCCGGTCACAGGGCTCGTCGTCACAACGTCAGTGGCATTGCCTTCGATGGTGATGACTTCCTGTATCTCGGCGACCGTCGAACGGGGACGCGGAAACACGACCGTTTGCGGAACGGTGCTTAGCCTAATGGGCGGCGAAAGATAATCGCCTTCGCGGAATCGTATCGTGCCGCTTCCGGTCTCCGTCGACACGAGAATCATGAGCGGCAGATTTTCGCATTGATTGACCGGCTGCGCCGGTTGAACCGGCATCGCCGCGGGCGAAGGATTGCTGGTCAGGGTCGCCATCATCAGCGCGCAGCCAACCAGCGCTGCGCCAAGTCCGGCCACTGCGGCCGAGCTTCCCGCCCGAGCCTGCGAATTCGTATTCTGCATGACGACCTCCCCATTTGATGGGGCAGGAATAGCGGGAGGATCGTCCGCCGTATGTGATCAAGCGCACATTGCGGGGAGCCCGGAAGGCAGGCCCGAGGCTGGCCGCCTGCCGAAGCGAAGTCCGGCCTCAGGGCTTTGCGATCTTGTCCCACAGCCAGCGCGCCACCGTATCCGGCGAGGACGCATCGTTGCCGCCGGCGGCGCGCAAATTGGCCTCGCGCATGTCGGAAATATCGATGCGGCCGAGCAGGGGTTGCAGGGCCGATCGCAGCGCCTGGTCGCCGGCGCGCTTGGGTGAAATCAGCACGATCGCGTCATAGGGCGGGATCGCCTGCCTGGGGTCGCCGAGCGCCACGAGATCGTATTTCGAAATCAGCCCGTCGCTGGTATAGCCCGCAATCACGTCGACTTCGCCGGAAGCGGCTGCGGCATACATGAAGTCCGGCTGCATCTGCCGCTGCGCGCGAAACTTCAGCCCATAGGCCTGCCGCAGGCTTTCCCATTCCGGCCGCGAGAAGAATTCGTAATCGGCGGCGATCGACATCGTCGGCGCCTGCGCAGCAAGATCGGCGATCGTGCGGATATGGAGCGCTTCAGCCCGCTTCTTCGGCATCACCAGCGCATAGGCATTCTCGAAGCCGAGCTCGCCCAGCAGCGTCACGCCTTGCCGTGCCAGCATCGTCTTAAGTTCGGCGAGCAATTCGGCCCGCGGCCTGGTTTCACTGATGTGAAACTGGTTGACCCACAGTGTGCCGGAATAATCGACATAGACGTCGATGTCGCCGTTGAGGAGAGCCTGATAGATCACGTTGGAGCCGAGCCCTTCGCGCGTGGTGGCGGAAAGTCCGGCGCGCGCGAGGCGCTGTGCGATCAGCGCCGACAGCACGTATTGTTCGGCAAAGGTCTTGGCACCGACGACATAGGCCGCCCTGCCCGCCATTGATGGCACCAGCGTTGCCGCAACCAGTGCGGCGATGCCGAGGGCGCCGAGGCCGGCGCGGACGCGGCTGCGCGCGCGAATCCCGATCTCGATCAGGGCCAAAAGCTGGTCCACCGCGAGCGCCAGCAGCGCAGCGGCGAGGCAGCCGAACAGCACGAACACCCAATTCTGGGTTTGCAGGCCGGCAAAGATGTAGTTGCCAAGACTGGTCTGGCCGATCGGCGTCGACAGCGTCGCGGTGCCGATCACCCAGACCGCGGCGGTGCGGATCCCCGCCATCATCACCGGAAGCGCCAGCGGCAATTCAACCGAGACCAGCGACTGCAGCTCGGTCATGCCAACGCCCTGGGCGGCCTCGAGGATCGAAGGCTCGACGCCGTTAAGGCCCGTGATCGTGTTGCGCAGCACCGGCAGCATCGAATAAAGCGCAAGAGCGAGCACGGCGGGCAGAAATCCGAACGCGGAGAAACCGAAGCCGAACCACTGAAGCGACACCGATGAAAGCGCGAGCAGCAGTGGATAGAACAGCGCCAGCAGCGCCAGCCCCGGCACCGTCTGCACGATGCTCGCAAGCCCAAGAAGTGCGCCGCGCATCAAGGGGCGGTTGCGTGCGGCGATCGCGAGCGGAAGGCTCACGGCAAGGCCGAGCGCCAGCGCCGCGACGCTGACCCGCACATGACTGCCGAGATAGTCCGGCAGATGCGCCAACGCCTCGCCCCAGCGCGGGTCGGAAAAAAGACTCATGCCGCGCCATCCCGCGGCAACAGGACGTTGAGCCGCTCGGTCTGCCGCCGCGGCGTGCGCAGGAGCTCGTTGACGTAACTGTCCCGGCTTTGCGACAGCTCTGCCGGCGTGCCTTGCGCCAACAGTCGCCCGCCGCGCATCACCGCAATACGGTCGGCGAGCAGTATGGCTTCGGTCATGTCGTGGGTAATCATGACCGTGGTCAGTTCAAGCTTCCTGTGCAGCGCGCGGTAGTCCTCGCTGAGCGCATCGCGGGTGAGGGGGTCGAGCGCGCCGAACGGCTCGTCCATCAGCACGATCTTCGGGCGCGCCGCGAGCGCGCGCGCCACGCCGACGCGCTGGCGCTGGCCGCCCGACAGTTCATGCGGAAAGCGATCGCCGAATTGCGCGCGTTCGAGCCGCACCAGAGCGAGCAGTTCGTCGACGCGTGAAGCGATCTGCTCTGCCGGCAAATTCAGAAGCTTTGGCGTGATGCCGATATTCGCATCGACGCTCATATGCGGAAAAAGCCCGCCGCTCTGGAAAACGTAACCGATGCGGCGGCGCAACGCGACCGGGTCGGCGTCGCGCACGTCCTCACCTTCGATCGTGATGTGTCCGGTGTCGGCATCGATCAGACGGTTGGCCAGCCGAAGCAGGGTGGTTTTGCCCGAACCGGAGCCGCCGACGATGCACAGGAATTGCCCCCTCTCGACTTCGAGCGAGACGTCGTCGACGGCCGTGACGCGGCCGCCGTCAAAACTTTTTCCCACATGCGCGAAGGCGATTGGAGGGGGCATCATTTCAGTCTGACCCAAGGCGTTTCATTCGCCCAGATGGATAGTCGCATGCGAACATGTGCTCTCTCTCATCCCTCCCCCACGAGCGTGAGCGAGTGGTGGGGAGGGATGACGCGAGTGAAACGAGCGTCGGGGTGGGGGGTGCAAGAAAGGCCCCCCACCCTGGCCTTCGCTTCGCTTCGGCCTTCCCTCCCCACCGCTGCGCGGGGGGAGGGATCAAACATCGATCCAGCAACACCACCCGCCGGTCCTCGTTGAACTTGTCCTTCGCAGGCGCTAAGCCACCCTCTCAACCTTGGGGGAAGCGCGTGGATAAAGCAACGCCGACGGCGGTCGCACTCGATGATACGACCGTGGCGTTTCGCCTGGTCGATGACCGCGTTTATACGGCGGTCAAGGAAGCGCGCCTTGCGGTCGAGCAGGGCGAGTTCGTCGCCATTGTCGGGCCCACCGGATGCGGGAAATCGACCCTGCTCAATGTCGCCGCCGGTCTGTTGCGGCCGCTCTCGGGCAAGGTGCGGATTTTCGGGCTTCCGCTTGCAGGGCTGAACCGGCAGGCCGGCTATCTGTTCCAGGCCGATGCGCTGTTTCCCTGGAAAACCGCGATCGATAATGTCGCCATCGGGCTTGAGATCGAAGGCACGCCGCGCGCAGAGGCGCTGGAGGAGGCGCAAGCCTGGCTCGCTTCCGTCGGGCTTGGGGCATTCGGCAATCGCTATCCGCACATGCTCTCGGGCGGCCAGCGCAAGCGCGTTGGCTTGGCGCAAGTGCTGATCCGCGATCCGAAGATCCTGCTGATGGACGAGCCGTTCGGGCCGCTCGATGCCCAGACCCGCCAGATCATGGGCAATCTGCTGCTTGAGTTGTGGAATGCCGACCGCAAGGCGGTGTTGTTCGTCACCCACGACCTCGAAGAGGCGATTGCGCTGGCGGACCGCGTGGTGATCATGTCGGCGGGGCCGTCGGCGCGGATCATCGGCGACTGGCGGGTCGAGCTGCCGCGCCCGCGCGACATCATGGAAGTGCGTCTGGCAAAAGAATTTCACGCGCTTCACCGCGAAATCTGGAGTGTCCTCAAGGACGAGGTGCTCAAGGGCTATGCGCAATCGTCGCAGACGGGCGCAGGAGCCAGATGATCTGGCGCGTGGCTTGGCGTTTTCGCCGTCCCCGCGCACGCGGGGACCCATAACCATCGGCGTTTGTTGGCAATGAAGCTCTCTGCCACCTCGGCCAACGATAGGCGGCGGCGTATGGGTCCCTGCTTTCGCCGGGACGACCTCGGGTCGGCTTGGCGAGTCACAGCCGCTGGTGATGATGACTTGCCTTGATCTCGCAGCGTCCGTGGCTACACTCCGCCCGCCAAAAGCGGCCCTCGAAGCCGACCGTCAAAGGCAAAACTCAAAAGCAAAACCCAAGGGCAAAACCCAAAGGCAAAACAAAGGGGAAAATCTCATGCTTCTACGTGCTTCAATCCTGGCCGCCTCGATCGCTGTTGCAGCCCTGTTCGCCTCGCAAGCGGCCAGCGCGCAAGGCGTGTTCACGCTGTCGTCACCGAGCTTCAAGGACGGCGAACGTCTGGCGACAAAGAACGCCGGCAACAACAAGTCCAATCCGAATTGCGTCGGTGAGAACGTTTCGCCCGCGCTGTCCTGGTCGAACCCGCCTGAAGGCACCAAGAGTTTTGCGATCCTGATGTTCGACCCCGAGGGGCGTCCGCCCGGCGGCGTCAGCCATTGGGTGGCCTACGGCATTCCGGCCTCCGTCACCGGCTTTGCCGAGGGCGAAGTGTCGAAGCCGAGCGACAAATATGTCGGCGGATCGAGCCTGATGAAGCTGCCGAACTATTTTGGACCATGCACGCCGCCCGGACCGCAGCACCACTACACCTTCACGCTGATGGCGACCGATCTCGAGCCGACGGCGCTCGCAGCCGGGCTGACGCGGGACGAGCTGATCAAGGCGCTCGACGGCCATGTCAAGCAGGCGACCGGCCTGATCGGCACGTTTTCGAAGCCGTAAAGCGATTGCGTTTGCACCCTCCAACATCCGTGGAAGGGCTAAATCAATCCTCTCGTCGTCCCCGCGCACGCGGGGACCCATAACCACCGGCGCTTGTTGTTGCAGAAGTCATTTGCCACATTGCCCAAACGATAGGACGCGGCGTATGGGTCCCTGCTTTCGCAGGGACGACTCCGGAATGGCATCTCAACCATGTCGCGCGTGACGCTTCTCGCTTTGCAGGTGCTGGTCGCGGTCGTTGGCCTCGCGCTATGGCAGCTCTTCGCCACGGTGCCGATCTTCGGCCACATATTGTTGCCGCCGTTCTTCTTTTCCAACCCGGTCGATGTCGGAGGCCAGATCGTCGACTGGTTCCGAACCGGCGTGATCTGGAAGCATCTTGCAATCACGCTTTGGGAATCGATTCTGGCTTTCGTGATCGGCTCGCTCGGGGGTGCGGCGGTCGGATTCTGGTTCGCGCGCCAGCCGATCGTCGCCGCGGTGTTCGATCCTTACGTGAAAATGGCCAACGCCTTGCCGCGCGTGGTTCTGGCGCCGATCTTCGCCCTGTGGCTGGGCTTGGGCATCTGGTCGAAAGTCGCGCTCGGCTTCACGCTGGTTTTCTTCATCGTCTTCTTCAACGTGTATCAGGGCGTCAAGGAAGTATCAGCGACGGTGCGCGACAATGCGAGAATGCTCGGCATGAACGAGCGGCAGTTGATGCGCCATGTCTACTGGCCCTCGGCGCTGTCGTGGATGTTCTCCTCGCTGCACACCTCGGTCGGCTTTGCGGTGGTCGGCGCTGTCGTCGGCGAATATCTGGGTTCCGCTGCAGGTCTCGGCTATCTGATCCAGCAGGCGGAAGGCGTGTTCGACGTCGCCGGCGTTTTCGCCGGCATGTTCGTGTTGTCGATCTTTGTCATCCTCATCGACTTCGGCGTTACCCTGGTCGAGCGCCGCCTCCTGGTCTGGCGGCCGGATGCGGGCGAGGCGAGGGGGTAGGATTCGGCGGCAAATTATATTGTCGTCCCGGCGAACGCCGGGACCCACAACCACCGGCGGATATTGTTGCGACCAGTCGCCAAACGGCATTTTCAAAACGATGAATCACGCGGTAGGGATCCCGGCTTTCGCCCGGACGACGTAGAAGAAAGTCGCCTTCTCACCGCCTCCGCGCTGCTCTATGTTGCGCCCCGGGCGAAGCGCTCACGGAGGGAAATCATGAGAATGACCTTGCAAAAACTCGCCGCGACCGTGCTCGCGCTATTCCTGATTTCCGCGCCCGCTTCCGCACAGAGCAAGGTAACGATCGCCGTCGGCGGCGGCGCCTGCCTGTGCTATTTGCCGACGGTCCTCGCCAACCAGCTTGGCGAATACGAAAAGGCGGGGCTGAAGGTCGATCTCGTCGACCTCAAGGGCGGTTCCGACGCACTCAAGGCGGTGCTCGGCGGCAGTGCGGATGTGGTGTCCGGCTATTTCGACCACTGCGTCAATCTCGCCGCCAAGAAGCAGGAGCTGCAATCCTTTGTCGTTTACGACCGCTATCCCGGCGAGGTTCTGGTGGTGTCGCCGACACATACCGCCGAAATCAAATCGATCAAGGATCTTGCCGGCAAGAAGGTCGGCGTCAGCGCGCCCGGCTCCTCGACCGATTTCTTTCTCAAGTTTCTCCTGAAGAAGAACGGCATCGATCCGGCAAGCGTCGCGGTCATCGGCGTCGGCCTGGGTGCGACCGCGGTGGCGGCGATGGAGCAGGGCCAGATCGATGCGGCCGTGATGCTCGATCCCTCGGTCACGGTGCTGCAGGCCAGCCACGGCGACCTGCGCATCCTCTCCGACACGCGCACGGCGAAGGATACGCTTGACGTGTTCGGCGGCGAATATCCGGGCGGCGCGCTCTATTCGACGGCGGCGTGGGTTGCTTCGCACGAGAAGGAAGCCCAGGCCCTGACGAATGCGATCCTGAACACGCTCAACTGGATCCACACCCATTCGGCCGAAGACATCATGGAGAAGATGCCGCCGGAAATGGTCGGCAAGAGCAGGGAGCTTTATCTCGCAGCGCTGAAGAACACGATCCCGATGTATTCGCAGAACGGCAAGATGGATCCAAAAGGAGCGGACGCCGTGCTTGCGGTATTCAGCGTCGGTTCGCCCGAAGTCGCCAGGGCCAATATCGATGTCAGCAAGACCTGGACCAACAAGTTCGTCGATGCCGCGAAGAAGACGACGGGCACGAATGCGAAGTAGGATTTTGCCACTCAGCCCGTTTCTCGAGACGGCATGACCTCTCCCGTCATCCACCGCGTCACGGCGCTCGATCTCCCGGTGCGACCTTTTGCCTGGCCGTTCGCGCAGGCGCGGCGCGCCGAAATAGAGGTGCATTTTGCAGAGCGACAGCGCGAGCGGCCGAAACTCTGGAACGGCCGCGTGTTGATCGGGCGCAATCCGGAATTTTCCGAAAGCCGCTTCAGCGCCGACTATTTCGAGGTCGATTTCGCAAGCTTCCTGGCGTGGCGCGACTGGGGATTCCCGGACCGCGGCGTCTTCAACGGTTTTGGCATGGGCGCGGTGCGGTCGTCGGATGGCGCGTTCGTGCTCGGCGAAATGGCGCAGCATACCGCCAACGCAGGGCGCATCTACTTTCCCTCCGGCACGCCCGATCCCGACGATGTCAGGGACGGCGCGGTCGATGTCGCTGGCAGCGTGGTCCGCGAGATTTTCGAGGAGACCGGCCTTGCCAGGCAGGACTATACCGCGGAGCCGCATTGGGACTGCGTGGTGGTCGGCGCGGCGATCGCGATGATCCGGCTGCTCAACCTCGATATGGGCGGCGAAGCGCTGCGCGCGCGGATCAACGCCAATCTCGCCCGCCAGCACCATCCCGAACTTTCCGCGGTCCACCTGGTGCGCAGCCGCGCCGATTTTACCGCAGCGATGCCGCGCTTTGTCACGGCGTTTCTCGAAGCACGACTTTCGACCTAATTGCGCTCGCCGGCTGCCCTGACAGGCGTCCGACGCGCTTGACATCGGTAGGCGCTACCAATGTGATAGGCGCCAAAGATACAAGAACCAAACGACGCAATCATCCGGGAGGCTTTTATGTCGGTGCGCGGGGCTGCCCACCTGTTCGGCGGGCTGTTGGCTGTGATGACGGCGCTGGGCATGGCGGTTCCCGCCGATGCCCAGGAGAAGAAGATCAAGGTCGGGGTGATCTTCGATCTGACCGGCCCGCTCGCCGGCGGCGGCTCCGAGCTGCAATATACCGGCGTCAAGATCATGCTCGACCATTACGCCAAAACCGGCGTCGAGGGCTACAAGGTCGAAGCGGTCTATGCGGACGCGCAAAGCAAGCCCGATGTCGCCATCAATGAGGCGGTACGCCTTCTGGAGCAGGAAAAGGTCGACATGCTGATGGGCTTCTTCTCCTCGGCGCAATGCGTGCCGGTGTCGGCGCGTGCCGAGCAGATGAAGAAGTTCATGTGGATCACCACCTGCATTTCCTCCGGTGTGTTCGACGGCAAGAACTACAAATACGTCTTTCGTCCGCAGGCCGCCGGCGATCAGTACGGCATGATGACGACGGACTTCATCGCCCAGAACTCGCTTTCAAAGTTCGGCAAGGAGCCGAAGGACCTTCGCGTCGCCATTATCCACGAAGATGGCGCCTATGGCGTGGACGTGGCGAAGGGCAACGAGGCCGGGGTCAAGAAGGCCGGCTTCAACCTGGTGCTCAACGAGGGTTATTCGGCGACCGCGCCTGATCTTTCCGCGCTGGTTACCAAGCTCAAGCGCGCCCGGCCCGATGTGATTTTCCACACCGGCTACAATCCCGATATCACTCTTTTATTCAGGCAGGCGCGCGAACAGGGGTTGAAGTTCGGCGCCATCGTCGGCCACGGCGCAGGCTATGGCGTTTATGAGAAACTGAAGGAAGGCCTCGGCACCGACGCCAACTATCTTTTCAACACCGATCCAATCTCGATCTGGCTCGCCAACCAGAACAACATGGACCCCAAGCTGCCGCCGGTCATCAAGATGGTCGGCGAGGCGTTCGACAAGCTCAAGCCGGGGGTAGCGATCCGCTCCGCCCACGTCGGCATCGGCGCCTCCAACGCCTATGTCTTCCTCGACGACGTGCTGCCGAGGGCGATCAAGAAATACGGCGGCGTCGATTCCGAGGCGCTGCGAAGAGCGGCGCTCGACACCGACATTCCCGAAGGCGGCACCATGCTCGGCTACGGCGTCAAGTTCTATGGCGAGGGCGAACGCTTCGCCGGCCAGAACGCGCGCTCGTTCCCGGTCGTGCTGCAATATATCGACGACAAATCCTACGTGGTGTGGCCGAAGAGCCAGATGCAGCGCGAGACCGTGCTGCCGCTGCCGAAGGGAACCACTTTCAGTAATCAGTAAATGTATTACCCGCCTTCCGGGATGATGTTCGATTTGATTGCTCCATCCGCGGACTCGATTCACCTCTCCCCGCTGGGGAGAGGTCGATTTGCGCAGCAAATCGGGTGAGGGGCCATTGCTCGCATTAAAGACCGAAACCCCTCGCCCCGACCCTCTCCCACCGCAAGTCGTGGCTTGCCCGACTTGCGCCGATTCACTATGCGCAACCGGGGTAAACCCCGGTTGCGTGGCAGAGGGAGCGCACCTTCGTCGCGGCTGCAGTAGACCAGCGGAGTATCTGAAGTGCTGACGGTGAGCGGGCTTTCGAAGCGCTTCGGCGGGTTCACCGCGGTCAACAACGTGTCGTTTAAGGTCGAGCGCGGCGAGATTGTTGGCCTGATCGGCCCGAACGGATCGGGCAAGAGCACGATCTTCAACATGCTTTCCGGCACGCTGGTGCCGTCGGCGGGATCGATCACCTTCGATGGCCTCCAGATCGCGGGACTGGCGCCGCATCGCATTATCAATCGCGGCGTCGGGCGCACCTTCCAGATCCCGCGGCCGTTTCACCGCCTGAGCATGTTCGACAATGTCGTGCTGGCGGGCTTCTACGGCCAGGGCCGCCACAGCCGCGCGAAAGCGGAAGCGGCTGCAGAGCGCGCGCTTTCCACGGTTGGCCTGCCGACGGACCGGCACATGAGTGTCGAAGGCCTGGGCGCCGCCGGGTTGAAGAAGCTCGAACTCGCCAAGGCGCTTGCGACGTCGCCAAAACTCTTGCTCGCCGACGAAAGTCTCGGCGGGCTCGACGAGAGCGAGATGGATCAGGCCGCCGACATGCTGCGCAAGATCCGCGACGAACTCGGCGTCACCATCATCTGGGTCGAGCACATCATGGGCGTCCTGATGCGCGTGGTCGATCGCGTGATGGTGCTCGATCACGGCGAGAAGATTTCCGAAGGCTTGCCGGCTCTGGTTGCAGCCGACGCGCGGGTGATCGAGGTCTATCTCGGCACTGACGCAGCTTCGAGCCAGATCGCGGCCGCCGAAGCGCGCCGCCGGGCGGAGGCGAAATCACATGCTTGAGCTGCGATCGGTCGATGCGGGGTATGGCAGCTTTCAGGCGCTGTTCGGCGTCAGCCTTCAGGTGAAAGCGGGCGAGGCGGTCGGCGTCATCGGCCCGAACGGCGCCGGCAAGACCACGCTGATGCGCGTGATCTCGGGGCTGATTTGCGCAAGCAGCGGCTCGATCGTCATGGAAGACACCGACGTGCTGGCAACGCCGCCGCACCGGATCGTCAACCTCGGCATCGCCCATGTGCCGGAGAATCGGCGGCTGTTTCCGCGGCTTTCGGTCGAGGACAATCTGAAGATGGGCGCCTACATGCCCGGTGCGCGCGGGAAATTCGCCGAGCGGCTGGATTTCGTTTTCGATCTTTTTCCGCGCATGAAGGAGCGGCGCCATCAGATGGCTGGAACCATGTCGGGGGGCGAACAGCAGATGTGCGCGATAGGGCGCGCGCTGATGTCGAACCCGAAATTGTTGTTGCTCGACGAGCCGTCGGCGGGGCTGGCGCCGGTCGTGGTGCAGCAGGTGTTCGAACTCGTCAAACGAATTCGCGCCAGCGGGCTCACGGTGCTGATCGTCGAGCAGAACGTGCAGCAGGTGCTTCGCATCGTCGATCGTGCCTATCTGCTGGAAGCGGGCTCGATCCGCGTCTCCGGAACGTCGGCCGAGGTGATGGGCACCGACACCATCAAGCAAGCCTATCTCGGGGTTTGAGACATCATGAAGTCAGCTCGAGCTGTCGCCGCGCGCACCGTTGACCTCTCCCCTGCGGGGAGAGGTCGGCGCGAAGCGCCGGGTGAGGGGTCTCAGGTTCCTCGAGAGAGCGTAACCCCTCAGCCGGATCGCATCGGTCGATGCGCTCCGACCTCTCCCACAAGGGGAGAGGTGACGATCGCGGTTAGGTCGATTCAGACAATCATCCGGCAGTAAGGTGGGAGCGATGCAGGCATTTTTTGACATCTTCGACATCTATTTGCTGGAGGCCGTGATCAACGGCATCCTGCTCGGCGGGCTGCTTGCGCTGTTGGCGCTCGGGCTTAACCTGATCTTTGGCGTCATCGACGTCACCTGGATCTGTTATGCCGAGCTCGTCATGATCGGCATGTACGGCATGTATTATCTCATCCAGTACTATCATCTGCCGTACTTCGCCGCGGCACCGCTCGTGATTCTCCTGGTCGCACTGCTCGGGGCGGCGCTGCATTATCTCGTGATCGCGCCGCTGTTGGGCGCGCCGCCGATCAACCAGCTCTTGGCGACTGGCGGCGTGCTCTTCATCCTGCAGAGCTTCGCCACCGTCGCCTTCGGCATCGATTTCCGTAACGTCGGCATCCGCCTGCCGGTGCTGTCATTCGGCGAGATGCACTTCAGCTATGCGCGGCTATTGTCCTTCGCCGCGGCGCTGGTCGGGATGATCGGCGTCTACCTGTTTATGACGCGCACCTTCACCGGTACCGCGATCCGCGCGATCTCGCAGGACCGCCAGATCATGTCGCTGATGGGCGTCGATGCCAGGCGCCTCTATCTCATCACCTCGGCGCTCGGCGGTGGGCTCGCCGGTCTGGCCGCCTGCCTCCTGGTGCTGCAATACGACGTGCATCCTTTTGTCGGCCTGTCGTTCGGGCCCATCACCTTCCTGATCTGCGTGCTCGGGGGCCTGGGCAATTTCGTCGGCGGCTTCATCGCCGCGTTTGTCTTCGCGCAGATCATCTCGCTCGGCGGCCTGTTCTCGGACCTCGAATGGGGCTATGTGCTTGCCTTCGCCTTCTTCATTGTCATGATGTTCATCCGGCCCGCGGGCCTGCTCGCGAGGCGGCGATGATGCAGCGCTACGCCATCCCGGCTGTGGGCATCGCGGCGGCGATCGCGCTGCCCTTTGTCTATCGCAATCCCTATCACCTGCACATCCTGACGCTGATCCTGATCTGGTCCTTTGCCTACACCTCATGGTCGGTCATGGGCCGGTTCGGACTGGTATCGCTCGGCCATGGCGGCTTCATGGGGGTGGGTGCCTATGTGACCGCGTTGTTGTGGAATCATCTTGGCGTTTCGCCATGGATCGGCATTCCCTCAAGCATGGCGGCGGCGGGCGTGCTTGCGCTGATTGTCGGTTATCCCTGCTTCCGCTTCCGCATCACCGGTCATTATTTCGTGCTGGTGACGCTGGCACTGTCCGGCATCGTGCTGCAGGTCATCACCGCCACGCGCGACTACACTGGCGGCTCGCTCGGTTATACGCCGAACCGCGCTACCGGCAACCATTGGCTCGCGCTGCAGTTCGACGACAAGACCACCTGGTACCTGATCGCCCTCTTGGTCTGGATGGTCGGCCTGCTCGTCTGGCGCGCCATCGATCGCAGCATGGGCCGCTACGCGATGGAGGCGATCTCGGAGGATGAAGATGCGGCCGCCGCGGCCGGCGTCAACGTCACCGCCGAGAAACTCAAGATCACCCTGATCAGCGCCTTGATGACGGCGTTCGCGGGCGCGCTTTACTGCCAGTACCAGATGTTCATTTCTCCCGACACCGTCAGCGGCATTTCGGTGTCGCTGCAGATGGTTTTTGCCGCGATCGTCGGCGGCCTCTACGTCTCACTCGGCCCCACCGTCGGTGCCGTCATCACCATCCTGCTGGCGGAGGGATTGCGTATTTCCTTTGGCGCCAATGCGGTCGGCTGGGACAACCTCGTCTATGGCTTGCTGCTGGTGCTGTTCATCATCTTCCTTCCCAAGGGTATCCTTGGTAGCGTCGTTGAGAAGCTAAAAGCGCAACGCATGCCGTCGTCGAGATCATGAGCAGGAAGTCTTCGCAAACGCTCGCCGAACAGTTGAAGCCGTTTGTCGCGCCCTTTCGCCACGACGGATCGGGCACATTCCATCTGAAGTCCTATAAGACCGACGACAAGGGCGGGCTCGACAAGGACAAGGCCGAGAAGATCCTCGAGGCCAACCGCAAACATTTGAGCGATTTTCAGGAAAAGCTCTACGCGCAGGATCGCTGGTCGCTGCTCGTGATCCTGCAGGGGATGGATGCGTCGGGCAAGGACAGCGCCATCAAGAGCATTTTCGAAGGCGTCAACCCGCAGGGCTGCGAGGTCACCTCGTTCAAGCAGCCGACCGCCCACGAACTCGACCACGATTTCATGTGGCGCGCCATGATTGCGCTGCCCGGACGCGGCCGCATCGGCGTCTTCAATCGCTCCTATTACGAGGAGTGCCTGGTGACCCGCGTTCACCCGGAAATTCTTGCCCAGGAGAAGCTGCCGCCAAAGCTCGTGACCAAAAATATCTGGCGCGAGCGGTTTGCGGATATTTGCGCGTTCGAACGCTATCTGTCGCGCAACGGCACCGTGATTCTGAAGTTCTTCCTCAACCTTTCGAAACAGGAGCAGCGCGAGCGGTTTCTCGACCGGCTGGAGCAGCCGTCGAAGAACTGGAAATTTTCGATGAACGATATCAGCGAACGCGCGCTGTGGCCGCGATACATGGCCGTGTACCAGGAGATCGTCCGGCATACCTCGACGCCCTTCGCGCCATGGCACGTGGTGCCGGCCGACCACAAATGGTTTGCGCGCGTGGTGATCGGATCTGCGATCGTCAGCGCGCTCGAATCCCTCGACCTGCACTTTCCGCGCGCCGACAAGGCCTCGCTGCGCGAATTCAAAAAGGTGCGCGAGGCGCTTCAGCACGAGGGCAAGGGGCGGAGGAAAGCCAAGACGGCGCGTTCCGGTATGACCGCAAAGACACGGTCGTCGAAATAAGCTCGGCCCTTCGCAACACCGGGAGGAAGACTGGCACGAACCCTGCATGGCCTTAAGGCAACCGGGTAATTCCTCACCAAGAAGGTCGCCATGCTCATCACACTTGTCGCCGTGCTTTGTAACGGCCAGCTATGCCTCGAGAAAGTCGTCACCAACAGCGAGATGTCGGGCATTACCATGGGTGCCTGCGCGGTGAATGCGCAGATCGGTATTGCCGACTGGCTCGCCAAGGGACCCTACCACGAGTGGAAATTGCAGAGTTACAAGTGCGTCATGGGCAAGTACGTGCCCAAAAACGAAGTGTGAAACCGCTTCGAGTCGGGTCAGAGAGGGAGTTCTCTGTCGTCGCGTCTACTCTGATCTCAGGTTCCTGATGTTCTGACGTCGCGACCCGCGATATCCTGCCGGCGCGCTGCACATCGCGAGGCGGGTCATGACGAGTTTTGCTCCAATCCCAGGCTTGATCGGCGGCGCTCTGATCGGCCTTTCCGCGGTCATGCTGATGCTCGGCATCGGGCGCCTGGCCGGTATCAGCGGCATCGTCTCGAACGCGATGGTCGCGACTGACGCGACCGACAGGCCATGGCGTCTGGCCTTCATTCTCGGCCTGCCGCTCGGCGGCATCCTGGTCACGGCCCTTGGCCTCAAGGACTGGAGCAACGTCACCTTCGCGACGAGCACGATGATGACGGCCGTCGCGGGACTGTTCGTGGGCGTCGGTACGACGCTCGGATCAGGTTGCACCAGCGGTCACGGCATTTGCGGCCTGTCGCGATTGTCCTACCGCTCCATCGTCGCCACCGTGACTTTCATGGCCACCGCCGCCGCGACCGTTTTCATCGTCCGTCACCTGCTCTAGGCACGCCATGACGCTCATCTATTCGCTTTTGGCTGGAGTGGTTTTCGGAGCCGGGCTCACGATTTCCGACATGGTCAACCCGGCGCGGGTGCTCAATTTCCTCGATTTCGCGGGGCACTGGGATCCGACCCTGATGTTCGTCATGGCCGGCGGCCTTGCCGTCACCGCGATCGGCTACAGGGTGATTTTCCGCCGCGGCTCTACCCTGACCGGCGAAAGCTTTCGTTTGCCGACACAGCGCCGGATCGACCTGCGGCTGGTCGGCGGCTCGGCGCTGTTCGGCATCGGATGGGGTCTTGCAGGCATTTGCCCGGGGCCGGCGATCACCGATCTCATGACGCTTGAGCCCAAGGTGCTGGTCTTTGTCGCGGCCATGCTGATCGGAATGATCGCCACCGCACACTGGCGAGACAGGGTGAGGCCGTTGAAGAGCCTGGCCCATCCTGAAGAGGCCTGATCCCCCTTGCCGAGTCCGGAGGTCTGGGATCAAATTGGATCGCTACGAGCCGATTGTTCAATTTTAAAGGGAGAAAAAAATGCTCAGGAAATTGCTGATAGCCGCGTTCGTTGCAACGTTTGCCGGCGGAGCCGCGCTGGCCCAGGAGAGCTGCGAGACCAAGGCAATGGGCAAGGACGGCAAGCCGCTCGCCGGCGCGGCCAAGACCTCATTTATGAAGAAATGCATGGCCGACTCCTGCGCCGCCAAGGCGGTGAGCGCGGAAGGCAAGCCGCTTTCCGGCGCCGCGAAGACGAGCTTCATGAAGAAGTGCGAGAAGGGCGGCGCTTGAGATCCGCCGTCACGCGTCAAGGTTCAACGAAGCAAGCGCGCGCCATCGACGCAATACCGCGCATCTGAAATGAGAGCCGCCTTTGGGCGGCTTTCTTTTTGGGCTTGCAGGGGGGCGGTACAGCGCTGCACCCGGGGCCGGAAGCTGCCGGCCCAAAGTTGGCCTTCTTCATTCATCGAAGCGGCGCGGAACTGCCCAAATAAGTCCTCAAAACGTCACCATCAATGTATATCCCAACGCTTACGGCAAATCATGCGAGTTAGTAAAATGGTACGTCATGATCCCCAATCGATGCCTGTGGACGAGCTTCTGTACGAGGAGGATGCCGCCGGTTCCGCAGAGATTGTCACACGCGAGGACAGATTTCGCGAACAGATGCTGATTTCGGAGCGGCTGAACGATTATTACATTCAGGTCGTCGCCGAAATCCGCGCTTCACTGGAGCGGGCCGAGGCGGAAGGCTAGCGCTCAGGGGAAGGGGCCTCTCACGCTCGACGTTGATCGCCGGCGGGCCGGCGAAAGCACGGCAATCTGCAAGCCTCCCGTACTCCGGTTCGGGAGGCTTTTTTGATCCTTGGCGTGCCTGTCTTTTTTCCGTCATCAAATTCCCTACCCATCACATCATCGCCACGCCATGAACAATTCAGCGCCGCGATTCTAACGCTAACAGGGGTGGAGTCCCTGACATCTGCCTTGTTGTTGCAACGACGAAAATTCAATGGAGTTGAAATTCAATGGCGACCAAAAGCGAGGACCAACCGGGCGGCAAACGCCGCCAGCGCAGCCCCAAACCCGATCGGCGCGCGGCGAAGGGCGACCGACCGCAGACCGCGGCGTCCGTTTCCCGCACCGATGATCAACAAGAGGGTCAGGCACCCCCGATCGCCGCATTGGCGGCGATCCCCGCGGACGCTCGGATAGAACTGCCGGTGGATATCCCCGCGAATGATCCGGCAGAGCCGGCGGAGATTATCGCAAACCGCGCGGCGGAGCCTGAAGACGTTTTCGCAAACGGCGCGGCCGAGCCGGTGGAGGTTCTCGCCAATGGCGCGGCGGAGGCGGCGGAAGCTGCCGCGAGCGGCGCGGCGAGGCGATCAGAAATACCCTTGACCGGCGAAGTCATCCCGCCCGATGCGCCATCGGCTGCCACGGGGCGGCCAACGGAAGGTTTTCCGGTCACCGTTTACGCGATCGCGATGGCGCACGGCGAATACGCGAGGCGATCGTTTCAGGAGAACAGGTCTTTTGTCGAAAGGCTCATGGGCGTGCGGTCATTAGAACAGGCCATCGAGATTCAGACCGAGTTCGCAAAAGTGGCTTACACGAATTTCGTCGCGGAATCGCAGAAGATTTGCGAACTCTATGGCGACCTTGCCCGGCAGATTTTCAGGCCGCTCGGGTTCGCCAGCATGATTACGCAGTTCAGGCGCCAGATCAGCTGAGGTCGCGGCGGAAGAAAAAATGGCCGGTGATGGCCGGCCGAGCGAAAAAGCCCCGGTTTTTCCGGGGCTTTTTTGTGGCGGAGGCAAGACGTCAATCCAGGACGCGGCCTTCATTGAGGAGCCAGGTGTGGATGACCTGCCACTTGTCGCCCCGGCTTGGCCGGAAGTCCAGCAGCGGAGATCGCTGGTCCTCAAGATCGTAGAAGAACTTCAACGTGTCTCTGGCAGTCGGCACTGATGGATCAATGTGCTGATCTCTAAGCCAACGATCCCATTCCACCAGGATCAGGGATTTTCGTACGTCTCGTCTCATTGATTGCGCGTCCTCGCCTCAAGAGGGGCCAGGCCTTGCGGCCTCGATCGTCGCGCTGGTCTTTCGGGCGTTGCTCTGTTCGAGAGCCTGGATGGTTCGTCCAGAAAACGCCTGGCCACCGCCGTGCCAATTCTTGGCGTCCTCGAATTCCAATATGATGGTAAGGGTTTAACTGTTTCTAAATGCGCGCTGCGAAGCTTTGAAAGCGGACATGACCGTGCGCCTTGGTTGAGCGCCTTCTGACGTGTCCACTTGGCCGGCGCTTTCTCTCTCCTCCCGTGATAGCCAAAGCCCCGGTTTTCCGGGGCCATTTCGATACCGCAATCAATAGCCGAGGAGCGCAAGGCCCACCCAGCCGAATGCAAAAAGGCAACATACGACCGCTGCGACTGACGCCAGGGTAGCAAGCGCTTTGACCGGCGCCAGGGTGGCAAGCGCTTTTGCTGAAGACATGACGAGAATCCCCAAGTAGTGCGATGAAAGGAACTCTGTCCAACGAACTTTGCCCAAAGATGGCGAGAATTCGCCGCAACGAAAAAACGCGATGGCTGTGGCCGTGCGGCAACAGAAATGCTTTGCCCGGAAAAACCCGCAATCGCTGCCCCTAGTGTCCACATTCCGAAGTTCGCGCCATTGTTGGGGCGAGCTCGTTTGCGAACTTCGGAATCGAAAGGACACTGGAATCCTGTATTTGCTAGTGGTCCTTTGATTCTAACATTCGCAAAAAGAGCCTGCTGCAATGGGAAGCCAATGTTAGAATCGGACCACTAGTGCGGCGAATTTGAAGTTCCTATCGGTATCGCGGCAAGTTCGTGATAGGAACTTCAAATTTAAAGCCGCTACTCAAATCATCAAGTTGCTAGAGCTCCTTTGATTCCGAAGTTCGCATAAGAGGTTCGCCACGGTAGCTTGCGAACTTCGGAATCGGAGCTCTAGTAGCGAATCGGTTGGGGACTTCTGGGCATGCGTTATTTGTGGGAGTTGGGCATCAGCAATCGCTTCTGGGTGGGGCTCGCGGGAGCTTTGCTTGCGCTGCCGCTGCTCTGGCTGGCCCTTCGCGATTCCTCGCCCGAATTCGCCAGGGATTTCGAAGAATGCGTCGAGCTGGTTCAGGCCCGGATGACGGACGGAGAAACCCGGCCCTTGATGACGAACTGCAACGCGCGCTTTGCGGGACGGCGGAAGGCAGGCGGCGGCTACAGCTATTACGACTTCATGATGGATCGGAATTTCGACATCTCGGGCCCCAATCCAACGCCTGAAGAGCGAAAGGCGATCGATCGCGCCTATATCGTCTATCTCGATGCCCAGCGACAGGAAGCCATTTCGGCCGAACTGGCGAGACGTCAGAACGAACGGCTCTGGGCAGAGATGGAGCGCGCGCGTCAGACGGTTGGCCCGCCGATGGTGTTGACGCCGACCGTGTTGACGCCGGCCGTTTCGCCCTCGGTCGCTGCCAGGCGCGACAAGCCAAAGCCGCTCTGCAGCGATGATTCACTGTCCTGCAGCTGGTCGAAGATCACCACCGCCGTGAAAAATGCCTTCGCTTCGTCGAGCAAAACGAAGCAGTAGAGGAAGCCCAGGGCACGTAACGCCTGCTTTCTAATGCGCCATGAATAATGGCAACTCGGCGTGCTGCATGATGTGGCTGGTCGCGCCGCCGAAAATCGTCTGCCGCAACCTGTTCCTTGTGAAGGCGCCCTTGATCAACAGGTCGCACCCCTCGTCCTTGGCCGCGGCGAGCACCGCCTCGCCAGTGCTGCGGCCTTCGCGCTCGATGCTCTTGAGCTGGGCGGCAATGCCGTTGTAGCGCAATTGATTGCGCACTTGATCGGCCGACGGGCCCGGCACGTCCTGTCCATCGATGACAGTCAGCACCGTCACGCGTTCGGCGAGCTGCAGCAATGGCATCGCAAAGGCATTGGCACGGGCTTGCTCCGTACTGCCGTTCCAGTGAACCATGATGTTGGTTGCGATCCGTTTCGGAGCGGTGGGAGGCGCCAGCAGGACGGGCCGGCCGCTCTCGAACAGCCCCGACTCGATCGCCCGGTTATATGGGGCTACCGTATCAGCGTCAGGCCGGCTCATGACGATCACGTCGAACGCGCGGCCGAGACTGCCGACCAGGCCTTCGCCCGGCGGCACCTCGGCGAACCAGCCATAGGCAAGTCCCTCCGCGGTCGACCTCGCAGCAACACCGTGCTCCTGCATGAAGGTCTCGAACAGCTTGCGCGCTCCCGCCGTTCCTTCCTCGCGCCGCGCTCGATAGATCTCAATCGAAAAGGTGCTGGCGAGCTCGGCCACGACAAACTCGGGAACGCCGAACCACAATGGGATGCCCTCGACATAGGCGCCGGTGCGCTTGGCCAGCAGCACAGCGGTCTCGAGCGTGGAATTCATGGCCGGGATATTTTGGGTGGGTACCAAAATCGTCTTCATCATCAACTCCTCCGCTCGTCGCAAGGAACGGCAGGGCAATCGGGCCCAACGGCACCGACTTTAAGCTAAACCTTCGAGAGGTGACCGCCAAGACATTCGGGGCTGCGGCTCCCCTCGACATTGCGTGCGGTGGCCGGTGGGGTGCGGAGCAAGACCGCGCCCGTCAGGAAAGCCGCCCGCGACCGCCGCCGTCTGCCGTGCTATGTTCGCCAAGGCCCCATTGCCAACGAGCGTGGTCCTCGAGGGGGTGATGCATGCGACGGCGGCAGTTCATCACGCTTATCGGCGCAGCAGTGGCGTGGTCGCTTGCGGCGCGCGCGCAACAGCCGACCCCGACGCGGCGGATCGGCGTGCTTGATGAATTTTGGCGCGGACGCATCCGAAGGGCAGGCCCGCGTCGCCGCGTTTATGCAGGCATTGCAAAAGCTGGGCTGGAACGAGGGCGACAACGTTCGCACCGAGGTCCGCTGGCCCGGAGACGACGTCGAGCGCTATCGCAAATATTCCGAAGAATTGGTTGGGCTGAACCCGGATGTCATCCTCGCGTCCGCCAGCCAGAGCGTGGCGGCGCTGCAACGGATCACTCGAAGCGTGCCAATCGTGTTCGCGAATATTGTTGACCCGGTCGGTGCAGGTTACGTCACTAGTTTGGCACGTCCGGGCGGCAACGTCACCGGATTTACTGCGTTCGAATACAGCATCGGAGGAAAATGGCTCGAACTACTCAAACAGATTGCACCGCGCGTGACGCGGATAGCCGTCATTCGCGATCCGGCCATCGCCTCCGGGATCGGCCAATTCGCTGCGATCCAATCTGCCGCTTTATCACCTGCGCTGGAGCTGAGCGCGATCGACCCGCGCGACGTTGGCGAGCTGAAACGCGCGCTCGATACGTTCGCGGGGGAGCCGAACGGCGGTCTGATTGTCACCGCATCCGCGTCTGCGACGAGCCATCACGATTCAATCAATTCGCTCGCCATGCGTCATCGCATGCCGGCGATTCATGCTTTCCGGTATTCCATTTTAAGCGGGGGCCTTGCCTCCTATGGCCCGAATACGATTGATGTCTACAGGCGCGCTGCGATCTATGTAGATCGCATCCTCAGGGGGGCGAAGCCGAGTGAACTTCCTGTACAGGCACCCAATAAGTACGAGCTGGTGATCAATCTCAAGGTGGCCAGGACGCTGGGCCTCGAAATTCCACCTGCCCTGCTCGCCACCGCCGACGAGGTGATCGAATGAGGCGGGTACTTCGGCGTTGGGCGCGAAGCGGACATCCAAAAGTCTCCAAATCGCCGTTTCTGTGAAGAAGCTGGCCTCTTCCGGAATCACCATGTCAGCCGCTATGCTGGCGTTCGGGAGGGCGAGCACAATGCGCTGCGACTCTATTCGTGTGCCCGGCGGCATCCTTGCTGGATTTTGGTCCCGCCGCCGCACCATGATCGCGGCGATGTCCGCGTTGGTGCTGCTGCCGATCGGGGTCAGTGATGCCGGCTCGCGCTCACATGTCTCCAAAAGCTCGTCACGACATGGCAAGTCGCCTAAGCACGTCGCCTCGTCAAAGTCCCAACATGTCAAGCTTGCCGCCCTGGGGCCGCACGGCTTGAATCCGTCTGCCCTCAAATTGGTGGCAAATCCGTGCGATCCCGCGAAATTCAAGATCGTCCTGGATGTCGGTCATACCGCCGAATCGGAAGGCGCGATCAGCGCACGCAACGTCGCGGAGTTCGTCTTCAATCTGCGCCTTGCGCGGCGGATCGAGGAGAAATTGAAGACGGAAGGTTTTGCCGAGACCAAATTGCTCGTGACCGAGGGCAGGGCGCGACCAAGCCTCTTCAGGCGTGTCGCCGCCGCCAACCGTCTGCACGCGGATCTCCTCCTGTCGATCCACCATGACGCAGTGCCCGACTCGTTTCTGGAGAATTGGGAATTCGAGGGCAAGAAGAGCCATTTCAGCGACCGCTTCAGCGGTTATTCCGTCTTCGTCTCCCGTAACAATGCCGACTTCAGGGCGAGCCTTCTGTTTGCCAACCTCATCGCCAGGGAAATGAAGGCGCTCGGCCTGCAATATGCCCAACAATACAGCCAGCCCGTCATGGGCCGGTACCAGCACCCGCTGTTGAACGAGGAAACCGGTGTCTACAGCTACGACAAGCTCATCGTGCTGAAATCGACAGGAATGCCTGCCGTGCTGCTGGAGGCGGGTTCGATTATCAACCGGGACGAGGAACTCAAGATGGCCTCGCCCGAACGCCAGGACATGATCGCTGGCGGTGTGACCACGGCCGTGAAGCAATTCTGCGAATCCCGCTCCGTTCAGATGGCGCAGTGAGGGGATTGGAAACAGATCAGGTCGAAACGGCAGTCCGATAACCGATCGCTGATTTCGGTTGTTTACCGCGCCCTGATCTCGTCGAACCGGGTGAGCGCTTTTTCAAATTTGGCGTTGAAGAGCCACATTGCATCGAGGATCTCGCGGACGGTTGCGGACGTTCTCGCCCTGTCGGCCTGACCAAAAGCGAAGATGCTGTTGTTGCGCAGATATCCCATGTTGGTCGCACCCGAAATCCTGTAGTCGACCAGGTTGCCTGACTTCAAGGCAGAGATGGTCGGAGTAGGGATGATCTGGATAAGCTCGAAGAACTTCATCTGGTCGATCGGATCCGGCAATGTCTTCACGATCGCCGGCAAATGCGGGAAAATATCGGCGTGTGCGCCCATCAGGCCGTCTCGCACGGCGGTCCAGTGGTTGTAGCGATGGTCGAGCCCGCCGGCGCGTGCCTCTTCCCTGTCGTCGCGAAGGCTCAGAGCGGGATCGAAGGCTGCGATCGACTGTTTCATCGCCGCCCATTTCCTTCGGCCTTTTTGATCTTCGCTTGGGTCGGTTTGCATGCTGCCCTTGTATTTGTTCGAGCGCGCATTGCCGATGTTCTGATTGCCGTTGGTCTCGGCAAAGAAGATGCCCAGGCTGACGCGACCCGCCGCTTCGGCATGGGTCGCATCCAGGCCCCTGGCTCGTGCAATAGCCGTTCCCAGATCGACGACGTCCTTGAACGGCGTATCCGATTTTTGCGCATCCGCAGGCGGCGCTTCCATGAGGTCGAAGAGTTTCCTGTACTCATCGATGAGCGGCTCATTGTCGGCGTCAAAGTACGCCGGAGGGATTTTGAACTTATTCGGCCTTCCGATTCTGGACGGAAGCGCGTCGGTGAGGTCCTTGTAGGCGCTCATCATGTGGATGCGCGCAAGATAGAGCGCCTGTCCCGGCAGGTTCGGCAGTCCTTGTTTCGAACTGATCTGCGCGCGCCGCTGGCCGAGGACGAGCTCGAAATTCTTCACGGCACCATTGTAGGTCTCAAGTGCGTCCGATGGTTTTTTTGCAAACGCGCCCGGCTGAGCCGAGGCCGGCGGCATGAAAAAGAATCCAAGAGCAAGAGCTGCCGCAACACCGTGGCCTTTGATCCCCATGGCCGTCCCCAAAACCTGCTTTCACCGATCGAGATTGACTGGATCGTAAACACCGAACGCGCCGCCTGGCGAGACGGGAAGCGCCCGTCACCGAGGCGCGGCGACCACGACCCGGATGAACGCGCGCGGCCCTGCGAGATGATCGATGCCCCTCGATTTTCCTCTAGTCCGGGCGTGGCGCTGTCCGCGGCAGGATGAGCGAAACGGCGGTCCCTCCGCCGGGCTCGCTCTTGAGGTTGAGCTGGCCACCTAACCGCTCCGTGACGATGGTGTAGACAATGTGCAGACCAAGGCCGGTTGCGCCGCAATGGCGGCGGGTGGTGAAAAACGGATCGAACGCCAACCGCTTGATCTCCGGCGCCATGCCGCAGCCATTGTCGGCTATCAGCAGTTCGACATGGTCGGGCCCGGACGCAACCATCCTGATATCGATGGTTCCGTCGAGCTCGTCCGGGAATGCATGCGTCATGGCGTTGACGACGAGATGCGTCAGCGCCTGTCCGAACGGGCCGGGGTAGCTGTCCATCACGAGACCGCGCTCGCATTGAATGTCGAGAGTGATGGCGTGCTGCTTCAAATCCCCTGTGAGATGCGACAGGACCTGCTCGGTCAGTGCGCTCGCGTCGAAGCTGCGCCGATTCGACTGAGTCTGATCGAGCGCCACCTGCTTGAAGGATTGTATTTGTTCGGCGGACCGGCCCAGATTGTTCACCAGCTGGGAGGCCGCATCCTGCACGAGATCCAGGAACGCGTTGAGGCTCGAACGCCTGAGGTCGCCGCTCGCGGCTTCCGCCGCAAATTGCGCGGCCTTGTGCTGCAGCATGGAGGCAACCGTCAGACCGATACCGACGGGGCTGTTCACCTCATGCGCGATACCAGCCACCATCCGGCCAAGGGCCGCGAGTTTTTCAGCCTCGATCAGCGAAGCCTGGGTCTCCTGCAGATGCCGCAAGGCGGCCTCCGCCGCGTCGCGGGCGTCGCGGACCTGCCGCTCGGCGCGCTTGCGCTCGGTGATTTCTTCGGCGGCAACGTTGACCGCAACGATCTCGCCGCTTGGGGCATGCAGCGGATGCCAATACGTCACCCAGTGCCGTTCCTCGACCTGGTCGGCGCGTTGGCCGGCGACCTCGACCCCGATCACCGGCTCGCCGGTTTCCATGATCGAGCGCACGATCGCTTCGACGGAATCCGCCAGTGCCGGCACGCAATCGCGGACAAAGCGGCCAAGATGATCCTCCACCGAAATCCCGCAAATCTCGGTGAGGCGCTGGTTGATCTGCAGGTACCGGCAGTCGGGGGACAGGCAGGCGAGCCCGATCGGTGCCGTGTCGTAGATCTGCTGCACAGCGGGTTGCTGCGCGAACAGAATCACCTCGGAAGCTTTTGATGAACTCGGCACTTTCGCCATCACGATCCAAGCCCGCAGAATACCCGGAAGGACTGCGGCCAGTAAACACACCGTGCATCGCCATGGTAGGATGGCACCTATCCCGCGCGCAGCGTGGTTGTAAAACGCGCATTAGCGAGAAATTCGGGTTGGCTCGGCTTCGAGGCAGCTCAGCGCTATGTCCGCCTTGATATGGCCACCCTGCCGCCTGGCAGGCACGCATCAGCGCGGAGCGTTGGGCCAGGTTGAGACAAATGGATCGTTTCCGACATTCTGGCGACAGCGTCCATTGCGCCAGACGAAGCCGACCGAGCAGACGTGGCTCGCGGCTGGTCCGGCTCGATAGTACTGACATCGGCCATGGGAGTCGCGATGCAAACCGGCACCGCATCCGCCGGCGGCGTTTGCGTCATGCCCTGCGAGCAGGGGAGAAAGAGAGAGCATGGCGACAACAAGCCCAAGTCTGGTCATAAGCGTCTCCACGGTCAGGTAGCGATAAACGGGTGCGCAATACGGCCTTTGCCGGCACTGATTTCCGTCAAAGGTTATTAAACACGCTCTTCCAGGCCGGACCCGAAGCTGGAACAACAGGTCATCCGCTAGTCGGCCTGGCCCTGGGGGACGATCGGCAGCGGGCCGTCGGAGTGAGGTAACGTGGACTCGTTGCGTTCGAGATTGCCTGTCTGCGTCCGACCATTGCGGACCTTGGAGCGCCCGGCGTGATTCAACGGATCGGGTGCGGGCCAGCTTTCGGATGAAATGGCTAACTGGGCAAGTTTGGTCCTGTCGTGCAGCACAACCTGTCGGTGGGCGTATCCTCGGAAGCTTATCAATCCCTCGCGCCGAAAGATCGACAGGGCGCGCGATACCGACTCAATGGTCAGACCGAGATAGTCCGCGATATCGCGTCGTGTCATCGGAAGGAGCATTTCCTTCTGCGATTGCAATCGCCGATCCATCTCGAGCAGGAATGCCGCGACTCGCTCGATCGATGTCTGTCGACCCAGGAGCAGCACATGGTTTTCAGCGTGTTGCAGGTTGGCGGCGATCAATTTCAACGCTTGCCTGGTGCCGGTGAGGCCCTCGGCTGATTCCCCGAACACTTGCGTGCATTTGGCAATCAGAGCATCGGTATCGACGATTGCTTCCGCGGTGAACCGATGCGCATCGCCGTTTTCGATCCCGAAAATGTCGCCGGGCAAATAGAATGCTCCGATCTGACGACGACCATCGGGCAGAAGCTTGAACGTGCGGACGGCACCCGAAAGGATCCGGTATACGTATTGCGGTGTCTCTGTTTCTGCAAAAACCTCAGTACCTGCGCGATATTTGAACTCGCTCCAGAAGGCTCTTTCTCCGATGACGACCTGAGACTCCGACGCGCTGGTTGAATGCTGACTTCCCACCTCAAACATAACGCGACTCCAAATATTATTGTTTTTGAAATATTGGTCCCAACTTGAGCACGCTTCTGGTGGCCAGCGCAACCGAGTTCATGATCATGAAAAAAATTGGCGTAAAAAATCGGGCGGGAGACCCCGAGTTACTTGCCATCGGAGTGTGCGATGCAACGGCTCGCTCGAAGGCAATTTCCGGGTTTTTTTTGTGCTTATCCTCGGCGTTGCGGCCAACGTTCATGCGCAATCGGCGGTCGCGGACAAAATAGGAGCGCGCCTGCAGAGCGCGGCGCAGAAGCTTCGAATGGTGCGGCCATGATCTCACCAAATTTCGCGATAACTCCGGGCGAAAGCCGAATGCCTTTCTGCATGATGGCACATCAGGACAGCGCGGCTCGCAATCTGCAAATGCACATCCAGCTCTGCTCCGTCGCATCGAGGATCAGATTTGTGATCGTGTCGGGCAGATTACGGCGAGCATTCCGCATATCGGCGGCGGAGGTCTGGCACGGCTTGCTTGTGTTGCCACAATCTTTTTGATCGCACTGCTCCGTTCTTCGCCTTCAGGCATATCAGTCATGAAGTCGGCGAAAGCCGCATAAAGCAAATGTTGTTCGGGAACTTCGGTGGGATCCCCAAAGGATGGCCGTTGAAGCGGCGGTTCCCGTGGCGGGAGTTGATTGCGGCCGATTGAAGAAAAGCGCGGCTCAATGATCTGCCTCAATATGCCGGCGGCCTTTACGTACTAACAACCCCTCCGATGGCCGCGCGATTACGCGATCTTTATGACGGCCTCGCTGCTGTTTTCGCAAAAAGGAGGTATTCATGGTCAAGGATGCGATAAAAAAAGGCTCGCTCGGCCTGATAACGCGCGCGCTGCTCGCCTCAGCAATGTGCGCCGGCGCGTGCGCAAGTGCCAGCGCGGGCGAGGCCGACGCGAAGCAATTGCTAAAAGGGATGTCGGACTATGTGGGCTCGCAGCAGGCGATCTCGTTCAACTACGATGCCGGCCTCGAAGTGGTGACCAAAGAGGATCAGAAGCTTGCGCTGATGAGTTCCGGAAGTGTCGTGCTCAATCGGCCCGACAAGGTCCGCTTCACGCGTGCGGGCGGATTTGCCGACATTGAGGGGTTGTTTGACGGAAAGACGCTCACGTTGCTCGGCAAGAACGCCAATATCTACTTCCAGGCAGACGCTCCCGGAACCTTCGATCAACTCGTCAATGAGCTCCAGGAGAAGGTTCAGCGGCCGTTGCCCGGTGCCGATCTGCTGCTGACGAATTCCTATGACGAGCTAATGAGCGACGTGATCGACATCCAGGATCTCGGCAGCGGCGTGATCGGCGGTGTCGAGTGTGACTACCTGGCGTTCCGCAAGAAGGAGGTCGATTTCCAGGTCTGGATTGCGCAAGGAAATAAGCCCTATCCCTGCCGGTTCAGCATCACCTCGCGCACGGTGCCGGCAAGCCCGCAATACAGCATTCAGTTTCGCGACTGGAAGACCGGCGGTGACGCCGAAAAGGCCGACTTCACCTTCAAGAACGCCAGCAACGCCGCCAGGGTCGAGGTCGTGGAGGTTCGCGAAAAATTCAGTGATCTGCCGGCCAACTTTACCGTGGGAGTTGCAAAATGAAGATTGCAAGACGTCTCTTCCTGACCATCGCTGTTGCGCTGGTCGCATTGTGTGCGCTTGATTTCGCTGGCCAACTGCCGATCCCCGGAGCGGACAAGCTGGCTTCAACCGCACAAGCCAGGGTCGGACGGCCGTTGACCCCCGTCAGTGTCGCCGGCGTGGCCCGGCGCACCGCCCGGCGCTGTGCCGCCGGCGTTTATTATTGCTGACACTGTGATCTTGCGGTTGAGGCAGTGCGTCGCACCTCCTCATCCTCTTGCTCAATCACAGAAAGAGGCGGCTGTTGGGCCGCCTCTTTCTTTCCTGCTGTATCTGCCGACGCTACGACGCTACATCGATCGTCGCCGCAGTTGAGCGACGAGCGGCGCGTTCAGCCGGTGCCGTTGCGCATCGCCTCATCAATAGCCGACCCAGGCGCCACCGTAGTTGCGATAGTAAGCCGCCCTGGCCACAGGACGGGCAACATAGCCGGCAGTGGTGCCAGTGCCGTACCAATTCTTGGATGAATGAGGATTGCAGGCATAGCCGTGGGGATTACGACATTCATAGTCACCCCAGGTACTGGCGGCAAAGTAGCCGGAATTTGTGTAAGGCCCACCGGCATAGGCATAAGGTCCGCCACCATAATAACCGCCACCATAGTAACCCCAAGGTGAGGTGGCTGCGGCTGCGGCCGTGCCGATAGCGGCGGCCGCCACACCGGCACCCACCACGCCTGCGCCGTAGCCGTACGCGGCGCGCCGGTTTTGTCGGCGCGCAACCCCTGCAACGCTCACGGGCGTCAGCGGGCGACCGACGCGCGCCTGGGCGCTCTCGATCGACAGCGAGACGCCGCGCTGCTCAGACCAGCCGAAGGAGAGGAGTGCCGTACACGCGAAGGTCGTGGCTGCGATCGCGATTTTGCCTGGAGACATCAGCTTCATGGTTTTTCTCCATTAGTGTGCCCCTTGCTGCAAACCATATCCCTCGGCCGCCTCAAAAGCATTGCGTTAGATCAACCTGGCGCTCCAATCAGCGCCTAGATCAAGAGTGCGCCCCACGGAAGAAGCTTTTTTCATCCGACCGGCACGGAGTTGAGCGGGACGAGATGCCGAAAACCGTGGAGGGAAGGACACCGTGAACCGACTCGTTATCGCCACGATCCATTCGCTGCGGGGACTGCGATACACGATCGCCAATGAAACCGCGGTGCGCCAGGAGGCGATCACGCTGGGTCTGGCGATTCTACTCGGCTTCTACCTCTCACCTGGCCCGGCTTGGTACGTGGCCATGATCGGCGTGCTCCTTATCCTGCTCGCGGTCGAACTGTTGAATACGGCGATCGAAAAGCTCTCCGACCACGTCACCCCCGAGCACCACGTCGAAATCGGCATCATCAAGGATGCAGCGTCTGCGGCCGTGTTCTGCCTGCTGCTGGTCGCCATCCTGGTATGGGCCGTGGCGATTTCGGTGCGTTTCGGATTTCTTTAGGTGCTTGTGAGTGCCAAGGTGGTTTGATCAAGAATCGAGGACCGTTCGGCGATGACAGGCTCGGCGTTGGAAATCGGACATTCTGGACATGCGATGGCGGTTGATGGCAATGAAAAACTCTCGCACGCGTAAAATCCTTATCGCCGCGATCGCGGTGATTGCGTTGGCTGCGGTACTGGCCGTTCTCAACTCCTTCGAGTTCAATCCTCACTCGAGTGACGCCTCGACTTTCATGGCCCGGGCGCAGCAGAAGTCTGCCGCTGGAATCAAGGTCAATGCCAGCGCTCTCGGCGCAAGCGAAAGTCTCCGGTTTTTCGGGGAAAATCTTGCCAGATATAACATCCAACCCGTCTGGCTCTCCATCGAAAACCAGACCGACGATCAACTCGCACCTATTCCCATTGCTATGGACCCTGATTACTATTCGCCCTACGAGGTTGCTTATCGATTTCATGGCCTCATGTCCTTTGCAGCCAATCGAGCGCGCGACGAGTTCTTTCTGAGCCATCAAATTGCAAGCATCCTGCCGGCTCACTCGACAACGACCGGCTTTGTGTATGGCGTCTCCGATGCCGGAATCAAATTTGCCCACATCGTCATTGCCGGGCGGAAGCGCCTGGAGACCTTTGATTTCGCTTTGCCCGTTCCGGGACCGAAGTTTGTCGGTACCGACATTGGCGCTGATACCCTCTATCCCGGCAAGAAGATCGAGGATCTCGACCTTGGTTCATTGAGGGCGACGTTTGCGAAGCAGGTCTGCTGCACGAGCAACGCCGAAGGAACGCGCAACGGCGATCCACTCAATCTCGTCATCATTGAAAGCCGGCAAAGTCCGATCGTTCCTTTCATCTCCCGTGGCTGGCATCTTGCCAGGCAACTTGATTTTGCAAGTGCCATCGAAACCGCGCGCGCCTTCGTCTTTCGGGATGAGTTTCTGACTTCTCCGGTGAGCCCACTCTACGTCTTCAATCGCAGGGAAGACTTCGTTCTGCAAAAGGCCCGATCCACGATAAATGAACGCATTCATGCACGATTCTGGCTTACGCCATACACCTTTGAGGGACGAAGGATATGGATCGGGCAGGTGAGCAGGGATATCGGAGTACGGCTCACTTCTCAGACATGGAATTTGACCACGCACAAAATTGCGCCCGACGTCGATTTTGACCGGACATATTTGCTGCAAGACGTTGTAATGTCGGAATTTGTCGAACGATATGGCTACGTCGATGGCGTTGGCGCCGCCCCGGCTTCCGCACCGCGCCCGAACCTGACCGGCGATCCCTATTACACCGACGGATTGCGCGCCGTGATATTCCTCTCCGATGAAACGATGCCGCTGGTCGATATCGAGCGGCTTTCCTGGGAAACCCCATCAGCGCCGCGTGAGGAGGCCGGTCGCGGCGATCAGTAGTCGGCTCGCGGCCCGGCGCACGACAACCTCGCCGACCGAGATCGCTGCTTTCGGCGCCGTCGCTCGCGGGAACAACTCCAGAGTCCTGGTTCGAAGCGCTGGTGTGGCGGTTCAGAAGTCCACATCATTACTGCAGCGAGTCAATATGCGGACTTCTGAACCCAAGCCACACTAGAACCAATATGTTACTGGCGTCCTTTCGATTCCGAAGTTCGCAAACCAGGTTGCCGCGCAATGATGCGAACTTCGTAAATCAGGACACTGGATTATCAGCACCTAGAAGGCCCTGCCGTGCTCAAAGCGACTATCATCAGCCGCGCGCGATTCAGATACGCTTGAGGTGCGCTTTTGCTGCTCGACTTGCAGCACTCTTACGGCTTGGCGCATCGGTTCCGGCGAGATACGGATCAGTCGCCCGAAGCCCTGCTCCAATTCGAGAAACCCCCCGACAGCGCCCGCTACAGCGAGGGCGCAAAGCGTCAACACGACCGCGGATGTCAAGTTGTGGGGCGCGAATAGACCGAAACTGGCGAAGAGGAAGACCAGCCAAAACACCAGGAGAGCAACGAACGCCTTTGGAGTTTCCTGTCCAACCTGTTGGGCGAGAAGCCAGCGTGTATCACCGATCTTTGCGGCGAGTGTCATAGCCTGCCCCAGCCACCATTGGTCGCGTGGGGTTTGAGGTTTCAGGGCCAGCAGCGTATCTTCGAGCCGCTGGAGTAGTTCGTACGTCGTCGAATCGGCGAGATCTATATTTGTGGCATCTTCGGGGAACAGATCGACAGTCTTTTGTTCGGCGTATTGGCGCAGCGTCCCGCGAGCCTGGTCTGCAGCCGAGCCGTATCGGCGCAGAATCTGGTCAAGTCGGAGTATTTGGGCTGACAGACCGGTAACTTCGCCCCCGAGCCGGGTGAATGTTGTATTGGCGTTTGAAATGAGAAGCCCAAGCACCAGCGCCGAAACAGTGGCAACGACAGCCGTAGACATGTTTACAAGGCCCTTGGTCTCGTCTGTCAGATGATGCGCCGGCAGGCGATTTCTCATCTTCCAGCCGGCGAACGCCCCGGCCAGGAGTAGCGCGTACACGATAAGCCCGATGATCAGCGGATTTCTCATGATTAGGTTCCATCGAAAGCGCCGGTTGGAGGTACGATTCTCCAGCGATTCATTGTTCCGTAGATTGTTCCGTAGGCGGCACAGCAGTTCCGCGAACCCCTAACATGCAATCCCGCTGATTTTGAGGTGGCTTTGTGGACAAGCCCTCGCCGGATTCGGATGATGCGATGGCGCGCTGACCTTCAGCGAGCCGAGGGCAACCTGTCCCGCGGTAGTTTGATCACCGCCCGGCGTGCTTCAACCGATCGGGTGTGGGCCAGCTTCGGAAAAGGTGGCTAGTCCAAGCGTGGCGTTCCTATCAGGATCATCTCGCCGGTGCCGAGGAAGTGATGTGGCCGCGCAGAAGACATCTCCACATCAGGACATCGTGCGCGAGGTTGGAAACGTCCCCACTTCGGCTTGTCGCGCCAGCTTCATCCATCTTTCCGCCAGGTCCAGCCAATCCTGTGAGAAACGCTCCGACGCCTGCTGCGCCATTTGATGGCACACATCGGCCTGGGCGCGGTAGTACGCCGCCAAAACCTGAAGGAGGGCCGGATCCGTCATCGTGCTGTCCGAGAGGCTCAATGCGTTGTCCGCGCGAACGCTGCGGCCGACGACCTCATGAAGGTAATTATCTGAGATGACTCTCCGATGTGTCGGTCGGCCTGCGAACATACATAGCGCATGGAAACTGTCCCCTTGACGGTCAAGCGGCTAATGCGAACGGCAAGAAAAGGCCCGACATTTGCGCCGGGCCAGACGTCTGGTGGTCTCAGGGGGTTCCGTTGTGGATCAGGAGCGAGTCGACGTCAACGCAAGATATTTGTGATCTTGCGCCAGACAATTGTGCGGCGACGTCACCGCCAGAAGTTCTTGAATCGATCGGGTATTGGTTCGGTGTAGCGCCCCGCCTGCCGGGGGTCATTCGGCGTTATCATCCCGTTCGCGGCTGGGCTCGCCTTTCGGACTTCGTGATGCGCCGGTTGCAGGCATCGAAATCCATCAGCCCGTCTGGCCACCATCTTCAAGTCAAATTCCGGCCGCACCTCGACATCGTTCTGCCACCAGACCGCTCGGCTCCCGGGTTAGGGGATTTTGAGTGGCTGAGAGGACAACGCTGGCTGGATCACGCTTTGCGCCGTTCGTGGCCGACGTGAGCTGCGGTAGTGCTCAAAACTGCAGGCCATTTCATACCAAGGCGACCTTTCCCGAAGGTTGTGACTGGCCGGATGACGATACCGACATCCGCATTTCATTGCTCAAGCCTGTCTGAACGCGATGCCGCTGGCCGCTGCAGCGGGGGACGGTTGAAAATGCCGGAACCAAATGGTCCAGCCGACATCAGATATGCGAAGCGCGGCAAGCGGCTCAGTAAGTTGGCGTAGTGGTCTGTCATGCTGTGGGAAGGTAGTCGGGTCTCTCGTGCTCTTGTTGTCACGGGGTTCATGACGATCATCGCGGGGCACGCCCGCGCAGAGGGAGAAAACTGTCCGACGCCGAAGGATGAAATCGCCACAGACCGTCCGGACGTAACGAACTCGAGTGTGGTCGTGCCCTTCGGGAGCTTTCAAAGCGAAAACGGCATCAACACTTACTCGCGAGACGGCGGTCGGGAGATCGACGGCACAAACACCCGATGGCGGCTGGGGATTGCTCAGTGCCTCGAGATTTTCGTCGACGTCCCCACTTATTTTGCCAACATCAAGGCTCCAGGAAATTCGGGTTGGACGGATGTGGCTCCTGCTGTGAAATGGCAGATAAGCCCGGTGCCCGGGAAATTCGATGTGTCGGTGACTGCGGGAATCTTTCTTCCAAGCGGCAATGCTCAAATAGCAGGCAGTGGTGCCCAGCCATACCTGCAATTGCCGTGGTCATGGGAATTGCACGACGGCTGGGGGTTGAGCGGCATGTTCACCGAATTCTTCCGCCCGACCGAATTGACTACAAGGCGCGTGACAGAGACCACTTTTGTCATCGAAAGGAAAATGACTGAAAAGCTGAGTCTGTTCACGGAGTATGTTGGGGACTATCCCGAAGCAACTGGTCCCATTGTCCTGCTGAACTCTGGCGGCATGTACCGCTTCACGCACAACCAACAGGTGGATTTCCACGTCGCCTTTGGCCTGAACCACAATTCGCCAAGCTACACTTTGGGTGTGGGTTATTCGTTTCGAGTCGACACCTTGTTTGCTGCCAAATAGTGCATGTACGCAGACCGCAACATATCGGCGTCGGTTCAGCAGTGGGCACTGGAAAAAAAGAAGTCTGAAGTGTGAAGTAATTCACACCCGGATCTGTGAAATAATTCACACTCCTGATCAATCCACTTGACCGGGCGCAAGTGAATGGGTGTTACCGAACAGAAATTTTCGCGATCCGCTGCCGTTCACGAGGCCGGCCACGCCATCGTGGCGTGGTTCTTTGGGTTGCCTCTAGGGGCTATGCGGATCGATGCCGGAGATTCAGGCGGCGAAACACAGATCGGCTGTTCTGATCGCTTGACGCTTGCGGAGCAAATCGCGGTTCGCTGCGCCGGTGGGATTGCACAGGCGATCTTTGAATGTCCCGGCAATGAGGTTGCAACCTTCAAAGACAACTTCGAAGTCATGAAGCTATTGGAGGTGCACGGCTATACCGAGAGCAAAGCGGCGCCCTGGCCGTGCGCTGTCAGGGTTGCAAAATTGCTGAAGCGATACTGGAAGCCAATCGCAAGAAGACGTTAGCGTTAGCCGATCAACTTGTTGAATGTGGTCGGATCGGTGCGTGCGACGTCTTGAGGTTGATCAAGGGCTGATCTCCTCTCTTTCGTGCCGCCTGCGAAATGAGCTTTGAGGGTCTGGCGTCGAAGACGCGAGGCCGTTCCGATCAGGCAGCAAGCGCCAGTTCGAGCTCGCAGTGCCGTGGTTTGTAAGGCTGGCTGAGCGAAGCGGACATCCAGGCGGACATCGATGTGCGCGGGCAGGGCTGAATGAACCGGCTCGGAATCGTAAATGGACCCATCTCGGAAGTAGCCTAGTCCCGCAGCGGCCGGATATACTTTGATGCGGTGGGACTGGAACCGGGACGCATGGTGGCCTCATGTACATGTTCATTCGAAAGTACAGCAAGGTTCCTTCGGTTGCAGATGCTGCTCGCCGCGCCAAAAGCGGCATCGGTCGAATCCTGAAGGAATCGGACGGATTTAGATCGTATTATGTACTGGATGGGGGCGGAGGCGTCGGCATCGCCGTAATGATCTTTGAGGACCGCGAAAGTGCCAATGCGGCGAACAACAAGGTACTGGAGTTTGTTCAAGCGAGCCTGCTTGACCTTAATCTTGGAGACCCCGAAATCGTCGCCGGAGAAGTTTTGGTCAACATCGAATCCGATACGTAATTGTTCGCAAATTTGGGGAAGCCAGTGATAACCGATAGTTCCAGGATGAGCTTACTGTTCGCCTTTGGCGTGCTCTCAGCGTTGCTGATCTCGCCGCAGGCCAGCGCACAATCGACCGGCGGAACCAGCAAATGGACCGTGATTGACGTGACCGCGGCGATAAATCGTTCCATAGAGGAAAGCAAGGAAGGCGTCGAACTGCGCGAAAAGATAGTGCGCCGCTTTTCCGAATGCTCGCTGATGTATGGGGGTCTTTCAACGCTGACCTCCAATGCCGAAGCCAAAAAGAATTACGTTCAATCCCAGATCGCAACGATGGAAGTTGAATCGACGATTGCCAAGCCATTGCAATCGGGAAAGAGACTGGAACTCGAAGAAGAAGCGCGAAAATCAGTGGCGGTGATGTTGCGCGCCATCAACGTGCAAGGCGACAAGGAAGTGGGTCCGCTTCTGAAGAATTGCAAAGCGTTAAATGATTTGAAGGAAATCAAGAATGCGTTGCGCGAGCTTTCACCCCAGTAAAGCCGAACTGCAGCGCTTTTTTCGAGTTGGCCCTTGCCACCAGTCGGCTCTGCGCCCGATAGCCGGCAACAAAGCGCAGCAAATCGGTGCTGCTCGCTCGTGCGGTGGGTAAATCCGACCGGTCTATAGCGTTTTCGAGCGAAGTGGATACCGGTTCGCGTGAAGAAAACGCGTCAAAACAAAAGATTAGAGCCTCGGTTCTGATTCAATCAGAACCGAAAAGGCTCTAAGGATTGGAAGGTCTGTGGTGCCGGCGGATGATGGCCTCGCTCTTCAATGGAGCACAGGAACTCTTTTCCGCGTCTTCTCGGGTCGATTCGGCACTGGTCCATACCTGTTGGACGCCGGTGAAGAACAGATAACGACAATGCTTCTTGTAGAAAGGCACCGGGTATTGCTCACTCAGACGAGCAGCCTCTATCCTTGACCCGACCAAAATTCCGCGATTGAGACCATAGCCGGCCAGCAAAACTACCGCCAAGCCCAACAGCGCCCAGAGAGCTAACGATAATCGCATGCTTCACCTCAAAAGGCGCCACCCGGGCTACCGGCTGCAATCAGGGGGCTTGACGAGAATGGTTCCGGTCGAGATTCGAATTCGTGTAGATGGCGAAACATCGCCGAAATGCTTGGGTTGGCCTCTATTGTTCCATGCATCGTAGAATGAATTCCGTGCGGTCTCTGGGCAGGACCCCCTGAGCATCGGCCATGTGACGGCATTTGACCTGTTCGACATGTGCGGCGAGGATCTTGGTCCTTCGCTCCTCCGTTTCCGGGTCGACTACCCTGATAATCTTCACCTTGATCGGTGAGCCATCCGACTCGAATTGAAGCTGATAATTCCTGCCTTTCTCGTCGGTGGCTGCGCAGGACACGCTGGACACCTGTTGCAACGCGAGATTTCCAATCTGCGTGCATCTCCCGGATGAGGGCTCGACGGAGGCGATCGGCAATCCCTCCGCCTTCGGACTGTCCTTGGACTTCAGGAGCACCCGGTCTATCGGCAGCTCGTAACGGTTATCCTGCTGTCTATTCCCGCTCTCACCCGAAAACGTGATGATGTGACTTTCATCGTCCGGATCGTTCAGGGGAACGGTGAACGCAGATCGGCCTCCCGGGCTGTGCGAAAAGGCGATAGAGGTGCATGCGAAATCGCGTTCGGCGACCTTCAACGTGCTGCATTTGCCAGCCATGGTGGCGAACACGTCGCTCTCGATCTCCTGAGCCCTGAGGGCGACGGAAGTAATTGAAAGGGAAACAACGATAGCAACCGCTCGCCAGCAGATGCGCATAAAAAATCCCTCAGCCATGGAATAGCTTAGGGTTCCAACGACAAAGACGCAAGCGAGCGCCGCAAATCCCGGATCGGCTTGCGGCTCGGCTGGCCAGCCGAAACCGGTGTTGGACCGCCTGAACGTCATGGCCAGGCGGGCGGCGGCATCAAGCCGATCTTCTCGTGGACCAGAGAATGGCGTTGGTGAGGATTCTCTGGTAGCGCGGGTCCTGCCAGACTGAGGCCTCGTGGCCGAGCGACGAATAGAATACTCGCCCCTCGCCGAAAAATCGTTTCCAGGCGAGCGGCCAACCATAGAAGCGTTGGTGCACACCGGCCTTGCCGAGGTCCACCGAGCTTGGGTCGAGGCGCAGGAGCACGCGTGATCCACGATAGTCGAAGTCGCTGATCTGGTAGATTTCATCATTCAACTGCAACGAGCCCCCGAGAAACGCCACCAGCGGATCTGCAGCGTCAGCTACCTCGATCGTCACGGCCTGATGCCAGGGATGACCATTGAAGTAGCCGCCGATCAGATCGAGATAGTCCGGCCAAGTGTAGAATGTATCCGTGGCCGAGTGAACGCCGAGGAAGCCGCGGCCCGAGCGCACAAAGTCGAGAAGCGCCATCTTTTGCAGGCCGCTCATCGGAATCTCACCGCTTGTGTAGAACATCACGGCGGCATAGCGCTCGAGGTTTGCGGGCGAAAATTCAGACAAGTCTTCGGTGGCGATGACTTCAAACGCGCCGGAATTCTTTCCAAGCTGCGTCAGGATTTCCCTAGAAAGCGGTATGACGTCGTGCCGATAGCCGGCCGAGTATGTGAAATAGAGGACACGTTCCGGCCGGCTTTGTGCGCGCGCGGCGAGCGGTTGGATTGCCGCGGCGCTGCCGAGGAGCGTGATGAACTCGCGTCGCGTCACAATCCTCTCCCGAGGCCAAACCGGCAGCCAATTAGGTCAGCCGGGTTGACCATCTTTTGCCGTTGCGGCTGCAAGCGTTTCTCGTCTAGAACGACGGCGAGAAGTGCTTACCTCGAGGCAACCAACCGTCAACGGTTTTGGCCCAGGATGCGCCTGACGAGCGCGACCAGCAAAAGTGGAATCCGGTTTTGCGTCCGGTCGCGCTCTAAACTATTGATTGAGCGCATGATCTTTTCACCAAACCGCTTACACTTTGGTGGATCATGCGCGAGGGTCTGGCAATGATGATTCGCGGCGAAACGCGTGGAATTTTGCGGGAAGGGGCCCATGCCGCCCCTCATCCTTCGATTCCGGCCGCGACCTTGCCCACCCTCCTTCTCGGCGGGCTTCTGCTTCTTATCGGCCCCTGAGGGCCGTCTGGGCGGTTTTAAGCCTGGGCACTCAGGGGTTGCGTGAGATCAACAGAACCCCTTCAGCGCCCTAAGGAGCAGCGGCGCACTACCTAGAGGAACCTTTAAAATGGCCCCCGTGAACAAGTCCGAGAAGGACCGCGTCATCATTTTCGACACCACACTGCGCGACGGCGAGCAATGCCCCGGCGCCACCATGACTTTCGAGGAGAAGCTCGAGGTCGCCGAGATGCTCGATGACATGGGCGTCGATGTCATCGAGGCCGGCTTCCCTATCACCTCCGAAGGCGATTTCCAGGCGGTGAGCGAGATCGCCCGCCGGTCCAAAAACGCCGTCATCGCAGGATTGTCGCGTGCGCATCCGAAGGACATCGACCGCTGCGCGGAAGCGGTGAAATTCGCGCGCCGCGGCCGCGTCCATACCGTGCTCGCGACCTCGCCGCTGCATATGCGCGTGAAACTGAACATGACACCGGAGCAGGTGATCGAGACCTCGATCGCCAACGTCACCCGCGCCCGCAACCATATCGACGACGTCGAATGGTCGGCCGAAGACGGCACGCGCAGCGAGATGGATTTCCTCTGCCGCATCGTCGAGGCCGTGATCAAGGCCGGTGCCACCACGGTGAACATTCCCGACACCGTCGGCTACACGGTGCCCGAGGAATACACCCACTTCATGCGCACGCTGATCGAGCGGGTGCCGAATTCGGACAAGGCGGTGTTCTCGGTCCACTGCCACAACGACCTCGGCATGGCGGTGGCGAATTCGCTGGCCGGCATCGCCGGCGGCGCGCGGCAGATCGAATGCACCGTCAACGGCATCGGCGAGCGCGCCGGCAACGCCGCGCTCGAGGAAGTCGTGATGGCGATCAATGTGCGCCACGACAAGTTTCCGTACTGGAACAAGATCGACACCACGATGCTGACGCGCGCCTCGAAACTGGTGTCGGCGGCCACCTCGTTCCCGGTGCAGTACAACAAGGCGATCGTCGGCCGCAACGCGTTCGCCCATGAAAGCGGCATCCACCAGGACGGCGTGCTCAAGGATGCCGCGACCTACGAGATCATGCGCCCCGAGATGGTCGGCCTGAAGCAGTCCTCGCTGGTGCTGGGAAAACATTCCGGGCGCCACGCCTTCGTGCACAAGCTCGAGGAGATGGGCTACAAGCTCGGCCAAAACCAGATCGAGGACGCCTTCGTGCGGATGAAGGCGCTCGCCGACCGCAAGAAGGACATCTACGACGAGGATATCGAGGCGTTGTTGGATGAGGAGATCGCAGCCGCTCACGACCGCATCAAGCTCGTTTCGCTCACGGTGATCGCCGGCACCCACGGGCCGCAACGCGCCACCATGAAGCTCGACGTCGACGGACAGATCAAGATCGAGGAAGCCGAAGGCAACGGTCCGGTTGATGCGGTGTTCAACTGCATCAAGGCGCTGGTGCCGCACGAGGCAACGCTGGAGCTGTTCCAGGTGCACGCGGTGACCGAAGGCACCGACGCGCAGGCCGAGGTGTCGGTGCGGCTCGCCCATGAGGGGAGATCGATGACGGCACGCGCAGCCGATCCCGACACGCTGGTTGCTTCCGCCAAGGCGTATCTCGGTGCGCTCAACAAGATCGTGATGAAGCGCCAGCGCGACGTGCCGGCGGCTGCGGCGGGGTGAGACGCGACAGTCATCCCCGGGCAATTGCCAGACTCACCTCTCCCCGCGTGCGGGGAGAGGTCGGATCGCTCCTGGCGATGCGGAGCATCGTCCAGCGCGATCCGGGTGAGGGGGAGCTTCGGCAAGCGCGTTGGCGATGGCCTCAAGCACTCCCGTAATATTTGTCAGGACATCATTGTTCCAGAACCGCATCACGCGATAGTTGCGACTAGCTAGCCATCTGTCTCGAACGGCATCGTGTGGACTGTTCACATGCTGCCCACCATCCACTTCGACGATCAGGCGTATCTCCCGGCAAACGAAATCGACCGTATAAGGTCCGATCGGCTCCTGCCGTACGAATTTGAATCCGCAGAGACTCCGTGACCTAAGTTTGCGCCAAAGCGCGCCTTCGGCGTCCGTTGCATTCTTCCGCAAACGCCGAGCCCGGTTGCTCCTGGATTTATCGGCACCTCGCATGCCGCCAGTCCCCCTCACCCGGATTGCGCATTGGCGCAATCCGACCTCTCCCCGCAAGCGGGGCGAGGTTAACACCTCTCATTACTCGCGTCTCGGAATGACTCCTCTTCGTCATGGCCGGGCTTCGTCCCGGCCATCCACGTCTTTATTTCCAAACTACGAAAGCAAGACGTGGATGCCCGCGAAGCAGTTCGCAGGATGGGTAGAGCGTCAGCGATACCCATCGCTTCTCTGCCCGCGGCGTTGATGGGTTTCGCAACAGCTTCAACCCACCCTACGGGCTGCATCGCGTCCGGGACTCGGCAGTTGCGCACCCGTCATTCCGGGGCGCGCTGAAGGCGCGAGCCCGGAATCTATCGTGCCGCCGGAGCGTCAGGAGAAATGGATTCCGGGTTCGATGCTAACGCATCGCCCCGGAATGACTCCTCTTCGTCATGGCCGGGCTTCGTCCCGGCCATCCACGTCTTTATTTCCAAACTACGAAAGCAAGACGTGGATGCCCGCGAAGCAGTTCGAAGGATGGGTAGAGCGGCAGCGATACCCATCGCTTCTCTGTCCGCGGCGTTGATGGGTTTCGCAACGGCTTCAACCCATCCTACAGGCTGCATCGCGTCCGGGACTCGGCAGTTGCGCACCCGTCATTCCGGGGCGCGCCGAAGGCGCGAGCCCGGAATCCATCGTGCCGCCGGAGCGTCAGGAGAAATGGATTCCGGGTTCGATGCTGACGCATCGCCCCGGAATGACTCCTCTTCGTCATGGCCGGGCTTCGTCCCGGCCATCCACGTCTTTATTTCCAAACTACGAAAGCAAGACGTGGATGCCCGCGAAGCAGTTCGTAGGATGGGTAGAGCGTCAGCGATACCCATCGCTTCTCTGCCCGCGGCGGTGATGAGTTTCGCAACGGCTTCAACCCATCCTGCGGCTCGTTGCGAGCGCCCGCGGCTGGTGCATTTTGGCCACAATACAACTCAAATCGGCTGGGGCAATCGCGCAGCCAGACGTTGTATGCCGTCTCGGAATAACGTAAGCCAACCGGGGGTTGTTTTTGCTTCGCGAGCCGGCCGGGCCTGCGGAGCTTCGGGGGCAACATGAAAAAACGGGCGTTCGGAACCGGCGCGGTTTCGGTCATCGTTCTTGGAATCGGGTCAGCGAGCGCCGCCGAACTTCCGGCAAGCATGCCCACCAAGGCACGTAGCGCACCCCAGGCCGCGTATAACTGGACCGGGTGTTATCTCGGCCTGCAAGGCGCCGTCGGGACCGAGATTACCCCCCTTACGACGACCAACCGAGCGGGCGGTCTCGCCGGCGGCCAGATCGGCTGCAACTACCAGAGTGGCCAGATCGTCCTTGGCCTCGAGGCGGAAGCGGCATGGTCGGCCCTGACGGATAGCTTCGACTCATCATCTCCGGGTCTTTCTGTTGAAGCCAACGCTCGCAACCGCTGGACCGCCGATCTCGCGGCGCGTGCCGGCGTCGCGATCGATCGCGCGCTCATTTACGGCAAGGTTGGCGTCGCCCAGGGCGGTTTTGCGTTTTCCAAGGCTAGCGTCAACGTCTTTATCTCCGACTCTACAAACGCCAGCGGCGCCTTGACGGGCGTCGTTTTCGGCGCCGGTCTCGAATACGCTTTCGCGCCGAACTGGAGCGCCAGGCTCGAATACGACCACATCGACTATATCGGCCGCAGTTTGCTTTTTGACGACTCGAACCCGTTGAATGGAACAGGGGACAATAAACAATCGGCTTCCGCCAATCTGGTGAAGGCCGCGATCAATTATCGCTTCGCGGGTTCCGATGTCGCGCCGGCCATCGAATGGCAAGCAGGATCAGCCATCACCAAGGCGCCACCGCTGGCCAGCTATAATTGGACGGGATGCTATGGCGGCGTGCAAGCCGGCGGCGGCACCGAGACGGATTCCTTTTCTGGACAAAATAACGGCGGCGGCGGCCTTGCCGGTGGTCAAATCGGCTGCAACTACCAGATCGGTCAAATCGTCCTCGGCGCTGAGGGCGAGGCGGCATGGTCTGGAGTGACGAACAATGCTCACCTGAAGCTCATGGGCTTTTCGGAGGAATTTGCCAGCCGCAACCGCTGGATCGCGGACGTCTCCGCGCGCGCCGGTGTCGCGCTCGATCGCGCGCTGATTTATGGCAAGGCTGGCCTGGCCGAGGGCGGCGGGTTCGCGTTCAACTCGACGATACAAGGCGTGAGCGCCGTCGGCAGCGGCACCTTGAGCGGTCTCCTGCTCGGCCTCGGGCTCGAATACGCCTTGGCGCCGAACTGGAGCGCCAGGCTGGAATACGACCACATCGATTATGTCGGCCGGGATCTGACCTTCACTCAGTCTTCTAACGGGGTCTCCCAGCCCAGCGCCGTCGTAAGCCATTCCGCCACCGCCAATGTGGTGAAAGGCGGACTGGACTATCGCTTCACGGGTGCGGATCGAGCCTGGCTATCAAGTGCCTCGCGCCTCGCTCCGAGCTATAATTGGAGCGGATGCTATGCTGGCGCACAGGCGGGCGGCGGGGTCCAGAATGGCGAGTTCGCCGGTGGCGTCAATGGCGGCGGCGGGCTCGCCGGTGGCCAGGCCGGCTGCAACTACCAGAGCGGGCAAATCGTGTTCGGCATCGAAGGCGAGGCGGCATGGTCTTCGTTGCAGGACAAGGACGATTTCGCGCAAGCGGGCTCTTTCCAGCAAAGTGCTATCCGTAACCACTGGACCGCCGATCTCGCGGCGCGAGGCGGCATCGCGGTGGATCGTGCGCTCATCTACGGCAAGGCCGGTGTCGCCCAGGGCGGCTTTGCGCTTTCCTCGATGGATAGCACCGGCAATTTCGCGAATGCCAGCCGCACCTTCACCGGCGTCTTGCTCGGCGGCGGCATCGAATACGCCTTCGCCCCGAACTGGAGCGCGAAACTCGAATATGACCACATCGACTATGTCGGACGGGATCTGCTGTTCACCGGAATTCCCGGTAACAGCATCATGCGCGAGTCCGTATCGGACAGCCTGGTCAAGGTCGGGATCAATTATCACTTCGCCGGCGGCAACACCATCGTCGCCAAATACTGAGCAAACACGGCGACAGACCCAGTTCGTAGGATGGGTGGAGCGTCCGCGTCCGCCGTAGCTCTTTATGAGCGAAGGCGGAAGCGATACCCATCATTTCTCTGCCCATGGCGTTGATGGGTTTCGCAAGGGCTCAACCCATCCTACGGGCTTTAGTTCTTTGATTGCGCATGATCTCCGCGTAAACGCGTTTCGCGTTTGTCGCGAGGGCACCCGTCATTGCCAGCCAACGGGTCGCGCGAATGCGCGCCCGATGACAGGCTCCGCAAAGCAATCCAGTCTGTAGGGTGGGCAAAGCGGCCAGGTCGGCGGTAGGCTCAACGCAGCAAGGCGCAAGCGTGCCCACCGATTGCATGTGATGGTGGGCACGGCGCGAGAGGCGCCTTTGCCCACCCTACGATCTGCCCGCGTTTCCCGGACGCAGCGCATGCGCGCCGCGCCGCGTCCGGGACACGAGCGCCGTTATCTCAACCACCGACCCTCACCGCCGATACTGAAGCGCAACACCGAAACGTCTTTCAAGCGCGCAACGATCATGTTTGAGATCATGTTGTGGCGGGCCAGCAAAATATCGGTCATAGAGTCTTGAGAATCCAACCTGGGAATCCAGCGATTGCGTGGTGGTGGTCGGGGAGCGGTTGGACGACGGGGCGTTGGGGAAAGTGGCTGGGAAGTTGAGAGGCGCTGCGTGGCGGGCGGCGGCAATCGCCGCCAGTCTGATCGGGGCTTTGGCGGGGACATCGCCGGTTTTCGCGCAGGACGCGACCTGGGTCGGCATGCCGACCGCGACCAACCCCGCCGATGGCAAGTTCGATTTCAACGCCAACGCGAACTGGATGCCGAACGTTGTGCCCGGCAGCAGCACCCCAGACCGGCACGGCGACCTTCGGCGCCACCAACGGCGCCAATATCAGCTTTTCGGCCAATTCGACCACCCTCAGCGGATTTACCTTCAACACCGGGGCGTCGAACTACACCTTCTTCACCGCGCATGATCTGACCTTTGTTGGCGCCGGCATCGTCATCAATGGCGGCAGCGCCACGTTCACCAACGCCTTTATCGTCAACTTTGACAACGCGAGCACGGCCGGCACCGCCACGATCAACAATAATAATACCCTGGCATTTCATAACTCAGCGACCGCCGGAGGTTCCACGATTGTCAACAACGATTTCCTGCAATTCTTCGACGGCACCAGTGCTGGAAGTTCGACGCTCACCAACACTCGTAACACCTCATTCTTCGCGACCAGTACCGCCGGCAGCGCCAATATCACCAACAGCAACACGGTTGGGTTCTTCGATACCAGCACCGCCGGCAACGCCACCATCACGAATAATCTCGGTGGCCAAACCCAGTTCGGTCGGTCAGGAGGCAATGACACCAGCACCGCTGGCAACGCCAATATCACCAACAACCACGGCACCGCCTTCTTCTTCGCCCACAGCACGGCCGGCAATGCCACCATCACCAATACAAACGTTGGCGCCACGTTTTTCGTCGACAATAGTACCGCCGGCAACGCCACCATCACCAACACGAATGCCGAAACCGCGTTCCAGAATAACAGCACCGCCGGCAACGCCAGGATCACCAACAACAGCGGTGGCATCATCGAATTCTTCAATTCCAGCAGCGCCGGCAACGCCACCATCACGAACAACAGCGGCAACCAACTGATATTCGCCAGCAACAGCACCGCTGCAAATGCCACGATCATCAATAGCGGCATGGTCGAAATCACCGACTCCAGCACCGGCGGCAATGCGCGCCTGATCAACAATGCTGGTGGCACTTTCCATATTAACGCCAATGGGCCGATTCTCACCGTCGGCTCGATCGAGGGGGCAGGCACTTTTGATATTACCGGCGGCGCTCAGCTCACGGTCGGCACCAACAATCTCTCGACCACGGTTTCCGGCGTGATCACCAGCAGCAGCACGTTCGAAACGTTGACCAAGGTCGGCACCGGCACGCTGACGCTGACGGGGAACAACACGTTTCTCGGTGCAATGACCGTGAACGGCGGCACGCTGGAGGTGGATGGCTCGATTGCCGCCGCCAGCGCGGTGTTTATCAACGCGGGCGGTACGTTGAGCGGCACCGGCATCGTCGATCCGGCTTCGACCCAGATCGCAAGCGGCGGCACGCTTGCGCCGGGCAACGCCGCGAACCCGACCGGCGTTTTGACCGTCACAGGCAGCCTCTCGTTAGCCTCCGGTGCGATCTATCTGGTGCAGGTCTCGGGCGCCAATGCCGGCAAGACCAATGTCGCCGGAGGTGGGTTTCTCGGAGGCACCGTCAACGTGGGTGTCATCGGCAGCGCGCAAGCCAACACGAACTATGACATCCTGCACGCGGCCGGTGGCCTTAACAACACGACGTTCAGCGGCGTGCAAAGCCTCGTGCCGGGATTTGTGCCCTCGTTGAGCTATAGCACGACCGACGTTTTCCTGAGCCTGACGGCAAGCCTCGGTGGCGGTGGCGGATTGAACGCCAATCAGCAAAACCTCGCCAACAGCATCAACAATTTCTTCAATTCCGGCGGGACATTGCCGCCAGGCTTTTTCAATCTGTTTGGCCTCTCGGGCGCTTCGCTCGCTAACGCGCTGACGCAAATTTCCGGCGAGACCGCTGTTGGTGCGCAGCAGACGACCTTCGACGCCATGAGCCAGTTCATGGGCGTGATGACCGATCCCTTCATGAGCCGGGGCGGCGGCTTTGGCAGCGCGGCATTGTCATCCGGCTATGCGGAAGACGCGCTCGGCTACGCGGCTGCAAACAAGAAGACCGATGCGTTTGCGATGTTCGCCAAGGCGCCGTCCCCCTATGAACCGCGCTGGAGCGTATGGGCCGCAGGTTTTGGTGGTTCGCAATCGACCGACGGCAATTTGGCGGCGGGAACCAACAACACCACGAGCAATATCGCCGGCACCGCTGTTGGCGCCGACTATCTGCTCTCGCCGAACACGCTTCTCGGCTTCGCGCTCGGCGGCGGCGGCACCAGTTTTTCGGTGGCAAATGGCGGCACGGGACGCTCGGATCTGTTCCAGGCCGGCGCCTATATTCGTCACAACCAGGGTCCCGCCTACATTTCCGCCGCGCTCGCCTACGGCTGGCAGGACATCACCACCAACCGGACCGTCACGGCGGCAGGCTTCGATCAGTTGCGCGCCGAGTTCAATGCCAATGCGTTCTCCGGCCGGCTCGAAGGCGGCTATCGCTTCGTTTCCCCCATCACCGGCGGCGTTGGCATCACGCCTTACGCGGCGGCGCAGTTCGTGACCTTCAACCTGCCGGCTTATGCCGAGCAGGCGATCGTGGGCACCAACACTTTTGCGCAGGCTTTTGGCGCCAGAAACGTGACCGATCCGCGCAGCGAAATCGGCATCCGCACCGACAAATCCTGGGCGCTTGCCGATGGGCTTCTGACGCTGCGTGGGCGCTTGGCCTGGGCGCATGATTTCGATCCGGATCGTTCGATCGCCGCGACCTTCCAGGCGCTGCCCGGCGCAAGCTTCGTCGTCAACGGCGCCGCGCAGGCTTCCGACTCGGCGCTCACCACTGCCTCCGTTGAGATGAAGTGGAGAAACGGATGGTCGGCGGCTGCGACGTTCGAAGGCGAATTCTCCAATGTCACGCAAAGCTACGCCGGCAAGGGCGTGGTGCGCTACGCGTGGTGAACGCGCCGGACTTTCTTTTCCCTCCCCCTTGTGGGGTCCGAGGCGAGCGAAGCTCGCTCTCGAGGTCGGCGAGCTTGGGAGCGCTCTTGCGCTCCGAAGCGAGCCGGGGTGGGTAGCGGCTTTGAATTTGAAGTTCCTGTCACGAACTTGCCGCGATGGGGCGAGGGGACAAGTGTCACGCGATCGACGTAGCCATGCACGCGGCTGGCGGTCGGCCGGGCCGGGCGTCTTATGTCTGTTGATCGTTTTGCCGTGGACATCGTCCGCCGGCGCGCAGGACGCGACCTGGATCAGCAATCCAGCCATAGCGGCCGGAAGTTCCGACTTCAATACCGCCACGAACTGGACTCCGGGCAGCGTGCCGAACGGCACCGCCACTTTCGGTCAATCCAATGGCACCAGCATCGGTTTTTCCAGCAACACCCAGATCGGCGGATTTACGTTCACGCCAGCCGCGTCGAACTACGCGTTCTCTGTCAATTTTTTTACTTTGTTTTTGGAGGGTGCCGGCGTTCTCGTCAACGGCGGCAGCGCCAGCTTCACCACCGAGAACAGCGGCCACCTTTTTTTCATTAACACGACTAGCGCCGGCGCTGCCACCATCATCAATAACGGCGGCGGCGTCACTGAATTCCAGTCCAGAAGCACGGCCGGCAGTGCCACCATCATCGATAACAGCGGCGGTTTCACCACGTTCGGCATCCTCAGCACGGCCGGCAACGCCAACATCACGAACAACAGCGGCGGCAACATAACCTTCACGTCGGGGAGCACTGCCGGTAACTCTACCATCTCGAACAGCGGAAACATCCAGTTCCTCAATAACGCCACCGCCGGCAACGCCAATATATCGAACAACAACCTGCTCTCATTCACTTTTGCCAGCAAGGCCGGCAGCGCCACGATCACCAATGGTGGCTCGGTCAATTTTGGCGACAACAGTGACGCCGGCAATGCGCGCCTGATCAATCTGGCAGGGGGCATCGTCGATTTTTCCCTGAGTGCCGGGCCGAATAATGATGGCAAGCTCAGCGCCGGCTCGATCGAGGGCGCTGGCATATTTAAGCTCTCCAATCAGCTCACCGTCGGCAGCAACAATCTCTCCACCACCGTTTCCGGTGTGCTCGAAAATGCCGGTTTCGGCGGTTCACTGGTCAAGGTCGGTGCGGGCACGCTTACGCTGACGGGTAACAACCAATATACCGGCCTAACCATCGTGAACGGCGGGAAGCTGGAGGTTAATGGTTCGATAACAAACTCCATCGAGGTTGCCATCGATCCCGCGGGTACACTCTCCGGTACTGGCGCCGCCAACTTTACCGACAACTTTGGGACACTTATGCCCGGCAGCGCTATGAATCCGACCGGCACACTCACTATCTTTAACGGCCTTTCCTTCGAGTCTGGCGCGATCTATCTGGTGCAGGTGTCGGGCGCGAACGCCAGCAAGACCAATGTTAGTTCAGGAACGGTATTCCTGACTGGTGGCACAGTGCGGGTCGCCGTCATTGGTGGTGCTGAGGGCGTGAAGAGTTACGATATCCTACATGCCGCCGCAGGGTTCAATGGTACGACGTTTGCTGGCGTTCAGAGCCTGACGCCGGGGTTTACGGAAACCCTGAGCTATACCAGCACGGACGCTTTCCTGAACCTGACCGCCGACCTCGGTGGCGGTGGCGGTCCTCGGCACCAATCAGCAGAGTATCGCGAACACGATAAACAACGTCTTCAATTCCGGTGGCACCTTGCCGCCAGGCTTCTTCAATCTGTTCCAGCTTTCCGGGGGTTCGCTCTCAAATGCGCTGACGCAGATTTCCGGCGAGACCGCGACGGGCGCGCAGCAGACGACGTTCAATGCAATGACCCAGTTCATGGGCGTGATGACCGATCCGTTCATGGGCCGCGGCGGCGGCTTCAATGGCTCGTCCGGCGCGCTGGGTTTTGCCGAGGAGACGAACGCTTACGCGGCGAGCGGCAAAAGCACCGACGCGTTCGCGATGTTCACCAAGGCGTCCCCCTCCCAAGGGTGGGGGCAGCAAGGGTGGGGGCCGCGCTGGAACGTGTGGGCTTCCGGCTTCGGCGGTTCGCAATCCACCGACGGCAACGTGGCGCTCGGCTCCAACAACACGACGAGCAGCATCGCCGGCACCGCGGTTGGAGCCGACTATCTGCTCTCGCCCAATACGCTTGTCGGCTTTGCGCTCGGCGGCGGCGGCACCAGTTTTTCGGTGGCCAATGGCGGCACGGGGCGGTCCGATCTCTTCCAGGCCGGCGCCTATCTCTTTCACACTTCAGGCGCCGCGTATGTCTCCGCCGCGCTCGCCTATGGCTGGCAGGACGTCACCACCAATCGTGTGGTGACGGCAGCGGGCTTCGACCAGCTCCGCACCGAGTTCAAGGCGAACGCGTTTTCGGGACGCGCCGAAGGCGGCTACCGCTTTGTGGTGCCAACGTGGGGTGGCGGATTCGGTCTCACGCCTTATGCGGCGGCCCAGTTCGTCACCTTCGATCTGCCGGCCTATGCCGAACAGGCGATCATCGGCCTCAATACCTTTGCGTTGTCCTATGGCGCACATGACGTCACCGATCCGCGCAGCGAACTCGGTTTTCGTGCCGACAAGTCCTGGCTAACGACCGACGGCCTTCTCACGTTGCGCGGGCGTCTCGCCTGGGCGCACGATTATGATCCGAACCGCGCGATCGGTGCGACCTTCCAGGCGCTGCCGGGTGCGAGCTTTGTCGTCAGCGGCGCGGCGCAAGCCTCCGACTCCGTGCTCACCACGGCGTCGGTCGAGACGCGCTGGAGAAACGGCTGGTCGGCGGCGGCGACCTTCGAAGGTGAATTCTCGGGCGTCACGCGCTCCTACGCCGGCAAGGGCGTTGTGCGATACGTGTGGTGATGCAGGCGCATCCGGCCTCGCCATCGCGAGCACGGAGGAGCGGCCGTTAGGCCGCATCTCGCCGCCTCAGCTCTGATGTGGGTCCGGCATCGCACCGCCCAGCGCGGCCGTGAGTTCGGCCGCAACCTCGCGCACGATCCGGCCGATTCCCGGCAGCCGCTCATTGGTGACCCGGCTGGTCATGCCTGAGGCGGAAATCGCGGCCAGCGGCTCGGCATGATGATCGTAGACCACGGCGGCGACGCAGCGCAGGCCGATCTGCGCCTCCTCGTCATCGACGGCATAGCCCCGGCGGCGAATGGTCTGAAGCTCCTTGAACAGGTCGCCCGGCCGCACGATCGATTTCTCGGTCAGCCGCGGCATGCCATGATGGCGGATGATGGCGCTGACGTCCTCGTCCGAATAGGCCGCAAGCACTGCCTTGCCGACGCCGGAGGCGACCATCGACACCCGGCCGCCGACCTTGGTGAGCGAGCGCATGATCTCGCGGCTTTCCATTCGGGTAAGCACGATGATGAATTCGTCGTCGACGACCGCGAGATTGGCGGTCTCGCGCGTCAGGTCGCGAAGCTTGCGCAAATAAGGGATCGCCTGCGCGGTGAAATTGCGGTGGCGGGCAAAGGTCGCGCCGACCATGAACGCCCGCGCGCCGACATGCCATTTCGATTGGTCGCGATCGAACTGCACGAAGCGGCGATGTTCGAGCGTGGTAAGCAGGCGATGCACGGTCGAAGTCGACAAACCCGTGCGGATGGCGAGGTCGCTCAAACGATAGCCCTCATCATCCTCGGCAAGGGTTTCGATGATCGCGAGCGCACGATCCACCGATTGAACGCCACCGTCCCGGGGATCGGGGTCGCCGTCCGCGCCGGATTTCGGCTCGACCAACCTGCGCCGGATCACGTTTTTCTTCATCGCGACCTTCTCGGTAGGTGGGAAGACGTGTTCGCCGCTCGATAGAAAATTCCGCGCTGTTGAAAAATTTCAGGAGAACGGTGGCCGCCCCGGAAAAAATCCGGGGCGGCCCTTTGGCGTCTTACAGAAGGCCCGCGCCGCGCGCCCATTTGTACTTGGCGCCCAGAACCTCGACCGGCAATTCGGTCGAATAGGCGTAGGCCGGAATGCCGTTCTGATAGAGATATTCGGCCGCTTCCTCGACCTCGACATCGCCGGCGAGCGAGGCAACCATCGGCTTGACGAAGCCCTTGGCTTCCATCTCCTTCTTCACCTCGACCATGTTGCGCGCGAACACCATCGGCGGCGTAACGATGGTGTGCCAGTAGCCGAGGATCAGCGAATGGATGCGGTCATCGGAGAGACCGAGCTTGACCGTGTTGACATAGGTGATCGGCGGCTCGCCGCCGGTGATGTCGACAGGGTTGCCGGCCGCGCCGAACGGCGGGATGAACTTGCGGAACGCGGCATCGAGATCGGGCGGCATCGCCATCAGCTGCAGGCCGTTATCAACGACCGAATCCGACAACAGTACGCCCGAACCGCCGGCACCGGTGATGATCAGCACGTTCTCGCCCTTCGGCGTCGGCAGCACCGGCACGCCGCGCGCGAATTCGAGCAATTGCCTCAGGCTGCGGGCGCGGATCACACCGGACTGCTTGAACACGTCCTCGTAGATCTTGTCGTTGCCGGCGAGCGCACCGGTGTGCGAGGACGCCGCCCTGGCGCCGGCCGAGGTGCGGCCTGCCTTCAACACCACCACCGGCTTCTTCTTTGAGACGCGCTTGGCGGCCTCCGCAAAGGCGCGGCCGTCCTTGAGGTCTTCGCAGTGCTGGGCGATCAGGTTGGTGTTGGGGTCCTGCTCGAAGAAGGCTAGCAGATCGTCTTCGTCGATGTCGGACTTGTTGCCGAGCCCAACGATTGCGGAAACGCCCATCTTGGCCGAGCGCGAGAAGCCGATGATCGCCATGCCGATGCCGCCCGACTGCGAGGACAGGGCCGCGTGACCCTTGACGTCATAGGCGGTGCAGAAGGTGGCGCAGAGATTGGCCGGCGTATAATAGAAGCCGTAGATGTTCGGCCCCATCAGGCGGACATTGTACTTCTTGCCGACCTCGACGATTTCGGCCTGCAGTTCCGGGTGGCCGGCTTCGGCGAAGCCCGACGGGATCAGGACGGCGCCGGGAATTTTCTTCTCGCCGCATTCGGCGAGTGCTGCGGCAACGAATTTCGCTGGGATGGCAAACACCGCGACGTCGATGACGCCGGGTACGTCCTTGACGCTCTTGTAGGCCTTGTAGCCGAGGATCTCGGGAGCCTTGGGATGGATCGGCAGGATCTCGCCCTTGTAGCCGCCGTTGATCAGGTTCTTCATCACCGAGTTGCCGATCTTGCCGTCCTCGGCCGAGGCGCCGATCACGGCCACCGCCCTGGGCTGCATGATGCGGTTCATCGCCACCACGATTTCCTCGGTCGGGCGCGGCGCCGGGCGCGGCTTGTAGTCGAAGTCGACGACGATACGCACGTCGGCGGCCACCGCATCCTTCTTGGTGGCGAAGACGGGGTTGAGATCGAGTTCGACGATTTCGGGAAAGTCAGTGACGAGCTGCGACACCTTCACGATCACCTCGGCAAGCGCGTCGCGGTTGACCGGATCGCCGCCGCGCACGCCCTTGAGCATGTCGTGGGCCTGGATGCCGTCGAGCATCGAGAGCGCGTCCTCCCTGGTGGCGGGCGCGAGACGGAAGGTGATGTCCTTGAGAATTTCGACCAGCACGCCGCCAAGCCCGAAGGCCACCAGCTTGCCGAACGATCCGTCGGTGATGGAACCGACGATGACTTCGGTGCCGCCGGCGAGCATCTGCTGAATCTGAACGCCTTCGATCTTGGCGTCGGCCTTGTACTTTTTGGCGTTGGCCAGAATGGTGTCGTAATTCTTTTCCACGTCGGCGGCGGTCTTCACGCCAACCATCACGCCGCCGGCCTCGGTCTTGTGCAGAATGTCGGGCGAGACGATCTTCATCACCACCGGGAAGCCCATCGAGGATGCGATCTTCGCCGCCTCGGACGCCGACCTGGCGACGCCCTCCTTTGGAACCGGGATGCCGTAGGCGTCGCAAACCAGCTTGCCTTCGGGCGCCGTCAGACTGGTGCGCTTATCCGCCTTGACCGCATCGAGAACCTTGCGGACCGCATCTTTCGAATTCGACATTGGCTTCCTCCTTGACGTCTATTTTGCTCGCTGGGCAGCGCGTTCCGGCGTCAGCCTCAAAACTTGCCTTCACAAACTCAACCGCTCTTCACGATGATGGCAAACGCTGGTGACGGCCTTCCGAAGTTCGCAATCCGTCTCAGCAGCACCTTGTTGCGAACTCCGGAAAGTCATGGGCACGAGCAGTTGGTGAGTCCCGGTACCGCCGGCCGATCTGAGGTCCCCGAATGAACCTGCCGCTTGTGGCGCAGGGACTTCGGATCGGCGGTACCGGTTCCGCGTGGGCTGGCGGCCCGACCGGGCCGCCGAAAAACGGGTTTGCATGGCATTTGGTATGCCAGAGCCGAACTTGTCAAGTCGGGGAAGTGCTGAAATTATGGGTAACTTGACATTCTGGCATGTGGCATGCCAAAAATCATTGATACTGTGGTTCTAAATAAACCACCTGCCACGGAACCGACCGATCGTGAATCCGCGCAAACAAATAAAGGCGCCGCCAAGCATGGCAGAGACAGATATTTCTGTTGTCCGGATCGTGCCGGAGACGAGCTTCAAGAACAAGGCCTATGAGGCCTTGAAGGAAGCCATCCTGAAGATGGACATCTACTCGACGCCCGAGCCGGTCATGCTCGACGAGCGGGCGCTCTCCGAACGCCTCGGTGTCAGCCGCACCCCGATCCGCGAGGCGATCGCGATGCTGGAGCAGGATGGTTTCGTCAAGACCGTGCCTCGCCGCGGCATCATGGTCGTGCGCCGGACCAAAAGCGAGATCGTGGACATGATCCGCGCCTGGGCAGCGCTGGAAAGCATGGCCGCGCGATTGATCACGACCACCGCGCGCAAGAAGGACATCTCGGCACTGCGCGACTTCTTCAGGGATTTCGGCAAGGATCGCCTGCCGCAGGATCACGTCGAGGAATATTCGAAAGCCAATATCGCTTTCCACCAGGCGCTGATCTCGCTCAGCGAGTCGCCGGTGCTGGTTGACATGACCAACGAAATCCTTTTGCACGTCCGCGGCTACCGGCAATTGACGATCGGACGCAGCGAGCGCATCGCTGCATCCCTGCCCGAGCATCTAGGTATCATCGACGCGCTCGAACAGCGCGACACCGAGCTTGCGGAAAAGCGGGCGCGGGACCACACACTCGGCCTTGCGGCTTACGTCGAAGCGCATGGCCACGAACTTTTTTAGCGCCCCGATAATGCCGGCTTGGCGCGACTAATCAGGGGACTTTAAACGTCCTCATCAAGAAACGATCAGGGAGAAGCGGATGTCCGCACTAGCACAGAGCGTCGAAACGAAAACGGCTGGGACGGAGCAGGAGCTCACCGACGGCTTCCACCTCATTATCGAGGCGCTCAAGCTCAACGACGTCAAGACCATCTACGGCGTGCCGGGCATTCCGATCACCGATTTCGGGCGCATGGCGCAGGCCGCGGGCATCCGCGTGCTCTCGTTCCGTCATGAACAGAACGCCGGCTACGCGGCGGCGATCGCCGGCTTTCTGACCAGGAAGCCCGGCGTTTGCCTCACCGTGTCGGCGCCCGGCTTCCTCAACGGCCTCACGGCGCTGGCGCATGCCACCACCAATTGCTTCCCGATGATCCTCATATCCGGCTCGTCGGAGCGCGAGATCGTCGACCTGCAGCAGGGCGACTACGAGGAAATGGACCAGCTTGCGATTGCCAAGCCGCTCTGCAAGGCGGCGTTCCGCGTGCTGCATGCCGCCGATATCGGCATCGGGCTGGCGCGTGCGATCCGCGCCGCGGTTTCGGGACGTCCGGGCGGCGTCTATCTCGATCTGCCCGCCAAGCTTTTCGGCCAGGTCATGAATGCGGAGGCGGGGCGGAAATCGCTGGTCAAGGTGGTGGATGCCGCGCCGGCGCAGATCCCCGCCCCTGCCGCCATCAAGCGCGCGCTCGACGTGCTCAAGAGCGCCAAGCGTCCGCTGATCATCCTCGGCAAGGGCGCGGCCTATGCGCAGGCCGACGACGACATTCGCGCGCTGGTCGAGAAGAGCGGCGTTCCGTTCCTTCCCATGAGCATGGCCAAGGGCCTGTTGCCGGACACCCATCCGCAATGCGCCGGCGCGGCGCGCTCGACCGTGCTGAAGGAAAGCGACGTCGTGATGCTGATTGGCGCCCGCCTCAACTGGCTATTGTCGCATGGCAAGGGCAAGAGCTGGGGCGAGCTACCCAAGAAATTCATCCAGATCGATATCGAGCCCAAGGAAATGGACTCCAATGTCGAGATCGCAGCACCCGTGGTCGGCGATATCGGCTCCTGCGTGTCGGCGCTGCTTTCGGCGATGGGCGCTGGCTGGCCGGCGGCGCCCGCCGACTGGGCGAAGACGGTCAGCGCAAAGCGCGAGGAAAACGTCGCCAAGATGGCGCCGCGGCTGATGAACAACAATTCGCCGATGGACTATCACGGCGCGCTCGGCGTGCTGCGCACCATCGTCAAGGAGCGGCCCGACGCCATCCTTGTCAACGAAGGCGCCAACACGCTCGACCTCGCGCGCGGCACCATCGACATCTACAAGCCGCGCAAGCGACTCGACGTCGGCACCTGGGGCGTGATGGGCATCGGCATGGGTCAGGCGATTGCCGCAGCGGTGGAGACCGGCAAGCCGGTGCTCGCGGTCGAGGGCGACAGTGCTTTCGGCTTCTGCGGCATGGAGGTGGAGACGATCTGCCGCTACGACCTCCCGGTCTGCGTCGTCGTCTTCAACAATAACGGCATCTATCGCGGCACCGACGTGAACGCGGGCGGATCGGATCCTGCGACCACCGTGTTCGTCAAGGGCGCGCGCTACGACAAGATGATGGAGGCGTTCGGCGGCGTCGGCGTCAACGCGACCACACCGGACGAATTGAAGCGCGCCGTGAACGAGGCGATGGATTCCGGCAAGCCGACCCTGATCAATGCGGTGATCGATCCGGCAGCCGGTTCGGAGAGCGGCCGCATCGGCAACCTCAACCCGCAGAGCGCGCTGAAGAAGAAATAAACCAGACGGATCCACATGCTCCTGCGCGACAGGAGCCGATATCAGACGGAGCAAGACAATGACAAAGGCGCTGAAGGGGGTTCGAATTCTCGATTTCACCCACGTTCAATCGGGGCCGACCTGCACGCAATTGCTGGCGTGGTTTGGTGCCGACGTGATCAAGGTCGAGCGCCCCGGCGTCGGCGACATCACGCGCGGTCAATTGCAGGACAAGCCAAAGGTGGACAGCCTGTATTTCACCATGCTCAACCACAACAAGCGATCGATCACGCTCGACACCAAGAATCCGAAGGGCAAGGAAGTCCTCACCGCGCTGATCAAGGCCTGCGACGTGCTAGTGGAGAATTTCGGTCCCGGTGTGCTCGACCGGATGGGGTTCCCCTGGGAAAAGATCCACAGCATCAACCCGAAGATGATCGTGGCCTCGATCAAGGGTTTTGGTCCGGGTCCCTATGAAGACTGCAAGGTCTATGAGAACGTCGCGCAATGCACGGGTGGTTCGGCATCGACCACGGGTTTCCGAGACGGACTGCCGCTCGTCACCGGCGCGCAGATCGGCGACAGCGGCACCGGGCTGCATCTTGGGCTCGGCATCGTCGCCGCACTCTACCAGCGCACCATGACCGGACAGGGCCAGCGCGTCACCGTGGCCATGCAGGACGGCGTCTTGAACCTCGCCCGCGTCAAGTTGCGCGATCAACAGCGCCTCGCTCATGGTCCGCTCACGGAATACAGCCAGTTCGGCGAAGGGATTCCGTTCGGCGACGCGGTGCCGCGCGCCGGCAACGATTCCGGTGGTGGCCAGCCCGGCCGTATCCTCAAGTGCAAGGGCTGGGAGAGCGATCCCAACGCCTACATCTACTTCATCACCCAGGCGCCGGTCTGGGAGAAGATCTGCGACGTGATCGGCGAGCCCGGCTGGAAAACCCATCCCGACTACGCAAAACCCCCGGCCCGGCTCAAACGCCTCAACGAAATCTTCGGGCGCATCGAGCAGTGGACCATGACCAAGACCAAGTTCGAGGCCATGGAGATCCTCAACAAGGACGACATTCCCTGCGGGCCGATCCTGTCGATGAAGGAACTCGCCGAGGATCAGTCATTGCGGGCCACCGGCACGGTGGTCGAGGTGGATCATCCCACCCGCGGCAAGTACCTGTCGGTCGGCAACCCGATCAAGCTTTCCGACAGCCCCAGCGAGGTCAAGCGCTCGCCGCTGCTCGGCGAACATACCGACGAGGTCCTCCGGCAGGTTCTTGGGTTCTCGGACCAACAGGTCAAGGAAATCCACGACTCCGGCGCGCTCGACCCGCCGCAGAAGGTCGCCGCCGAGTAAGGGATTTTCCCGAAACTTGCTTCGATCCAGCTTGGGCCGCCGATTTTTCCGGCGGCCCTTTTGTTTGGGGTTACTGGTCGAGACGTCGGTTCCATATTGCGTTGCCAGATCTCTATGCTGCAGCGCGGACAATCGAGGAGCTTTGGTATCTTGTATACGTGGATTGCGCGCCTTCCGGGCGCACCTTCTGCCCCCTTGTGGTCGGCGTTGAGTGCATTCTGGTGACGAACGCCCAGAGCGCCTTGCGCGACGGTGATCAGACCTGTTTCGTGCCCTGACGGCGCTGCCGACGATATTTGCCGGGCTGGTTTCCCCTCTCACCTTCGAAAATTGAATCCCATTCCTGGGGCTCGCGTTCGCGCTGCCTCGGTTCCTGAAACCCGTGGTCGCTCCCCGCTCAGCCTCGTAACGAATTATGACTTGCGCTCTGGCATATCACATACCAATATGCGGCAGCCGGCAGCGCTACGTCCAAGAACGAACAAAAGCGCACCAGGGAAGGAAACATGATCGCCACCCAAACCACCGCACCAATTGCATCGGGCAAGTACTCCCGCTGGCTGCAACTTGCGTTGCGCCTGCGAAACCCGGAATCAAGAACGAGGGGGAAATACAAATGGCAGTAACAGCACAGCTCGATTCGCGGCCGGTCGCAATCAGCGCGACACGATGGACGATCCTCATTTGTGCGATCCTCTGCATGGTGATGATCGCCAATCTGCAATACGGATGGACGCTTTTTGTTAATCCCATGGCAGCGAAGCATGGCTGGTCTATTGCCGCGATACAGGTGGCTTTCAGTATCTTCATTGCTCTTGAGACTTGGCTCACGCCGGTTTCCGGCTGGATCGTTGACAAACTTGGCCCGCATGGAGCGAAGTACGTGGTCGCCTTCGGCGGAATTACGGTGGCAATCGGCTGGGTTATAAACGCCTATGCTGACACGCTGACGATGTTGTACATCGGCGCTGTGATCGGCGGCCTCGGGGGTGGCGCGGTCTATGCCACCTGCGTCGGCCTTGCGGTGAAATGGTTTCCTGATCGGCGCGGTCTTGCAGTCGGCCTCACAGCCGCGGGCTACGGCGCCGGCGCGGCTCTGACCGTCATTCCCATTCAATACGTAATCCATACCAGCGGTTACGAAGCAGCCTTTTTGTGGTTCGGCCTGTTTCAGGGCGGCGTTGTGTTCTTGTTGGCCTGGCTTTTGCGGGCGCCGGAGGCCGGTGAGATGGCTGGCGTTCCCAGTCCCAAGGTTGCTCAGTCATCGCGAAACTACACGCCCGGTCAGGTGCTGGCCTCGCCGATATTCTGGATTCTCTACGTCATGTTCGTCATGGTGTCGGCAAGCGGCCTGATGGCAACGGCGCAAATCGCTCCCATCGCGAAAGACTTCAAGGTCGCGGAGACAATCATTTTCTTCGGTGCCACAACCCTGACTGCCGCACTGATCATCGACAGCGTTGCGAACGGCTTGGCTCGGCCCCTGTTTGGCTGGGTTTCCGATAATATCGGCCGTGAAAATACCATGGCGATCGCGTTCGGCTTGGGGGCCTGCAGTTACTGGCTGCTTGGCACACTCGGCACTGCTCCGTGGGCTTTCGTGGTTTTCGCAGCCCTGATCTTCCTCACCTGGGGTGAGATCTTCAGCCTTTTTCCGTCGACCTGTACCGACACTTTCGGACCAAAATTCGCAACCGTGAATCTCGGCCTCCTTTATACGGCGAAGGGAACCTCGGCATTTCTGGTTCCGGTTGCCAACATCATCAAAACTTCAACCGGCAGTTGGCACCTCGTGTTTCTGCTGACCGCTATCATGAACATAGTGGTGGTGGCGATCGCTCTGTTCATCCTTAAGCCGATGCGCGCACGAATGATGGCCAACGGCTAAACCATATTGAATGCGAGGCGCTCCGCGCACGAATCCAGCGAAGGCGCCCATCCGTTCGATGGGCGCCTTTTTCCTGGACTGACGCCGCTGGAGAGTTCTTGGTATACCAGGGCCTCCAGCACGCCCATTTCCGGATATCACGCCGGAACTGCAAACTCTGGTAAGTGCTGGAATCGTCAGTATTACTGACACTTTTTATGTCCCGAGAGCCAGAATTTCGAATTGACAATTGGCATAATGTATACCAATCTTTCATGAGTTGGATTGCCAATTCCTGCGCCGACCAGAAGGAGCTTGCGATGAAAGTCGGAGACATCCTGCGCAAAAAGACCGCGCGTATTGCCACCATTCGAATGAATGAAACCGTGGGCATCGCCGCCCAGTTGATGCGCGCCAGCAATGTCAGCGCGCTTGTGGTCAAGGACGTGGTGCGGACCGAAGGCAACACCGCCGTCGGCATGTTCACCGAACGCGACGTCGTCCGCGCCATCGCCGAGCACGGTGCCGCCGGCATCAACATGAAGGTCTCGCAGCTGATCTCGGTCCAGCAGCTGGTGTCGTGCAGTTCGAGCGACACGATCGAGGATGTCCGGCACCTGATGAACAGGCACCATATTCGCCATCTGCCGGTCATCGACGATCACAGCCTGTGCGGCGTGATCAGCATGCGCGATATCTCGAGCGCGTTCGACGAACAGGCGATTGCAGCGGCTGCGCCCGCCGCGGCCTGACGCCTCCTTTTTCTCATCCACAATCGCCCTGGCTCCGAAATTACTTTCCGAGCCACGTGACCACTCGTGCCGATTTTCCACCCACCGCTTTTTTTGAAGGGCAGTTTCATGAAAATCTGTATTTACGGCGCCGGCGCGATCGGCGGATATCTCGGGGTCCAGTTTGCACGCGCAGGCGCAGATGTCAGCCTGGTGGCACGGGGAGCGCATCTGGCCGCGATGCGCGCCAACGGCTTGAAGCTCCTGATCGGCGATGAGGAACGCGTGGTTCATCCGCGCTGCACCGACAATCCAGCCGAACTTCCACCCCAGGATTTCGTCGTCATCTGCCTGAAGGCGCATTCGATCACCGGCGCCATCGACGCCATGCGGCCCCTGCTGGGGGCGAAAACCCGCATCGTCACCGCGGTGAACGGAATTCCCTACTGGTATTTCTACAGGCACGGCGGCCGCTACGAAGGCTCGACGCTCGAGAGCATCGACCCGGGCGGGCGTCAATGGCGTGAGCTGGGACCGGAGCGCGCAATCGGTTGCATTGTCTATCCTGCGACCGAGATCGTGGCGCCCGGCGTGATCCAGCACGTCTATGGTGACCGTTTTCCGATCGGAGAGCCCTCGGGAGAAAACAGCGAAGACATCCGACGGCTTTCGGCGCTGTTTAGCGAGGCCGGCATGCAGGCACCGGTGCTCGATCGCATCCGTGACGAAATCTGGCTCAAGCTCTGGGGCAATGTGTGCCTCAACCCGATCAGCGCGCTGACCCACGCAACGCTCGACGTGATCTGTGCGGACCCCGCGACGCGCGCTTTGTCGAAGGCGATCATGCTGGAGAGCCAGGCGATCGCCGAAAAATTCGGAATAAGGTTCCGCGTCGACGTCGAGCGGCGGATCGAGGGGGCGCGCAAGGTCGGCGCGCACAAGACCTCGATGCTCCAGGATCTCGAGCGCGGACGCCCGATGGAGATCGACCCGCTGGTTTCGGTGGTCCAGGAAATGGGGCGTCTGACGCAAACCCCGACGCCGGCGCTCGATGCCGTGCTGGCGCTCGTCGTGCAGCGCGCAGGGATCGCGGGCCTCTACGGCCTCGATCGTCCGGTCACGGTGAAAACGCCGGCCTATGCATGATCGCGGCTGCCGCTAGCGCCGGTGCGGCCATAGACATTTTCCGGTCGCGCCGGCATCCTCTCCTCTGAACGAAGCAGATCAGGGCATCGTCGCCTTGACTTCGGAAAGAGGGCACCAGGCGATGATCAAGACAAGGTTTACCGAGCTCGTCGGCGTCGAGCATCCGGTCGTCCAGGGCGGGATGCAGTGGGTCGGCCGCGCGGAACTCGTCGCTGCCGTCGCCAATGCCGGCGCGCTTGGCTTCATCACTGCGCTGACGCAGCCGACCCCGGAGGATCTCGCAAGAGAGATCGCGCGCTGCCGCGGCCTCACCGACAAGCCGTTCGGCGTCAACCTGACCATCCTCCCCTCGATCAAGCCGCCCCCTTACGCGGAATATCGGCAGGCCATCATCGAAAGCGGCGTCAAGATCGTCGAGACCGCCGGCAACAAGCCGCAGGAGCACGTCACCGAATTCAAGAAGCATGGCATCGTGGTGGTGCACAAATGCACCAGCGTCCGCCACGCGCTTTCGGCCGAGCGCATGGGGGTCGATGCGATTTCGATCGACGGCTTTGAATGCGCAGGCCATCCCGGCGAGGACGACACCCCCGGACTCATCCTGATCCCGGTGGCGGCCGACAAGGTGAAGATCCCGATGATTGCCTCCGGCGGCTTCGCCGACGGCCGCGGCCTGGTCGCGGCCCTTGCGCTGGGAGCCGACGGCATCAACATGGGGACGCGCTTCATGTGCACCAAAGAGAGCCCGATCCATCAGCGCATCAAGGAAAGAATCGTCGCCAATGACGAACGCGAAACCGAGCTGATTTTCCGCACCATGCGCAACACCTCGCGCGTCGCCAGGAACGCGATCAGCACGAAGGTCGTCGCGATGGAAAAGCAAGGCGCCACCTTCGATCAGGTCCGCGATCTCGTCGCCGGCGCCCGCGGCAAAATGGTCTATGCCAACGGCGACGCCGATGAAGGCATCTGGTCGGCGGGACAGGCTCAGGGCTTGATCCACGATATTCCGAGCTGTGCGGAGCTCGTCTCCCGCATCATCCATGAGGCCGAAGCCATCATCCGCAGCCGGCTCGAAGGCATGCTGTCCAGCGGTTACCGTCCGAAGTTCGTGCATGCTTCGAGCACCGGCCGCTCATAGACTTTCGAAAAGAAGCGAGCAATTAGTGGGGCGGGTTTGACATTCGCTGGCTGTCCTTCTCCTTCGTCATTCCGGGGCGCGCGAAGCGTGAGCCCGGAATCCATTCCTCCGGTACTCATGGCCTATTACGTATACCTTCTTGCAAGCGGCAAATACGGAACACTGTATCTCGGCGTGACGAATGATATCATTCGACGCATCTACGAGCACAAAAGCAAAGCTGTCGCTGGTTTCACCAGGCGGTATTCGATCGACAAACTGGTCTGGTTCGAAATTTACGATGACGTCTTGACGGCGATTGCTCGAGAGAAAGAATTGAAGAAATGGCGCGAGATTGGAAAATCCGGTCAATCGAGGAAAGTAATCCGCAGTGGAATGATTTGTATCCAGGAATTGCCGCCGCGCATCTTGGATAAATGGATTCCGGGCTCGCCCTTTGGGCGCCCCGGAATGACGAAGGACAGGTTGCGCTCGTTGTCCTTGGCGAGTGCGAGCGAGCGATAGAGTTGCCGGGCTTGACCTGGCAACTCATCCAATCCTTGAAAAAAAGGCGTTCTTAATCGATGGATGCGCGGATCGAAGCCCGCGCATGACCAGATCGCGCGTAGGCCGAAGCTATCCGGTCATGCTATTGTACGGTTCTCGCCCCGACCTGCACACCAATCAGGAATGACCTTCATGAAAGCCTATGTCTACGGCCCCAATGGCGCCGAAATCACCGATGTCGTCAGGCCCTCGCCGAAGGGCGCGCAGGTGCTGGTGCGCGTGCGCGCCTGCGCTCTCAATCGCGCCGACCTCGGCATGACCAAGGGCCACGCGCATGGCAGCGCCGGCGGCGTCGGCACCGTATTGGGGATGGAATGGTCGGGCGAGATCGCCGAACTCGGCCCCGAGGCCAAGGGGGCGAAGGTCGGCGACAAGGTGATGGGTTCCGGCGCCGCTGCGTTTGCGGAATATACGCTCGCCGATCACGCGCGGTTGTTCCGCGCGCCATCGAACATGAATTTCGACGAAGCCTGCACATTGCCGATCGCGCTAACCACCATGCACAACGCGGTCGTGACCGTTGGCGGGTTGAGGGCGGGCCAGACCGTCATGATTCAAGGCGCGAGTTCCGGCGTCGGCCTGATGGGCTTGCAGATCGCCAAACTCAAGGGCGCAAAGCTCGTCGTCGGTTCTTCGACCGATCCGGTGCGGCGCGCTCGCTTGAAGGAATTCGGCGCCGACCTCGCGGTCGACTCCAGCGACCCCGGCTGGGTCGATGCCGTGCTGCAGGCGACTGCGGGCGAAGGCGTCGACCTGATCGTCGATCAGATTTCCGGCAAGGTCGCGAGCCAGAATCTCAGAGCCACCAGGATCAGGGGCCGCATTGTCAATGTCGGCCGGCTCGGCGGCACCCGCGCCGAATTCAACTTCGACTTGCACGCGGCGCGCCGCATCGACTATGTCGGCGTCACCTTCCGTACCCGCACCATCGAGGAGATCAGCGAGATTTTCGACGAGGTGCGCAAGGATCTCTGGGGTGCGGTGGAATCGCGCAAATTGCAACTGCCGATCGACAAGGTGTTTTGCTTCGATGATATCGGCAAGGCATTTGAGCACATGGAAGCCAACAAGCATCTCGGCAAGATTGTCGTGACGCTTTGATGCGGAATGATCGAAGGTTGAATCGCTCGTAGGCTGGTTCAGTTCACCTCTCCCGCTTGCGGGGGAGGTCGCCACACTCGTAGAGTGCGGCGGGTGGGGGCCAGAGTTTATTGAAGCAGCGTTCCCAATTAATTCCCCCCTCCCCAGCCCTCCCCCGCAAGCGGGAGAGGGAGCGCACCTTCGTCGCGGTTACAATTCAACCTGATCCCATCATGATCTAAAAATTGGGCCGGGAAAGAAAACATGCGCCATTCGATCGTCAGAATGGTGGTCTCTTTAGCCGTTTCGGCTTTGGCCTCCACCTATGCACAGGCTCAGGATATGCGTGAAATACTGGCCCCCACGGGAAAACTGCGGGTCGGCGTCTATTTCGGCAGCCCCACCTCTATGGTCCACGATGCCAGAACAAACGAGATTCATGGTCTCGCCTTCGATTTGGGCAAGGAACTCGCCAGGCGGCTCAACGTCCCATTTGCGGAAATCAACTACCAGCGGATTTCAGACGTCCTTGAAGGCATGAAAGCGCAAGACGTCGATTTCACCATCAGCAACTCCACGCCGGCGCGTGCGGCAACAGTCGCGTTCAGCCAAACGCTACTCACCATCGAACTCGGCTATCTCGTTGTCGCTTCCTCTCCGATCAAGGGAATCGCAGACATCCAGAAGCCTGGCCTTCGCATCGGCGTGACGCAAGGAAGCACCTCCCAGGGCACGATTCCGAAACTGCTGCCAAATGCAGTCGTGGTCCCCGCAGAGAATTACAAGCGCGGCATCGAAATGCTCGAACGCGGCGAGATCGACACCTACGCCACCAACAAGCCGACCTTGTTCGAGATGTCGGACCAGATGCCGGGATCAAGGGTGCTGGACGGCCGATGGGGCGAGGAACACCTTCCGGTCGCCATTCCGAAGGGCCGCGAGGCTGGGCTGGATTATATCCGCCACTTCGTCGAGGAGGTGCAGACGAACGGCCTGCTTGCGCAAGCTGAGGAGCGCGCGGGCTTGAGGGGTGTTTTGAAGGGGCAATAGCAGCGGAAGTCTGTAACGCGAGCACGACAATCGCCTGCGCATGCCGGACAATTCTTCCAGCCCAATTAACGCGATGCTACCTATCCTGTCCTTTTCGAAAAAATAAATTCCTTCGCGGGCGACCCAAATCAAAACTATATCGACTCCCATCCCGCCCCGAAACGAGGGGCGCTTCGCGATCGTCACGAGCGTTGGGTTGCGGGATGCGGTGGACGCGATGGCGCTTAAGACGAATGCGTCAAATCGTGGACGGCGAAGGCGTGTGGTCCTGATGCCCCGACGCTGGCATCAAGTTGGCGGATGATGCGCCGATGACGGTGGCAAGAAAGCCCGGTCGCCGGGGAGAGCGCGCTATAAGCCGTTAAAACCATTGCGCAGGGAACGCCGGATGAAGTCCGGTGAACCTGTGGTGACTTTCTCGTATGCTTTATCTCTTTTGCATACGAGGCTGCGGGTGCATCGGCCACCCGGCGTTCCCTGCGCCCTCTTCTTCCGGGGCGAATAATTACCGCACAACTCGGGCGCTTTCCGCGTCCCGAGAAGGTGGAGGTTTGCCAAAGGCGGTTTGACAACAAGGTTTGTCATTCCGGGACGATGCGAAGCATCGGACCCGGAATCTCGAGATTCCGGGTTCGCTCGTTATACTCGCGCCCCGGAATGACGGCTTAAAACTCCACATCTGATCCCCTGCACAGCACCTGCAACTGACTGGCAACTACGTCCTGGGACAGCACTTTAATCCCTCAAAACCCCCTGCTAAACCCACGCTCATGCACGAAGCCGTTCACACCACCAAAACCCGCGTCGCGGCGATTTCGATTTTCGCCAGCGCCGGCATGGCCACGGCCAAGTTTGTGGTCGGCATCGCCATCGGCAGTCTCGCGCTGATTTCGGAGGCGCTGCATTCCTCCGTCGACGTGGGCGCAACCATCGTCACCTGGATGGTGGTTCGCTATTCCGACCTTCCCGCCGACAAGGAGCATCACTACGGCCACGGCAAACTGGAGAGCCTTTCGGCGCTCGGCATCATCGCGCTGCTTTATGTGCTCGCCGGCGGCATTCTGGTCGAATCCTACAGCCGTTTGCGCGAAGGCGCCCCGCCCCCGAGGCTGTCGGCAATTCCCTTCATCGTGCTGCTTGTCGACATCGGCGTGAATTTCTGGCGGGCCCGCGCGCTGCACCGCGCCGCGTACGACACCAGGAGCCAGGCGCTGGCGGCCGATGCGCTGCATTTTGCCTCCGACGTGCTCGGCTCGGTCGCCGTCATCATCGGGCTTGCGCTTTCCGGCCTCGGCTATGCCTGGGGCGATTCCGCTGCGGCGATCGGGGTTGCGGTCATGATCGCGATACTGGGATTGCGGTTGGCGCGCTCCACGGTCGAAACCCTGATCGACCGCGCGCCCGAAGGCGTGGCGGAAAAGGCGACCGCCGCGATCAAGGGGGTTTCGGGCGTGGTTGATGTCGAGCGGCTGCGGGCGCGCATGGTCGGATCGACCACCTTCATCGACGCCGTGGTTCAGGTGCCGCGCACCTACCCGATCGACCGCGTGGAGGAAATCAAGCGGAAGGCGCAGGCAGCGCTGACGAAAACCCTTGATGATGCCGACCTGACCTTTACTGCCGTCCCGGTCGCGCGCAGCAATGAGAGCGTGCGCGAACGCGTCATGGTCATTGCCCGCAATTCCGGGCTCGCGGTTCACCACGTCACCGTTCACGATCTCGGCGACAAGCTTACCGTCAGCATCGACCTCGAGGTCGACGGCAACATGGCGCTCAACGAGGCTCACGATATCGCCCAGGGGCTCGAGCGGAACATTCGCGATGAATTCGGCGAAGACGTCGAGGTCGATACCCATATCGAGCCGCTGGAACCGGAATTGCCCCACGGCACGGATGCCCCGCCCGAACGGGTGGACGTCATCAAGGCGGCGCTGTCGCGGTTTGCCGCCGGTAGCGCGATCCATGACATCCACAGCGTGCGGGTGCGCGATACCGACGCCGGTGAAATCGTGAACTTCCATTGCCGCGCGGCGCCGTCGATGAGCGTGATCAGGGTTCACGAGAGCGTCGACGAGATCGAGCGCGCATTGCGGCGCGCATTCCCGAGCGTCAAACGCGTGATCAGTCATGCCGAGCCGCCGGGCGGCTAGAGCATGATCCGGAAAAGTGGAAACCGGTTTTCCCTCGCGACAAACGCGGAACGCGTTTGCGCGGAGATCATGCTCAAACAAAGAGATCAGATCATGATGCGATTCCACTCAATCGCATCATGATCTGGAGGCCCGGTGAGAGGCGCCGTTGCCGTGAACAGAAACGTCGCACGTTCTCCTTTCGGACTCACTTTGCAGGGGCTTTTTCGCGGGATTCGTGCGTCAAGATTCTCCGTGGACAAGAATTATTTGCATTAACGAATCGTTGACTCTCGACAGTTCGCAAAAACTGGATTCAAATGAACCCTGATTCGGAAGTCAGGGCTGGGCTTCCGGGCGGGGGTAGTAAAGTCTTCCAAAAGGGGGCCAACGGCATGGCGCGCGCACACGCGGCAACGACCGCGTGCGCCCAATCCGATTCGATCAAAGGATTGGCGCAATCGATCGCAAAACCAGCCTATCACAGGCTGTTGCTAGCGGAGCCTGCGCTTCGCCGTGCCGTTCCCACCCTGATCATCGCGTTCCTGATCACCATCTGCCTTGGCGCCGTCGTGCAGGTGATCGATCAGAGCCGGCAGAAGCGCGCCTCCGTCAAGCGCGATCTCGTTGCGGTCGCCGACCTGCTCGCCGAACGTCTCGACCGGATCGCCTCGGTTCGGCAGGATCGCGCGACCTCGTTCGACCGTCTCCAGCTGCTGCTGCCCGGCATGATTCCTACCTGGGCGATTGCGGCCGGCAGACACGTCATCGTCACCGGCATGGACCAGCAGGTGCTGGCCCGCATTCCGATCGAATCGGCGATCGGCGATACCGGTCGCATCCTCGACTTCGTCAGTGCCGCGGTGCCGTTGGGCGCGTCCGGAAAGACAGAAGACGTCAACGACATCACGCTGCCCAACGGCAGCGAGGCGATGGCGGTTCGCCATGTCGTCAAGTCCCTGCCGGGTCAGGTGATCATCATCCAGGAAAAGCTGGATTCGATCTGGCGTTCGGATGCCGCCCTGTCGGTGACGCTTTCAGCCACCACCGGCTTTGTCGTGCTGATCCTGGGATTTGCGTTCCACTGGCAATCGACCCGCGCCCGCGAAGGCGATCTCATCAATGACGCCGTACGCGGACGCATCGATACCGCGCTCAATCGCGGACGCTGCGGATTGTGGGACTGGGATTTGTCGCGCGGGCGAATTTTCTGGTCGCAATCGATGTTCGCAATGCTCGGTCTTGAGGCCCGCAGCGACCTGTTGACATTCGGCGAGGTCAACGCGCTGGTGAAATCCGATGATGTCGACCTGTTCGAGATCGCCGATCAGCTGATCGCCGGGAAGATCAATTATATCGACCGCGCCTTCCGCATGCAGCACACCGAAGGTCACTGGATCTGGCTGAGGGTGCGCTGCGAACTCAGCCAGGGTGCCGCCGATTCCGGCCTGCACCTGATCGGGATCGCCGTCGACATCACCGAGCAGAAAAGTTTGGCGGAGAAGACGGTCGAGGCCGACTTGCGGCTGCGCGACGCGATCGAGACCATTCCGGAAGCCTTCGTTTTGTGGGACGCCGGCGACCGGCTGGTGCTCTGCAATTCGCATTTCCAGCGGCTGCACAAGTTGCCGGACTCGGCCGTGACGCCCGGCACCTCCTATGAAACAGTCATCGAGGTCGGCCGGATGCCCGAGGTGCGCACCCGCCTTCACGACGTCGCCAAGCACCCGCCGGGCGCGCGAACCTTCGAGGCGCAGCTCGACGACGGAAGCTGGCTGCACATCAGCGAGCGCCGGACCAAGGACGGCGGCTACGTCTCGGTCGGAACCGACATCACCCGCATCAAGGAGCATGAACAGAAACTCGTCGAGAACGACCTTCGGCTGCGCGCCACCGTGATCGACCTGAAACGCTCGCAGGCCGAACTCGAGCGGCAGGCGCTCGAACTTGCCGATCTCGCCGAGAAATATTCACGGGAGAAAACCCGCGCCGAGGAAGCCAACCAGACCAAATCCAAATTCCTCGCCAATATGAGCCATGAGCTGCGCACGCCGCTCAATGCCATCATCGGCTTCTCCGAGATCATGGAAAGCGGTATGTTCGGCTCGCTCGGCTCGGAAAAATATCAGGAGTATTGCCATGACATCCTCACCAGCGGGCATTATCTGCTCGAAGTGATCAACGACATTCTGGACATGTCGAAGATCGAGGCCGGCCGCATGAGGCTCGACATGGAGCCGCTCGATTTGTCGAAGACGCTGGTGGAATCCTTAAGGGTGGTGTCCGGGCGCGCCGACGACAAGAATCTTCAGCTCGATGCGGATATCGACGGCCCGATTTCGATCGTGGCCGACCGCCGGGCGACCAAGCAGATCGTCGTCAATCTTTTGTCCAACGCCGTGAAGTTCACGCCCGAAGGCGGCAGGGTGATCGTGCGCAGCCGGCTGGTCGAAGACTCCATCGTGCTCTTGATCGCCGATACCGGCATCGGTATCGCTCCGCAATCGCTGCAACGGTTGGGCCGGCCGTTCGAACAGGTCGAAAGCCAGTTGACAAAGACCTATCACGGCTCGGGGCTGGGCCTTGCGATCGCGCGATCCCTGACCAGCCTGCACGGCGGATCGATGCGCCTGCGCTCGAAGCTAGGCGCCGGCACCGTGGTTCGCGTCTCGCTGCCGCGCGATGCGGCCAAGGCCAGGGCGAACATGTCGGCCGCGGCCTGAGCGGGCATTCTCCCTGAAGGAAGGTTCAGGCTTTCAGGATTCCAGAACAGGCGCGACCTCGCGCGCGATCTGAACCAGCGCCGCGATCAATGGAGTCATCGGATCGCGCTGCGGGATGACCATCCCGATGCTGTAGGTGACGACGGGATCGACGATTGGAATGCTGCGCACCCTATCGGCAAGGCCCAGCGTTTCGGCAAGCTTTGCCGGCATCACGCTCGCCCAGCGACCGGTCTTGACGTGGGTGTAGAGCACCAGCAGCGAGTTCGAGGTCAGCGATGGTGTCGCCTCCGCACCCACCGAACGAAGGGCGCGATCGATGATGCGCCGGTTCTGCATGTCGGGCGTGAGCAGGCAGAGCGGAACCTGGCCCACCTCCTTCCACGTAACCTGCTCGCGATCGCCGAACATGCCATCGGGCGAGGTCAAGAGGCGATAGCTCTCCTTGTAGAGCGAGATCGTGCGAACCTTGCCGATCGGTTCGTTCTCGATATAGGTCAGGCCGGCATCGACCTCGAGGTTTTCCAGAAGTCCGAGCACCTCCGCCGATGTACATGATACTACGCGAAAGCGCACATCCGGATGACGCGCACGAAACGGCGTCGTCAGCGAAGCCACCATACCGAGCACGGTGGGAATCGCCGCGATGCGGATTTCGCCGGAAAGCTTGTCCTTCAGCGAGTTGATTTCCTGATGCATCGCGCGGGCGTCGCCGACGATGCGCCGCGCCCAGTCGAGCGTGCGTTCGCCTTCGGGCGTAAAACCCTGAAACCGCGACCCGCGCTGCACCAGCATGACGCCGAGGATTTCCTCGAGTTGCTTGAGGCTGGTCGACATCGTCGGCTGAGTGACGCCGCAGGCTTCCGCAGCACGCCCGAAGTGACGCTCCTTGGCCAGTGCAAGCAGAAGTTCAAGCTTGTCGATCAAGAACACCTCCAACCGATTTTCAGGGAAGCGAATAACACAAACCCGCGCGATGGCGCAAAAGGTCCCACGGCGGCGAGGCAAGGGATGGTATTAATCTCCATCATTCCATTTTCATATCGATCGATGTCACACCTTATCTGTTCGCTTGCGGCAGACGAGCTAACTGCGTTCCACGATCAGTGAGCGGAACACGCGGCGGACCTCGGCCTGGGTATCCTTGACTCGTGCCTGCAGCGAGGAAAAGTCGGGCGCATCGCCGGCGCGCGCCATGATGCGCAAGAGTCCTTCCCCGGCGGTCTCCGGATTGAATTTCTCGCTGACACAGAGCCGGAGAATTTGTGTCAGATCCTGGTAGAGGCGCGCCGCCGAGCGCAGGATTTCCGCCGAGGACGGCGCCAACACGCCAAGCCGCGCCGCATTGTCGAGCACATGCAAGGTACTGACATCGAGAATGTCCGGCTTCTCGGCGGCATGCACGAGTTGCAGGTATTGGGCGACGAAATCGATGTCGACGATGCCGCCGGCGGCATATTTCAAATCCCAGATATCGTCCTCTCCCTTCTCCTGGGCGATGGCGCGGCGCATATCGGCGACATCGTTGGCCACGGCGGCGGCATCACGCGACCGCATCAACACCCGACGTACGATCGCTTCGATTTTAGACCGAAATTCCGGCTGTGCCGAAATCACCCGGGCGCGGGTGAGCGCCATATGCTCCCAGGTCCAGGCCTCCCGTTCCTGATACTGGGCAAATGAATCGGCATGCGAAGCCACCGGACCCGCCCTGCCCGATGGACGCAGCCGCATATCAACTTCGTAGAGAACTCCATAATTGGTCCGCGTCGTGAAGGCGCTGATCAGCCGCTGGGTGAGGCGCGCAAAATACTGCGCGCCGTGCAGGGAATTTGCGCCATCCGAGTCGGGATGTTCGGGATCGAACCCGTAGAGCAGGATCAGGTCGAGATCGGAAGACGCGGTCATTTCGCGGCTGCCGAGCCTGCCCATCGCCAGAATGGCGGTCTGCTGGTTCCTGATCCGACCATACTGCTCCGCGAACCGCCGGGTTACCAGACCATGCACCGTTTGCACGATGCCTTCGGCGACGTCGGCGAACGCAACACTGGCCTGCTGGGCGGAAACCGTGCCGGAAAGAATGCGCGTCCCGATGAGGAACAGGCTTTCGCGGCCGAATAATCGCAACCGGTCCAGAAACTCTTCGTAGGACTGCGCGTCCTCCAACGTTGCCGCCAGCCGAACCGACAGTTCGCGCCGGTCCGGCATTGCGCCAAAGAACCGCGGGTCGATCAGCCCGTCCATGATCTGCGGCTGTCGCGCCAGCATGTCGCCAAGACGCGGCGCTGCTCCCAGGATCAGCGCGACCAGCGCAACGAGATCGTGGCTTTGGCTGAGCAGTGCGAACAATCTTCCCCCGCGTTGCAGCGCCTGCAGGAAATGATCGAATACCACCACCGCGTTGTCGGGATCCTCCGCCTTGGCAAGTCCGGCGATCAAGGCAGGAAGAAATTCGACAAAGGCGCTGCGCGTGGCTTCACCCCTGAGCACGCGATAGTTGCCCTTGAGCCATTGCCGCACGGTCCCTGCCACCGCGACCGGCTTCTTGAAACCGAGCGAACCGAGGTAATCGATCAGGCGGCGGTCGTCGGGGCCACCCGCATAATTGACATCCGGCAATTTCGCGCTGCCGGCCGGATCTCCTTCGAACAGCTTGGCGTAGTGTCCCTGCACCACATTGAGATGAAAAAGCAGATCGGCTGCGAAGGAAGCTCGGTTCTCGTAGCCAAAAAACCGGGCGAAACGCTCGACCGCTTCACGGTCGTCAGGCAGTGCGTGGGTCTGCTCGTCCAACATCATCTGTAAGCGGTGTTCGACCCGCCGCAGGAACTCGTACGCTGAGGTCAGTTCGTCGCGCGCCTCGAATGTGATCCAGTTGTGCGTCGCCAGGACGTTCAGCGCCTCCAGCGTCGGTCGGACCCGCAATTCGGGATGGCGGCCGCCGGCGATCAACTGCTGGGTCTGTGCAAAAAATTCGATTTCGCGAATGCCGCCGAGCCCGACCTTGACGTTGTGGCCTTCGACGGCAATGTCGGTTTGTCCGCGATAGGTCTGCATCTGCCGCTTCATGTCGTGTACGTCGGTAAGGGCCGCAAAATCCAGATGCTTGCGCCAGACGAACGGGGAAAGCTCTGCGAGCAAAGCCTCTCCGGCCCTCAAATCCCCAGCGCAGGGCCGCGCCTTGATCATGGCGGCACGTTCCCAGGTTCGCCCTTCCCGCTCGTAGTAATGCAGCGCCGAGGCGGTCGATATCGCCAGCGGCGTCGAGGCCGGATCCGGCCGCAACCGCAAATCGACGCGGAACACGTAACCCTCGCCGCTGCGCTGTTGCAAAATTCGCGACAACCCTTGCGTCACGCGCACGAAAAATGGTTGCGGCTCGATGTCAGGCGCGAGCGACGACGCGACCGTGTCGTAAAAGACGATCAGGTCGATATCGCTGGAAAAATTCAGTTCGCCCGCGCCCATTTTTCCCATCGCGAGCACGATCAGCCCGCTGCCATCCTCGGGTCGATCCGGGTCGGGCGGCAGGATCTTGTGGCGGTTGGCTTCCTCCCGCAGCACAAAGCGCAGCGCCGCTTGCACGGAGGCGACCGCAAACTCGGTCAGTGCCGCCGTTACCTGCATCACCGGCCAGACGCCGCCAATGTCGCACAGCGCGATCAGCAAGGCCGCTTCCGACTTGGCGCGCCGGAGCAACTGCATCACCTCGGCTTCGCTTTGTGCTGCGAGGACGTCGCGCCCGGTCTTTTCGATCAGTTGGGCCAGATGCCGTTCGGGCTCGCACAGCAGCAACCGCATCGCCCGCGCAGCATCGGTACAGACGAGATCGAAGAGATAGGGCGATGCCTCCGCCAGGCCCAGAAGGATCGTCCTTGCTGTTGGAAGTCGTTGAAGGAGGCGATCGACTTCCCCCGCCTGTTCCGGCACCAGATCAGCGAGCCATTCCTTCAGCCGCCGCTTCGCTTGATCTATGGCGGAGATATGCGGACCGTCCACGAACCGTGCCGCGAGCACGGTCGACTGGACATTCCCATCGATGCTTCCGTGAATCGTCATGGCTGTCTAACCCAGAAACCGCGCCAAGATCCGGAACCGCGTCAATATGCGTCGCGGGAGGGTTTCAAGCCGCTTTCTGTGACACATCATGCGCTTGAGCCGCAAGTGTGTCGCTGGCGCCGGAGCGCGCCGGAATGGCCAAGGTCGCAATGAGGCCGGGATGAGCGTCGTCGAGCCGAAGCTCGCCGCCGTGCAGGGTTGCCACCGCCGATGCCAGGCTCAATCCAAGACCGGAACCGGGTTGGGTTCGGCTGGCCTCGAGGCGAACAAATCGCTCCACCGCATGCTTGCGATCGGCAACGGGAATTCCGGGGCCATGGTCGGTGACGCTGAGCAGAACCTTGTCGCCTTCTCGCCTCGCCTCGATCAGGATGTTGTCGTTGCCGGGATCGGCAGTCGCCGCATGCGCCGCGGCAACCGGGCTGCCGTATTTGATCGCGTTTTCGACCAGATTGGCCAACGCCTGGCTGATCAGTTCGCGGTTACCGCGCAGCAGGACCGACTCGGTCTTTACCTGCAGGCTCATGCCGCCGTCTTCGGCAAGCGGCTCGTAGAGCTCGTGAATTCCCCTGGCGACATCGGCGGCGTCAAAATCATCCATATTGCCGCGGGCCTGACCTGATTCGGCGCGTGCAATCATCAACAACGCATTGAAGGTCCGGATCAGGCCATCGGATTCCTCGATAGTTTGTTCCAGCGCGGTGCGGTATTCGATCTCGGTCCTCGATTTCGCCAACGCTTCCTCGGCGCGATTACGCAACCGTGTCAGCGGCGTCTTCAGGTCATGCGCGATATTGTCCGAGACCTCCTTCAGGCCCATCATCAACGCTTCGATACGCTCCAGCATCGCGTTGAGATTTTCCGCCAGACGGTCGAGTTCATCGCCGCTGCGACCAACCGGCAGCCGCCCGCTCAAGTCGCCCGCCATGATGCGCTGGGTGGTGCCGGTCATGGCGTCGATTCGCCGCAGCACGCGCCGTGCAACGAAAATGCCGCCACCAAGGCCGAGCACCACCACGATCAACACCGACCATTGCGCGGCTTTGGCGACGATGCCGATCAGTCGACGGCGCTCTTCCAGATCGCGTCCGATCAGGAGTCTGAAACCGCCGGACAATTCGGTGACCCGCACCAGCGCGAAATGATCTGCGGTATCCTGCTCATCGAGCCGCCGATAGGCGGTCTCCGACCATCCGGTCGTCGCCATCACGCCCGGCGCAAGCGAGCCGACATTGCCGGCGATCGCCTGACCGGCCGGAGTGGTGACGAGATAGAGATTGGCTCCAGGCCGCAACGCGCGGTTCTCGATGGTGAGAACCAGTCCGTGCAGGCTGCGGCGTCCGAAAATATCGCTGATCTCGCCGGTTTCGGCGTTCACCGTGGTCGTGATCTGTTCGGTGATGAGACGGCGCGTATTCCAGGCGAAATAGACCAGAAGCGACGCGGCGAACAGCGCAAAAATGAACAGGTAGACCAGCGTCAAACGGAACGCCGTGGTTCGGATCAGCTTACCGAATGCCGTCACGGATCATGTATCCCGCGCCGCGAATGGTATGAAGCAGCGGCCGCTCAAAACCCTTGTCGATCTTGGATCGCAGCCGTGAGATATGCACGTCAATGACGTTGGTCTGCGGATCGAAATGATAATCCCAAACGTTCTCCAGCAGCATGGTGCGCGTCACCACCTGGCCCGCATGCTTCATCAGGTATTCGAGCAGGCGGAACTCGCGCGGCTGCAGCGTCAGTTCTTCCTTGCCGCGCGTCACGCGATGCGAGAGGCGGTCGAGCTCGAGGTCGCCGACACGATAGGTGGTTTCTTCGGCAGGGCCGCCGCGGCGTCGCGAGAGCACTTCGACCCGCGCCAGCAATTCGGCGAATGAATAGGGTTTTGGCAGATAGTCATCACCGCCGGAACGCAGGCCCTTGATGCGGTCGTCGACCTGTCCCAGCGCGGAAAGAATCAGAACCGGCGTGCGATCACCCTTGTCGCGGAGCGCGCCGATCAACGACAGGCCGTCGCGTTTCGGCAGCATCCGGTCGACCACCAGCACGTCGTAATCACCGCTCTGGGCAAGCGCCAATCCCTCCTCACCGTCGCTGGCGAGGTCCGCCATATATCCGACTTCGCGGAACGCCTTGACCAGGTAGTCGGCGGACTCGCGGTCGTCTTCGATGATCAGCAAACGCATCTGAGTGTCGGTCGCAGTCACTGTGAGACGGCTTTCTAGCATGGCGCGACCTGAACAGTCATGCAAGGCGACTAGTGCCCACTTTCCGAAGTTCGTGCTCCATCTCAGCACGCACCTTTCACGAACTTCGGAAAGTCATGGACACTAGAAACCTATAATTCCAGTGCCGCTTTCTATTTGAAGTTCCTGGGTCGAATTCGCCGCTTGTGGCGCAGGAACTTCAAATAGGCGGCACTTGCCGCGCCCTTTTTTAGCCAAAAAAGCGGGCGGTGAAGCTGGGGGGACCTCACCGCCCTTTATCCTTCCGACGGAGGGGGGCGTTTTCCACCGGAAGGTAACTTGAAGGGAGCGGGGGTTTATACCCGCTCCCCGGAGAGAGCCGTCGGCGGGGGCGACCAAGGCCGGCGACACCCTCCATGGCACGAGCCTTGATTTCGACCCAGCGCTCAACCTTTCGCGATCGGCACCGCGACAAAGCGCGAGGTTCCGCCGCTCTTGATGCGCATCAGAACACTGTTCTTGTTGTCGCTGCGCGCCGCGTTGATCGCCTCACGCACGTCAGCGACATTGGCGACGCTCTTGCCGGCAACTTCGAGAATAACGTCACCTTCCTTGAAACCGCGCTCAGCCGCCGCGCTCTTCGGATCGACGTCGGTCACGACGACGCCTTCCTTGCCGGCGCCGGCAACCGTGTTGGCGGGCGCGAGCGTGAGCCCGAGCTTCGGCACGTCCGTTCCGCGCGTGGCGCCGCCCTTGTCGCCGTTGTCGGTGTCAGCCTTGGCTTCCAACGCGTTGGGCAGTTGGCCGAGCGTAAGATTGATGGTCTTGTCCTCGCCCTTGTGCAGCACGTTGAGTTTCACGGCCGTTCCCGGCGCAAGGCCGCCGATGGTGCGCGCCAGCTCGCGGGCATCCTTGACGGTTTCGCCATTCACCTTGGTGATGACGTCGCCGGACTCGATACCGGCCTTGGCGGCCGGACCATTGGCCTGGGGTTCGGCGACCAGCGCGCCTTCCGCCTTCTTCAGGCCGAGGCTGTCGGCGATGTCGGACGTGACGGGTTGGATCTGGACGCCGATCCAGCCGCGGCTGACCGAGCCTTTGTCCTTGAGCTGGGCGACCACGCTCTTCACGGTGGATGCCGGAATCGCGAACGCGATGCCGACGCTGCCGCCGGAGGGCGAATAGATCGCCGTGTTGACGCCCATCACCTCGCCCTCGGTATTGAAGGCGGGACCGCCCGAATTGCCCTTGTTCACGGGCGCATCGATCTGGATGAAATCGTCGTATGGGCCGTTGCCGATGTCACGGCCGTTGGCCGAGACGATGCCGGCCGTCACCGTGCCGCCGAGCCCGAAGGGATTGCCGACCGCGAGCACCCAATCACCGATTCGGGGCTTGCCGTCGGACAGCTTGGCGAACGAGAAGTTGGAACCGCCTTCGACCTTGATCAGTGCAAGGTCGGTGCGCGCATCGGTGCCGATCACCTTGGCGGTGTAGGTCTTGCCGTCGTCGGCGGTCACTTCGACCTTGTCGGCGCTGTCGACCACGTGATTGTTGGTCACCGCGAAACCGTCAGCCGAGATGAAGAAACCGGACCCCTGGCCAGTCACCACGCGGCCGCGAGGTCCACCCCGCAAGCCGGGCGGCAGGCCATCCTGCCCGCCGAAGCGGCGGAAGAAGCGCTCCATCGGTGATCCAGGCTGGAACGGCGAGGAATCGTCGTCGCCGTCGTTCTTGGCGACCTTCTCGTTGATGTTGACCTTCACCGAAATCACCGACGGCTTCACACGCTCGACGATGTCGGCAAAGCCGATGGGCTGCGCAACCTTGCGGACTTCGTTGTTGACTTGCGCATGAGCGCTGGTGCTGAAGAAATCAAACTGCCCCGCAGACGGGCCAAAACCATAAACGGCAGCGCCAAGGCCGGCGACGACCGAGGCCATGAGCGCGAATTTGCGCGCCGAAAGCAGCGAACGGCGCGGCGCTCGATAGGAAGCGAATGACGAGAGGTCGGGACGGTCGTTCATACAAATTTCTCCAAAGCCTGAATCCGTGGAATCTTGTGACTGCGGGGGCATGCACCTTGTGGCCCGGAAGATGGGGATTGCCGCCTTACAGCGCGCTGGCGGCGGAATTAAACTTTGGTAATGAAGGCGAAACTGAATGCGGCGGAATACCGCAGGCGAAATTGCCATATCCAGCGCTTACGCGTTGCTGTCTGAGGGGGCCTGTGTCGCGATCAGCCGCTCAAGCCGCGCTTCCTCCTCGGCCGTCAGCTTCAATAGCGCGGAATCCTCGTCCGCCGCGGACTTGCGCCGCCGCCGAGCCTGCATCCAGAGTGCGGCTCCCCCTCCGGCCAAAACCAGAGGTGGCAACAACCACAATATCCAGGTGTGCAAGTTGAGCTGCGGCTTCAAAAGCACGAACTCGCCGTAACGCGCGACGAGAAAATCGATGACTTGCGCATCACTGTCACCCGCCGCGATGCGCTCGCGAACCAGTATCCGGAGATCTTTCGCCAGCGGCGCCTCGGAATCGTCAATCGATTGATTCTGACAGACCATGCAGCGCAGTTCGCGCGACAAATCCCGCGCCCGCGCTTCCTTGACGGGATCGGACATGATCTCGTCAGGCTGCACGGCGTAGGCGGCACTTGCCGCCATCATCAGGACCACCGATACGCCAAGAAGCGCTCGTCTCACAGCATCACTCCGCTGCCTGCAGCCCACGCAGCGACTTCGCGGGTTTCGGCGCACCAACCCGCAGCCGCCGATCCGACAATGACAACAGGCCGCCGAAAGCTATCAGCACGGGGCCGAACCAGATCAGCAGCACAAGCGGCTTGTGATAGATCCGCACCGCGATGGTGCCGTCGCCCGCGGTATCACCGAGCGAGATGTAAAGCTGGCTTGCCCCGCGCGTCAGCAACGCGGCTTCGGTGGTGGTGGCTCCGCGCGTGGTGAAGCTGCGCTTCGACGGCGTCATCGTGTCGAGCAGCCGGCCGTTTTGTACGACGCTGAACTGCGCGACCATTTCACGGAAATTCGGCCCCTGACGCTGGCTTATGCCATCGAGCTTCAGCTCGTAACCGGCGATGGCAGCCACCTCGCCAATCTTCATTGATTTGATGTATTCGCTGTTCCACGTCGTCTCGCAGACAATGCCGATCAGGGCGACACCGATGCCGGCATGGGCGAACATCGTGCCCCAGCTCGAACGTGGCAGCCCTCGCGCCCGCCGTGCTGCTGTTGCCAGCGGCACGCGAAGAAGCCCAACCCGCTCGATCATGTCGCTCAGGGCGCCCACGATCACAAATGCCGCAAGGCCGATCGCCAGCGGCGCAAGAGTGCTGCCACCCAAAGTCCATGCCCACACCACCGCCATTGCGATCAGCCCCGCAATGCCGGCTGCCATCAACCGTTGCGCCGCACCGAGCAAGTCGCCGCGCTTCCAGGCGAGCAGCGGCCCGAACGGGAGTGCGATCATCAGCGGGACGAACAGGGGCCCGAAGGTGAGATTGAAGAACGGCGCGCCGACCGAAATCTTCTCTCCTGTCATCACTTCCAGCGCCAGCGGATAGAGCGTTCCAACAAATACAGTGGCGCAGGCGGTGGTCAGGAAGAGATTGTTGAGCACGAGCGCGCCCTCGCGCGAAATCGGGGCGAACAGGCCGCCCTGCTTGAGCGTCGATGCCCGCATGGCGTAGAGCGAAAGGCTGCCGCCAATAAAGATGCACAGGATCAGAAGGATGAACACCCCGCGGGTCGGATCGCTGGCAAAGGCGTGCACCGAGGTGAGAACGCCGGACCGTACCAGGAAGGTGCCGAGCAACGACAGCGAAAAGGTGAGGATCGAAAGCAGGATGGTCCAGACCTTGAGCGCGCTGCGTTTCTCCATGACGACAAGCGAATGCAACAGCGCGGTGCCGGCGAGCCACGGCATCAGCGAGGCATTCTCGACCGGATCCCAGAACCACCAGCCTCCCCAGCCCAGTTCGTAATAGGCCCAGTAAGAGCCCATCGCGATGCCGAGAGTGAGGAAAATCCAGGCCATGAGCGTCCATGGCCGCACCCAGCGCGCCCAGGCGGCATCGATCCGGCCCTCGATCAACGCCGCGACCGCGAAGGAAAACGAGATCGAGAACCCGACATAGCCGAGATAAAGCATCGGCGGATGGATCGCGAGCCCGATATCCTGCAACACCGGATTGAGATCGCGGCCCTCGATCGGCGGATTGGCGATGCGCAGGAACGGATTCGAGGTGATCAGGATGAACAAATAGAAGGCGCTGGCGACCCAGGCCTGCACCGCCAGCACATGGGCGCGAAGCGACATCGGCAAGTTGTTGCCGAACATCGCAACCAGGCCGCCGAACAAGGCCAGGATGAACACCCACAACAGCATCGAGCCCTCATGGTTGCCCCATACGCCGGTGACCTTGTAGATCAACGGCTTCATCGAGTGCGAATTCTCGAACACGTTGATGACGGAGAAATCCGAAGTGACGTGCAACGTGACCAGAGCCGCGAACGAGAAAGCCACGAACGCAAGCTGCGCGATCGCGGTCGATCGCGCGACATTCATGAGCGCAAGATCGCGCCAGCGCGAGCCCAGGATCGGCAAGGTCGACTGGATCAACGCCAGGCCCAGCGCCAAAACAAGAGCATAATGTCCGGCCTCGGCAGTCACTGCACTGTTCCTCGCTCGCCCTGCGCCACACCCGACGCTTCGGGCTTGCTCGCATTCGGCCTTGCGTATTCATCTTTCCAGTGGCCCTGCTTCTTCAGGGCGTCGGCGACATCCTTCGGCATATAGTTCTCATCATGCTTGGCAAGCACGGTATCGGCCCGGAACACGCCGGACGCATCGATCGCGCCTTCCGCTACCACCCCCTGCCCTTCGCGGAACAGGTCGGGGAGAATTCCCTTGTAGGAAACGGGCAAGGACGCGCTGGAATCCGAGACCTGGAAAATGACCGCCAGGTTTTCGCCGCGCACCAGGGAACCCGGCTGCACGAGGCCACCGAGCCTGAAGCGCCGGCCCGGCTGAATGTGTTTTTCGGCGACCATGGAAGGCGTCGAGAAGAACACGATCGAGTCGCGCATCGCGTTGAGCACCAGCGCCGCCGCGACCGCAAGCACCGCGAGCGAGCCGCCGATAATCGTCAAACGCCGCTGCTTGCGCGTCATGAATTGGTTCTTTTCAAATGCATGGATTGTCGAGAAACATCACGGGCATCATGTGATCGGGAAAAAGGTTTCGCGCCACGTACATAAGTAGCTGAAAAACCCGCGCCGCAGCTTTCGGGCATCATATTATCCATCAACTCCGAGGTTCTTCAGACCTTCGTTCAACTGCCGCAGCCGCTCCGGGTCGTTGGCCACGGCCTGACGCGCCTGCGATGATGCGCCCCTTGCCTTGTCGGTGTCACCCATCACCATATAGGCCCTGACCAGCCGCAGCCATCCCTCCACGTCGTCGCCGTTCTGCTTCAACCGCGTGGCAAGGCGTTCGACCATGCCGCGGATCATCGCGCCGCGGTCGTTCTCATTCATTCCCTTGGCCGCCGCGACCGCATCGTCCGACAGCGCCGGAGCAGGTGCACCGCCCACCCGCACCAGGGCATCCCGGACCAGCGGACGCCATGGCGCATCCGCCGGCGCCCTGGCGAGCATCGCTCGCCAGATCGAGGCGGCTTCGGCAGCATGGCCGTCCTGCTCGGCGGCGAGGCCCAGATAGTAGCTCGCCTTGACCTCGTCGGCATCGAGCGCAATGGAGCGTTCGAACTCGGCTTTGGCTTCGGCGGTGACAACCCCGCCGGCCGCGGCGACAAGAGCTTCGCCCAGATCGGCCCTGCGCTGCGGGCTCTCCCCGTTATAGGTAATCGAATTTCGGAACGCGCGGATTGCGTCGTCGAAACGGCCAAGCCTTGCAAGCACTGGAGCAAGGACACTCCAGCCGCGGCCGTCGGTCGGATTTTTCTCCAGATGCTCCTCGACTTGCGCCACCAGATTGTCGAGCGGCTGCATCGCATCCGGCGCGCGGGGGCGCTGGGCCAGCGGAAAATCGCCCAGACGCGGCGAACCGAGCGGGTAGTAAAATCCGATTGCGACGATGGGAAGTCCGACCAGCGCGACAATCGCCGCCATTCGTCGCAACCTGACATCCGATCGGGGAAGATCACGCTGATTGTCCGCCGCGGCCAACAGCCGCCGGCTGATTTCGACCCGCGCAGCCTGCGCCTCGGTAGCGCCGATCAGGCCGGCGGAAAGGTCGCGATCGATCTCGGCCAACTGATCCTTGTAGACCACCGTTTCGCTGGCATCGCCTGGCGATCGGTCAGAACGGCTCAACGGCCAGAGCACGGCGAAGATCGCCGCGGCCGTCATCAGCGCGAACACCAACCACAGCATCATCAAGCGGATTTCCCGACGAGGGCGCGAACCAATGACGCGCTCCGCGCCGCTTTACACCACCGGCGGCAGCAGGGGCAATTGACAATTGTCAATTTCAAGATGTGATCAGAAATAATTGAATTTACTTTGAAATTCGTTTTCAGCAGACATGAAAAACCGCACTTTGCGCCGCCAGCTGGCCGTGCCCGTTCAGCGCCTGCATGAAGTAAGCGCCCGCGTTGATCGAGGCCGGCAGGCTGATCCGCAACGTGCCGCTCGGGATCGGCGAGGTGATGTTGATGACCGGCTCAGGCAGCGGTTTTCCCGTGGCATCGTCGACCAACTGGACCTTCGCCCCGATCATGAGGTTTCGATAGGTCGCAGAAATCACGCGGTTCTCAAGTTCGATGAAGTTGATGGCCGAATTCATGGCCGAACCGTACGTCCGGCCGCGGAACCTAGTCAACCAGAAATTGTATAGTTAAGATTGTGCAATTATACTGCACGCGATGATTTGCGTTCGCCGGTCATTGCGTTTTCGGCCGCGCGATTCATCAGCGAGGCGTAATCGGGCCCGAACAGGACATTGCAGAAGCGAATCGCCGCGGCAACCTGCAATTGGCGATAGGCCCGGTTCTTCCCTTCGCTGGCGCGCAGGGATTGCACGAGCGCCTCGGTCGATTGCTCGACATAATGTTGCAGGTCGGAGAAGGTCCGCAGCGTGACCTCGTTGATGGCCAATTCGCCGGCATAGGTGCGGCATACCGCGACGAAGTCGATCAACGCGACAATCTCGTCGACCTCGCTGGCATCGAGCTGGGCCGCCGCCGGAATGTCCTTGTCGGCGCGCTGGCGCAGCAGGCGCCGGACACGTCCCGGCACACTTTCAATCTCCGATTGCAAGGAGTTGGAAATATCGGCCCGGATCGATGCCAGTTGCTTGCCCCATGAAGAATCACTGCGGAGATCAAGCTCGGTCCGCAAGCCGCGCACGCCGTCATGAAGCATTTTCAGGTGCTCGGACACGTTGTCGAAATGCCCGCGCCGGATATCCGCGCGCAGGCCGGCGGCCAGGCGGGAAAGATCGTGCAGCGCGATGGTAACGGCAATGCCATAGGGAGTTGCGGCAACGCGGATTTCATCGTCGGAGGCGGCCATCCTGATGGCCAGGCGTATGATTTGCCACGGCGCGGTCAGCCGCCGCATCACAAGCGACAGCGCAAACGGCAGCAGTTGCGGCGTTTGCAAGGAGGGGACATTGAGTGCGGAGGTCGCGGTGACGATCTGGGGCTCGCCGAAGATCCGCAAGTAGCTGGGAAACCGGCTATCAAGCGTGTCGAACGCCTCGCGGGCCTGCAGCACTGAGGCGATCGCAATCAGATCCTCGATCATGTCCGGCGGAACAATTCGTGAGAGCGCGCGTCGTTGGCCAGTGCTCTCCTGGTGGGTGGCAATCTTGAAGATCGCCTCCGCCGCGGCGAGCTGCAGCTTTCGTGCGGCAAGCTCGATCCGGGACGAGTGTCCTGTTGCGGGATCGCGGGACGCCTGATCGAGTTCCTGCGCCGGCTCCGGCGCTCCCTCTCGAACGAGCCACTGCCACACGGGCTGCAGTGACGCGCGGCGGATCTGGCCCGGACGCGGAGGCGCATTTCCATCTACGAGAAACGGCTCCAGCGGATGAAACAGGATGCGTGCCGGATCGTTGGTGCGAGGCCGCGCGGCCTCATCGGTTCCCCGAACGATCTTGCGCAGCTGTTCGAGTACAAACGTCGCGACCGTGGTATCCTCGCCCCGTTCGATGGCGCGCTCGAACTCACGCATCAGCAGTGCCTGCGACTGCGGCGGGAGCTGGGCGAGGTAATCCCTCAGCCGTTCGGTTGATGTCTGGCTCATGCGCCCGAATTGCACGCTGTAGTCGCGCGGACGGTAAAATGCGTCCGGGGCCATTTTAAGAGCGCCGACGTTAAGAAGTCGTTTAGGATGACGATCGAGGGTCGGCCCGCCTACGTCGGCCCTGTGAGCGGCCCTACAGGCTCGGCAGCACCAGTTCGGCCCGCAGCCCCCCCACGGGCGCACGGCCCAGCGAGAGGCTGCCGCCATACAAGGCCGCAAGATCCACCACAATTGAGAGCCCCAGCCCCGATCCCGGCTTGGATTCGTCGAGCCGCTGACCACGCCGTGAAACCTGCGCACGCTCGGCCTCCGAGAGGCCGCGTCCGTCATCATCGACGATGATTCTGAGCGTCGGCCCCGCGCCGGGCTCGACTGGCCCTTCCATCAGCACCTGGATCAGAACCCGCGAGTCGGCCCATTTGCACGCATTGTCGACGAGGTTGCCCGCCATCTCCTCAAGATCCTGCCGCTCGCCGCGGAACTTCGCGCGCCGGTCGGCCGCAACCTCGATGGCGATGCCGCGGTCGCGATGGATCTTCTCCATGGTCCGGCGCAAGGCATCGATCACAGTCGCCACCTCGGTGATTGTTCCGATGGCGGTGAGGCGGGCCGCGATCCGCGCTCGCTTCAGATGATGAGCGACTTGGTCGCGCATGACTTCGGTCTGCTCCCAAACCTTCATCGCGAACGGGTCGGCGGCATGCGCGGAAGCCTCGTTGACGATCACGGAGAGCGGCGTCTTGATCGCATGCGCAAGGTTTCCGACATGGGTCCGGGCGCGCTCGACGATTTCGCGATTGGCTTCGATCAGCGCGTTGGTCTCGCGTGCCAGCGGCGCGATCTCGACCGGAAACTCGCCCTCGAGTCGTTCGGCGCGGCCGGAACGAATATCGGCGATGGAATCCGAAATGCGCCTGAGCGGCGCAAGGCCGAAGCGGACCTGGAAAATCGTGGTCAGGACGAGGACAATTGAAAGTGCGGCGAAGGTGCCGATGAGGTAGTAGTCGAAATTGCGCGTCTCGTCGAAAATCTCCGAGGCGTCGCCGGCAACGCTGACCAGGAACTTGCCGTCGGCGCCGAGATCGACCGGCCGTTCCACCATCCGCAGCGTTTGCCCTTCCGGACCCTCGACATAGCCAAGGCGAATTCCGGCCGCGGTCAATTCGGCGCCGCGCTCCTCGAGCTTCGGCAGCTTCTTGTCCCAGAGCGAGCGCGAGTCGCGCACCTCGGCCTTGTCGGAATCGGTGCGCGTGATCTGCCAATACCAGCCGGACAGCGGCAGTTCGAACAGCGGTTCGCCGAGCGACTGGAACTGGCGATCAGGCGGCTCGTCCGGCGTTGCCACTTCCGCGACCAGCGTGCGCAGATAGAGATTGAGCCGGCGGTCGAAGGCACGCTCGCTGGCATTGCGATACACCGACGACAACACGATGCCGGTGATGACCAGAATCACCACCACCCAGGCGGTGGCGGACAGGAACAGCCGAGTGGCGAGCGAACTGCCGCGCATCAGGCCGTGTTCCCGCGACAAATCCGCCCGGGCTGCACCCGGCTCGGTGGATACCGGTCTTTGGAGAACATCATGCCCAAGCAGAGCACAGGGCGAGGCAGTTCATCAACCCGCCGATCAGGTGCCTGGCGCAGGCGGGGTCAGCAGATAGCCGAGCCCCCGCACGGTCTGGATGATATCGACGTCGAGCTTCTTGCGGATGCGGCCCACGAACACCTCGATGGTGTTTGAGTCGCGGTCGAAATCCTGATCGTAGAGATGCTCAACCAGCTCGGTACGCGACACCACGCGCCCGGCATGGTGCATGAGATAGGCCAGCAGCCGGTACTCGTGCGACGTCATCTTGATCGGATTACCGGACACGCTGACCCGGCCGGTGCGCGTGTCGAGCGAAACCGGTCCGCAGGTCAGCTCGGACTGGGCGTGGCCGGTCGAGCGACGGAGCAGCGCGCGGATCCGGGCCAGCACTTCCTCGAGATGAAACGGCTTTGCCACGTAATCGTCGGCACCGGCGTCAAAGCCCTGAACCTTGTCGCTCCAGCGATCGCGCGCAGTGAGAATTAGGACTGGCATCGAGCGCCCATTGCGACGCCAGGCTTCCAGCACCGAGATGCCGTCCATTTTCGGCAGCCCGATATCGAGAACGACCGCATCGTAGGGCTCGCTGTCGCCGAGAAAATGGCCTTCTTCGCCGTCGAAGGCCCGATCGACCACGTATCCGGCGTCAGCCAGGGCCGTGGTCAGCTGACGATTGAGATCCGGATCATCTTCAACGACAAGCAGGCGCACGCTTCTCTCCGAATGTGAGCGGTACAATTTCAGCCATAAAGATGATCCCGGCCGGCGTGAACGGGCTATGAACAATCGAACACCGCAAGATTACTTTTTATTCACAAGTCCTGTTTTCTGACTGCTCCGGCGCCTCGAGGGCAGCCGGGCGTCGGCGCAATCCTTTTGGCAGATTCCAGCAATCTTTTGGAGTGCCTGGCACGCCTGTTTAGAAGACGCCGAGACCCGCGGTCCGCAGCCGGCTCATCGCTCCGCCGGCGCTCCCCTGACCATGATAAAATCCACCGGGCCGCCCGGCTTCTCATCGTCGAACACACCGATGGTCAGCCGTCCCGTCCGCCACGCCAGCGTGTCCAGGTTGGTGCGGCCTTCGTAAAGCAAGGGGCCGTCGGGGCAGTTGTCATGGCCGTGGACGACGTGGAGATTGCCGAGCCCCCCGGCAAATCCCTTCGGATAGCGCTTCCACAGTAGCGTGTGCGGATCCTGCCGTTCGAGAGGAATCTGGGGGTCAACGCCGGCGTGAACGTAAAGGCGATGCGCATCGACATGCGTCAGCCGCAATCCGTTGAGCCAGTCGATATGGGCCTTCGGGACCGCGGCCGGGTCGCCCCCGTAAGAGGCCAGTGCGGCGTCCCCACCCTTCTCGATCCAGGCCCCCATCTTCGTTGCATCCCGCAAGGCATCCACCATCAGCGCGTCATGGTTGCCCTTGAGCGCAATCAGGCTGAACCGATCGCCGATACCCGACGTCAGCCGCTCGATGACGCCCTTGCTTGCGGGCCCCTTGTCGACATAGTCGCCGATCGTGACGATGACGCCTGCATGACCTCGCGCGGCGATTTGAGCCAGACCGTCACACAGCAAATCGAGTCGGCCGTGGATGTCCGGGATGACGTAGGTCAGACTCATGGGGATAAAAGGTACCGGCGAGGTTTGCCGAGGTTAAGGTTTGTCGAGCAATCATCTGTACAACCAGCCTGCAACGCGACGAATGGGTTGAGATTGGTCGGGTTCTAGCTTACTTACCGGTCATGATTCAAAGAATATCGGTCTTTACCGGCTGGCTCGTTCTCGCCTTCGTCGTCTATGCAACGCTGTCGCCGGTTGGCGCCCGCCCGGTACTCGCTCTCCCGCACCTCGAGCATTTCGCTGCCTTCGCGCTGATGGGCCTCGCATTCGCCTTGGCCTATCCCAACCGCGTGCTGCTTGTCGTGGCTCTTGTCGTGGGAACCGCGGCCGGTCTGGAGGCGCTTCAACTGTTGACGCCCGACCGCCATGGCCGCGCCGCAGATGCCTTCGTCAAGGCACTCGGCGGGATCAGCGGAATCAGTGTTGGCCAGACATTGTCATTCCTTTTGCGGATCAACCTGGCGCGATCAGATGGTTCAACCCGATTTTGACCGCAGCAATTCTCAGCAGCCCTTGATCAGCAAAGGGCCTGCAAAAACATCGTCGGTATAGAACTGACAGGCTTGACTGTCAGCGTCGCGAGGCTCGATCGCGGCTTTCAGATTGAGCGGCATCCCAATGAGGCTGGCGCTTGCCGAATGCAGGCCCATGCAGAGCGCCACGACAGCGACCGTCAGGATCGAAATCTTCTTCATGGCTGCTCTCCCGTCATTTTTCGAAAACGAGGATAGTGCCGGTGGATTTCGATTCCGGTTCGCGGTCGGATCAAATGCAGCGCTCGGCGGGCGCTATTTGTTAACCATCCGATTCGACGATCGCGACGGGCGATTCAATCACGTGCCGTTGCAGGCTTGTGGTCCGGAAACCTGCTCAGCGTTGCCGCCTTCAAAAACCTGAAATGAGTGATCGCCGTCGCAAGCTCCTGCAGCCGGCGTTGGCCATTGGCAATTTCGGCATCAAACGAGTCTTGATGTCGGCTGTCCAGCGCTTCGCGATCCAGATACTCGTTAGCGGCGTTTCCGACTGTCGCCGCCGCGCGTGCCAGCACATCTTCAACGCGGCGGTTGAGACCCGATTGTTCCTGCTCGGCCTCGTGGAGGGCATGCTCGATGGCGCCCAGGATGGAGCCGACCCGCGAGCGGTCGGTGCCAATGTCCCGATCGGTCGACCGGGCCTTGAAACTCCGGTTGTCCCCTCGGCCTGTGAAGAAATTGTGCGCGCGAGCCCGCAAGAAAAGCTGAAACATCGATCTGTGTCCGGTCCAAGCCGTGGTTTCCGGTGTCCCGGTTTTCACATTCGCACCGTGTTGCAGCGAGGGCTTTTTACGAATGTCAGAACCAGGGACACCAACAAATACGGAATTCCAGCGCGGTTCCGGATTTGACCTTGTTGCGAGTTTTCGCGGCGATACCGAAGCGACGGTCAAATCGACCCGCACTCAGCGCACCATAGTCCACGTCACTCTATCTTGGTTAAGATATCCTGAATTGTCGGAAACGCCTGCGCAGGCCCGGGCCATCCCAAGGGCCGAATGTCAGCGACAAGGAGTTCTCGGAAAGTCAACGCAGGGGCCTTTGCCGGGCCCATTGCAGTCACTTGCCGGCCCGGCGAACGCACGCCACCTGATTTGGTCGCGCCGTTCCGGATCTCCCTGTGCCGCGTCAGAATGCCCGGCGGGGATGGCCGAACATCGAGGTGACCGGCCGTGTGTTGCGCGAAGCGTAGGTCGGATGGCGCCGATGCGCGCGCCATGCGCATGCGGCATATCCAAGACCAAAACCCACAACGAAGATCGACGACTGGATGAGAATAGTGAGCATAGGATTCGTCCGGTTGTCGCCCCCGCAGTATCTTCACTGCCGACTTGTGACGACATCATGGTTTCTGAACGCGAAAACCTGCCACCCGCGGAAACTTTTTGTCTGCGCAAGCTGCCGCGAAAATGGTCAGCGCGAGGCGATCATGCGCGATTCGCAGTTAGGGAAAAACAACAAAGCACGAGCCTGAAGGCGTCAGTGACAAGACAGAGCAATTCGCCGTTGCGACCAAGAGGCAATCGCGGGAACTCTTGTCGGCCTCCGCGCCCTAGCAAATATCCGCAAAGGTTCCAGGTCGGAAACCTCGCTCCCTCAGGTGCGGAAGAATACGAACCAGAGCACCCCGAGGATCAGCACGGCGAGGCCGGTTGAAACCGTCAAAAGAGCAAGCACCGACGGACCGGGTTCGGCCTGCCGCGCTTCGGTCGGAGTTTCGACGATCTGACGTTGCTGTCCCGTTCTCTGCGTAGCCATGGCGGCCTCGATTTCCTCGGGTGTCGCGTAAGGCGCCGGTCCCCCCCGGTGGCGCACCCGGGGCAACGCATGATTTCAGATCATGTTCCGGGCCTTACCACGCTCTGATCAGGCGTCAGATCAGGGCTCCGCCGACTGCGATACCCATGCGCCCGCACGCGGAAACACGGCCTGGTTAACGCCGTTGGGAGATTCCTCGCCGCGGCTCCTTGAAAGGCGGTTTGCGGGTGGTAACCTCGGCCTTTTGGTACGTTGCGTCTTAGGAGCATCCCATGGCCCCCCGCGCCAATTGGAAGGGCTTTCTGCGGCTTTCGCTCGTGACCTGCCCGGTCGCGCTTTATCCGGCTACTTCCGACACCGAAAAGGTCAGCTTCAACCAGATCAACCGCAAAACCGGCCATCGCATCAAATATGCCAAGGTCGATGCCGATACCGGCGCGGAAGTCCCCTCCGAAGACATCATCAAGGGCTACAAGGTCGATACCGACACCTATATCGAAGTCTCGAAGGAGGAGCTTGAAGACATCGCTCTTGAGTCGACGCACACGATCGAAATCGACGAGTTCGTGCCGAAGGCCGATATCGACAGTCGCTACCTGATCCGGCCCTACTACCTCGTACCCGACGGCAAGGTCGGTCACGACGCCTTCGCAGTGATCCGCGAAACCGCCCGCAGCATGAACAAGGTTGCGATCGGACGCGTGGTGCTGACCAACCGCGAACACATCATCGCACTCGAGCCGCTCGGCAAGGGCCTGATGGGCACGCTGCTGCGCTACCCTTACGAAGTGCGCAGCGAAAAGGAATATTTCGACGACATCCAGGACGTGAAAGTCACCAAGGACATGCTGGATCTCGCCAAGCACATCGTCGAGAGAAAGTCGGGTTCGTTCGAGCCGGAAAAATTCGAGGATCACTATGAATCCGCGCTGATCGACTTGATCAACAGAAAGCGCAGCGGTATTCGACCCACCGCCAAAGCCGCGCCCAAGACCGGCGGCAACGTCATCAATCTGATGGACGCGCTCAAGCGCAGCCTCGCCAACGAGCGCCAGGCGCCCGCCCCTGCCGCCAAGGGAAAGAAGACGAAGAAGCGGATGGAAGGCCAGCGCGAAATGCTGCTGCCAATCAGCGGCAAGCGCGCCGCCAAGGAAGAAACCAAGACTCAAGCACCCAGGAAAGCCGAGAAAGCGGCGCGCACTCCGGCTCGATCGAAGAAGGCCGGGTAGCGCAACGTGTTCGGGGCCAGGCTTGACCGGATTTGACGGAGCGATTTTGCCGCCCCGACAGCTTGCAGCCTGAGATGCCCTGGTCGGCACCCTTCGAAGAGCCGATACGCCTGCGCGGCGGCCGCGAACTGGCGACGCTGCAGCAAGCCGCCGACTATATCATGAAGCTTCCGAAAACCGTCCAGCGGCAGCAACGCTGGCAAGTCGCGGTTGAGAACCTGATCAACGCGGCCGAGGTCGGCGGCGGCTGGCTGATGTTCGCGCGCATCGCGGTGATGCGGGCGCTGAATGCGGAAGACCAGTAGTCCTTATTTCAGTGAAGTATTTATCGAACTGAAATTGGCGTTGAGGCTGGTACCGATGCCGTTAACCGCGGTGAGAATCACGATGCTCAAGCCGACTGCGATCAGGCAATATTCGATGGCGGTTGCCCCGGATTCATCGCTTAGGAATCTTGAAATCAATTGCTGCATTCAAAACTCCTGTGCACAAAGGCTCGCCTCTTCCGCTACGCCCGCAAATCTAAACAGCATTGGTTGCGAGTACATTGACGAAGAGCCTGAACGCCGGGTTACCGGAAAGGTCGCAATTTTTGGCTTTCCGATCGACATCGGACTTCAGACATCCTCCGCGCTAGCTCCCTACTCGGCCATGTCGACGGGCGTTGCGGGGCCGGCGAGCGGCCTTTCCTCCATCAGGATCATGCAGAGCGAGGCGGCAACGAGCATGACCGCGGCAGCGCCGAACACGAATCGGAACGCCGCGACCATGTCAGCCGGTGGTATCGAGCTCACCGGACCGCGATGTTCGCCCGAGAGTGAAATATCCGCGCCGAGCGCCGCCAGCAGGATGGCGCTGAACACGGCCACGGTGAAAGAAGCCATCAGGGCGCGGAAGAAATTCACCGCGCCGGTGACGGTGCCGACCTGCGAGCGCGCCACCGCGTTCTGCGCGGAAACGGTGGAGACCGGAAACGCGGTGCCAAGGCCCACCGCGAATATTGAAAGCAGCACCAGCAACAGCCAGAGCGGCATCGGCGCAAGCGCCAGGACTGCGCCGGTGACCGCCCCGCAAAGCGTACCGACTATGGCGACCCGCTTGTAATGCCTCGAGCGCGCCATGGCGCGACCGGCGATGGCTGCGCCGCCGGTCGAAACCGCGGCCAGCGGGATCAAGGCAAGTCCGGCTTCGCTGGCGGTCAGGTGATAAACCACCTCGTAGTAGAGCGGCAGGTAGACGGTCAGCCCCAGCATCGCGCCCATAGCGCAGCCGCCGCAGGCCATCGCGTAAGGCACCACCGTTCCGCCCATCAGCGGCAGCGGCAGGAAAGGCTCCTGGGCCCTCGAGGCGTGCCACACGAACGAAAGCGCAAGCGCGGCCGACGCCCCGATCATCGATATGATCACGGGCGAAAGCCAGAAATAACGGTTGCCGCCCCAGGTCAGGACCAGCATGAACACCACGGCTGCCGCCATCAGCAGAATGCCGCCGAGCCAGTCGACCTTCCGCAGCCGGTGATACACCGGGATTTTCTTCATCTTCGGCAGCAGCATCGCCAGCGACGTCAGCCCGAGCGGCAGGTTGATCCAGAAGATCATCGACCAATGCAGGTGTTCGGCGAACACGCCGCCAAGGATGGGGCCGCCGACTCCGGCAGCCATCCACACGCCACTGAAGTAAGCCTGGTACTGGCCGCGTTCACGCGGCGTGACGACGTCCGCAATCACGGTCTGCACGATCGGCAGGATGCCGCCGCCGCCGAGGCCTTGCAGGCCGCGCGCCACGATCAGCACCGGCATGTTCGGCGCCACCGCACACAACACCGAGCCCACGATGAAGAGGCTCATTGCGGTGATGATCGTGGCGCGGCGACCGTAGATGTCGCTCAGGGTGCCAAAAACCGGTGCGACTGCGGTGGACGCGAGAAGGTAGGCGGTGATCACCCAGGACAGGCTGGAAACATCGTGAAATTGCCGGCCGATGGTCGGCAAGGCGGTGGCGACGATGGTCTGGTCGAGCGCTGCCAGAAACATCGTCAGCATCAGGCTGGTCAGGATGGTGCGGACTTCGCCTGAGGTGAGCGGTGCGGGCGGCGCAATCGGCGGTGCGTCGCTGATATCGAGAATGTCTGCAGGCACCGACGCGAGCTCACCCGCTTCTGCGGGCAATGTCTGTTGGTCGGCCGGTTGGCGGCCCTGCCGTTCGAACTTGTTCATGCGGAGCGGTATTCGGGGAATGCGACCAAGGCCGCCTTGGACTCGTTAGTGTATTTAGGCAGCGAATCGCGGTTGCGGCAGCCGCCTGCGCGCATGGGTGCGTCCCGCCGCAGTATCAGCGAACTATTTCAGAAGCCTCTGATCTTCAGGGCGCGGCGGCTTCTTGATGCGGGCGCGCTTTGGCAATTGCACCGGCCACTGCACGACGTGGTCTTCCAGGTCTTCGTCCGGAATCTCGTTTTCGGTTCCGCGCACCCGGCCGCGCACGGAAACGCCGGCTTCGTGAACTGTGTTGGGATCACCCGAAATAAGCGGGTGCCACCAGTAAAGGTCACGGCCTTCGGCCACCAGACGGTAACCGCAACTCGGCGGCAGCCAGTTCAGGGTGCGGACATTGGCAGGCGTGAGCCTGACGCAGTCGGAAACCTGCTCGGAGCGGTGCGCGTAGTCCTTGCAGGCGCAAAGACCGGCATCCAGCAATTTGCAGGAGACATGGGTGAAATAGATCTTTCCGGAGTCTTCATCCTCGAGTTTTTCGAGGCAGCAACGTGCACAACCGTCGCACAGGCTTTCCCATTCAGCGTCGGACATTTCCTCCAACGCCTTGGTTTTCCAGAAGAATCCTTCCTGTTCGGAAGCTGGCTTGGGCTTGGCGGTCATGGCTCCTGGCTCTGCGCGCGGCTTTTTGACCTGCGCCCTTCTAGGGGTTGATGCGGCAGAGGTGCAAGTGGGTTGCAGGACCGCATGACGAAGTGGTGGATGATGTTATCTGTGACTGCCAAAATCATGAGGCGGACCATTGGTTTATGGCCTCCGCTCGGTTACAGAGGAAACGGCCCGCGATCGCCGGAAACGCCTTGGGTTTGCCGCAACATTCCCGCAAGACGTCCCGACAGTGCCCGGCCAACCTGCCTGAAGCGCTTTCAAACGATACTGATCGAGGGTCCTGATGCCGCTGATTTGAGGTTCCTTCATTGCAAGCAGCAAGCCCGACCGGGAACTTCGATCGATGACCAACGCTAGTGCGGCGAATTTGCAGTTCCTATCGGTATCGCGGCAAGTTCGTGATAGGCACTTCAAATTCAAAGCCGCACTAGAATCAACAAGTTGCTAGAGCTCCATTGATTCCGAAGTTCGCATCAGAGGTCGCCACGATAGCTTGCGAACTTCGGAATCGGAGCTCTAGAATCTGAGATTACGGTAGCTCCTTGTTTTTGAAATTCATACAAGGGGTGTTGGAAACGAGTCGCGAACTTCGGAAAGCCAGTGCGCAAGATCGTGCCCACGGAATGGAAACGGAAAATCCGGCACTGGCTGCTGGATTTCGACGCACGCATCGACTCCACCCTGTTCTCTACCGGCAAGGGCGCGCGCGAACTCTACGAGCGGTACTCCACCTTCATGGACCGCTTCCACGTCGGTCGCTGGAAGCGCTGGGTCTTCATCGAGCCCTTGTCGGAGGCCGCCACTATCGGGCTCGGCGGCCTGATCCTGATGCTGGCTTTGGCCGTGCCGGCTTTCCGCGAAACCGCCGACGAAGACTGGCTGAAGAAATCCGATCTCGCCGTAAGCTTCCTCGACCGTTACGGCAATCCGATCGGCAGCCGCGGCATCAAGCACAATGATTCGATCCCGCTTGAGGATTTTCCGGACGTGCTGATCAAGGCAACGCTGGCAACCGAGGACCGGCGCTTCTACGAGCATTTCGGCATCGACGTCGCAGGCACGTTTCGCGCGCTCCTGACCAATGCGCAGGCCGGCGGGGTGCGGCAAGGCGGTTCATCGATCACGCAGCAGCTCGCCAAAAACCTGTTCCTGAGCAATGAGCGCACCATTGAGCGCAAGGTGAACGAGGCATTTCTCGCCGTCTGGCTGGAGACGCGCCTTACCAAGAACGAAATCCTAAAACTCTATCTCGATCGCGCCTATATGGGCGGCGGCACGTTCGGCGTCGACGGCGCGGCGCACTTCTATTTCAACAAGTCGGCGCGCGACGTCAATCTCGCGGAAGCCGCGATGCTTGCCGGCCTGTTCAAGGCGCCGACCAAATATGCCCCCCACATCAACCTGCCGGCCGCGCGTGCGCGCGCCAACGTGGTGCTGGACAACCTCGTCGATGCCGGCTTCATGACCGAAGGTCAGGTGTTCGGTGCGCGGCGCAATCCGGCGACCGCCGTCGATCGCCGCGACGAGAACTCCCCGAACTATTATCTCGACTGGGCGTTCGACGAGATGCGCAAGCTGGTCGAGACGTTTCCCAAATCCTACATCGAGCGCGTCTTCGTGGTTCGCACCGCCATCGACATGAACGTGCAGCGCGCCGCGGAAGATGCCATCGAAAATCAGCTGCGGCAGTTCGGCCGCGACTATCACGCAACCCAGGCCGCCTCCGTGGTCGCCGATCTCGACGGCGGGGTGCGCGCGATGGTGGGTGGCCGCGACTACGGCGCCAGCCAGTTCAACCGTGCCACTGACGCCTACCGGCAGCCCGGATCCTCGTTCAAGCCTTATGTCTATACGACCGCCCTGCTCAACGGCTTCAAGCCGACCTCGATCATCGTCGACGGCCCGGTCTGCATCGGCAACTGGTGTCCGCAGAACTACGGCCACTCCTATTCGGGCGCCGTGACGCTGACCCAGGCCATCACCCGCTCGATCAACGTCGTTCCGGTGAAGCTGTCGATCGCGCTCGGCGGCAAGGCATCAAACCCGGCGAAGGTCGGCCGAGCCAAGATCGTCGAGGTCGCGCGCCGCTTCGGCATCAGGGCGCCGCTGCCGGACACCCCCTCGCTGCCGATCGGCGCCGACGAAGTCACTGTGCTCGAACACGGGGTGGCGTATGCGACCTTCCCCAACAAGGGCAAGTCGGTCACCCCCCATGCGGTTCTGGAGGTGCGCACCGGCGCCGGCGATCTGGTCTGGCGTTTCGATCGCGACGGCAAGAAGCCGCTCCAGGCGATTCCGGCATCGGTTGCCGCCGACATGGCGCAAATGATGAGCCATGTCGTCAGCGAAGGTACGGCACGGCGCGCCGCGCTCGATGGCATTCCGACCGCCGGCAAGACCGGCACCACCAACAGTTATCGTGACGCCTGGTTCGTCGGTTATACCGGCAATTTCACCTGCGCCGTCTGGTTCGGCAACGACGATTACTCCCCGACCAACCGGATGACCGGAGGCTCGCTGCCCGCGCAGACCTGGCACGACATCATGGTCGCAGCCCATCAGGGCGTCGAGATCAAGGAGCTGCCGGGCGTCGGCGCGGGCACGAAACTGCCCTCTGCTCCGGCTTCGGCGAATGTGGCGGCCAACGGCGCTGCAAAACCTGCGGAATTCAAAGGGGCACCGCCGGTTCTCACCAAACGCGGCGCCGACATTCTGGTTCACGTGGAGAAATTGCTCGACGATGCCGCCAAGACCGCGGGCGACCCGATCAAACCACCCAAACCGGTGTCCTCAAGCTCTCCAGGTTTTCCGGACAGCTTTGCCTCGGCATCGCCCGACAACCCGGCGCCCTCCGCGCAGCGCAAGAACTAATGTGGCGGATTTGACGTTCCGCGCCAAGTTGATGTTTTTCCTGTCAATGTCGCTACAAGCTGATTTGCGGATTTCGGAATTGGGGTTTTAGCCCGTGCGGCTGATCTTCATCACCTTGCTCGCGCTGATGCTCGCTACCGTCGTCGGCCTTGGCGCGACATGGATGACGGCGACCCGGGGCACCGATCTCGGCGCCCTGACGATCGGCGCCTGGACGGCGCGGCCAAAAACCGGCACCGCCGATATCGACCCCTACTCCCGCGCTTCGATTGCCCGCAGCGGTGAACTCCCGGTCGGCACGGGGGACGGCGTGGCATTTTCGGCCACATCAGACGATCGCAAGCGGCCGCTCGATGGCCGGTGCGACGTCATCGTGAGCGGGGTCACGCCTGCTGCGCGGTTCTGGACGCTGACGCTCTACGATTCCAAGGGGCGGCTGGTTGCAAATTCGCTGCAACGTTACGGCTTCACCAGCCAGGAAATCGTGCGCAGCGCCGACGGTTCGTTCGAGGTAAGGGTGGCGGCGCGATCGCGAGCCGGAAACTGGCTGCCCACCGGCGGCATTGAACGTTATGCGCTGGTGCTTCGCCTTTACGATACGCCGGTTGGCGTGGCGACGCGAAGCCAGCGCGATGCCCCGATGCCTTCGATCGCCACGGTGGGCTGCCGATGATCCGTCTTCTGTTCACCATCGTCGCGGGGGTGCTGCTGGGCGGCATCGTGCATCTGGTCAGCGTGCTGGGATTGCCGCGGATTGCGACCCAGGACGCCTATTCGCGCCTTGCGCCGATCACCAGGCTGAACGCCGTCACATCGCTGCCGCAGCCGGATCCCGGCAACGCGCCGCTGCCTTTCATGGACCCGGCTTTTGCGGTGGCGATCTGCCGCTACGACCTGTCGCAAGGACCGATCAAGCTGACGGTCCCCGTGAGCCAGGCCTATACGTCTGTGTCGTTCTACACGCGCAACGAAGTCGCCTATTACGCCATCAACGACCGATCCGCCGGACGCAAGGTGATCGAACTCGACCTGATGACCGAGGCCCAGCACGCCGAGTTGCCGGAAGACGAGGACGTGACGGCGGCCGACCGCTTGATCATCGATGCTCCCACGGCGGCCGGACTGATCGTGATGAAGGCACTGGCGCCCGAGCCCGGCCTGATGCCGCAGGCGCAAGCCAGTCTGGCCGCATCCAACTGCAAGGTGCAGGCGGAGCCGACCCCGGCGAAACGCTGATGCGAGCGAAACCGAGGTGCCATAACGCACACGCGGCCAAACTGACAGGAACGTCAAATCCGCCGCACTAGCCCCGCGTCGTCAGCGCGGGCCCGACGACGGGTTGTCCCACAATCGGAGGATGGGCAGCCCGCGCGGCGAGTTCGCCGATCAATCGATCGGCGTCGGAGGCCATGTTGTCGGGAGCCTGGATCACCAAACGCTCCAGCGCCCAGCGGTAGGAGGATATCCTGCGCTCAAGGCACTGCTGAACCCACTGCACGATCAGCGTATTCTCTTGCATGCGTGCCACCGCATCGGCGTGCTCGGGCGGCGACAATTGCGAGACATGGGCAAGGCTGGTATTTCGCTTTTTGTCGAGATCGATAACCTGGATGGCGGTCGCATAAAACGGCTCGAAGCGCGTCAGGTCGTCGCGCACGTCGTCGATCAGTTGCGCATAGCGAGAGGCATGCGAGCGGTGCGGCTCATCGATCAAGAGACGTCCGTAGGCGGTGCGATCGAACAGCACCCTCTGTCGCCAGGGCGCAGGCAGTGGCTGGTAGTCGCCGAATACGCTCTTCCAGGCGGGTCGCGAATGCGGCGGCTCGATCAGGGGATAGGCAAGATCGCGAAGCTGCCGCTCGTTGTCGGTCAGCTGGAATTGCGACGACGGCAAACCGAGGCTGCCCGTCGCCTCGACGCCCATCCAGCGGTGCATGTCGTCGTTGAGGAAATCCTGCCGGGTGCGGCCGAAATCGCCGCCGCTGCATCCAGCGAGCACCGCCCCCGTCGCGAACAGCGTCAGCAGCGATGCGGAAGTGCGACTTCGTAATCTGGTCCGGATCGGAAGAAACGTATCCGGCATATCGAATGTCCGATTGATCAGCGCCGGCGACGGCGACGGCCGGGAGCGGTACCTTCTTCCGGTCCTCGACCGCCACTGGTTTCCTCCGACTGGCGCTCGATCCGGATGACGGGAAGGATCAGGACGGTTCCCATGCCTTCGCGCGAGACGCCATCCATGCTTCCCAGCCGGCGCGATGGCGCATTTGCCGGAAATTCAATGATGGTGCCCATGCCGCATTCTCTCCGGTTGCCGCTTGCGACGCGAATTGCAGCGACGGCGTCATTAAGAACAGGACGTGGTTAACAGCATCTTAATGCACGCCGTCGCGCCTTTTTCCCGCAGCGATCACCGGATGACACGCGATGGGACAGTGGGCGCAAATCAAGCGGGAAGCTTTCAGGGATTGTTTTCCTTAACGAGCTTTTAAAGCGCGTGAACTAGGCTGGCGCGAAAGATTACTCAGTCGCGTACCCTGTTATGACCAATCCTCCGCCATTCCCGGGCTTTGACGGGTTGATGAGTCTCTCCCGCCGCGAGGGCGTCGACATCCGTCCAACGTTGCTTCGCGTGCTCACCGATCTCTATGTCCAGGCCTCCACCCACAGCGAGGAAGAGGCACGGCAATTCGTCGAGCTCACCTCTCGTCTGATCGATCAAGTCGACGACGCTACGCGCGCAGCCGTGCGGGCGCGGCTTGCGATCTATCCGGGCACGCCGGCTCCGGTCTTGAGACAACTCCGGCTCAGGCCGGCCGATCAGCCGGTGTCGCTGGCGCAAGGGATTTCTGCCGATTCAAATCCTGCAGATTTACCTACGCCGCCGTCCGGCGCACCGGGCGAGGCGCAACTGCGCCTGACCTCAACTCTGTCGATGCAGCCAGCGGATGCCGCCGAGCTCAGCGCCATGTTTTTCGGCGCGAGCTCGAGCGAGCGCGCGTTGATCCTGCACAATCTTTCGCAGACGCCGTTGAAGGCATCGCCTCGCGTTCCTGTCGCGCGCGCAGAGCGCGCCATCGAGGCGCTGGAAATGGCCGCGTTTGTCGCCGATGTCGAAAACTTCACGCTCGAACTCAGCGAAACGCTGATCCTGCCGTGGAAAATCTCGACGCTGGTGGTCAACGACCTCGGTGGCGAGCCGCTGGCCTGCGCCGCCAAGGCGCTTGGCATGCCGAGCCCGGTGTTCCAGCGGGTGTTGCTGTTCTTGAAGCCCGAAATCGGCACTTCTGTTTCCGCGGTCTACAGGCTATCGCGCCTTTTCGACATATTGAGTGAGCGTTCCGCCCTGATCATGCTGGCAGCGTGGCGCGGCTCGACCATGGCGGTTGCGCGTGCCAGGTACCGTCCCGCGCTCTACGACGACGAACGCAATCGCGCCCGGCCGGCACCGGGACAGACCCGCTCCGGGCCGCAACTTCCCGGCGCTGGCGTCCTGCCGCGCACGGGTTCGCAAGGCTCGGGACGCTAGCGTTCCAGTTCCGACGTTCGTATGACCTTGCCGCACGCACTTTGCGCGCCATCCCGGAATGACGGAAGAGTTTTGCGCGCAAGGAATCGGCGCTCCGCTTCAGTCTCGCGCCAGATCGAGAAAATGCCGCCCTGCGCGGTCCTCGGTCTCCACGATCCATGCATCGGGGTCGAATCGGACTTCCTTCTGAAGCCGTTCTTCCACGGATCTTTCCGGAACAGGTTCCTTGGATGCAGCCAGGAAAAACCGCTCGATCGGGCGGCTGTCGTCATAGACCGTCTGCGGTGCCGGCACATAGAGCATGGCGTTGCCATCGAGCAGCGCCACCTTGACGAATACCGCACCCGCCTCTTCCGCGCCCCGCCGGCGCACCGCACCAAACACGCCTGCGGCCTGGCAGCGGCGCAAATAGGCCGCCACCCATATGCTGGTTTTCAATCGCATGCGATCGACGATAGGCCAGCGGCTGACAGGACGCTAGTGCGGCGAATTTGATATTCCTATCGGTATCGCGGCAAGTTCGTGACAGGAACTTCAAATTCAAAGCCGCACTAGAATAAAAAGCTGCTAGAGCTCCTTTGATTCCGAAGTTCGCATCAGAGGTCGCCGCGATAGCTTGCGAACTTCGGAATCGGAGCTCTAGGGCGGCGAATTTGATGTTCCTATCGGTATCGCGGCAAGTTCCTGATAGGAACTTCAAATTCAAAGCCGCACTAGAATAAAAAAGCTGCTAGAGCTCCTTTGATTCCGAAGTTCGCATCAGAGGTCGCCGCGATAGCTTGCGAACTTCGGAATCGGAGCTCTAGTGTGGCGAATTTGATGTTCCTATCGGTATCGCGGCAAGTTCGTGATAGGAACTTCAAATTCAAAGCCGCACTAGAATAAAAAAGCTGCTAGAGCTCCTTTGATTCCGAAGTTCGCATCAGAGGTCGCCGCGATAGCTTGCGAACTTCGGAATCGGAGCTCTAGTCGATCGGGTGTCCGATCGTGGCCGTCAGTTCGCGCACCAGCCGATCGGACAACTGGCCCGTCACGGGAAGCTTCCGCGCTCGCTCGAACTTCTGGATCGCGGCCTGCGTATCCGGACCCATGATGCCCGTGGGTTTCAACTGGCCGTAGCCGTAATCGGTGAGCGCGCGCTGCACTGCCGCCACCCGGCGTGAGCCGATCACAGCATTAGCCGCGGAGTCGCTGTGGGAAATCACCGGAATCGCCCCAGGCGGCCGCGGAACCACGGCTAGCGCAGGCGGCGTTGCGCCTGTCGTCTTGACAAAATTGGCCAGCGGATCGGCAGGCTTGCTTTCCGCCGGCCTGGAATCCTCGGCATCGAGCGGACGCGAACGCGGCAATGGATTGGCTGGCGTTGCGCCGGCCGAATGCAGCGTGACCGAGCCGAACATCGGCGCAGGATGGCGCCCCGCCTGGAGGAACAAGGCGTTGGCAATGATGGCAACGACGAGAGCAAAGGCCGTCGCGCCCGCAAACGTGTCCTTCGGACTACGCAACAGGATACGCAGGAAAAGGTTGCGCTCAACGTCCTCGAACGCCGCGGTCTTGCCACCCCGGCGGCGTCGCGACATGTCGTCATCTCTTGAAATGTTTCTAGGCACTTCTTTTTACCTGGAGAATTCGGTCCGAAATTGCAGTCCGCAACGGGCTGACCGTTGTGACATTGCTTGAGGGCGCCACCGGTGGCGTGAAAGTCAGCGGCAGCGCCACCGTAACCGTCGTTCCTTCGCCGATCCTGCTTCGCATGGTCATCTCGCCGCCATGCAGGGCGACCAGGCTTTTCACGATCGACAACCCAAGCCCGGTCCCCTCATGTCGCCGCTCGTATGTCTTGCCGGCCTGGAAAAAGGGATCGCCGATCCTCTTCAGATCATCTGCTGCGATGCCGACACCGTTGTCGGCGACACGGAGCACCAGTCGTGAGCCTTCCACAGCGGCCGAAACCGTCACCGTTCCGCCGCGTTCGGTAAACTTGATGGCATTGGAGACGAGGTTCAGCGCGATCTGGCGGAAGGCACGCGGATCACCGTTCATGACCGGCAGATTGTCGGGCGTGCGCGTGACGAGGTCGATGGCGTTATCCCGCGCTTTCAATGCCAGCAGATTGCAGCAATTGAGGAGCGCATCGCGTGGCGGAAAGGGTTCAGGCGTGATATCGAAATTGCCGGATTCCATCTTGGACATGTCGAGAATCATCGGCTTCTCCGACAGAAGATGCTGACCCGAATCGTTGATCAGTTGCGCGTATTCCTTGCGGCGCGCCGCGTCCAGCATCAACGCGTCTTCCTGAATGATCATCTCGGAGAAGCCGATGATGGCATTGAGAGGCGTGCGCAGTTCGTGGCTCATGGTGGCGAGGAAGCGGGTCCTGGACGCATCCGCCTTCTCGGCCGCATTGCGCGCCAGATCGAGCGCCTGTTCCTGGTTCTTGCGTTCGCTCACATCGCGCAGCACCGCGACCACGCCTGCTTGTGACGGGCTCGCCGCTTCCGCTACGGGCTCGAGCGGTTTACAGCGCATCTCGACCCAGATGAAATCCACGCTATTGCCTTGCCCCCGCTCGCGACCACAGGCGATATCTCGCCTCACCCGAAATTCGACGCTGCAGGCCTCGCCGCGCGCCGCCTCCGAAAGCGCGGTGAGATAGGCCGGACGATCGGCAACGTGGACGCGGTCAAACAGGCCGTGTCCGAGTAGCTGCGCCACCGGGGCGCCCAGCATCGCCTCCGCGGCGGGAGATATGAACTGCACCGCGCCATTACGATGGTGGCACAAAATGACGTCGCTCATGCTCATTGCCAGCAGGCGATATCGATCCTCGGCCCCCCCATAGCGGCCTGTGCGCGACAGAAACCATGACAGCCAAATGGGCGCGATCAGCAATCCGCATATAACGGCCTCAAGCGCCGTGGGTACGCCGCGCACGGCAAGATAGATCGGAAAGGCAGCAAGGGCGGTGAGGCTTGCGAGCAGCCGCGGTGCGATGAAAGCGTGATGCCGCGCACGCGTCAACGCATCAAATCGCGCGGACGGATGCAACAGCGCGTCGAGACCATCGCGGATCATATTCACAGCTGTCACGGCTCTCGCGCGGCTAATGGAGTGGATTTGACATTCGCTTCCCATCTGGCCGCGGGTTCGCAGAGCGAATGTCAAATCCTGAACTCCAGCGGAATCTCGTATTTGCAAGCGGTCCTTGATTCTGACATTCGCAAAGCTGTCCGCTGCAACGGGATGCGAATGGTAGAACCGGACCACTTGTTCTTTGGAAAAGACGCGCCGGAACGCCGCCTTATCGTTGCGCCAACGTGTCAGAGTGAAATTAAACGAACGCTAAGGAGCGTCCGCGCCGTCGCCGCAGACGGCATCTCCACCGCTCTTTCGGACGCCATAGCGGCGCTCAATCGATGCAGATGGTGAACACCTGGTTTCCGGGCATCGCACCTTATGGTTTCGAAATGGTGGACGCGAGCAAAACCGCCCGATCCACGCCCGGTGACCGGCATCTATCGAACATTTACACCGGGTCAAATCGCGCGGTTTTTTGGCAAACTCCCCGCGATTTAACCTCAATGCAAACACTGGCGCTTTATCGAGGGGTGGTTACGAGAACTTTTCAGGGTTCAAGGCAAGATCGAGAAGGGCGATTCGGGGTCGCGAGATGTTTTTTCTGCTTCGCCTGGCGTTCTGGGTAGGACTCGTGCTCGTGCTCCTGCCGAGAGACAAGACGGCGGAATCCGACAAGACGCCACAGCTCAAGGCGTCCGAAGCCGTCTCCGCCGCCACCGCTGCGGTCTCGGACGTGGGTCAGTTTTGCAAGCGTCAGCCGGCAGCCTGTGAAGTCGGCGGCCAGGCCGCAACCATGATCGGCCAGCGCGCGCACGCCGGCGCGCGCAAATTGTACCACATCATCACCGACAAGCGTCCGCCCGATCATACGGGTTCGATCGGCGCCCCCTCCCGGAAAGCGGATCCTGCGCTCGCCGAAGTCCTTCCGCGCGACACATTGACCGCAGATGACATGCAGATCGAGTGGCGGGGCACGCCAGCGCCTTAAGCTTCGGGCCCGAAAAATCGGGCCGGGAACAATGGCGCATTTTCAATGCCCAGTATCGCTTTCGGCGCGCCCCGACCCTATATATGGTGATTGAGGGTTTGAGCTCGGAACATGATCACGATCGACGAAATCCGGGAAAATTTTGCGCTGCTGGACGATTGGGACGACCGCTACCGGTACGTCATCGAGCTCGGCCGTTCGCTCGAGCCGATGCCGCAGGCCGATCATTCCGCGGTCAACAAGGTTCAGGGTTGCGTGAGCCAGGTCTGGCTCGCGAAACATATTGCGCGCAGCCAGGCCGGCGAGCCGTTGCTGAAATATCGTGGCGATAGCGACGCCCATATCGTGCGTGGACTCATTGCAATTCTGCTGACGCTTTATTCGGATCATACGCCGAAGCAGATTCTTTCGACCGACGCCATCGCAATATTCGACGAATTCGGATTCCGCGAACACCTCACCCCGCAGCGCTCCAACGGCCTGCGTGCGATGGTCGAGCGGATACGCTCCGATGCGCGCGAGACGCTGGCCGCGGCCACCTGATTTTCAGATTCTCTTCTCTTGAAATCTTCGTCGTGCGAACGGGCGGCCCGCTTCGCTCGATGCTTTATTTGCGCCGTCGCCGCTGCTGGCCAAGGCCCATTTTCTTGGCGAGTTGCGAACGGGCCACCGCATAATTCGGCGCAACCATCGGGTAGTCGGGCGGAAGACCCCATTTTTCCCGATATTGCTCCGGCGTCATGTTGTATTGCGAGCGCAGGTGCCGCTTCAGGGATTTGAAGCGCTTGCCGTCCTCAAGACATATCAGGTAGTCGGGCGTCATCGACTTCTTGACCGAAACCGCCGGCTTGGCGGGTTCAAGGGGCGTTTCGGCGCGGCCGGTCGACACCCGCACGAGGGCGGCGTGAATCTGGTTGATCAAGCCTGGAATTTCTGAAGCGGGGGTCGGGTTGTTGCTGAGGTAGGCCGACACGATATTTGCGGTCAGGTCGATGAAACTCTTGCCGGCAGCGTCGGTCATTGGCCCGAACCCTTAAATTCTTCATCGCAAAACTGGATATCGCACGATAACCCGCCGCGCCAATACTCTTTGGGATGAGCGAACTACCTTTGGAATATGAGCGGATTACTTGAGGGCTGACAAGAAGAGGCGCGGGAATTTTTCGTCGATCAGGTGCGCCGAAGCAAACCCGGTCAGGAGCGCTGATCGAGATGCGCGCGCAGTTCGTCGATCGACGCAAACCGCATCATTCCCTCCGGCAGCTGCGCCTCGATCGAACCGTCGGAATAGAGGGAATAGGCCATTCCGTCGACGACGCCCGACTTGAGCACGGTCACGGGCGGCTTCGCCTCGTTTCCGGCGGCCGGCTGAGTTCGATCATGGCCCGGCGCGCCGGTGCTCGCCTCACCGAAGGTCGAGGGCGCGCGGCCGCCGCGCCTCGGCAACGCATCAGCAGACCTGGCGCGCTCCGATTTCGGCCAAGCGTCTTCGAACGTCGCCGGCGGGGTCTCGCTCGGCTCCGAAACGGGCGTCGCTGGAGCGGCGCGCGGATCAGCTGCGGGTTGCTCGGCCGCGCGCGCAGGCGCGCGTTCGCGCTCCTTCCGCGAGTTCGAGGAAAACATCAGATTTCGGCGAGGTTTGGGAGAAGGCGGGGCCCCGACAGGCTCGGGCGCCGCCGACGCCTCGCTACGGGCGCGGTCGCGAGCCGTGGCGGCATCGAGCCACGGCGCCGACGAAGGCGCTGTCGACTGCAAGCCGGCTGCCGTGCCCTCGGAATGAGCGCCGGCGGACTGATCTCGGATCAACAAAAATCCATTCCCTTCGCCGGCCTCCGCGGACGTCGGCTGGGTCCCCATTTCGGGCAGGTTGGAAGAGAGCCCGGAGCCAAGTCGCCCGGCGATGTCCTTCAGTTCGCGCACCATGGCCGCCATGCCGAGGATAATCAGCCCCGCGCAAGCGCCGACGACACCCGTCACAATAAGGGTGTTGCCAAAACTGAATTCCTTGACCGGGATTCCGAAACCGATCGCCAGGAGGCCCGCCAACAGGCAGCCGACGCCGGCAATCAACATCAAAATCATCATCAAACTGACCCCTGAGGCGTATTGGCAAAATTTGCCAGCCTCACCAATTGCCACGATACCGTCATATTGCACGCCTCGCCAACCGCAATCGCGCAGCGCTACCCGACTAGGGCCTGATTCTTCGGAGCGACAAACTAACCCATGTTGCGTTGCACCGGGGAAATTGCGCCACAATTCCCAATTACTCGGTAATGGAACTGCGCTATATGGAAGCCGGGGATGAGGCCCAAAGGCGCCAACTGGAGCCAGAGGGGACACCGGGTTACCAATCGCCATGTCTTCGATCACTACCTCGGCTATCGACACGCCTTCACGGCGCTCGGTGGAGCGAACCTGCGACGATGTCGCGATCCTGGTGCTGGTTGTGGTCGGATTGGTCGCGAGCCTTACCTTCCGCGACTATGGACTAGGCTGGGACGATTACACCCACGCCGAATATGCCGACCTGCTGCTGCGGATGTACGGCTCCGGCTTCAAGGACGCCGCCGCGCTGTCGTTCGCCAATCTTTATATGTATGGCGGCGGCTTCGACATGGCCGCCGCACTGCTGCACAAGGTAATTCCCCTTGAGCTGTTCGAAACGCGCCGCCTGTTGGGTGCGATCGTCGGCATCGTCGGCTTGGCGGTGACCTGGCGACTTGGCCGGCGGGTCGGCGGCCCGTTTGCCGGGCTCGCCAGTCTGCTGCTGCTGGCGCTGTGCCCGATCTTCTACGGGCACATGTTCATGAACCCGAAGGATGCGCCCTTCGCGGTGGCGATGATCATCCTGATGATGGGCCTGGTACGGCTTGCCCAGGAATATCCGCACCCCTCGCCGCGGACAATCCTGATCATCGGTCTCGGCGCCGGGTTTTCGATCGGTTCGCGTATCCTCGGCGGCCTGGCCCTGGTCTATGCGCTGATAGGATTCGTGCCCCTGTTCATGGAAGAGATCCGTACGCAGGGAAATCGGGAAGCGATACGGCGGTTCGCCCATGTCCTCTATATGTTGTTGCCGGGCCTCGTGCTCGGCTACCTCGTGATGGGTCTGATCTGGCCATGGTCGATCATCGAGCCCGGCAATCCCTTCCTGGCGCTGACCTACTTCTCGCATTTCTTCGAGCGGCCGTGGAAAGAAATGTTCGACGGCGCCCTGGTGTCGGTGCCGGATATGCCCTGGTCGTATCTGCCGACGCTGTTTGCACTTCAGCTTCCCGAGGTGCTGCTGGCGCTCTTGTTCGCCGGCATCGTCGGCACCTTCGTCGTGTTCCCGCGCCGCGACGTGACCGCCCGCCGCAAGACCATTCTCCTGATGCTGATGCTCGCCGCCACGCTGCCGATTGCGATCGCGATGGTGAAGCGGCCGGCACTCTATAACGGCATCCGGCACTTCATCTTCGTGATCCCGCCAATGGCCGTGCTCGCAGGCACGGCCTTTGCCTGGATGATGACCCGCTTGGGCCAGAGCCGCCGGAGCTGGCAGCCGGCGGTGCTTGCCGCCTTCTGCTTCGGTCTCTTGCTGTCGCTAGGCGAAATGATCCGCCTGCACCCCTACCAATATACACATTTCAACTACGTGGCCGGCACCGTGCGCGGCGCCGACGACCGCTTCATGCTGGATTACTGGGGGCTCGCGTTCAAGCAGGCTTCCGACGAGCTGCGCGAACAGCTCGCCGAAAGGCAGGACGCTCCGCCCAAGGGCCGCAAGTGGAAGGTCGCGGTGTGTGGCCCGCAGCGACCGGCGCAGGTCGCGCTCGGGCCCGATTTTTCGATCGACTGGCACAGCAACGGTGCCGACTTCGCCATGACGCTGGGTGAATTTTACTGCAAGGGACTTGCCGCGCCTGTCCTGGTCGAGATCAAGCGCGACGACGTGGTGTTTGCCCGTGTATACGACATCCGCGGCCGCAGCATCTCGGGCCTGTTGTCGATCCCGCCGCCTTAAAGCAGCGCTGTCTTCACCGCAGCATAACTGCCAAGCTCGCCCTCTGCCTTGCTGCGAGGCAGCAGCGCGAATAGGCTCAGACATAATTTTATCGATTGGGAGAAGCGGTCATGTCACCAGCGGAAGCTCGCCTGCAGCAAGTGCCCTCGGGTATGACCGAGGCCGAGTGGAACCAGCGCGTCAACCTCGCCGCCTGCTATCGCCTGATCGCCCATTACGGCTGGGACGATCTCGTCGACACCCATATCTCCGTGCGCGTGCCGGGCCCGGAACATCATTTCCTGATCAATCCTTACGGGCTGATGTTCGATGAAATCACTGCGTCGAGCCTCGTGAAGGTCGATCTCGACGGCAACCAGCTCACCAGGAGTGCCTACAGCATCAACCCGGCAGGCTTCACGATCCATTCGGCGATCCATGAGGTGCGCGAAGATGCCGGCTGCGTGATCCATCTGCACACGCCTGACGGCACGGCGGTGGCGAGCTGCCCGGAAGGTCTGTTGCCGCTGAACCAGACCGCGCAGCTTGTCACGTTCGACCTCGCCTATCACGACTACGAAGGCATCGCGCTCGACCATGACGAACGCCCGCGCCTGCAAAGGGATCTCGGCAACAAGAACCACATGCTGTTGCGCAACCACGGTACGCTCACGGTCGGCCGGTCGGTTGCTTCCGCATTCGAGCGCATGTTCCACCTGGAACGGGCCTGCACCATGCAGGTGCGCACGCGGATGCTCGGTCCCTTGGTCTATCCCGTCGATCCGGCAGTCATCGACAAGAATACGGAGCTGCTGTCGAATCCCGAGCGGCAAGAACTGCGTTCGACCACGCTGGTATGGCCGGCGCTGCTGCGCAAACTCGATCGTCTCGATCCGAGTTACAGGAATTGAAAAATCCGAAGGGCCGGTGTAATATTTCGCTCGACTACCTCTGCACTGTGAATCAAACGCCGCCCAATCCCGGGCGGCGTTCTTACTTTGGGCGCTGGCTGCGCAGAACGGCGGCGCGATCAGCGCGGCTGCTCCGCAAGGGATGCGAGAATGCGCGCCCACGAACGAATGCCTTTGTGGAAGCTTCTGAGATCGTATTTCTCGTTCGGCGAATGGATGTTGTCGTCGTCGAGCCCGAACCCCACCAGCACCGTGTCAAGTCCGAGGGTGCGCTTGAAGTCGGCGACGATCGGGATCGAGGCGCCCGACCCCATCAGGACCGCCTCCTTGCCCCATTCCTCCGTCAAGGCGCGCCCTGCCGCCGCGAGCGGCTTCATGTTCCAGTCGAGCGCGACCGCCGGCGCATTGGAATGCTCGGTGAATTCGACCCGGCAGTCTCCGGGCAGCCGCGCGGTGACATAATCGCGAAACGCTTTGCGGATCCTGTCGGGGTCCTGCCCCTCGACCAGGCGGAACGATATCTTTGCGGAGGCTTCCGCCGGGATCACTGTCTTCGACCCCTCTCCGGTATAACCGCCGACAATGCCGTTGACGTCGCAGGTCGGGCGCGAGGAAATTTGCTCGATCAGCAGACGGTCCTTTTCGCCGGCGGGGATCGACAATCCGATCGGCTTGAGAAATGTCTCGGGCGTCAGGTTGAGCTTCTGCCATTGTGCGAGAATATCGGCCGGCAGATCCTTGACCCCGTCGTAGAAGCCCGGGATGGTGATGCGCCCCTCTTCATCAAAAATGCTGCCGAGGATCCGTGTCAAAACCCGGATCGGGTTTTGCGCGCCGCCGCCGAAAATGCCGGAATGCAGATCGCGATTGGCGGCCTTGATCTTGACCTCGTCATAAACAAGCCCGCGCAGCGACGTCGTGATCGCAGGCGTATTCGGGTCCCACATGCCGGTGTCGCAGACGAGTGCGAAGTCTGCCTTCAGATCCTGCTTGTTCTTCTCGAGAAACGGAACAAAATTCTTCGAACCGACTTCTTCCTCACCTTCGATGATGATGGTGACGTCGAGGGGCAGCGAGCCCGTCACCGCCTTCCACGCGCGGCAGGCTTCGACAAACGTCATGAGCTGGCCCTTGTCGTCCTCCGCGCCGCGCGCAACGATGATCTTGCGTCCATCGGCGTGATTGGTCACGAGCGGATCGAAGGGCGGTCGGTGCCAGAGATTGAGTGGGTCGACCGGCTGCACATCATAGTGACCGTAGAAGAGAACATGCGGCCGCTTGCCTGCACGACCGCTGTTGCTTTTGGCGAGGATGGCCGGATGACCGTCGGTCGGCCTCACCTCGCTTGCAAATCCGAGCGTCGCAATATCCTTGCAAAGATGATCGGCCGCCGCTCTGCAATCTGCGGCAAAGGCCGGGTCGGCCGAGATCGACTTGATCCGCAAGAGCGCGAACAACCGCTCGAGGCTGTTATCGAACTCGGCATCGATGCGATCGAGAACCTTTTGAAGCTGCGATACGTCGGACATTTCCGATTTTCCTTAGGGTTGCCTGATTTATTCTTCAGCTCTTTGGCGCGTCGGACGAAGCAAACAAAGAGCTGGCCTTGCCATCCGGGGGCGGGTTCAGCATGTGCCACGCCAGTCCGCCAGCGATCGCCGCAGTGGCAATAAGGTTGTTTCCGAAGGCTTGCAAATCATTCGGAAAGAAAGGAAGCGACAGGCTTACAAGCAAGGCGGCAACGGCAAGCACGGCCCACGTCCCCCTGCGCGCAAGCGGCCGTGTATCGTAGGCCGCTCGGTGCAGGAGGACGGTCAACGGGAACAACAGCCAGATGAAATAATACTGCCGGGCCAGTGGCGAAGCCACCGTCATCAGACAAAACAGGATGCCGAGTTCTTCGGCATCGGAGCGGGGCGTTCGGCGCGAACGGGGCGGCATCACGGCGATGAAAGCAAGGCCGATTGCGATGGAAATCCCGATCACCACCAAGTTGGCCGTCTTGAAATCGAGATCGACCAGGTTCATGTACGCAGGCGCCTTGGCCGGATCATCCTGATTGTAGTTGACCGGCCGCGTCAGGCGATGCGTCACTGCGATGATGGATTGGTTGATCCACGACCAGTTCTGCTCGCCACGTTGACCGAACCCCTGCTCCGAACTGGAGCCGACCATTCCCTCGTACCAGGTTTTCAGCTCGGCGACATTGTGCTGAAAGCCGCGCACGGGAGCCGGGACGACGAACAGGAAAATTCCGAGGAACACGACCATGCTCGCCGCCGACGCCCAATGCCTCCGCCACACGAGATAAGGAAGCACCGCCACCGGGAAGACCTTGATCGCGGTCGCCAGCGCAAACATGCTTCCTGACGCCCACGGATGACCCAGCTGCAGCCACCAGAATCCCAGCATCATCATCGCTAGCAGAACGAGATTGGGCTGGCCGAGATCGAACATGTCAAAGACAAAGGTCACGGTGACAATGGCCGGAAGCGCTGCCAGCCACGGCTCCGGATTCCTTCCCGATCCCGTCATCGCGTTCGAAAGCTGCGCCGCTATCCACCACGCGGCGGCGTTGAGCAGGCTAAGACAAGTATAAAGAGGGATTTTGCCGAAATAGCTGGGGATCGCCAGCAGAACGGCCGACAGCGGCGGATAGATAAACTCGAAATAGGCCCTCGGGTCGCTCGGGTACAGATTCCCGCCGTGCAGGACCTGCTGCCCGGCCCAGAACCACAGCGGATAGTCCTTTGTCTTTCCGTTGCCGAAGATCTCCGGGCCGAGAACGTCGGCGCTCAGCACGATGCAGCAGATCAGGAAGAGAACATCGAGCGGCGCTCGCAACGACGGATATCTCAGCACGCGTCACTTTCTGAAAATCATGGGCATATCACGTCGCAAGGGAGCACAAGTTCTATCGCCGCAACAGCCCGCCGAGGGCACCACGAACGATCGCGCGACCGACGGAATTGCCGACCGAGCCCCCGACCGACTTGCCGAGATCGGCAGCCACCCCGCCGACGACCTTGTTGGTAACCGAGCGCGTTACGCTTCGTGCGATGACTTGACCGGTCGACATTCTGCCTCGCGTGTTGGTTCCGAAAATCGTCCCGACAATGGCGCCGATCTGCCCGAGAATTCCGCCGCCGGTGCCGCCGGCCGCGGTACCCGAAACCCGCTTCTGCAGTACCTCGTAGGCGGATTCGGAATCGATAGCGGTGTCGTATTTCCCCTTTACCGGACTTGAATCGATGATCGCCTTGCGCTCCTCGGGAGTGATGGGTCCGATCCGCGCCGTGGGCGGCCGGATCATGACACGCTCCACCATCGCCGGAATGCCGTTTCCTTCCAGGAAAGAGACCAGCGCCTCACCCTTGCCGAGTTCCATGATCGCTTGCGCGGTGTCGAGTTTCGGATTCGCTCGGAAAGTCTGGGCGGCCGCCGCAACCGCTTTCTGGTCGCGCGGGGTGAAGGCACGAAGCGCATGCTGGACGCGGTTGCCGAGTTGGGCGAGCACCTTGTCCGGCACGTCGATCGGATTTTGCGTGACGAAATAGACGCCGACTCCCTTCGAGCGGATCAGGCGCACGACCTGCTCGATTTTTTCCATCAGCGGCTTCGGCGCGTCATTGAACAACAGATGCGCTTCGTCGAAGAAGAACACGAGCTTGGGCTTCAAGGGATCGCCGACCTCGGGTAGCTGTTCGAACAGTTCCGAAAGCATCCACAGCAGGAAGGTCGCGTACAGCCGCGGACTCTGCATTAACCTGTCCGCGACCAGGATGTTCACCATACCGCGACCGTCACGGTCATTGCGCATGAAATCTTTCAAATCCAGCGCCGGCTCGCCGAAGAACTTGTCGCCACCCTGGTTTTCCAGCACCAGGAGTTGGCGCTGGATGGTCCCCACCGTCTGTTTCGAGACATTTCCATAATGTGTGGTCAGCTCGGCGGCATGATCGGCGATGAAAGACAGGATCGCGCGCAGATCCTTCATGTCCAGCAACAGCAATCCCTGCTCGTCCGCCACACGGAAAGCGATGTTGAGCACGCCTTCCTGCACGTCGTTCAAATCCATCATGCGTGAGAGCAGAAGCGGCCCCATTTCGGAAACGGTGGCGCGCACCGGATGTCCCTGCTCGCCAAAAACGTCCCAAAAAACGGTCGAAAAGCGGTCGGGCCGGAAGCTGAGGCTCATCCCAGCGGCGCGTTTGAGGATGAAGTCCCTGGCCTCGCCCATCTCGGAGATACCCGAAAGATCTCCCTTGATGTCGGCTGCGAACACCGGAGCGCCTGCGCGCGCAAATCCTTCGGCCATCACCTGCAGCGAGACGGTTTTTCCGGTCCCGGTGGCACCGGTGACGAGGCCGTGACGATTGGCAAGTCCGAGCGTCAACCAGGCCGGCTGTTCTCCCTTGCCGATGAAAATCTTCTCGTCAGTGTCGATCGTCCGAGTTTCGGAAGTCGCCATTGCATCGCCTTTTCGCGCGCGCGTCGCAACACAGTCGCGAAATTATACTCCATGTTGCAAGTCGATTGGAACCGGTCAAAGTCGACGATCGAAGTGCCCCTGGCGAAGCGAAAACCCATCTCGCGGACGCGCAATCGGCCAGTGTTCTCTCTTTTGTTGTAGAGAATTGGAACGAAACTGAGCTTGATTGCGAGAAATTCGACCGAAATCCCTGCCGGCTCTTGCATTACTGCAACACTTGCTACGCGATTGAGCTTGAATCGCGACTCCGAAGCTGGTCATCGCTTGTAATTCTTCGCGCGCACGATCAAGATAACGAGCGAGGAAGGACCCGGCACGTAAATCGGCTGAGGGACGGGGCACAATGGACGAACTGATTGGGCGGCTGGCCACCAAGGCCGGCATCGATGATGCTGTCGCGGAAAAAACCATCGGCATCATCCTGGGTTTCCTTCGCAATGAGGGGCCCTCCGACAAGGTTCAAGCCTTAATCGACAGGATTCCAGGCGCAGAAGCCGCGATCATCGCTTCCGGCAACGAAGGCGGTCTTGCGAGCTTGATGGGTACCGGCCTGATGGCGGTCGGCACCAGACTGATGGGGTTAGGCCTGGGAATAGGCGAGATTCAGAATGTAGCGCGTGAACTCTTGCGATTTGGCCGCGACAAGATCGGACCGGACCAAATGGGCGAGATCATTGCAGGCACACCGGGGCTCAGCCAGTTCGCTTAAGCACCTTTCGAATCGAGTACCATGACATACCCACTCTCAGAGATTGACGGTTTACCGACTTTTGCCGCGGCAAAACTGAAATCGCTGGGCATACGCACGACGGACAGGCTGCTTGAGGCGGCGCGGACCGTCAAAGGGCGAAAGACACTTGCCGCAAAGACCGGCATCAGCGAACAGCAACTTCTCGCATGGGCGAATTTCTCGGACTACATGCGGATTCCCGGCATGGGCAAGGCAAAGGTCGGATTGATGCGCGCAGCCGGCGTCGCCACGGTCCGGGAACTTGCGCTGCGCAACCCCGCTCGTCTGGCGCAGAACATGAAAGAGGTGAACATCAGGCGCAAGCTCGTCCGTGTCCTCCCTTCCGAGAGGTCGGTCGAGCAGTTGATCGACAAGGCCCGCAAGCTTCAGCCCAAAATCACATATTGATCGGCGTTGGGGGCTTGACCTGCCTCCACGACCAGGGCGGCAAAGGGGGCCAAACCGCGTTTTCGGCGTCTTGACTTGCCTGCGGGGACCGCGCAAAGCGACCCCATGATCGCGATCTCGTCCGGAGACGGCACCTCGGCTGGTTCGGCCAATCGACCAGGCTGGCAGGCACTCTTGTCACGGCCGTCTCCAGCGGTGATGGGCGTCCTCAACGTCACGCCGGATTCGTTCTCGGACGGCGGCCAGTTCATGGCGCCGGACCGCGCGCTGGCACAGGCCCGCCGAATGATCGCGGAAGGCGCCGACATCATCGACATCGGCGCCGAATCCACCCGCCCCTATGGCGCGAAGGCAATTTCTGCCGGTGAAGAGCTGAAACGTTTGCAGCCGATTCTGGCCGATATCGTTTCTCTCGGCATTCCCGTCTCGATCGACAGCGTGAAATCTGACGTTGTCGTCTGGGCTCTTGATGCGGGGGCCAAGATCGCCAACGACGTCTGGGGTCTGCAGCGCGACCCCGACATGGCGAGGCTGTTGGCCGGTCGAGGTTGCCCGCTTGTCATCATGCATAATCGCGAGAGCGCTGAAGGTGGCATCGACATCATGAGGGATATTTCCGAATTCTTCGCGCGCTCGCTGGAGATCGCCGCGAAGGCCGGGATTGCCCGTGAAAATATCGTGCTCGACCCCGGCATCGGCTTCGGCAAGACGCCCGAGCAAAGTCTGATGGCCATCGCCCGGCTCGATCAGTTCGGCACGTTCGGCCTCCCGCTCCTGGTCGGCGCATCGCGCAAGCGCTTTATCAGTTCGATATCGCCGTCGGAGCCGCATCAAAGACTCGGTGGATCGATCGCGGCGCATCTGATAGCGGCAAAGCGCGGTGCACGGATCATCCGGACCCACGATGTCTACGACACCGTACAGGCATTGCGCGTGGCAGAAGCGGTCTGGGAAAAGGCATGAGCGATACGATTTTCATCACCGGCGTCGTGATCCATGCCCGCCATGGCGTGATGGATCATGAGACCGAGGTCGGACAGCGCTTCGTCATTGACCTCGAACTCTCCATCAACTTGTCGGAGTCCTCGCGCACCGATCGACTGGCCGACACGGTGTCCTATTCCAACGTGGTCGCAACCGCGACCTCAGCCTTCAAGAACGCCAATTACAAATTGCTGGAACGCGCGGCCGGCGCGGTGGCCGATGCCGTCCTGGGCGCCTTTCCGAAGGTCGGCGCCGTCAAGGTCACGGTCCACAAGCCGCACGCGCCGATCGCTGCGATTTTCGACGATGTCGGGGTGGTCCTGACCCGCACGCGGCAATCCTGATGGCCCGCGCCCTGATCGCGCTAGGTGGCAATGTCGGCGACGTACGCGCGACCTTCAAGAAAGCGATCGCCAGCATCTGCGGCATGGCACAGGGCGCCCTGCTCGCGCGATCTTCAGACTATATGACCCCGCCCTGGGGCGAGCCGCAACAGGCGAAATTCGTCAATGCCTGCATCGAGATCGAGACCGGCCTCGATCCGCATGCGTTATTGTTCACGCTCCAGAAAATAGAGACGAAATTCGGACGCGACCGCGGTCACGAGCCGCGCTGGGGACCGCGCACGCTCGACCTCGATCTGATCGCCTATGACGACGTCTCGATGCAGAAGGCGGAACTGACCCTGCCGCATCCCCGTTTGTTCGAACGCGCCTTCGTTCTGGTCCCGCTGGCGGAGATCGCGCCAGAACGCGTGATCGCCGGCCGCAAAGTGGCTTCCGCGCTGGCCGGACTTTCGACCGAAGGTATCGAGCGGTTGCCGGACCTCGGTTGAGCCAACCGGGTGAGGTTCTTGGCTTGGGGACCCGCCCGTGGCAATTTCGGCCAACGTATAGCGCTTTCACCGGAGCAGGCTGCCCGCAAATGACATCCGTGACCGACGACCTGCCGCTTGCAGCGGATTTCGCGTCCGCGACTTATGACGATTGGTGCAAGCTGGTCGACGGCGTGCTCAAGGGTGCGCCATTCGAGAAGCTGGTCGGCAAAACCTACGACGGATTGCGGATCGAGCCGATCTACCGTCGAGAGCGCGATGCAGCGCCGATTGCAGGACGGCCTCTGGCCGCGCCGTGGCAAATCATGCAGCGCATCGATCATCCCGATGCCGCGGCGGCCAATGCGCAAGCGCTTGAGGATCTCGAGAACGGCGCTGCCGGGCTTCAGATCGAATTTGCCGGCGGGCCGGGTGCGCGCGGCTTTGGCGTCGTCGATGCGGCACCTGAAACGCTCAAACGGCTATTCGACCGCATCATGTTCGATGCCGGGATTTCAATCGCGCTCAATCCCGTGTTGGGGCGCGACAATGCGGGCGCCAATCTCGCCGATCTGATTGAAGAGAAGCACGTCGATCCTGCCAAGCTCGATATCCGCTTCAATTATCAGGCGCTATCCACCATGGCAGTGCGGGGCACGAACGCGGCGTCGTGGCCCGAATTGGAAAAGGCGTTCGCCAAAATCATCGGCGATCTGATGGACCGCGGTTTCAGGGGACCCTTTGCGCTCGCCGACGGGCGCGTGGTGCATGATGCCGGCGGTTCCGAAGCCCAGGAACTGTCGTTCGCGCTCGCGCTTGCGGTTGCCTACCTTCGCGCGCTTGAAGCCGGCGGCATCGCGCTTGAGCGCGCCCGCGCTGCGATTTCGTTCCGCCTCTCCGCCGATGCCGATCAGTTCCTGACGATCGCGAAATTTCGCGCGCTGCGGCTGCTATGGGCGCGGGTCGAAGCGGCGTGCGGGCTTGAGCCAAAGCCCGTTTTCATTGCGGCCGAGACTGCCTGGCGCATGCTCACCCGGCGCGATCCTTATGTGAACATGCTGCGTGCGACGATGGCTACATTTTCGGCCGGACTTGGCGGCGCCAACAGCGTCACGGTGCTGCCGCATACGCTTGCGCTGGGACTACCCGATCCGTTTGCGCGGCGCCTCGCGCGCAACACGCAACTGATCCTGCTGGAGGAATCCAATCTCGCGAAAGTGTCAGACCCTGCGGCCGGCTCTGGCGGGATCGAAGCCCTGACTCAACGGCTTTGCGAGGCTGCCTGGCAACTGTTTCAGGAAATCGAAAGGGCCGGCGGCCTCTTTGCTGCGCTCGCGCAAAACCTGATCCAGGGCAAGGTCGCGACAACGAGGGCAGCGCGTGAAGCCAATGTGGCCAGGCGCAAGGACGTGTTCACCGGTGCGAGCGAGTTTCCGGATTTGGCTGAAACAAACGTGGCCGTGCTGGATACCAAGCCCGTCGAGCTTGCGCCCGAGAGCGAAGCCAGGTTCAAGTTCGAACCGCTGGCGCCGATACGGCTTGCGGTGCCCTTTGAGCGATTGCGCGACCGATCCGACGAAATACTCAAAAGCCGGGGGATGCGACCAAGGGTTTTCCTCGCCAATCTCGGCACCCCTGCCGAGTTCACCGCGCGGGCAACATTTGCCAGGAGTTTTTTCGAGACCGGCGGCATCGAGGCCGTCGCCTCGGAGGGTTTTGGCGATCCGGCGGCGCTTGCCGCGGCCTTTACGGCCTCGGGCGCAGCGGTCGCCTGCCTTTGTTCCTCCGACAAGGTCTATGCCGAACAGGCCGCCGGCGCGGCGAAGGCCCTTCAAGCGGCCAAAGCCAAGCATATCTATCTGGCAGGACGCGCGGGTGCGCAGGAATCCGCCTTACGCGCAGCCGGCGTTAACGATTTCATCTTTGCCGGCAGCGATGCGCTGAGCATCCTGCAGGAGGCCCATCGGAAGCACACATGACCACGACTGCGAAACCCGTTCTGACCGGCGGCTGTCAATGCGGCGCCATTCGCTTTGCACTGTCGGCGGCCCCCAGAAAGGTCAGCATTTGCCATTGCCGAATGTGCCAGAAGGCTTCCGGGGCCCCTTTCGCCTCATTCGCCGAAATCGAAAAGAGCGATTTTGCCTGGACCCGCGGCAAGCCGGCCTCGTTCCGCTCCTCCTCGATTGCCGAACGCGACTATTGCAGGGATTGCGGCACGCCGCTGAGCTTCCGCCGCATCGACGGCCCGCGGATCGAAATCATGACCGGCACATTCGACCGGCCTGACCGGGTGGCGCCCACCATCCAATACGGCACCGAATCCCGGCTCGGCTGGGTCGTGGGGATCGCCAACCTGCCGAGCCAGACCACGCTGCAGAATTATGGTGCGGAGAAGCTCAACAGCGTCGTCAGCCACCAGCATCCGGACCATGATTAGCAGGTGTCAATTTCGGAGGCTGATTGTGATATGGTGACTGCAATGAGCCGCATACCGAACTTTGCCGATGTCTCTTTCGAAAAGACGGCCGGTCCCTGCCCTGTGGGAGCCGCAGAAGCCTGGCTCACGCCGGAAGGCATTCCGGTGAAACCCGCCTATGGCGAGGCTGATCTCAAAGGCATCGATTTCCTCGAGACCTGGCCCGGCATAGCGCCGTATCTGCGCGGCCCCTACCCCACGATGTATGTCAACCAGCCCTGGACCATCCGACAATATGCCGGGTTTTCCACGGCCGAAGATTCCAACGCCTTTTACCGCCGTAACCTCGCCGCCGGGCAAAAAGGCCTTTCGGTCGCCTTCGACCTCGCCACTCACCGCGGTTACGATTCCGATCACCCGCGCGTTGCCGGCGATGTCGGCATGGCGGGCGTAGCGATCGATTCGATCTACGACATGCGCACGCTGTTTGCCGGCATTCCGCTCGACCGCATGAGCGTGTCGATGACCATGAACGGCGCCGTGCTGCCGATCCTCGCGCTGTTCGTGGCGGCGGCCGAAGAGCAGGGCGTGCCGCCGGAGAAACTTTCCGGCACCATTCAGAACGACATTCTGAAAGAGTTCATGGTGCGCAATACCTATATCTATCCGCCCGCGCCTTCGATGCGGATCATTTCCGACATCTTTGCCTACACGTCGCACAAGATGCCGAAATTCAATTCCATTTCCATATCCGGCTATCACATGCAGGAGGCGGGCGCGACGCAAGACCTCGAGCTCGCCTATACGCTCGCCGATGGCGTCGAATATCTGCGCGCCGGGCTCAAGGCGGGGCTGGACATCGACCGCTTCGCGCCGCGGCTGTCGTTCTTCTGGGCGATCGGCATGAACTTCTTCATGGAAGTCGCCAAGATGCGCGCCGCGCGGCTGTTGTGGGCGAAGCTCCTCAAACCGTTCAAGCCGAAGGATCCGCGCTCGCTGTCGCTGCGCACGCACTGCCAGACCTCCGGCTGGTCGCTGACCGCGCAGGACGTTTTCAACAACGTCATGCGCGCCACAATCGAAGCGATGGCGGCAACGCAAGGGCATACGCAATCGCTGCACACCAACGCGCTCGACGAGGCGCTCGCGCTTCCGACCGATTTCTCCGCGCGGATTGCGCGCAACACGCAGCTCTTTCTGCAGCACGAGAGCGGCACCACGCGCATCATCGATCCCTGGGGCGGCTCATATTACGTCGAACGGCTCACCCGCGATCTTGCGGCAAAAGCCTGGATCCACATCCAGGAGGTCGAGGAGCTCGGTGGCATGGCGAAGGCGATCGAGGCCGGCTTGCCGAAACTTCGAATCGAGGAGGCTTCCGCCAAGACGCAGGCGCGGATCGATGCCGGTCAGCAGGCGGTGATCGGGGTCAACAAATACAGGCCGGGCAACGAAACATCGATCGATATCCTCAAGGTCGATAATTCCAACGTCCGGCGGCTGCAGATCGACAAGCTGAAGCGGCTGAGGCAGGAGCGCAACCAGAGGGACGTCGACGAAGCCTTGACGGCCCTGACGCGCAGCGCCGGCGAAGGCAATGGCAATCTTCTGGCGCTGGCGATCGACGCGGCGCGCGCCAAGGCCACCGTCGGTGAAATTTCCGATGCGATGGAGAAGGTGTTCGGACGCCATCGCGCCGAGATCAAGTCCATCACCGGCGTCTACAAGCGGGAGGCCTCCACCATGTCCAACCGGGTCGAAAAGGTGCAGGCGCTGATCGATGCGTTCGAGGAAGCGGAGGGGCGTCGACCGCGCATCCTCGTCGCCAAGATCGGCCAGGATGGCCATGATCGCGGCCAGAAGGTGATCGCGTCCGCCTTTGCCGATCTCGGTTTCGACGTCGACATAGGGCCGCTGTTTGCGACCGCTGATGAAGCGGCGCGGCAGGCGGTGGAGAACGACGTGCATATACTCGGCGTGTCGTCGCTGGCCGCCGCGCATCTGACCGCGGTGCCCGAATTGAAGGCCGCGCTGAAGCAGCAGGGCCGCGAGGATATCATGATCATCGTCGGCGGCGTGGTGCCGCCGCAGGATTATGACTCGCTGCACAAGGCGGGTGCCGAGGCGATCTTCCCGCCGGGCACGGTGATTGCGGATGCGGCCGAAGAACTGATCCACAAGCTCAATGCGAGGCTGGGGCACAGCGAGGCGGCGGAATAAATCCGCGCAACGGTTCACTCGAAGGATTTCATTTGCGCTCTGCCATTGTTACGTTCGCCCCCAGGATCGGCATTGTGGGCGCGATTGCCTGTGTCGCAACGGCTGCCGCATTCGCAGCCGAGCCCAAAGCGGATGCCGCAATCAAGAACAAGAACATCGAAGCAGCGGTCTTCCTGGACCCGAAGATCAAGCAAGACGCGGCGCTATCGGCCGATTGTCTCGCCGAGGGGCGCAAGTGGATCGAAAAGAACGCCACGGACGCTGCCGCCGCGCGCAAGCTGGATCCTGTGCTGTTTCGCAACGGCACCTGGAGCTTCGAGCGGAGATACTCCGTCCGTTCGACGGTCGATGGACATTATGTCAGCATCGTCAGGTCCGACTATATGGACACCGGCGGAGCGCACCCCAATTCCGATGTCGATACGATACTTTGGGACGCCGTCGCGAAGAAACGGATAAGTATCCGCCCCTTCTTCACCGAAACCGCGGACAGTGGACCGACGATGACAGCGATGTTGAAAGGCGTGATCGCGTCGCTGAGAATCGAAAAGAACAAGCGAGATGCCACCGAGACCGCGAATGCCCAATGGTTCAGGAACCTCGAACCGAAGCTGCTCAAGATCGGTGCGGTCACGCTGGCGCCTTCGACCGAAGCCGGCAAGAGCTCCGGCTTGACATTTCACTATCCGCCCCACGCGGTAGGTCCATATGCCGAAGGCCAGTATGTCATCTTCCTACCGTGGGAGACGCTAAAGCCATATCTGACGTTGGAGGGAATGCGAATCTTCGGGGGCGCACGGCCCAAAAACGACGAGAACGACGCCTCGGCAAACTAACCCTCAGTTGTGACCCTTGTCGTACACAATCGAAGTCTTTATCGTTATCGCAGAATGCGCCAATTCAATTCTTTAATGGGGCTAAATGTCCGAGACGATAACGACTGCATCTCCGGCCGACAGGCCTGTCACTCCCGCTGATACTTTCTGTAGTTATCTCGCCAAGCAATTCGTCGCGAAGAAGGGCTTCGCAGTCGGCACCGTGCCCGAAGCGGAGAGCCTTGGCGCGGTGAGCGATATTGTCCTGACGTCACATGGCACTCCCTTCGCTATTCTCTGTCTGATCGATCGCGAAGCTCATCCCGGCAAGGAATTCGACCTGCCGATGCCAGATTTGAAGAATATCGTGGAAGAATGCCAGAGATATTCGGACCAGACCAGAGTGGGCAGTCCGGAGCGCAAACCCGTTATCATACGGGTGATCGAAGTTGGATCGACATCCACAGTACAACTAGAGCGGCTCAAAACGATCAGGCTGCCCGCGCCGGGGACCCTGTGCTTGGTATCGGCACTGGCCGTTGATCCGGCAGCCGGCAGTGTCTGGTCGAGCTCGCTTCAAGGCCAACCCGAGTGGGGATTTGTAGAGGAGGTGCTACGCCAGCTGCGCGAGCCCGAAACGATGCCCGCTGTTGCGGTCGAATTGCCGCCGAGGGCTGTGCCTTATCTATCGATTATTTTCGTTGCGACCCTGGTCACAATCTTCGCCATGGAGTTGCTATTCGGGATCGACCCGCCAACAAAGCTGCTTGAACCGAGCATCAGGACTTTGCTTATGCTGGGTGGCCTTCAATACCTGCTGACGCTCGGTGAGGGTCAGTGGTGGCGTATTTTCACGGGCCCGTTACTCCACGCCAATCTGCTCCATCTCGGGCTGAACAGCCTCACCCTTGTCCTCGCTGGGGAGGTTTTGGAACGTATGGTCGGCCGCATTTGGTTCGGCGCGTTTTTTGTGATGGGAGCTTTGGGCGGAGCCTGCGGTTCGCTCCTCTTCAATCCGCACAGCCTCGTTTCGGTTGGTGCGTCCGGCGCGATCATGGGCATGTTCGCAGCGATTTTAGTCCTTAGTTTTCGATACACCGCACCGGAGACGCGCAGCGCGCTACGCGGTCGGGCTCTTCAGGTCCTGGTTCCCTCGCTCTTGCCGTTTCTCTCGATAGGCCAGTCAGGCAAGATTGACTACGGCGCGCATGCGGGCGGTGCCGTGGCCGGCGCCTTTGTCGCCTGGATATTGCTGAACGTACAGCTCGAAACCGACGCACTACCTCGGCTTCGCAAGATTGCAGCAGTTATCGTGGCGCTCGGACTGCTCGGCACAGTTGTCAGCGCCGCGGAGACCGTCTCAAGCTATCGCTCTTTGCAGGCCGCGATGCTTCTCATGCCCCCACAGGCCTTGCCGAAATCCGACTCGGATATCCACGAGTCCGCTGCAACATGGTACGTCAGCAAATATCCGGACGATCCTCGTTCACATTTCTACAAAGCCATCTTCTTGATGAAGAAGCCGGACTTTCCAGCGGCGGAACAGGAACTGCGAATCGCCCTGGCGCAGAAGGAGGTTATGGACAGGTTCCTGCCGCCCTCTTTCAAACTTACAGTGCTTGGCGCCCTCGCACTGGCCCTGTCGGGCGAACAGCGGCTCGATGAGGCGAGAGAAACGGCGATGTCCGTTTGCCAGGACGAATCATCGTCAATGTCTGCCAGGTTACGCACTGCCGGCTTATGCGCCAAAACCAATTAGTTTCGCATCAGAAGCGCCCGGCGGCTACCCACCCCTCGCCTATGTCGCGCCGCCGTTGTAAACGGAGTCATGAGCTCGCGTAAGAATGCCGCCGCTGACATTGAATCTTTGGCTACGGAGCTGCGCGCCGGCCGCCGCGCGGCGCTGGCGCGTGCGATCACGCTGATCGAGAGCCGGCGCAGCGATCATCAGGCGGCGGCGCGCGAGCTGGTCCAGGCATTGCTGCCCGAAACCGGCAAGGCAATCCGGGTCGGAATCACCGGCTCGCCGGGCGTCGGAAAATCCACCACCATCGATGCGCTCGGCATGTTCCTGATCGAGCGCGGTCACAAGGTCGCGGTGCTCGCGGTCGATCCCTCCTCTGCCCGCACCGGCGGCTCGATTCTCGCCGACAAGACGCGGATGGCGCGGCTGTCGGCATCCGAGCATGCCTATATCCGCCCTTCGCCAGCCTCCGGGACGCTCGGCGGCGTCGCCGCGAAAACACGCGAGGCGATGTTGCTGTGCGAAGCGGCCAGATTCGACGTGATCCTGGTGGAAACCGTCGGCATCGGGCAATCCGAAACCGCGGTCAGCGACATGACCGATTTTTTCCTGGCGCTGATGTTGCCCGGCGCAGGCGATGAGCTGCAGGGAATCAAGAAAGGCATCGTCGAACTCGCCGATATGATCGCGATCAACAAGGCCGATGGGGACAACATCAAGCGCGCAAACCTCGCGGCAGGCGAATATCAGAGTGCGCTGCATATACTGAAACCCCGTTCGCAACACTGGCAGCCTCCGGTCGTGACCTATTCAGCCCTCACCGGCAAGGGCATCGACACGCTTTGGCAGGAAATTCTCGATCACCGCAAAGCGATGAACGCATCGGGTGAATTCGCCGCGCGGCGCAAGGATCAACAAGTCAAGTGGATGTGGTCGATGCTGGAGCATCGCATGATGGCGCGGCTGCGCGCGGATTCCGCGATCCGCGCCAAGGTCAGGAAAATCGAATCCGAGGTTGCAGACAGCCGCATCACGCCTGCGCTCGCGGCCGAGCAGATCGCAGATATGCTGAAATGAACGAAGGCCTGCGCATCCTCATCACCGGTTTTGGTCCGTTTCCCGGTGCGCCCTGCAATCCCACCGAACCCCTCGTCGCGCGGCTGTTGCAGCTGCGCCGCCCTTCTTTGAGCGACGTCAAGATCTTCGGGCACATCTTTCAGGTAACTTACGAGAATGTCGACCGGCAACTGCCCTTGTTGCTCGCCTCGCATCGCCCGCATGCGCTGTTGATGTTCGGCCTCGCCTCCCGGACACCTTATGTCCGGATCGAGACCCGCGCGCGCAACGCCATCACGAGGCTTTGGCCCGACGCGGATCACGCGCGCACCCGCAAGGGATCGATATCTCCCGACGCCGATGCTTTAGCGTTCGGGCCGCACACCGCCAAACTGCTGCGCGCAGCGATCCGCACCGGCATCGACGTACGCGCCTCGCGCGATGCCGGCAGCTATCTCTGCAATTACCTGAGCTTTCGGGCGATCGAGGCAGCGCGCCGCCGCAAGGGTCCTCGCCTCGCCGCTTTCGTGCATATTCCGCTGCTGGCCCGTGGCCGAACGTATCAAGACAGGGGCATGCCGCACCGGATCTCACTGGAAGAGCTGGTCGATGCCGGTGAAGCCATGCTGCTGGAAATGGTGAAGCTCGCAAGGCAGGCGGCGAGAGGCTCCGCATCCTCGTGATGCGCCCATTGACCCTACCGCGACAATCAGCTTTCCCGGCTGGCGCTTTCACACTTGCCCGGCTGCATTTTTGCGCTAGTCAAGAAGAGCGAGCGCGGCAGGGCTGCGCTTGGCTGGATCACGCGACCATGGACGTCGGTCGCCGTTATCTCGGAGCATCCACCGTCATTGGGCAGTTGCGTTAGAGCCTGTTGCGAAGCAACGGATAGCGCTCGACAATCGTCATCAGCTGCTGCGTCAAAAGGGACGCATTGTCGTCCGGCAACGACACGCCGGACGTATCGTCCACAGAAGCTGAATCGATTTCGGCGATGATTGCAGGCTCTCGCGGCTCTGCCGGCGCAATTTCCGCCACCAGCGGCAACCGGACCCGATCGCGCCAGATCTCTCCACGCGCAGCGGCGCGGCTGAGCCACGGCTTGTCGATGGCCCGGCTGTTTCGGGACGCCTCGCCCGAGGAAAGATTGCGCCAGGCTTCCACCGCAGCCTTGGCCTCCTGGATATTTTCGAGAAAAGCGCGTTCGCTGTGAAAGCGCCGCCAGCGGCCGGTCTTGAACAACTCAGTGAGATATTCGAGCCGCTGTTCGGCAAGGGTGCACCAGCGCGCGACGACGTCGCGACCACCAGCCAAGTCCAGTTGTTTGGTCATGAACCAGCCCGCAGGGAAAACGAAGGACGCGGACGCAACTGGACCGAATCACTCGACGTGACGAATATATTTTGTGGAAAACGAAAGCAATGTCCAGCCGCGCATTGGCTCGCGCGAGCATCGTGGAAGAGATAACACCGGTGGTTGAGGTCCCAATTTTTCCTTGCTGGCCTTTGGCGACGCCGAAATGAGAGACCCGTCCGGGGGGACAGCCGGACGGGTCAAGCCATATGGGCGCTTGGGGTGGATGGGCGCTCGCGCCGAATACAGCCTTCGATGGGGAGGGATGACCGCTCCACCTTAAATTGGTCGCGGCAGGCGCGTTGGACGTTCAAACGCGTTTTGAGAATTATTTTAGCTTTTTCGGCCGGCCTTCCTCGAAGCAAAAATCACGCCCGGGGACAGTGAATCACCGCGCGGCGGGCCTGATTTCGTCCGCCGCCGGCTTGTCGGACACGGCCGGAGCGCTCGGTGGGTTTAGTGCCTTCGCCATGCCGGTATCCGGGATCTCGGAGGCCTGCCTGGGCGGGCTTGCCCGAATAATCACCGCGACGCCCGCACCAAATAACGAAGGTGCGGCTGAAACGACCGGAAGTTGGTGTTGTTCAGCAAAGCGCGGGGCCCGCGGTTGCGAAGCCTATCATTTGGCGCGAACCGCCGCCTCAGGGCGTCGCGGCGGCGAGGCTGACGATCTTTTCGTTTTGCAGCCTTTTCAAGAGACCGGCGACCTCGTCCCTGCTCATCGCGCGGTTGCCGAACTGCAGCTTGAACATGCCGCCTTTCGCGCTTTCGATGATCGTAGCCTGATACTTGTCGAGCAGCGCGGTGATGTCGGCAAAGCGCGCGTCCGGTGCAAATCGCACCAACGCGCGCGTCAGCGCAGCCGCGCCGAGATCGCGGGTGATGGGTTCGTTGGCGCTCAACGATGCGGTCTCGAACACGGCGGGCCGGTTGTAGACCAGGACCGCGCCGATCACGCCGGCCTGCAGCAAGAGCGCAAGCGCACCCAGGCTCGCCGACCAGGCCAGTGTCCGCGGCGATAGTTGTGCGAAAAACCCGGTGAACCTCGCAGCCATGTTGCGCGAGGCGCGAGGCTGGCGCGCCGGCTCCGCGTCGATGGCCGCAAACAGCTTCTGCATGGCGCGCGTGGATGGCGCCCCGAGGTTTTCATTGAGGTCAATGGTCTCGGCATATTCTTCGCGGATCACGGCATATTGCCGGGCAAGCTCGGGATCGCGGGCAAGCGCTTCGTCAACCCGGCGTACATCGCGCGCATTCAAGGTGCCGGCGGCATGCCATGGCAGCAGCAATTCGATCTCGCCGGGTTCCTGCTCCAGCATCTTTCTGCTTGTTGCCGTCATGGCCAGCCTCGTTCCACGCCGGCTGCCTTCAGCAGTTCGGCGAGTTTCTTGCGTGCATAGAACAGGCGCGTCTTCACGGTATTCTCCGGAATACCGACGATCTCCGCCACCTCTTCCACCGATTTCTCGTGGTAGTAGACAAGGTCGATGATCTCCCGATGCTCCGCCGTAAGTGCGGTCAGACACTTGCGCAACGCGTCACCGGTATCCTTCTTCACCACCGCCAGTTCAGGATCGTCGGAGGAATCCTCGATCGCGTTGGCGGCCTTCTCATCGAGTTCGACGTCCCTTCTGCGCCGCAGCGCGGAAAGAGCCTTGAACCGCGTAATTGCCAAGAGCCAGGTGGAAACGGCGGATCGGCCTTCGAACTTGCCGGCCTGACGCCACACATCGAGAAAGACCTCGCTGATGAGATCTTCCGCGACCTGTTCATCCCGAATGAGCCGCAGCCCGAAACGGAACACCCTGACATGATGCCGTCCTTACAGCACCTGCATGGCGAGCCGGTCGCCTTGAGCAATCCGAGCGATCAGAACCTCGTCCGAAGCCGCCGGTGTCGCACTCAATGGCCGTCTCGCAGGGTTGGTCGGAGTGAGATGACGGGTGGTTCGATCAAAAAGGCAAGATTCTTCAAACTATGGCAATAGCGGTTTCAAACTGTGAGATGCCGCACAGACCGTCTCGATGGCCTGGCCCAACCGCATTGCTGGTGGTATTATATTACCTGTAGCTCCTTCGGACCGGCCTGGCACGTCCGAGCAGGCCTCCCGGTAGCAAGCATTATGCGCCGAACGCGGCATGCGGACAGACAGCTCGAGGACGCGGGCAAGCGCGCTCCAGGACGCAGGTAATTTCCATACCAAACAAAGGGCTGAGCCCCCTGTTGCTGAACATTCGGGCAGAAAGATACCAAACCTAAAGGCTTTGCCACGTAGATTTTTCTCGCTTGTTCCACCAATGGCGAGATCATGGACACCGTCGCTTTGCCCTTCCTCAATCCAGCTGCGGATAGTTTGGAAGGCGTGGGCCGCGAGCCGACGGCCGAGGCGCTTTTGCGCCGCGCACGACAGCGCCGTCAAATCCAGGGAATGGTCGGAATCAGCTATGTCATCGATGGCTTTCTGCTGCTGATCTACGCCCAGGTCGGCGCGATCCCGGCGATTATCGGTCCCGCCTTTGCCGGCTGCGGCCTGCTTACGGTCGCCGGCAACATCGCGCTGTCGGAATCAGGGTTCACGGAGCGCTTCAAGGACCATTATTTCGTTACGCCACAGGTGCTGGTCAGCATGACGATCATGCTGGCCTTTGCCTACGTCGCGCCCGAAGTCGGCGTGATGTTTCTTTGCACGTTGTTCGTGGTGTTCAACTTCAGTTCGCTGCGTTCGACGCCGATGCAGACGGCAATCGTCTGGACCATCCTGGCGTTGGGGCTCGCAGCGCTTTTTTTGTTGACGGACAAACCGATCTCGATCCCGCACGGGACCTATATGGAGCGCTTCGCGACAATGTCGGTGTTCACCCTCGGCATCGGGCGTTCCATGTTTCTCGGCATCTTTTCCAATTCGCTGCGTCAATCGCTTTACGCAAAAAGTCTGGCTCTCAAAGAAGCCTACAGGCGCATCGAAGAACTTGCCGAACTCGACGAGTTGACCGGTTCGCTGAACCGGCGTTGCATCTTGCGAATGCTCGAAGAAGAGATCTCGCGCGCCCATCGCACCGGTTCGTGCTGTTCGATCGCGCTGATCGATCTCGACTGGTTCAAGCGCATCAACGATACGTATGGTCACCCGACCGGCGATGAAGTGCTGAGAACATTCGGCATCACCGTCTTCGCCAATATCCGCAACATCGACCGGTTCGGGCGCTTCGGTGGCGAGGAATTCCTGCTGGTGCTTCCCGACACGCCTCATGGCACGGCTGCGCGGATTCTCGACCGGCTGCGTGCGATCATCGCCGACCTTGACTGGAGCGCATTCTCGCCCGGCATGCGGGTAACCATTTCGGCAGGCATCGCAACGCTTCGACCCGATGAAACTCCGGACGCAATTCTCGCGCGCGCCGATCGCGCGCTTTATCGAGCCAAGGCGCAAGGACGCAACGGCATAGTCAGCGCCTGATCGGACCATCCGTATTTGGCCGAAGAACCGTCGCCGGCCGCAAGGCCAGTTACTCCAGGAAAGAGTCATGAGTTCGAATCCCGCATCCACTTCCGAAAGCCTGCTCGATGAGCTGCAGACGACGCTGACGCACGGCACCGTCGCGCGCAGGGTCGAAACCTTGCGCCGAGTCACCGATCTCTTCCTCAGCGGCGCCGTCGATTTTTCGGACGAGCAGATCGCGCTGTTCGACGACGTCTTCCAGTGTCTGACGCACCACATCGAGAATTCCGCGAAGGCGCTGCTTTCGACCCGGCTGGCGCCGGTCGACCGGGCGCCGCCGCTCACCATCCGTGCACTGGCGTTTGACGATGCGATCGAGGTCGCCGCGCCGGTGCTGTCCCAGTCGACCCGGCTCGATGACGAGGCGCTGATCGAGACTGCGCGCAACAAAAGCCAGGCGCATTTGATGGCGATTTCGACACGCAAGACTCTCAGCGGCGCCGTCACCGACGTGCTGGTGCTGCGGGGCAACGACGAGGTGGTTCACAGCACCGTCAACAATCCGGGCGCCGAGTTCACCGAACGCGGCTTCACACGCCTCGTCACTCGCGCGGAGAGGGACGACAACCTAGCGACCTGCCTCGGTCTGCGGCCCAACATTCCGCGGCACCTCTATCTGAAACTGCTTGCCAAGGCTTCGGCGACGGTGCGGGCGCGGCTTGAGGCTGCCAATCCCCCGCTTGCCGACGAGGTGTCGAGCGCGGTGCGAGAAGTAACGCGGATGGCGCGCACCTCGCCATCGGCCATGACGGAGGAAACCGCGATCGCCCATGCGCTGGTCAAATCGCTGTATGACGACGGCAGACTCGATGAGGATCAGGTGGCCGCATTTGCCGAAGCGGGCAAGTTCGACGAGGCCAACGCGGCGATCGCGGCGCTGGCCAGCGTATCGGTGTCGATTGCCGAGAACATGATGGTGGAAACCCGCGCCGAGGGCGTCATGATCCTGGCCAAGATTTCCGGGATGTCGTGGCCGACCGTACGGGCGCTGATCAACATGCGCGACGATCTCGCGGGCAAGGAGCGCTCCGATCTCGAAGCGTGCAAGGCCACCTACGAGCGGCTTCGGCCCTCGACCGCGCAGCAGGTGCTTCGTTTCCATCGCATGCAGCAGATGGCGACACCCGCACCGGCGGCATAAACGCTGATCTCAAGGCTTCCGGTGCCGGAAAGCGATCGTCAAAACCTGAGGACCTTCGATCCGACCAGCGCGCCGACGGCCGTTACCAGCGCGGTGGCGATGGTGTACCAGGTCACCACGAACAGCGGGGAATCGTCGCTGCAGTGGGCGGCATACAACGTCGCCGCCAGTCCCGCGGACACCAATCCGGCGATGGCGCCGGCGACCGCGGGCCGTGCCGGTGCACCATGACGCAATCCGATCAACGCGCCAGCGAGCAGCGGCAGGGAAATCAGCGGAATAGACGTCAAGCAAACCCGCGAATTACTGCCGATCAGCCGCGTCATCATCGGCACCTCATGCGGCATCATCATTTCACTTGCGATTCCGGCAGCGAGAATTGCGACCGGGATCAGCAGCAGCCATCCCCAGCCCTTCAAGGAAGCCTCCGGCCGCGACAGATGCAGGCTCACAACAATGGCCGAGATCGCAAGCGCCAACGTCTCAACGAACTTCAGGCCAAAGAACGGATTGTGCATCGCCGTCATGACGTCCGGACGAACGCCCAGACCCGCCAGGAACATCGCCACCGAAACTGGCACCGTAGCCAGCAGGGCCAAGGCCAGCACGAATCCGACCGGGCGGGCGCGATGCGCGTTATCCGCAGCCAGGGTTCGAATAAGCTGTTCGGTCTCCATCTTCATTGCTCCCGCAATTTCGCGGTGAGGCTGGTGAGCGCGCGATGCAGCGCGACGCGCACCGCTCCCTCGCTCATTGCGAATTTCGCGGCCGTATCCCGGATCGAGGCGCTTTCAACTGCGATAGATTGCAACACGTCGCGCTGGCGGGGCGGAAGGGTCTGGAGCTGGGCTGCGATCTCGCTCGCGGAGGCGGTCTCCGCGACAGGTTCGTCCGGGATCGTTTCGGCGAAATCATCGATGTTGACGAACACGCGGCGGCCGCGGCGCCGCAGCGCGTCGATCAGCTTGTTGCGGGCGATCGCAAACAACCAGGGCGCGAACGGAGCGTCCGTGTCCCAAGTATGCCGCTTCAGATGCACCGCCAACAAAATGTCCTGCACGATATCCTCGGATTGATCGACCGGTTGACCAGCACGCGCCAGCCCGCGGCGCGCCCCAGCCCGCAACACCGGAGTCACGGCCTTGAGCAGACGGTGATAGGCCGCACTATCGCCAGAAATGGCCAGCCGCATCAGGCTGGTCCACTCGTCTTCACTTTCGCGCACGCGCGCTCCCACGCTTCATTTCGGTCGTTTTTTCAATTTGTTACGCCGCCGGCCATCGATCACGAATTCGTGATAAAGATTGGACAAGGCTTGGATCGCTCGATCGGATCGGGAATCGCAACAAAAGATTTCATCCCAAGGCTCATAACACTGATCGCCGCGGCTGACACCCGGTCCGATTGCTCCAGGGTATTGTCCAAAGGACCGTCGCAGCCGACCTGACCGCTGCCCCGTTTTCGCCCGAACTCGTCCGAAGATTCCCTTTTTCTGCCCCGTTGCCGACACGGCCGGAGGTGTCTTCTCGCCGCGGATCATGGCAAATGGGGAGATTGCCAAATGATGTTCAAAGCGAGCGCCCGCTCGGCAATGATACTTGCAGCGGGGCTTTTTGTGTTTTCCGCGGGCCCATCGCAGGCGGCAGTGAGGGCTGATGAGGCGGACGCCAGTTCGAAATCGGCAACCACCGCCGGTGCGCCAACGCCCCACAAAAAGCTCAGGCATGGTTGGCGCCACAGGAAAAGCTACGCGCATCGCCGATCCCACAAACTTGCGTTGAAGGCTGATACCGAAACGAAAGCCGCCACAGCCGATGCGGCCGATGGCCACGAATCCCTGTCGGACATTCCGCCAGCCGTCGCCAATGCCAACGCGCAATGGCGACCACCGGGCGTGCCGAGCGACGACGCCAAACCGCCGCCGCGCGCCAACGGTCTTCCGCAAGATCCGGCCGAGGCCAAGTCCAGCAATGGGATCGTCGCCGCAGACCAGCTTAATGACGTCGACCGCGCCCTGCAGGAGGGCAGCACTACGCCGGCGGCGTTGTCCGCGATGGCCTCGGCCGATCCGCCGCCGGCGCCCGTCACCGCGGCACGGCGGGAAGGCTCCCTCTGGGAGCAGACCTCCGTGATCGGCAAGATTTTTATCGGTTTCGGCGCCCTGCTGACCATGGCCTCGGCCGCCCGCATGTTCATGGCCTGACAGCACAGCGTTCTTGCGGCGCGATTTGAATCTGTCGGCTCGCAAGCCGCGGATTCATCGGTCGGTACAGCGCTCAGACAAAGGATCACTTGAAGCGCACTCCGCCAGCAGGCACATTGCGGCATGCCGAGCAGGACCCGGGGTGGAACATGAGCACATTCGAACACATCATCGTCGAAAGCAAAGACGCGGTCGGCATCATCACGCTCAACCGGCCGAAGATGCTCAACGCGCTCTCCTTTGGAGTATTTCGCGAAATCGCGGCCGCGGTCGACGACCTCGAGGCAGACGACAGGATCGGGTGCATCGTCTTGACCGGCAGCGAAAAGGCGTTCGCCGCAGGCGCCGACATCAAGGAAATGCAGCCGAAGCACTTCATCGAGATGTTCGCCAGCGATTTCATCACGATCCGCGGCGACCGCGTCGCTAACTGCCGCAAGCCGACCATTGCCGCAGTCGGCGGATATGCACTCGGCGGCGGCTGCGAACTGGCGATGATGTGCGACATCATCATCGCGTCCGAAACGGCGAAATTCGGCCAACCGGAAATCACGCTTGGCACGATTCCGGGCATTGGCGGGACGCAGCGGCTGACCCGTGCTGTTGGCAAATCCAAGGCGATGGATTTGTGTCTCACCGGAAGGATGATGGATGCCGCTGAAGCGGAGCGATCGGGTCTGGTCAGCCGCGTCGTACCTGCAGACAAGTTGATGGCGGAAGCACTCGCCATCGCCGAGAAGATCGCCGCGATGTCGCGCCCTGCGGCCGAGATGGCAAAAAGCGCGATCAACCGCGCGTTCGAAACGCCGCTCTCCGAAGGCCTCCACGTGGAGCGCGACCTGTTTCATTCGACCTTCGCGCTGGAGGATCGCTCCGAAGGCATGGCGGCATTCATCGAAAAGCGAAAGCCTTTGAACAAGAACAGGTGACAATCATTCCCGCGATAGTCCCCTGTCATTGCAGGCTCTCGGTTTCGCGCCACGACGCCGGTCCATATCTCAAGCCGACAGCCGGCTTCGCACCAGCGCCGCGCTGACGAGCGCGCGGTAGGCACGTTCCGACCATGTTGCCGGCTTGTCGAGCCCGAGCCGCGACAAGCATTCGTGGTCGGCGGCGTCGGCGGAGGCGGTGAATCCCTGCCACAATAACCCAGGCAAGAGCCGTGGCGAGCGCTGTGCCTCCTGCAGCAATTGCAAGGCCGGGATCAGCCGCTGCTCGACATCGGTGAAATCGCTGCCGAATGGAAACGGGGGCAACAGGCCGGCGTCGCGGGCCGGGCGAAGTGCCGCAGCTATCCGGTCCGGATAATTCTCGCGATAGACGGGCGGAATCTCGAAATTTTGAGGGAGCTTTCCGGCGTCCCTGGCCTGCAGCTTGAGTTCGTCCTGAAACCGGGAATCGGTGATCTGCAACATCGTTGCGATCACGTCGGCGTCGGATTTTCCCCTGATGTCGGCCACGCCGTATTCCGTGACGACGATATCGCGCAGATGCCGCGGTATGGTCTCGTGGCCGTAGCTCCAGCGAATGTTCGATTGCGGCCTGGCGCCGGATCGCCGCGTGGCTTCGAGCGTGAGAATGGAGCGCGCCCCCGATAGCGCAAAGGCCTGCGCCACGAAGTTGTACTGCCCGCCAACGCCGCTGACCACCTGCCCGCTTTCGAGCCCGTCCGAGATCACCGCGCCCATCAGCGTCGCCATCATCGTGTTATTGACAAAGCGGGCTTCGACGCGGGCCCGGCGCTTGACCAATTCGTCGCCATAGAGCTCGTTGGTGAAGGATACCGGCACCATCTTGATCCGCGCGATCTGGTCCGGCGGCATTTCGCGCAGGGCGCGGTAAAACGATTTCGGTCCGAGAAAGAACGCCCCGTGCAGCACGGTGCCATCCACTTCGCGCTTGAGAATGCCGGCCTCGATCAGGCCGAGGAATGCCTCGAACACCATTTCGCTGAGGCCATATAGTCCGTTTTCGAACGGGCCGGTTTCGAGCGCGGAGAGCTGCACAGGTACCGGCATCAAGCGCTTCATGATCGCCTGAAATTGCCCGTCGTTGCGGTGACGAAGAATTAGTCCCTGCGCCAGCGCGTCACCCTCCTGCCCAATACCGATCTGCAGCGTGCCGCCGTCGCGAACGAGGCCGGCGGCGTGAAGTCCGATTGCATATTTCGTATCGCCGATCGGCTCGGAGGGCGGTGCGAACAGCGGAAAATCGGTCTTCTGGCTATCGAGCACCGCGCCGAACTCTTCGGCCGCCAAATCTCCGGCGCCGGGCATGAATGGCAGTTCGGAATTGACCTGGCCGACCAGTTTGAATGCCGCCCGGCCTTCGGAGCGCGCGCGCAGCACGTCCAGCGTGGTATCGGTGTTGCAGCTCAGGCTATAGCGGGTGACGCCGTCGATGACGCGCTTGGCCACAAGCTGCGCAACGACGTTGAGGCCCTGCGCCAACAGGTATGACGAAGCATGGGTGTAGTTGGCGGAGATATAGTGCTGCTGCGCGTACGGTACATGCAGCCACCTGCCGGCGAGAAAGAAAAATTCGATCACCTTGACATTGGGCGGCAGGGCGTTGGCACGCACGGCCTGCGCATAGGCAAGCTCGGGATAGCCACCGAACAGGCGATCGATCACGGGTGTGATGAAACGCCGCTCCAGCAGGTTCGAAGGTTGCGGCTTTTCAAGCGTGAGCGCGGAGAAGAAAGTGAGATCGATGCTGCGGTCCGCGACCGCGCGCGCATACAAGGCGTTGGCGATGTGGTTGGCCTTGCCGAGCCCGAGCGGCAAACCCACCACCAGCCTGGTGCCGACCTCGCGGATGATATCTTCGGCGATGGCTTCCGGATCGGAGAACAGTTTTGTCATACATTTCTTGCCAAGGATGGTCCCGGGGTGGCCCGGCCGTGCACGAAGAATTCAAGCTTGATCTTCGCCGCTGATCAGGCAGCATGCAATATCCCGGCTGGTCTTGGCCGCGCCGCTGCGATAACAGCTTTGTCACGGCACCAGACCGTCGGACGGAGGAAACAAGATGATGAAGTTGTACTACGAGAAGGGCACCTGCGCGCTGGCGTCTCATATCGCCCTGGAAGAGGCCGGCGCCGAATATTCGACCATGCGGGTCAACTTCGCCGTCCAGGAGCAGCGTTCGGCGGATTATCTCGCCATCAATCCCAAGGCACGCGTCCCCTCTTTGGTCACCGAGAAGGGGATATTGACGGAGACGCCCGCCATGCTCGCCTTCATCGCGCAGAGCTTTCCGAAGGCCCGCCTCGCGCCGCTCGATGACCCCTTCCGCTTCGCCGAGGTGCAGGCGTTCAACAGCTATCTGTGCTCGACGGTGCATGTGGCTCATGCCCACCGCATGCGCGGAACGCGCTGGGCCGACGATCCCGCCGCGATCGAGGCGATGAAGCGCAAGGTGCCGGACTCCGTTAGTGCCTGCTTTGATCTGATCGAGAGCAAAATGCTGAAGGGCCCGTGGGTGATGGGTGAAAGCTATACGATCTGCGACCCCTATCTGTTCACGATCGCGCAGTGGTTGGAGGGCGACGGCGTCGAGCCGGCGCGATTTCCCAAGGTCAGGGGTCACCGGGACCGCATGTCCGAAAGGCCGGCCGTGTGCAAGGCGGTCGCGGCGGAACTGGGCTGAAAGCTCGGCGAAATCGGCGCGCAGGTGCCACAGAGCGCGTGTTCCCGCCCTTGCGTATCGGTCTTGCAAAAACCTGGGAGCCGTGGCCTGGCGCGAAGCCCTTTCCGCCCGCCGCTTGTCTCGATAGTCTGAAAGCAAAGGCTGCGGCGGATTAACACCGGACGGGCGCAACGGGAGGATTTCATGGCGATTGCGGAAGGTGCGCAGACAATCGAGCATCGAACCATCGCAAAGGTTTCCTGGCGACTGCTGCCTCTTGTCGCGCTTGCCTACTGCATCGCCTATATCGATCGCAGCAACATCTCCTTCGCCGCGCTGACCATGAACAAGGATCTCGGTTTCAGCGCCTATATTTACGGCTGGGGCGCGGGAATCTTCTTCTTTGGCTATTTCCTGTTCGAAATTCCGAGCAACCTCATTCTGGAAAAGATCGGTGCGCGCATCTGGATTGCGCGGATCATGATCACCTGGGGCATCATCTCCGCGCTCACCGCCTTCGTCACCGGCCCCACCAGCTTCCTGATCATTCGTTTCCTGCTTGGTGCGGCCGAAGCCGGTTTCTTCCCCGGCATGATCCTTTACTTCACCTACTGGTTTCCTGCCGAATATCGCGGCCGGGTGATCTCGACACTGTTCGTCGCCCAACCCGTCGCCAACGCTGTCGCGTCGATCGTTTCTGCCGCCATTCTCGGAATGGATGGCATTCTCGGCTTCAAGGGCTGGCAGTGGATATTCATCCTCGAGGCCTTGCCGGCCGTGCTGCTCGGTCTGGTCATCTTCAAGGTGATGACGGACAAGCCCGCGCGCGCCGAGTGGCTCGCCGAGGATGAGAGAAACTGGCTGCAGGCGCGCATCGATTCGGAAAATCGCCAGGTCGAAAGCACCGGCCGCCTGACCTTGATGCGGGCGCTGGGCGACCCGCGCGTGGTCGCGCTTTCGCTGATCTACCTCATGAGCGTGACGGCGAATTACGGCATTGTTTTCTTCATGCCGCAGATCATCAAGGGCATCGGCCTTTCCAACATGATGACCGGCGTGGCGGCGTCGGTCCCCTATATCATCGGCACCATCGGACTGATCGCGTGGGGCTGGTCGTCCGACCGCAACCAGGAGCGCCGCTGGCACCTGATCGTGGCCTCGACCCTTGGCGCGCTGGGTCTGGCCTTTGCGGCCTGGTCGGGCGCTTCCTGGTGGGCGCTGCTCGGAATGTCCGCCGCCACCACCGGCATTTACGGCTCCCGCGCCGCCTTCTGGCCGATGCCCTCGCTCTTCCTCACGGGAACGGCGGCGGCGGGCGCGATCGCCTTGATCAATGCCACCGGCAATCTCGGCGGCTATATCGGCCCCTTCATCGTCGGCTGGATCAAGGACGCCACCGATAGTTTCCAGGCCGGGCTGTATTTCCTGGCCGCCTGTTCGCTGATGGCGGCGATCATTGCCTTCTTCGCCGCCCGCGCAGCCGGCGATCCCGCCGCCATGGCTAGAGCGAGCGCGAGAACTGCCGCAGCCGAATAACAAGAACCGCATAGAGGAGACGACCTAAATGCTCAACAGACGTGATCTTCTGCTTGCCTCGATTGCCGCCGGTGTAGCCATGCAAGACCGAACTGCACTGGCAAAGCCGTCACAGCCCGCAACGGCGGTGAACTTCGATGTTCCGGCTGGCGCCTGCGACTGCCACACCCACATCCACGGCGATCCCGAGAAATTCCCGTTCTTCGCAGGCCGGGTTTACACACCGGAGCCGGCTTCGCCCGAGGAAATGTCGGCCCTTCACAAGGCGCTGCATATCGAGCGCGTGGTGATTGTGACGCCGAGCGTCTACGGGACCGATAATTCGGCGACCCTGTTCGGCATCAAGGCGCGCGGCGCAACCGCACGCGGCGTTGCGGTGATCGACGACAAGACGTCGGAGAGCGATCTCGATGCCATGGGACAAGCAGGCATCCGCGGCATACGCGTCAACCTCGCCACCAGCGGTGTCAACGATCCAGGCGTCGGACGCAAGCGCCTTGAGGCGGCGATCGCCCGCGTCAAGGGGCGCGGATGGCATGTCCAGGTCTACACCAACCTTGCATTGCTCTCGTCGATCAAGGACGTGCTTGCCTCCTCGCCGGTCCCGGTCGTGTTCGACCATTTCGGCGGCGCGGACGCAGCGCTTGGTCTCGAACAGCCAGGCTGGGCGGACCTGGTCGAAGCGGTGAAGAGTGGCAAGGGCTATGTGAAGATCTCCGGCGCCTACCGCTTGTCGAACAAGGCGCCGGATTATCCCGACGCTGTACCCTTCGCCAAATCGCTGATCGCGGCCAATCCCGACCGCATTGTCTGGGGCACGGATTGGCCGCATCCGAATTCCGTGACGCCGCCGGACAAGAAGCCAATTGACGTGACGCCGCTGTTCCAGATCGATGACGGCCGCTTGCTCGACCAGCTCCCGGTGTGGGCGCCCGACGCCGGCATCCGAAAGAAGATTCTGGTCGACAATCCGGCCAGACTTTACGGATTCTCGTGACCGACCTGGTTTGAGCAAACACGGCGCGCCATTCTTTTGGGGCATGATCTCCGCGCAAACGCGTTCCGCGTTTGTCGCGAGGGAAAACGGCTGCACACTTTGCGCTGACACGGCCCTTCGGGTCCGGATCATGCTTCTGACGGGCGCGCCGGCCACTGCGGAGCGTGACTGCCGAGCGGCATCGAGGGATACTCCCAGAAGGCAGGCGTCTTCGACAGCTTCGCCGAGTGGCTGATGGATTTGAGCTGGCCGAAGCCCGATGACGCCTCTTCCACGAAGGGCGCGATCGCCTCACCCTTCAAATCTTCGGTCGCAAGACCGTTTGGCACGCGACCCAAATTCCAGATCCAGCGCCCGGTCTGTGCGAGCGACACGCGCACGTGCCAGCTGCCGCCCTCGCGCGACTGGCGCGCCTTGGCCATCATGGCGCCGAAGGCCATCAGATAACCGGTGGTGTGGTCGAGTATCTGCGCCGGCAATTCCTTCGCCCCATCGAGGCCTGCCGCCTGCCCTTCCGCATGGTTGAAGCCAGTTGCGGTTTGCACCAGCGAGTCGAAGCCGCGGCGTTCCGCCCATGGCCCGGCGTGGCCGTAGGCCGAGAGCGACACATAGACAATGCCGGGATTGATCGTTGCAGCGTCTTGCGGCGAGAAGCCGAGATGGGCGAGCGCAAGCGGGCGATAGCTTTGCGAAAAAATATCCGCTTCCGTCAACAGATCGCGCAATTGCGCCCGTCCCTGCTCGCTCTTGAGATCGACAAAGCTCGTCAATTTGCCGCGGCCGGTGTCGATCGTGAGCCACGGGATCGCCGGCAGAACAGGGCCGGAAATCAGCATCACGTCGGCACCGTGCGCGGCGAGCGTTCGGCCTGCCACGGGACCTGCGATCACCCGCGACAGATCGAGCACGCGCAAGCCCGCGAGCGGACGATTGCCCCGCGGCCAGGGTTTTGGCGCAGCCTCGCCGATTTTCTCAATGGTGAGCACCGGCAATGGCGCAAGCGCTTTGGCAGCCGGCAGTTCCGACCATTCCTCATGTGAGCGCATCATCGCCACCACGCCGGCCGCGGCATAGGCGGCGGTCTCGAAAGGCTCCGCGTCCCATTGCATCAGCGCGGCCTGGACGGCGTCGCGCTCCGCCTTGCAGTTCAGAACCTGGCAGACGGCTTCGCGGTGATGCGGAAAATTGGTGTGCAGGCGGACGAAACGCCGATCGCGCGTCCTGTAGACACCGGCGATGGCATCCCATGCCGGCGGCGGCGGCTTGCCGTCGAGGCGCAGGTAAGGTTCGCTGCGGCATTCGACCACGGCATGACGCATGTCGACCGCGACTTGCTGGCTTTGTCCGCTGCGCAATTGCCAGAGGTGCGCGGCGGCAAGCCCGGCCGCGGCGACGCTTGATTGCGCGGCGGCGGCGACGCGAAACGATGACGGCAGTTGCGGCTCTTCTCCCGTCAGCGTGACGGAGTCGAGTGCATCACGCGGACCTCCGGCGAGAGTCCAGAGGTCAGTCAGGATTTCGCGGGGCGTCTGCATGCCAATTCCATGTGTTCGTCAAGACAGCATCAAACAAGACGTGGATGGCGTGGACAAGCCCGGCCATGACGGAATCGAACGGTTGGCTTTCGGTATTTGAGTCACAAAAGTCACTCGGTCGCCGTCACCGCGATCGCGAGCGAAGCGATCCAAATCTTTCGCCGCGGCACTGGATTGCTTCGCAGCTATCGCTGCTCGCAATGACGTCCTTACATGAGTTTACCCTCCCGCGGCGCGAACGCGCCCGAGTCGTTTGGCCGACCACCCTCAAAAAGAGGGCGCAGGGAATGCCAGGTGCTTCGGCTGCACCCACGGCCTTGTGTGCGAAAGATGAGAGCACACAAGCTTTAGTCACCACAGGTACGCCGAAACATGACGGCATTCCCTGCGCGATGGTTTTACGGTTTCCTTCGCGCTCTTCCCGGGGACCGGGCTTTCTTGCCCCCGTCATCGGCGCGATGGATGAGCATCGTCGCCAACTTAGCGCCAGCGTCGGGGCGCCAGAACCACACGACTTCGCCGTATGCGGAAAGCGTTCTCGTCCGGCGCGATCGATCAACCGCGCCTGACGCTATTCACATCCATCGCATCCCGCGCCCAACGTGTCGTTGACGATCGCGATACGCCCCTCTCTATCGGAGCACGAGACGCGCGAATCTCTAAAAGTGTTTTGCCCGACGGCGAAACCGAAAAATTTTTTCGAGAGGGACTGGACTTTTTGGACTTCGCGGAAAAGCGCATAGCTGTTTTGCCCGTCGGGCAAATCACCGCACAGGTTCATTAAGGCGAAGCGGGCGTGAGACGATAGGCACGGCCGGCGGCATTGACCTTGTTTGGCGCAGCGCCGGACTCACTCCCGAGGTCGCAGCTCGCGTATGCCCTTTCCGAGCCGTCGGCGCAGCAGCGTGCGGAGCGTCGCGCCGTCTGCATAGCCTACCTTTTCCGCGATCCGATCGACGCTGGTGTTGCTGGTTTTCAGCAAGTGAACGGCACGCTCGATCCGCAGATCTTGAATGTACTCGACCGGGGTCTTGCCTAGTACTGCATCGAGACGTCGGGACAACGTACGCTTGCTGGTCCCCAGCGCTTCGGCGATCGAATCGAGCGTGAGTATTGAGCCGAGGCGCTCGCGCACCCAACGGTCAAAACGCTCGACCAGCGGGTCGGAATGGGCAAGGTGATCAGAAATCATATAGGCCGATTGGGATAGCCTCGTATCGAAGACAAGATACTTGGCGACAAGCGCGGCGAGCTCAGGGCTGTTGCTTCGGATAAGCCAGAGCGCAAGGTCGAGATGACTGAGGGCGGCACCAGCCGTCACCATTGCGCCACTGGGAACGACGATGCGATGCGCATCCAGGCGCACGTCCGGATAACGCTGCCTGAACACCGGCGTGAGCCACCAGGTCGTCGTGGCGTCGCACCCGTCGAGCACGCCGCTTTCAGCCAGCACGAACGTGCCGGTACAGGCTGCCGCAAGGCGAGCGCCGGCGCTACGCCAAGAACGCAAGACACCGAGAGCGTCAATGACGTCATCATGCCGGAGCGCGGGCAGGAGTTTCTCGGGCACTATGCTCGCGAGCGCTGGCACGATGACCCAATCGGGGGTCGGTGCGTCGGCAATTTCGCACACCGGCACCCGCAGCCCGAGCGCCGTGTGCACTTCGGGCCATACTCCCACCACCGTGACTTCGAAGCCCGGCGTAGGCACTCCTTCCCATTGCGCCAGCGTGTTGGCCATCGCAAGAGCATCGAGCACCGTTGAGAGACCGGAGTCGAACGTCCCCTCAAGCGCGAGTATGGAAATTCGCATGGCCTAATCGGCATCAAAAATGTCAATCGTGCCACTATCTCTGAGAGCACCGCATTTGTAAAGCGGGCACACAAACAACCCGAGATTTTGGAGAGTCAAATGTCCACGCTACGAAAGAAGTTTGCTGTTGCCCTCATGCTTGCCCTCGGTGGCGCGATGGCGGCTCACGCCGAGCCCAAGCCGGCTGCGAAAGATATTGTCATCGTCCATGGCGCATTGGTCGATGGCTCTGGCTGGCGGGCCGTCTACGACATCCTGTCCAAGGACGGTTTTCATGTGACTATCGTGCAAGAGCCACTCACCAGCCTCATGGAGGACGTCGAGGCCACCAAGCGCATCATTGGTCAGCAGAAGGGCCCTGTCGTGCTGGTCGGTCACAGCTATGCCGGCTCGGTGATCACCGATGCAGGCACCGATCCCAAGGTCAAGACGCTTGTCTATGTGGCCGCACTGCAACCCGACGCGGGGGAAGCCAGCGGTCAACTGTTGTCAAAGTTCGCCCCGCCCAACGACGCCATGCGGGCACCCCAAAAGTATTTCTTCATCCCGTCAGCGAGATTCCGTGAGGTCTATGCGGCGGACGTCTCGCCCTCGGATGCTCAATTCATGGCGGACTCGCAGCAGCAGCTCGCCGAGAAGGCTTTGGGGACAGCTGTCTCGGTGGCGGCATGGCGAACCAAGCCTAGTTACGCGATCCTGACCACCCAGGATCATGTCGTGAGCCCTCAGCTTCAACGCTGGATGTATCAACGCTCGGGTGCCAAGGTTACCGAGGTCAGTGCAAGTCACGCCGTCTTTATTTCTCAGCCAGCGACGGTCGCTCAAGTTATCGAGACCGCGGCAAATCAGACGGAATGACCTCTGATTATCTCGATCAGTGACCTGCCCGCTTTGCGGCCCAGGCTGTGTGGAGAAAGCTTGCACAGCCTGGGCCAATAACAACCGAACAAACCATAACCTTCAGTCGTAAGGTTGCAGCCAGCTAAAATACCGCCCCGATGGGCTCGCCCCGAACTCATGAATTGTGTATTTGGGTTTAACAGAACGCCGAGGATGATCGAGGTTTTATCGCGGTGTAATGCGATCATCGACGAAAAAAAGCTCGAAGAGCGCTTGGTCGCGCTCGAAGCGGCCAAATCCTGGAGTCCGCGCGTCGTCTCGCGGCTGGAGATGCTGCTGCGCTCGGGCACGGACGAGGCACTCTACCGCATCAATCCGATCCAGTTCGCCACAGAGAAATCGATTGCCGAGGCTGAAAGCATCGATCTTTTCCTCCATGCCTGCGTGGCTGGTCTATTCGACATGGACTGGCAGCTCGTTTGTCCGATGTGCTCCGACGTTGTCGAGAGTTTCCGAAGCCTGCGCAAACTGCACACGCATTTCCACTGCCACCTCTGTCAAAGCGATTATGACGCCGCGCTCGACGATTACATCACGGTGACGTTTACGGTCTCGCCTGCCGTGCGCAGCATCCGCTTCCATAAACCGGATGCGCTTTCGGCCTGGGATTACGTGTTCTATTACAAATTGACGCCGGGCGGGGTACTGCCCGACGGCGTGCCATGGAGCGACGCTGCCAAAGGGCTTGTGAGGGTGCTCACCCGCATGGAGCCGGGCTCTGCGGCCAATCTCGAGGTTGATGCCGCCGAAGGCGCGCTTCTGGGCCAGGATTTCGACAGCGACGCCCATTTTTTTGTCCCGGTCGCAAGCGGGACGGGCGTAACGCCGAGCCATGTGCCGGTCATGCTCGACGGCGGCAAATGCGTGACCGCCAGAGCGAACATCGCACCCGGCAAGGTCGTGTTCGAAGTTCGCAACGCTGGCAAGCTGCCGGTGGTATTCGGCATCCTGCAGCTTCCGATGGCGACGTTTCAGCGCCCGAAGCTTCACTTCACGCCGTCCTTATCCGGCAAGCGACTGCTGATGACACAAACCTTTCGCGACTGCTTCCGCTCGGAGGTGATCGGCGCGACGGAGGGCATTGCGGTTCTCGACGTTACCCTCGTATTCACCGATCTCAAGGGCTCGACGGCGCTCTACGAGCGGATCGGCGACCTTAACGCCTACATTCAGGTGCAGCGGCACTTCCAGCATCTTCTCGACGCCACTGTTCGGCACAATGGCGCCGTCACCAAGACGATCGGTGACGCCGTGATGGCAGCGTTTTTGACTTCGGCCGATGCGGTGCAGGCGGCGCTTGATATGCGCGAGGCCGTCGATCAGCTAAATCGGGACCGCCCGCAGCGTGATTTCATCCTAAAAATTGGCGTGCATCGGGGAGCCTCGATCGCGGTCACGCTCAACGAGCGGCTCGATTATTTTGGCCAGACGGTGAATATCGCAGCGCGGGTGCAAAACCTTGCCGATGGCGACGAGATTTGTATTACCGAAGAAGTTTACGGCGCGCCGGCTGTGGCGGAAATTATTGCGCCATACCCGGTGCAAAAGAGCGAGGCGGAACTCAAGGGCGTCAGCAAGACCATGTCGGTCTATCATCTGGCCCGAATCGCGTCCTAAAGCGTGATGGCTTTTGGTCGAATCGCCATCGCGCTTTAGTTTATTGTTTGCGCATGATCTTTTCGGAAAACCGCTACACACTTTTCCGGATCATGCGCTAGTCGGCGCAACTGGTTTTGCGACTGGCGCCACACGACTTCGCCGTCCGAGATGACGCACGTCGTGCGCTACCTCCGACCCGCGCATCCACCTCTTTTCTCGACGTGGTCACAAGGGGCATGATGCTCTTGGTGATGATCACCTACGGCTCGCCTAAAATCGTGATCGTCCTATGATGAATCAACAACCAGGCACGGACGGGAAGGAAAGAAAATGAAGGCATCGATATTTTGCCTGCCGAGCGTCGGCTCGCGCGCCGAGATCGAGGCGGGCATGGCCGCGACAAGGCCCGAACTCTACCAGCGCATGTTGAAAGAGCTGACCGAACTCATCAAACTTGCCGACGACCTCGGCTACGATTCGGTGAGCTTCACCGAGCATCACTTCCACATCGAGGGCTTTGAGGTTTCCAACAATCCCGTACTGCTGGATCTCTACTTCGCGATGCAGACCAAGCGCATCCGCGTCGGTCAGCTCGGTATCGTGCTGCCGGCCGCCAACCCGATCCGCGTCGCCGAGGACATCGCGATGCTCGATCACATGACAGGCGGACGCGCCTGCGCCGGCTTCGCCCGCGGCTACCAGCGACGCTGGGTCGACATCATGGCGCAGCAGGCGCACGGCGTCTCGGGAACCTTGCCGCATCATCATGATGCGATCGATCAGACCAACCGCGAGGCGTTCGAGGAGAACTGGCAGATCATCAAGAAATGCTGGACCGAGGAGATGCTGACGTTCAACGGCAAGTACTGGAAGATACCAGCGGGCGCGACGCCCTGGGATCTCGAGACCACGGCGAAATACGGCAAGGGCGTCGAGAATGGCATGCTGACGTCGGCGGCGTGGTGCCGAAGCCCTTGCAAAAGCCGTACCCGCCGGTGTTCCTGCCGTTCGCGTCGTCGCCGAACTCTATTCGATGGGCTGCGCAAGAGGGCGTCACCGCAATCCTGCCGCCGATGCATGAGGCCTACGCGTCACCGCTGTTCGACCTTTATGCCGAGGTGTCGGGAAAGCCCCGCGGGCACGGCACGGGCTTGTTGCGCGACGTCATCATTGCGGACACAGACGACGAGGCCATGGCGTTGTGGGAGGACTCCGGGCGGTTCTCCGGCCGGGCGTGGTTCGAGCCGTTCGGCTTCCGCCGCGGCCTGATGGACCCGGTGACGAAGAAATTTGCGACCGCACAGGAATCGATCGACCTCGGCTACGCATTGGTCGGCACCGTCGATACCGTGACGCGCGCGCTCGAAGCCAACATGAAGCGGCAACCGGTCGATTGGTTGTTCTGCTACACCTACAACGAGCTGGTTCCGCATGGCAAGTTGATGAAGTCGACCGAGGCCCTGTGGACCAAAGTGTTGCCGAAGTTCATGTGAGTCCCCCTGCTGTCGCATGTCAGAAGATGCGACGGGCGAAAGGCAGACGCAGCACAATGAGGTCGGTGAAGGCAAAGGAGCCAACGATCGCGCCGATCACGGTCATGAGCAGGCGCAAAAATTTGGGCATTGGCGCGTCGATGAGAGCCCATTGCAGCAGCAACACGATCGGAAAGTGGAAGACGTAGACCGCGAAAACGTTGCGCGCGAGCACCCGCCACACGCGTCCTGCTCCGAGCCCCAGTTCCCGCGACAAAACCGGCAGGCCGACGCACATGCCTGTGCAGATGAAGGCCTCGGCGGTGCATATTCGCAATTGGCGCGAGGCATCGTCAGCCGCGACACCGGTTGGCGCTGCCGTGGCGGCGAGCACATAGGCCAGCAGCGCGAGCCCCACGCCAATCGCAAGCCAGGCCAGGGCGCGCCGCGTCGGCATCGTCTGCAGCCAGCGGCGCGGGCCAGCGAACACGCCGATCACGAACATGCTCATATATTGCGGCAGATGCGCGGGCTCCATCTGGATAAAGTGAAGAAATCCAATCCAACGGCCCTGGGGGTACCAGAGACGGACGATGAAGGTCGCCCCGGCAAGCAGTATTGCGTAAGTCGCGAGAGCCAGATGAGAAGGTGGTTTGCGCCATAGCTTGCCGTCATCCGGCGGCATGATCGCGCGAAATGCGGCATAGAGCACGGCATAGACCAGGAGATGTTCGAGAAACCAGAGATGGCCGAAGTTGAAAACCGGCCAGCGCTCTGTCGGCGGCCAATAGTCAGGCTTTGGACCGCCTCCGAAGAAATCCCGGGTCAGATAGGTCCAGTAGCTTACCGGCGGCAGGGTCGGATCAAGCGCAATATGCGACCAGCCCGCCAGCGGAACGATCAGGATCGTCCCCAGCGCAAGCGGCACACCCAACCGCAGCGCGCGGTCGGAAAGGAAAGTCGCCGGGCCTTTACGGTCGAACGCTCCCGGAGTGAAGTAGCCGCCGAGAAAAAAGAACAATCCCATGAAAAAGGCCGCGTTCACCCACAGGAAAACCCCTCCGCGCGCCAGTGGCGGATCTGGCAATGGAATCTCCGGCGGTTGGGCTACGACATAGGATTCGACGGAATGGTGGGCCACGACGAGCAGGATCAAGAAGACCCGCACGGCATCCACATAGTCCATCCGCTCCGGCTTGCCTGCACCGGTCATCGCCAAACCATTTTCACCTGGAGACTTCAGCTGCATAGTTGCTTCCAACGCCGCGGCAAGCACGGGGTTTGCATTGCATGACGAGTTCCAAGAGCTCGATCGTTCTACTGCCTTTCGTGGTCACCAACCGTGCAAGATGCCCTCATCGCTCTCGCTCGCGCCTTGACGAGGCCGGTCGATCTGATGGTAACGGCCGGCGAAGAAGATGAGTGGGCGAGAGGACGACCCCGATGGCCGACCGAGTGCCAACACGCGGCCAACGAAGATCAGATGGTCTCCGCCGTCGTGCACGGCGTAGCGTTCGCACTCGAAATAGGCCAAAGCACCTGGAATAAGCGGAACACCGGTGACACCGGCGATTGGCTCGAAGCCCAGCCATTTGCCGCCCCCCGATTGGGCAAACCGGGTCGACAGGCCGTCCTGCGTCTCGTGCAGCACGCTGATGCCCCATACGTTTGCCGCCTGCCAAGCCGAGAAGCTGAGTACCGTGCGCGCGAGAGAGAACAGCACCAGAGGCGGATCAAGTGAGACCGAGTTAAACGAGCTCACCGTCGTTCCCTGAAGCAGCCCGTCGGGCGCACGGGCTGCCACAACTGCAACGCCAGTGGGGAAAACTCCCAGCGCCTTCCGAAATTCACCCGGCGTGAAGGTCATTTTTGTCAACTCGGCAACTATTGCCCTGCAAAGTGGATTTATTCCGCGGCAGGCTCGACGACTTCCTCGTCCAGGTTATAGGTCGACAGCAAATGATCGACCATGCCGCGCGCCGCACCCCAATCAAAGGTACGGTAGCTGTGACCGGCGGTGACGAAACGAGCACCTGCGTAAAACATCTCATACTGCGTATGCCGCGAACCAAACTCCGAGCCGACGGCATCCCAGGCCGCCTTCAGCAGCTTGACCTTGTCCTCGGAATTGAAGTTCGGCGATCTCTGCGTCTTGCGCAAGATAGGTGCGAGCTCGGAATTGGCCCAGTCGCGGAAGGATGATGGCAGCATGATCAGCGAGCCCCCGGCGAGATCGCGAATGAGATTTATCAGACGCGGATAGAGGTCCTGCGTTATCACCTGCGCCGCATAAAGCAGATGCCGGTTTGGCACATAGAATTCGCCGCGTTTGCCACCCGAGGCTTCCATGCCGGAAAGCATTGCCTCCACCATGCCGGCATTGGCCGCCAGGCTACCGAGCTGTTCGCGCACCTGGGGCATATTTGTGGTACCGATCGCCTCGGTGATCTTGTGCGCCAGGCCAACCAGAAATTTCATCTTCACCGAAAGCCGGATCTGGGCCTGATAGTTCTGGAAGACGTGGCTCGGTGTGTCGTGGAATTGGGCGCGACACATGTCAGTGTCGCGATGGACGAACACGCGTTCCCATGGCACTTTCACGTTGTCGAAGTAAAGAAGCGCATCATTCTCGTCAAAGCGCGCTGACAGTGGATTATCGTAGACCGAGACAGCATGCGCCTCGTAACTTTTGCGCGAGAGTACCCGCAGCCCGGCGGTGTTCATCGGCAGGGCACAGGAGATAGCAAGGGCTTCCTCGCCGGGTTTGAGTGGCTGCAGATTGGCGACAAACACCTCGTTGGCCATGATCGAGCTGGTGCCCAGCATTTTGGCGCCGCGGATCGTCAATCCCGTGGTGTCCTCATCGACGATCTGTGCAACGAGCTCTTCCACCTGCTCGCCCCAGTCCTTAGAGCGATCAGCCTGCGGGTTGACTATGACGTAGGTGAGGAACAGATCATTTCTGGTGACGTAATCCACGTAATCGGCAAGCGCCTTGGCACGTTTTGGTCCATGCTTCTGGAAGACCTCGAGACCCATGCGCTGGCCGATGATTGTAGAGGCGACATGATCAGGTGACCGGCCCAGAAACCCATAGCTCACCTGCGCCCATGCCTGCAGTGCTTTGCGCCGCTGAACGAGTTCTTCGTAATTGCGCGGCATTTGCCAGCAGCGATTCACGCGCCGCGTGCCGCCTTCGGGCACGAAAGTCATAAGCTCGACGTTCTCGGGGCGCGCCTGGTAGTCGTACAACAGCGCCGCGGAAGCAGTTGCGTTGCGGTACGCCGCGTGCGTGGTGACGTCGTCGACGAGCTTTCCGTCTATGTAGACTTTTCGACCATCCTTCAGCGATCGAAGGTGCTCGGCCCCGGTCTTGCACTGCATCGGCGCTGCTCCTCTCCATGCTTCGTCGCCAGCCTAGCACATCCGCAGGTCGGAAGGAGCATTGGCATTTCTCACGGCAAGCTATGGTCGGGTATCGTGAATTTGGCGTTCCGTCGGTTGCCGAGGCAAGCTTCCTTCCGCACCTGACTGAAATACGGCGTCGTTGCTCGACGGGATTCTCTCCAGTTATGATCCCGCCGACGAGATCAGTGATCGATCCGGCTTCCACCGATCCGGGCGTTCGCCAAACTCTCCGAGGAGAATTCCAATGGCTATCAACAAGCTCCACGAAGAATTTTATACCCTCGACATGTCGAAGGGATGGGAAACTCCGGCTGGGTATCCCCCGGGCATTCAGCAGAAGATCCTGTCGGGAGCGCTCAACGAGACCGACAAGCGCGGCAGTCGGACCCGACTGTTGCGCTTCGCGCCAGGTGTCTACACGACAACGCCGTTCGTTCACGAATATTGGGAGGAAGTGTTTCTGTTCTCCGGCGACCTGACGGTCGGAAACGACGAGCATGGCAAGGGGGGTGAAGCTTTCAAGCCGAACACTTATGCCTGCCGGCCGCCTGGCGTGTTTCACGGTCCGTTCAAATCGGAAACCGGTTGTATGCTAATGGAGATCCATTATTTCGATCCGGCTTGATCGGTGTCGAGCCAAGGGCGAAGCGCCTGGCGTCGAAGCGATCCAGCTCTCACGGCCTCAATGAAAATCCCGCGAGGGCGGCAGGATGCGCACGTCGCGGGGATGGCGGATTTTCTGGGCAGGACTGTCCAGATGATCGCGGGAATCGTCATTGAGCGGCTCGATCAGCGCAGGTCCCGCCGGCACGGGGTGCTTTCGGCTGAACGCATCGTTGGCAAGGCCAACGAGATCGCGGGAGCGATCGAACAGTCTTTCGGCCACGAGATGCACGACCTTTTCGGGGCTGCTTTGAATATAGCCTTCGACCAGCACCAGCCGCGCGCCCATCACCTCTTTGCGAAAACGTTCCATCACCTTCGGCCACACCACGATGTTGGCGATGCCAGTTTCATCCTCCAGCGTCATGAAGACAACGCCCTTGGCGCTGCCCGGACGCTGCCGCACCAGCACCACGCCGGCACAGCGGACATATTGCCGGTCTCTGGCATCGGAAACGGACGCGCAGGCGATGACCCGTTCGCGTTCAAATTTCGACCGCAGAAACTGCATCGGGTGGCCTTTCAGCGACAGGCGGATGGTCTGATAATCCGCCACCACGTGCTCGGCGAGCGGCATCAAGGGCAGCGGTTGCGCCTCCTCATCCGGCTGTTCACGCGCGGCGACCGTCTCGAACAGAGGCAGCGGGACGTCATCGGGCAGGCGCCGCACCGCCCACAACGCGGCATGGCGGTCAAGCCCGATGGAACGAAACGCATCGGCGTCCGCCAAAAGAATCAGCGCGCGCTTGGGCAATGCGGTGTCTCGGGCGAAATCCTCCAGCGACGTAAAGGGACGGCGGGCTCGCGCGGCGACGATGCGCTCGGCCCAGTCGTCCGCTTCCCCCACATCGTCATTCCGGGGCGCGCGAAGCGCGAACCCGGAATCTCCCAATATAATCTCGAGATTCCGGGTCTGGTCCTTCGGACCATCCCGGAATGACGAATCGGACGCACCATCCCGGAACGACTGCTGAATTCGCTTCAACCGCGCCTCGTCCGGATCGGTCCACCTGAATCCGTCGATCTGGCGAAAACCGAGCCGCACCGCGCAATATTTCCCGCTTTTTTCCTCCAGCGTATTCTGGGCGTAGCTGAAGGAGACATCGATCTCGCGCACCTCGACGCCGTTCTTGCGCGCATCGCCCACGATCTGCGCCGGGGCATAAAAGCCCATCGGCTGCGAATTCAACAAGCCGCAGCAAAAAGCGTCGGGGTGAAAATGCTTCAGCCATGACGAGACATAGACTAGTTGCGCGAAGCTTGCGGCATGGCTTTCGGGGAAACCATAAGAGCCGAACCCCTTGATCTGGTCAAAGCAGTTTTTCGCGAATTGCGGATCGTAACCGCGCGCGATCATGTTGTTGACCATCTTGGATTCGAATTTTCCGATCGTGCCGACATTGCGGAATGTCGCCATGGCGCGGCGCAGGCCATTGGCCTCTTCGGGGGTGAATTTTGCGGCCTCGATCGCGATCCGCATCGCCTGCTCCTGGAACAGCGGCACGCCGAGCGTCTTGTGCAGGACCTTTCGCAATTCATCCTTGTCGCCATGGGTGGGCGACGGCGACGGGTAGACCTCCTTTTCCTGGCCATTGCGCCGGCGAAGATAGGGATGCACCATGTCGCCCTGGATCGGGCCTGGCCGCACAATGGCGACTTCGATGACGAGGTCGTAGAATTTGCGCGGCTTTAAGCGCGGCAGCATGTTCATCTGCGCGCGGCTCTCGACCTGGAAGACGCCGAGCGATTCACCCCGGCACAGCATGTCATAGACCGGCTTCTGTTCCTTCGGGACCGTCGCCAGCTCCCAGCGCTCGCCTTTATGATCTGCGATGAGATCGAAACATTTGCGGATGCAGGTCAGCATCCCCAGCGCCAGCACATCGACCTTCATCATGTTCAGCGCATCGACGTCGTCCTTGTCCCATTCGATGAAGGTGCGGTCGTCCATCGCGGCATTGCCGATCGGCACGTAAGTATCGAGCCGGTCCTGGGTGAGCACGTAGCCGCCGACATGCTGGGAGAGATGCCGCGGAAACTCGATCAGCTCGGCGGCGAGTTCGACCGCGAGCTCCACCATCGGGTTCTGCGGATCAAGTCCCGCCTGCCTGACCTGATTTTCGTCAAGCCCCTTGCCCCAACTCCCCCACACCGTATCCGCCAGCGCCGAAGTCACATCCTCGGTCAACCCCAGCGCCTTGCCGACGTCGCGGATCGCGCTGCGCGGCCGATAGTGAATGACGGTCGCGATAACAGCTGCGCGGTGCCGGCCGTATCTCCGGTAGACATATTGCATCACCTCCTCGCGCCGCGAATGCTCGAAATCGACGTCGATGTCGGGTGGTTCCAGCCGTTCCTTGGAAATGAAGCGCTCGAACAGCAGATCGATCTTGGTCGGATCGACGGAGGTCACATCGAGCACGTAACAGACGGCCGAATTCGCCGCCGATCCCCGGCCCTGACACAGGATTTTCTGCTCGCGTGCATAACGGACGATGTCGTGCACGGTGAGAAAGTAATGCGCATATTTCAGTTTCCTGATCAGGCGCAATTCCTTGTGCAAGACCTTTTTGGTCTTGGGCGGAATCCGGAGTGGAAATCGTCTGTGCGCGCCCTGCCAGGTCAGGTCTTCCAGATGGCGCTGTGCGGTCTTGCCCGGCGGAACCGGCTCGTCGGGATACTGGTATTTGAGCTGATCGAGCGAAAAGACGATGCGACCGGCAAACCTGGTGGTTTCCGCGATCGCCTCCGGCACGTCGCGGAACAGCCGCGTCATTTCATCCGCCGGCTTGAGATGGCGTTCGGCATTGGCTTCGAGGCGCTTGCCGATGGTCTCGATGGTCGTCTTCTCGCGGATACAGGTGAGCACATCCTGCAACGGGCGGCGCGACGGATGATGATAGAGCACGTCATTGGTCGCAAGCAGCGGCACGGAAGCGCAATCAGCCATGCGCTGAAGCCGCGCCAGCCGGCGGCGGTCGTCGCCCCGGTACAACAGGCTGGCGGCCAGCCACACGCCATTGGCACGGCTCGATCGCAACCGATCCAGGATCTGAAGCGCTTTTGTTTCCTCGAAGCGATGCGGCAGGGCGAGTGTGAGAAGCTGGCCTTCGGCAAATTCGAGGAGGTCGTCGAGTTTCAGGTGGCACTCGCCTTTGAGGGTGTCCTTGCCGAGCTTGCGGCGGGTGAGCAACTGGCATAACCGGCCGTAAGCCGCGCGATCGCGCGGAAAAGCCAGGATATCAGGTGTGTTGTCGGTGAAGACCAGCCGCGATCCGATCAAAAGTTTTGGCTTGAATTTGATCGCGGTATTTCCGAGTTCGTTATAGGCCCGAACCACGCCTGCCAGCGTATTGTGATCGGCAATGCCGATGGCGGACAGGCGCAAAAGACTCGCCTGATGCACGTAATCCTGCGGATGCGAGCCGCCGCGCAGGAATGAAAAATTCGTCGTGATGCCGATCTCCGCATAAGCCAGTGGAGTGGATTTGACATTCGCACCCCATCTGGTCGCGAGTTCGTCAGCGAATGTCAAATCCCTAACTCCACTGGAAACTTATATTTGCTGGTGGTCCTTTGATTCCAACATTCGCAAAATTGCCGGCCGAGAAGGGATGCGAATGTTGGAATCGGACCACCAGTGGAGTGGATTTGACATTCGCACCCCATCTGGTCGCGAGTTCGTCAGCGAATGTCAAATCCCTAACTCCACTGGAAACTTATATTTGCTGGTGGTCCTTTGATTCCAACATTCGCAAAATTGC